>Ga0081540_1000060_pt1 | contig 119707 bp, 109 predicted proteins | sample TabmetS2T1R1_FD_71024 | JGI IMG/M metagenome (GOLD analysis project Ga0081540, IMG submission 71024) | Tabebuia heterophylla rhizosphere microbial communities from the University of Puerto Rico - S2T1R1 | ecosystem: Host-associated > Plants > Roots > Rhizosphere ... | reverse complement strand
GGCGCGGCCGCCCCCGCCGCCGCGGGCGGGGCCCCCAAAGAAAGGGCGGCGCCAACCCGATTCGCCCGCCCGCGCCCCCCAGGGGCGGCGGCCCGCGGCACCTGGGCAACCGCACCTCTACTTTGTGGGCTTTGCCGGCTATGGCCCGCAGGCCGTGTTCAAGCGCGAGGTGCTTGCGGTGCGTAAATTCTTCGATGCCCGCTATGGCACGCAGGGACGCTCGATCGCCTTGGTCAACCACGCCAGCACGCTTGACGCCTTGCCGCTTGCCAGCGCCGGCAACCTGGAGCGCACCTTGCAGCATCTGGGCCGGCTGATGGATCCCAGTCGGGACGTCTTGTTCCTGTTTTTGACCTCGCACGGGGAAGACGGCCTGTTCGTGGTGGAGATGCCCCGCTTCGACCTCAAACCGTTGCGGCCGGAGCAGCTGAAAGACATGCTGAAGCGCTCGGGGATCAAGAACAGCGTGATCGTGCTTTCGGCTTGCCACTCGGGCAGTTTTCTGCCCGCCCTGGCAGACCCCACGACGCTCGTTATTGCCGCGGCCCGCGCCGACCGCAGCTCGTTTGGCTGCGACGACCGGCGCCAGTGGACCTACTTCGGCGAGGCCTATTTCCATCGGGCGTTGCGCGCAGAGCCCTCCTTCGTGCGCGCCTTCGAACTCGCCCGCGCGCTGATCTCCAGCTGGGAGGCCCAGGCCAAGCTTGAGCCTTCCTTGCCACAGATTGGCGGGGGTGAAAGACTTGGGCCGGCTCTGGCCGCAATCCGGCCGCATCATTGATTGTGCCGCGAAAGCGCAGCGTTTATGACCATTGACGGGCACACTGAGTCGCAACGATCCCGCTTGAGGAGCGTTGATCGGTCTTAATAGCGATCGAGGGAACTGCATGCTGGCGCTGATCGTGAGGGTTTTGCTGGTCGCCATCGGCCTGTGGGCGCTGCCCGCGGCGGCGGGACCGGCGCTGCTGTTCGAAGCCGGCACCGGCAAGGTCCTCTACGCGGAGGACCAAGACAACCAATGGCACCCCGCCTCCCTGACCAAGATCATGACCGCCTATGTCGTCTTCGACGCCATCAAGACCGGTAAAATCACGCTCGATAAGAAGATCGGCTGCTCGGAACTCGCCTATAGCCAGCCTCCGAGCAAGGTGGGCTTGCCCATCGGCGCGGAAATGACGGTGGAAACCGCCCTGCAGGCCCTAATCGTGAAGTCGGCCAACGATGTGGCTGTTATGCTGGCCGAGGCGGTTGCTGGATCGCAGGAGGCCTTTGTTGAGACGATGAACGCGACGGCCGCTCGGCTTGGCATGACACGCACGAAGTTCGTCAATGCCAACGGCCTGCCGGCCGCCGAGCAGGTAACGACGGCCCGTGACCTCGCCAAGCTCGCCATGGCGGTCGTCAAGGACTATCCCGAGTACGCGCCCCTTTGGGCGTTGATGGACGTGCGCATCGGCAACCGCCACCTGCGTACGCACAACGGCTTGCTTGCCAACTATGAAGGCGCCGATGGCCTGAAGACCGGGTTTATTTGCGACAGCGGCTTCAACGTCGTGGCCAGCGCCACGCGGGAGGGCAAGCGGCTGATCGCCGTGGTGTTGGGGGAGGCCACCGGGCGCGAGCGCACCACGCGTGCCGCCAGCCTGCTTGAGCACGGGTTTCAAACGCACGCCTGGAAGGCGCTGTTCGAGCCGCAAAGTCTGGACAGCATGCCCATGGCAGAGGACGCCAAGGGGCCCATGACCATGCGCCAGGCCGTCGTCTCCTATGAATGCGGTACGGGTCGCCGGCGCCGGCCCGTCGCCAAGGTGCAAAAGCGCAAGGTCGCGGCCGGCGCCGAGGCCGCCGTCGAAAAGACCAAGCCCGAAAGAAAGCCGCACCCCGCGGCCGCCGGCAAGGCCCCGAAGGCCGATAAGGCTGCAGCGAGCAGCGGCAGCCGCGCCGAATAGGCGAGCGGCCTCGCGGGGGCTCGCCCAGCCTCCTTTTGCCTGCCCGCGCGGCGCCCGCACCCTTGCCGATTGTCGCTGGCTCGGTGCCAAATGCGACCGGGCTGGGCCATCTGACACGTCTGGGCTGCCCGCGGCGTCTCAGCCTGGCACACCCGTTCACCCCGGCCGCGCACGTGCAATCCCGCACGGCGCCAGCTCTGCCCGACCACGAGACCCGGTTAACCGAATGTTGCCAAAGGGCGCCGGTGCCCAGGGCTGCTGGCGTCGAACTTGCTGCAGCCCCAGCGACACGATCTGTGGGGCAAGGACGATGAACTCTGGGCGGCATTTTCGCGTGGACTCGACGCCGACGCCGATTGAAGTCGACGCGATGGTCGCGGTCCTCGAAGGCCGCCATGGCGTCTGGGCCGCCGACGTTGCGGAGTTTTTCTCAACGCTGCACAGCCTCAAGGGCGACACCGGCCGCAGTTGGGCGTGGGCCAATGTGGCCGAACGGGTCCGCCAACGCTGCGAATTGCGCCAACAAGAACTTGGGGCGCGCGACTAAGCGCAGGCAGCGAAGGGCTAACATGGCCGCGCCAGCCGGCCTCGCCGTGATGCGAAACTCGACGTCCCAGGTCGCCGGTGGACTCGGGCTTGCGGCTGGGCGTCCAGCGAACGCTCACGCACCGGGCGCCAAGCCGTCACGGCCTTTCTCGTGCGCACGATGAGCGCGGGGCTTGTCTATTTCAGCCAGGTCGCGCTGGCGCGCTGGATGGGTGCCTACCAGTACGGCGTCTATGTTTTCGTGTGGTCCTGGGTGCTGACGTTGGGCGGCCTTTCCAATCTTGGGCTGTCGACCGCCGTGCTGCGCCTCCTGCCGCTGCATCGAGAGCGGAACGAGCACGCGGCTTTGCGTGGCCTGTTGCTCGGCGGTCGCCTCCTGGTGCTGTCGGTGGCGAGCGCCATTGCGCTCGTCGGCTTGGCTTTGTTGTGGTGCATGGGCGAGCGGGTGGCGACACCCTACGCGGTGCCGGCCTAGTTGGGGCTGATCTGCATCCCGATCGTGACCCTTACCGATCTTCAGGACGGGGTGGCGCGCGCCCGCGGGCTCATGGCGCTAGGCCTGCTGCCGCCCTATGTGTTGCGGCCGTTGCTGCTGATCGTGGGCCTCGGCGCGGCACACCTTTATGGCCTTCCCGTCAATGCGCGCCTTGCCGTCGCCGCTGCCATTCTCGCCAGCTTGGGGGCCGCGATCGTGCAGACCTTGCTTTTGCGGCACCGCCTGCAGCGGGAGCTCGCGCCCGGACCACGCCGCTATGCTCTTGCGTTCTGGTTCAGGACGGCGTTGCCATTCTGGCTGATCGTTGCCTGTGATTTGACCCTGCAAAACGCCGACGTGCTGGTGATTTCCTCCTACCTCGCTCCCGCCGAGGTTGGGATGTACTTCGCGGCCGCCAAGACCATGAGCCTGGTGCTGTTTATTCCCTACGCCGTCGCCAGCGCGATGGCCAACCGGATCGCCGCCCTCGACGCGCGCGGCGAGGAGGCGGGCCTGCGCGCCGCCGTGGCAGACGCTGCCAACTGGATCTTCTGGCCATCGCTGGTCGCCGGGGCCGCCATCCTAGCGGTCGCCAAAACCATGCTCGGCCTGTTCGATCCGCGGTTTCAGGTGGCCTACCCCGTCATGCTCATCCTCGCCGTTGGCCTGTTGCTGCGCGCCGCCTTCGGACCCGCCGACCTGGTGCTCAACATGCGGGGTCAGGGCGCCGCCAGTGCGTTGCTGCTCGTTTTGTCGGCGCTGCTCAGCGTCGCCCTCAGCGCCGCTCTGGTCCCCGGCTTCGCCTTGGGGTGGGGCCGCGACGGCAACAAGCCTTGGCCTCCTCGCCGCCGCAGCCGGCAATTGCGCCCTTGCCAGACGCCGGCACAACCTTAAGACCGCGATCTGGCACAATGTTTTCGAGCCGTCGAGGGCTGGCCAAAATCGCCTGAGTTGGCGGTCGGGCGCCTCGCCGCGGCTTGTTGGCTGCGGCGGCGGGCCCGCGCGGCGCCGGCCGCGCGCGACGGTCTGGCTGCGACCAATACGGGCGGTTGCGCCGTTTGTGGGCTAGAGCGAGGAGCCGACCAACAGCGTCCAGAAGGTCTTGAACTCGGTGCGGGGGTCTTGCACAAGCGCAATTCCCATGTGCTCGGCCTCGCGCAACAACAGGTTCTTGTTGTGCCCCGGGCTGGCCTCCCAGCCCTTCAGCACCTCGTCGATGCTCGCCTGGCCGGTGCCGACGTTTTCGGCGGCCACTTTGGCCCTGTAGCCCACGCGCTTGACGCGATCCCAAGGGTTGGAGCCGTCCGAGCCGTAGTGCGAAATGCGGTCCCACTTGGCAAGGTCGCGGGAATGCAGCTTGGCCGCCTCGGTCAGTGCTGCGTTCAACACCAAGGGCTTGAGACCATGCTGCTTGCGGTAGGTGTTGATGAGCTGGCGCGCCCTTTCCTGGTCGAGGTCGGTCCTGCTGTAGTCGCGGTCGGCGAGCGCACCCTGTGGCGCCTTTTCGTAACTTCCCTTCGGGGCCTTGTCCGCCGACTTCAGCGCCGGTTTGGGGTCGGTTGCCATAGCCGTGTCGACGCTGGCCGTTTGCGTGCGCGCGGACAGCGAGCTCGTTGGTTGGCCAGAGTTGGCAAAACCTGCGGTCAAAGGCGAGGCGGCCATGCCGCAGCCAGCAAGCAGAGCCGATAGGAGCGCCGGGCCCAGTACGCGATACATGTTGGCCTCCCGAGCAGGGATACTGGTCTGGGACTAGGATCGCGCTCAGCCGTTAACTCGACGTTAACGGTGGGGGCGCAACCCTGCCAAATCGGGTTACAGGGCCAACGCCTGCACGGGTTGCGCGCCCCGCGCCACGGTGGCGGCGCGAACCTTAGCGGAACTCGATTGGTGTCCCCTGTCTCCCGCGTGGGATCCCACACCGCAATCGTGACAGGAGTTGGGCCAATTTGCGCTTTTGCGACCTTCCCTCCGACGGCGCGCCGTAATCGGCGCTGGCGCCCCCTGGCGTTACCGCGCGCCCGCCGCACAGAGCCCTTGGCTGGGACGGCCGTCTTCTTCATGCTCTGGCCAGCCTCCGGTGATTCGCGCGTCCGGCGATGGCAGCGAACCCCTGCGCGTCCACGGTGCCGGGGCCCAATGAAGGGGAGGCCACCGGCCATGCAGGCCGCGACCCTGGCAGTTCCACACCCGCCGGGCAAAAGCGCAAGCGACCGGCTGCGCCAGCTCGCTCTCGTGCGCATCGCCGCTGGCGATGCTCAGACAACCCGAAGCGTCCTGACGCAGGACCTGGCTCACATCGTGCCCCATCGCTCGCCGAACGCCCACTGGCGCGCCTTGATCGAGCGCGTCGTCGAGGCCCTGCTTGCCGATGGGCTTGCCGCCGACGCCGGTGGGCGCTTGCAGCTGAGCACGGCGGGGGCCGACGCGGTCCGGCGCTTCTTGGGTCTGAGGGGTGCACTGCCGCGCACCTGGAGCGAGCTCGCTCACGTCCGCCTGATCGCCAAGGCACTCGGCTTGGAACGCCTGGCGGCCAAGGAGCTCAAAGGCCTCGAGCGCGCCGACGGGCTGCGGGCGGCGATCGTTCAGGCCGCCTACAAGGTAAAAGTCAAGGGCATTGCCACACCATCACGGCTGCGTTCGGCCCTGGCGGCGCTGGCGCTGCAGCGCGCCTTCGGCAACCAGATCGGCGCCAACTTGGCGGGCAAAACCGCGCTGCCGGCGCGCGCCGGACGTCTCTTGGCCGCGCAGCTCTGCCGGACGCCGCGCGACTTCGGCACCGATACGCGCCTGATCGCCGCGCTGGCGGCCGAGCACCTTGGCACCAAGTCCGCCGATATCGACGGGCTGCGGCGCGCCGTGTTGAGCCGGTTTTTTGCCGGGCTCCTCGAAGCCGGCGAGGACGCCGCGCGGCCGCCGCCGCGACCGGCACCAAGACGGGAGGCGGTGGCGCCTGCCGGGCCGGCGCCGCTGACCGTGCTCGGCGGCCGGCCCGATCTCCCGGGCTTCGTGCTCGAGGTTCGACGCCACGTTGCGGCGCACGCGCACGGCTGGGTCGGAAACCGTAAGGCCTACATTTCCCACGTTTGGCGTGCGCTCGCCCAAGCGCGCACCGAGTGGGGCCTGTCCGAGATCGAGTTCAAGTGCATGCTGCTGGAGGCGCATCGCACCGGACAGCTGGCGCTCGCGCATGCCGATCTCAAGGATCACAACAGCATGAAGGACGTGCAGGATTCTGCCGTCGTCTACAAGAACGCGGTGTTTCATTTTGTTCGGGCCGACGGCTGAGGCCGCGGCTCGCCGATAGCTAACGTCTCACTTGAGGTGACATGCGCATGGCGGTTGAAACCGCGCCCGATCTAGACCGCCTGTCGGCGGCCTTCGAGCACTCCATCACCTGGGAGGACGACATTTGGCGCGCCGATCCCGTCGACGTCGAGATCGTGCACGCCCATGCGCGGCGCAAGTTCACCGAACTTCTCGACACCGTGACAGGGGCGCAAGCGGCCCAAGGCCAAGCGCGCATCCTCTTGTTTCACGGCCAGTCGGGTGCCGGCAAAACCCATCTCATCCGCGCCCTGCGCACCTCCGCCCACCGCTCGGGCAAGGCCTACGTCGGCTATGCGCAGATGACGCCGGATGTGGCAAACTACGCCGATTACTATCTGCGCCGCCTCGTCAACTCGCTGGAAAAGCCCTACGACCCGGATACGGGAGGTGAGACCGCCCTGCAACGGCTGACGCGCCGGCTGACGGAGGCCGCCGAGGCCCTCGATACAACGGCGCTCGACAAGCTGCGCGATGCCAAGCTCAGCGACGCCCAACTCGCCAAGCTCGTGCTGACGCTGGCGGACCAGATCGTCGCGGCGCCGAAGTTTGCCGGCCAGCCGCTTGATATCAATATCGTGCGGGCCCTGCTGTATCTGCAGCGGGTAGACCCGCGCATCGACCAGCGCGTGCGCCAGTACCTCTACGGTCGGGAGCTGACGGAGCTGTCCGCCGAAGCCGTGGCCGTGCTCGATCCCAATCGCGGTGAGGGGCGCGCCTTCGAGATTATCGAGTCGCTTGGACGCTTGATGTGGATCGTCGACGGCGCCGCCCTCGTGATCTCGATCGATCAAGTGGAGGATCTCCGCTTCTTCGACGACTACCACGAGCGGTTTCAGAAGGCGGCCCGGGATCTGATTCAGATCGCCAACCGCGTGCCGACGTCGATCGTGCTCCTCTCCTGCCTTGGCGACTTCTACGGCAAGGTGCGCGAGGTCTTGGCGCAATCCTACATCGATCGAATCGAAAAGGCCGGCCCGGTATCGCTTAAGGAGGCACGCACCGCCGAGGAAGCGCAGCTCATCATTGCCAAGCGCATGCAGGCCGATGCCAGCCGCAGCGACATCGATCCCTTGCTCTTTTTCGGGCCGCAATTCTTCGAGGAGTTCAGCGGCCTGTCGACGCGTCGCATCCTTGAGCTCGCCCAGGCGCGGGTGCGCGAGCAGGTGACCGAAACGGAGCCAGCGCTCGAGGAAGGCAAGGGCGGCTTCATTTCTACGCTGGCGGCCGCCCTAGGCTTCGGTGGACGCGACGAGGCTGGCGGCGCCGATACCAGCGCCTTGGTGGAATTCCACGAGCTTTGGGATCGCTTCACGGCGCAAGCGGAGGCCGAGCTCCCCTCCGACGACCACGAGTTGCTGACGGTTCTCAACAACGCGCTCAGCCTGGCGCGCGCCGAATGGGGTGGAGCCCTCGACGTCGTCGTCAAGCGCCTTGAATTGGGTCCCGACCTGCCGGCCCTGGACCTGAGCCTCAAGCACGAAGGCGGCAACACCACCGACGCGCGCGTCTTCCTGTGCAATCGCCCGACACAGGGTGGCGGGCTGAAACGCCAACTCGATAAGCTGCTTGCCGCCTGCGGCGGTCGTAGCGCGTTCCTTTTGCGTGCAAGCGACTTTCCCCCCAACAAGAAGAACCAGACCGGACAGGCCTTGCGCAAGTTCCGCGAGTTGGGGGGGCGCTCGATCCTGGTGCCGATCCCGGACTGGGAGCGCATGATGATGGTGTGCGAATTCCACGCCCAGCATCGCCGCAGCCCCGGCTTCGCCCACTGGTTTGAGCGCACCAAGCTGCTCGCCGACGTCTTATCGTTGGCCCAGCTGCTACGGCTCGAGCTGTTCGGCCGCGCCGTCAATGGCAAGGCGAATGGGCAAAGCGAACCTACGCCGCAGCCCGTCGCCGAAGTTCTGGGCGCGATGGGTTATGCGCCCTCGGCGGCCGACTGGACGGGGTGGGACCCGACGACAACGGCCGCTTACCCGCCGGCGGGCAAAGACGCCGACCTGCCGCTTTCCGTTTTGCTCGATGAAACCGGTGATGCCGCCGCCAGCATCCTTGCTGGCCGCGCGCTCAAGTCCAACAAGAGCATTACACTCAATCGGAACGTGCTGAAGCGCCATGCCGCCGTGCTCGGCGGCTCCGGCTCGGGCAAGACCACGCTGGCGCTCTGCATCATCGAGCAGCTGCTGCTGCGGGGGACCCCGGTGGTGCTGATCGATCGCAAGGGGGACCTGTGTTCCTACGCCAACCCGGATGTGTGGCGCGCGCACGATGGGGAGTTTTCCGAGCGTCGCGGCGAGCGCGAGAAACTCGCCGATTCCATCGACGTTGCCGTTTACACGCCCGGGCGCGCCTCGGGGCGACCGATTTCGATCACGCTGCTTCCCAACGGCATCAACGAGCTGCCGGACCAGGAGCAGCAACTCTTGGCGAACATGTCGGCCGCCGCCCTCGGCGACATGCTGCACTTTAAGAACTCGGCCACGCACCAAAAGCAGTCGGGGACGCTGTCGGTGGCGCTGCGCATTCTCGGCAGCCGCTTCAGCAAGGAGGTTACCCTCGCCGACCTCATCTACTTGCTCGAAGACGAAGATCCCGAACTGACGGACCTGACGCAGCGCATGGATCCTTCCGGGCGCATTCGCCGTGACCTGGTGGCCCAGCTCGACAGCCTGCGGCACCGCAATGCCGCCCTGTTCGAGGCCGGTGGCGAGCCGTTGCGCATGGACTCCCTGCTCGGCATGGGCCGCTACGGCCGCACCGACGGGCGCACGCGTCTTTCCATCATCTACACGGGCTTTTTGGGCGACAATGAGAACATTCTGTTCTGGGTGTCCCAATTCCTGTCCGAGGCGCTGCGCTTCTGCCAACGCAATCCCAACGACGAATTGCAAGCCGTGGTGATGTTTGACGAGGCCGATCTTTACATCCCCGCCAACGCCAAGCCCGCCACCGCCGAGCCCCTGCAAAGCCTGCTCAAGCGCGCCCGCTCAGCCGGGCTCGGCATCATGCTGGCCACCCAGTCGCCGGGTGACCTCGATTACAAATCGCGCGACCAGATCACCTCCTGGTTCATCGGCCGCGTGCGCGAGGATACGGCGTTGCGCAAGCTCAGGGCCGCCTTCCAAAGCGAGTCGGGACTTGATCCCGGCGCGGTCCTGCCGGGGCAAACCGTGGGCGAATTCCATCTCGTGCAGGAGGGGCTCGTGCGCCCCATGCGGGCACAAAAATCCCTGATTGTCGCCGAGCAGGTGCCCTTCGATCGCATCGAGCAGCTGGCTCGCGAAACCAAGGGCCAGGACGAAAAGCAATTGAAGCTGTTCGCCTGAAGCCCCGCGGCCGCGCCGCGGCTGCCGCCGATCGTGCTGCAATGCGAAATTGGCCGCTGCGCGCAGGGCTGCAAAAGGCGTGCATTTAGGGCTTTTTTGCACTATTCTGAGGACGGACTGGTCTGAGGGTGACCGGTCCGCTGAGCTGGGGCGAGGGGGTTTGAACCGGCTTGGATGCGTCATGTTGTGCGGGGTCGTGTAGTGATCGACAAGTCCTTTCTGATCATGGCATTGGCATGTGCCATGGCGCCCTTCCTGGGCGTTGGGATCTATCTGGTCGTCAACCTTTTTTAGGGTGACGGGCGGACGAGTGGTGTGGCCTCGGGGGCGCGCAGACGTCGCCTATTCGTGGCCGTCGTGCACCATGCCGTCAATTCCAGGGGCTGTGCATAACTTGCCGCGGGCGTTCGGCGCCGGTGGCCGGGGGACGCTGACGTTGTCCCCTTGACGAGCGACCGCGGGCAGGTGCCGATAGGCCCCATTGGCATTGGGGCTGCCGCCCCGAAGTCACCCAGATCGATCTTCGCCCTGAGCAACCCGTCACCGAGAAAGGACAACCGGCATGAAGCTCGTACGATTTGGCGCACCCGGCGCTGAGAAGCCAGGCTTGCTCGACCGGGAGGGCGTCGTGCGCGATCTCTCCGCCCACGTTAAGGACATCACCGGGGAGACGCTGGGAGCCGCCAGCCTGGCCAAGCTCGGCCAGCTCGATCCGCGTTCGCTGCCCGCCGCACCGGCCAACGTCCGGCTTGGGCCGCCGGTCGGCAACGTGCGCAACTTCATCGCCGTCGGCCTCAACTACATCGACCACGCCAAGGAAACCGGTGCCGAGATTCCCAAAGAGCCAATCCTGTTCAATAAGCTGCCCAACTGCCTCATCGGACCGAACGACGAGGTGATGATCCCCAAGGGCTCGCTCAAGCTCGACTATGAGATCGAAATCGCTTTTGTGATCGGGCAGCGCGCGCGCTATGTCTCGCAACAGGATGCCCTGTCCTATGTCGCGGGCTACACCATCTGCAACGACATCTCCGAACGCCATTTCCAGGCCGAACGCGGCGGCCAGTGGATGAAGGGCAAATGCGCCGAGACGTTCGGACCACTGGGACCTTGGCTGGTCACGCGCGATGAGATTGCGAATGTGCAATCGCTCGCCATGTCGCTCGACGTCAATGGCCAACGCCGTCAGACCGGCAATACCGAAACCATGATTTTCAGCATCCAACACTGCATGCACTATATTTCTCAGTTCATGGTGCTCGAGCCGGGTGATGTGGTGACCACGGGCACGCCACCAGGCGTCGCACTCGGCATGAAGCCGCCGGCGTGGCTCAAGGCGGGCGACGTCATGACGCTCAGGATCGAAGGCCTGGGCGAGCAGAAGCAAACGGTCGTTCCATTCAAGGCGTGAGGCGGAGCGCCGGCTCCCGCTCCGGTCAAATCGGCTGCTTGTTGGCCGGATCGAGCTCACGGATGCTGTGGGTCGGCGCGTCGCTGCGGCGCTCCTCAATCATGTCGAGGACCGTCTTCCAGGCCTCCGGGCGAGACTTGTCAATGCGGCCGATCTCGGCCTCGACGGCGCGCAGCAGCCCGAGCAACTCCTGCTCGCCAGGGGCCTGCCCGCCGTCCGACTGGCCCGCTTCCTCCAGGCGCTCGATCAGCTCTTGCAGGAGGCCCGCCTCCGGCAGCAGCAGCAGCGCTTTGAACGCGCGCTCGAGATCCTCGGCCACCTCCTCGAGCAGTCTGGCGCCCCTCTCGTCGCCCTCGAAGCTGCGCCGCAGCTCATTGTATTTCTGCACCAGCGCCTCGCGTTTGCCTTCCTCCAGCTCGCTCAGGTAGCCGCGCAGCCGCTCGGTGCCCTGCGCCAGCTGATCAAGCGCACGGCAGGCCGCGGCCGCCTGTTCGCGCACGACGCCATGGGCAATGCGCGAGGCGGAGGCGAGCGTGAGGCCGATCGCACTCAACAGCTCGCCCCAAATCGTTTGTTTGAGATCGGCCTCGCTCGGCTGCTTGCGCGATGCCGCGGCCGCCAGGCGCGGCATCAGCCGGCGCGGTTCCCCGACGCTGCCGCGTGCCGCCCCTGGCAGCGCCGCCCGCGGCGCTTGCCGCAGGCGCTGCGGTGGCGGCGCGCCGCCGCCACCCGCCGAGGCGATCTGCAAGGCTTCCGGCCCGGCCGAGATGAGAAGATGGGCGCGGATGCGGGCAAGCGCCTTGTAGAAGTCGCGCGAGATGAAATAGTGATTGTTGTTGGCGCGCTCCACGGCTTGCAAGGTGGCGCCGGCGTTGAGCGCATTGCGCACCACCTTTTTGTCGTTGCGATCCACCTCGTCGAGCCTGATCTCGGCCGTAAACTCGGGCCGCTCCTGCCGCCCGAACTTCTCGAAAAAGCCGGAACGGTCCTCAATCGGGTGCACGTAGCGCAACACGGTCTCGACGTTTTCGCGCACGTTGGGGAGCAACGACACCGCCATGATGCGCTCGAGCTCGGCCAGCACCACATGCGACTTGTCGGCCCCAAACGACTTCTTGGCCGCCAGCGAGAGATATTCGAACAGCTCCGAGCGCAATTCGTAGACGTTGGCCTCGACGTGACGCACCGCGCCGATGGTGGCGCCGGCGTTGAGCACGCGGTTGAGATCGGGTGCATGCGGATCATCATCCCGCAACGTCACGCGCTGCGTGAAGCCCTCGCGCGGCGCCATCGGCCGCATGGCATTGAGCACGATCCGAGCATTCTCGTAGGTGTGCGGCAGCAATGCCGTATCGATCACCGCTTGCAGCTGCTCGGCGCTGCGCGCCTTCGGGCTTGGCACGTCGGAGAGCGGCGAGCGCAGCGCCTGGGCCCCGAACAGGCCCGACATGAACACCAAGGAATCGACGCCGATGGCGAGAATGAGCGCCAGGTAGGCGAGCCGGTTGCCGTCGAGAAAGGCGTTCCACGTCACCACGAAACGATGCGCCTTGTCGTCTCGGTTCATTTCGATCGCCGCCAGGCGGGCGCCGGCCTCGGCCGAGTCCTTGCTGATCAAGCCGGAGTCCTGCAGACAGCTGCGCCCGAAGCCGAGCAGGGCATCCGTGCTGGTGAGCCCGTTGAGCTTGTCGCCACCGGCGCAGCGCGCCTGGAAGGTGCCAATACCGGCATTGAGGGCGAACACGCGGCCGGCCGCTTCGGCGGCCTGTTTGGGATCACAATCGATGCCGCGCAGCTTGCCCTTGGTGGCCTCGGTGCTCGACATGGCGCTGACCAGGTTGCTGCACTGCTGCTGCAGAGCCGCCAGACGCTCCGTCGTGGGCTGCTGGCGGAAGCCGGCGCGCGCGCGCTCGAAGCCCGGCAATACCCGCGCCGGATCGAGCTTGCCGTCCTCTTCCCCGGCGCCGGCCGCCAGCGTCGCCTTGATGCGCTGCTCGGCGGTCTCGGCCTCGCCTTTGAACTTGGCTAGATCCCCGTCGATGCCCGTCAACTCGCGCTCGACCTGGGCCAGGCGGCTTTCGAGGCCATTGAGGCGCCGATAGGCATCCTTGGTGCGCTCTTGCTTGATTTTGTATTGGTCGTTGAGCTGCGCTAGCTCGCTCAGGCGCTGGCGATAGATCGGTCCCTTGCCCTGCTTCATGCTGCCTTCGACACCACGGTCTTCGGCCATGCTCTCGATTCGCTTGCCGTCGATCTCCTTGGCCTTGGCATCGAGCTCGTTGCGGTGCTGGGCATATTCGGCGGCTAGCGTCGGTCGCTCGGCCTTGAGCCGCGACAGCTCGTCGGTCAGCGATAGCTTCTTGCTCGCAAGTCCGGCCTGGCCGCCGTGCGAGGTGGCGATGCGCTCCTGCTGCTCGTTGATGGCGCGGCGCCGCTCCTCCATCTGCGCCACAAAATACCTTTCGATTTCGCCTTGCGAGTCCTGGGCCACGCGGCTCAGGTGCGCGAGCTGTTTGTCATAGGCCTTCCAGCCCGCCGTCTCGAACAGCCGTTCGGCCTCCTCCAGCTGCCGCCGCTGCGCCAAGGCGCCGATATCGGCAATCGTGGAACCAATCTGGCTGGTCGTGCGGATCTCGGCGGCGCGCGCGCGCGCCTCGGCGGGGAAGATGGCGTTGAAGTGGCTATCGAAGGAGAAGAAAACCGAGGCGGCCATGGAGGAGAGAAACATCACCCACAGCACGGCGTTCTTGACCACCAGGCGCAGGCTCTGGGCGTAGGACGTCGATATGTCGCCGCCGCGCCGCGAGCCGAAGCCAATGATGGCAATCAGGACCAAGCCAATCAGGAAATAAAGACCAATCTCGCCAACCTTGGCGAGGTCGGCGTGGAAGCCGGCCGCGTTGCTGAGCGTGATGGCATCGAAGTGCTGGAGCGCCCAATAAAACGTCAGGCCCACCAGGGCCACGCCCAGGCCCATGCCGATCAGGGCGTCCGGCAGGCGTGGCCGCCGACCGTCGGGGGCCCGCTGGTTCATGCCGACGGCGAAGCTTTCACCGATCAGCCATGCCACGATCAGCATGACGCCCTGAATGCCAAAGGCGATCGCCAAGGACAGTAGCGGCGCGCGCGTGAAATTGCGCAAGCCATCCCACGTGGTGTAGGCCGACGCCAGCGACAAGGCGACGCCGGTCGAGCCGAGCAGGGTCAGTTGCCAATTGTCGATCAGCGCCTTTTCGATGGCGGCGCGCACACGGGCGAAGACGCCGGTGCGGCGAAAGAGTATGAGAAGGCAAAGGGCGATCAAAAACCAAAGGTAGTTCTGACCGATAAACGCCAGCAGCGCATCCAGCGCCGCCTTGACGTCGAAGCCCTCCATCCGCACGTCTCCCGCTAGCACCCGAGCTTCACCGGTCGCACCGCATCCAGCATCGCCCGGCATGGCGGCGCCAGGTTGGCCGCTTTGCGGCGATATTGTTGTGCGCGCGCGCAAATACAATGCGCGCCGCGCTCAGCGCCGCGCGCCCGCGGCAGCCGCCATAATCGCAGGCGGCGGCAGCACGTTTCTGCAAGCCTTTGCGTGCCCACGATTTAAGTTGGTCAAGGAGTCGCGACTGCACCGCTGCGCATTAAGAATCGTTAAGACTCGCCGCCGCGCTCCAGCATCACCTTGCGCCGGGCGCGCTCATGCTGCGCCACGGCGGCGGGCCCGAAGCAGCAAAAGATGATGCGCGTAAAATGCCGATCCCCCTGCAAGGCATCGATGACGGTGGCCAGCGCGATATCGGCGGCCAGCTCCTCGGGAAAGCCATAGGCGCCCGTGGAGATGGCGGGAAAGGCGAGCGAGCGGGCGCCGTGCGTGCGCGCTAGCCCCAGCGAGTTGGCATAGGCGTTGGCCAAGAGTTGTGCCTCGCCGGCCGCGCCGCCCTGCCAAACGGGACCGACGGTGTGGATGACGGCGCGCGCCTTCAGGCGATAGCCGCGCGTGATCTTGGCCTCTCCCGTGGCGCAGCCCCCGAGCGTCAGGCACTCGGCCAGCAACTCCGGTCCGGCGGCGCGATGAATGGCCCCATCAACACCGCCACCACCCCGCAGCGCGCGATTGGCGGCATTGACAATGGCGTCCACGTCGAGCGTGGTGATGTCGGCGTCCACAATCTCTAGGCGATGCGGCATTGGGCGTCTCCCCACCATCGGTGCGGGGCGCGCGCGGGCGCGCGCGAACCGGCGGTGCTGCGGCTGCGGGCCCCATTTGTGGGGCCATGGGTGCGATTGGGCCGACGGCGTTCCCGGCTTTTAGCGCATTTGCCGCCGTCGCCGAAGATAAGTTCTTTATAGGCGAGCTTTCCCCCATGCGCGTGGATGGCAGGGCCCCGGCTGGGTGCTATAAGGGGCCGATGACGCAGCTCCTCGCCAGCAGTGCCTTTCCAGCCCCCGAGCACGACCATGGCCATTGTCTTGCCGAGGCGATGGACCGCGCGCGCAAGGCCTTCGAGGACAAAGGCCTCAAGCTGACGGGGCTGCGCCGGTCCGTATTTGGCGAAATCGCCGCCTCGCACAAGGCCATCGGTGCCTACGAGGTGCTGGCCAGGTTGGCGGCGCGCGGCGAACGTCTGGCGCCGATTTCCGTCTACCGGGCGATCGATGCCTTGGTGGCCGTCGGCATCGTGCACCGCTTCGAAAGCCGCAACGCCTTTTTTGCCTGCCATGCCGGTCATGCCACGCGCCGGCAACTGGTGCTCGCCTGTGAGAGCTGCCGGTCGGTGGCGGAAATCGACGGCGACGGCGTCTTCCAAGCGATCGACACCGCCGCCGACGCGGCGGCCTTTACCGCCAAAGAGGCCGTGGTGGAGGTTTGGGGCCTGTGCGCCAATTGTGCCGGGGCGGCGCAGGAGCCGAAGCATGGACGGGCGTGAACGCCAGCCACTGACGGGACTTCCCGCGGCGGGGCGCCAACCCCCCTCCGAGCGGCAGGCCAGGAACGGGGAGGCCCGCCCTACACCGCTCGACGATGCTGGCAACGGCCCCCTGGCTGAGCAGTGGCGCGAGGGCACGCTAATTTCGGCGCACGGCATTGCGCTAAGCCGCGGCGGGCGCAGTCTGCTGCAGGACGTCGACATCGATGTCGCGCCGGGGGAGATCGTGACCCTGATCGGCCCCAACGGCGCCGGCAAGACGACGCTGGTGCGCGTGCTGCTTGGCATTCTGCGGCCCAATCGCGGCACCGTGAAACGCAAAGCTGGTCTCGGCGTCGGCTACGTGCCGCAACGCCTTGAGGTCGATCGCAGCATCCCACTGACGGTCACCCGCTTCGTGGCACTGGGCCGGCGGGCGAGCGCCGCCGAGGTTGAAGCGGCCCTGGCCGAGGTCGGCGCTCAGGCGCTGTTGGAGCGGCAGCTCACGGAGCTATCGGGCGGCGAGTTGCAACGCGTCGTCCTGGCGCGTGCGCTGGTGCGCTCGCCCGAGTTATTGGTGCTCGACGAACCGGTGCGCGGCGTCGATTACGCCGGCGAGGCGGAACTTTATACCCTGATCGGCCGGCTTCGTTCCGAACGCGGCTTCGGCGTGCTGCTGGTCTCGCACGACCTGCACATCGTCATGGCACAAAGCGATCGCGTGATCTGCCTCAACCACCACGTCTGCTGCTCGGGCGTGCCGCATTCGGTGGCGCAGCACCCGGAATATGCGCGCCTGTTCGGGCCGCAAGCCTCGCGCGCCATCGGCCTCTACCAGCATCATCACGACCACAGTCACGATCTCGCTGGCGCACCCCGGCCACCGTCATCGGCACCGTTCCGCCCGCAGGAGTTCAAGTGACCGAACCCTATTTGATGCGCGCCCTGCTCGGCGGCATGGGGCTGGCGCTGGTTGCTGCCCCGCTCGGCTGCTTTGTGGTGTGGCGCCGAATGGCCTACTTCGGGGAGGCGGTGGCGCAGTCCGGCCTGATCGGCATTGCACTGGGACTGGCGCTTGCCCTCAATCTGACCACCAGCATTTTCGTGGTGACGCTGGCCGTCTCGGGCTTGCTGTTGCTGCTCAGCCGGCAGACCCTGGTGCCGATCGATACGCTGTTGGGTTTGGTGGCCCATGCCGCCCTGGCGCTCGGTGTTATCACCGCCTCGTTGATCCAGGGGCCGCAGCTCGACCTCATGACCTTTTTGTTCGGTGATATTTTCGCCATCAGTCGTGGCGATCTGCGCTGGATCTACTTTGGCGGGCTCGTGGCCCTGGGGCTCGAAATCTGGCTGTGGCGACCGCTGCTTTCCATCAGCGTCCACGAGGATTTGGCCGCCGCGGAGGGAACCCGCACGGAACCCTTTAAGGGCGCGTTTGTGCTGCTACTCGCCCTGGTCGTTGCCATTGCCATCAAAATCGTTGGCGTCCTGCTGACGGTCGCCTTTCTAATCATGCCCGCCGCCGCCGCGCGACCGCTGTCGGAGACCCCCGAGCAGATGGCGGTATTTGCCGCCATCTTCGGCATGCTCTCGGTAGCTCTTGGTTTGTTCCTGTCGGTTGCGCTGGATACGCCGGGCGGGCCATCGATCGTGTTGATGCTGGCGGTCTTTTTCATGGTCGCGGTGTTTCCATCCGTACTGCGCCAGCGCCGCTGACGAGACCGTGCTAGACTGCCCACCAAAACCAGGACCGCCCGATGTCGATCAGCGCTGAACTATCTCGCAGAAAGTCGATCCCGGTCGAGATCGGCGGCGTCAGGATTGGCGGCGACGCCCCGATCGTCGTGCAGTCGATGACCAATACCGATACGGCCGACGTGGAAAAAACGGCGCGGCAAACGGCCGACCTTGCCCGCGCCGGTTCCGAGCTCGTGCGCCTTACCGTCGATCGCCCCGAGGCGGCAAAAGCGGTACCGCACATCCGCGATCGCGTGCGGCAGCTGGGTATTGAGGTGCCCCTCATCGGCGACTTCCACTACAACGGCCACACGCTGTTGGCCGATCACCCGGCCTGCGCCGAAGCCCTTGACAAGTATCGCATCAATCCGGGTAACGTCGGCTTCAAGGCCAAGCGCGATCGGCAGTTTTCGGCAATCATCGAGCTGGCCCTGAAGCATGCCAAGCCCGTGCGGATCGGCGTCAATTGGGGCAGCCTCGATCAAGAGCTGTTGACGCGCCTGATGGATGAGAATGCCAAGGCGCCGGTGGCCAAGGATGCCCGCGCCGTAATGCACGAGGCGATCGTGCAATCGGCCCTGCTGTCGGCTGAGCGCGCACACGAGCTCGGGCTCAGTGCCGACCGCATCGTTCTGTCTGCCAAGGTGAGCGCAGTGCAGGACCTCATTAGGGTCTACACCATGCTCGCGGATCGCTCGTCGAGCGCGCTGCATCTGGGGCTTACCGAGGCCGGCATGGGTTCCAAGGGCATCGTCGCGTCCACGGCGGCCATGGGCGTGCTGCTGCAGCAGGGCATCGGTGATACCATCCGCGTGTCCCTGACGCCGGAGCCCGGTGGCGACCGCACCCAGGAGGTGCGCGTGGCGCAAGAAATCTTGCAGACCATGGGCCTGCGCTCGTTCGTGCCGATCGTGGCGGCGTGTCCCGGCTGCGGCCGCACGACCTCCACCGTGTTCCAGGAGCTGGCGAGCGAAGTTCAAAGCTACGTGCGCGCGCGCATGCCGGCCTGGCGCGAGACCTATCCAGGCGTCGAAAACCTCAACCTCGCGGTGATGGGCTGCATCGTCAATGGCCCCGGCGAGTCCAAGCACGCCGACATTGGCATTTCGCTGCCGGGGACCGGCGAGGCGCCGGTTGCCCCCGTGTTCATCGACGGCAAAAAGGCGATGACCTTGCGCGGGCCCACGATCGCGGCTGACTTTAAAGCCATCATCGAGCGCTATGTGGCCGAACGCTACGGCGCGATCGGGACGCGCGCACCGGTGGCTTGAGCCACCTTGGCTCGCGCCGATTGCGCCGCCTGCCGCAGCGGCCGTTGCCACAGCACTTCCCCCTTCACACTTGATGCCCCGCGCCAGGGCGTGGGGTTGCGGGGGTAGCGCCGCTCCGCCCCGCGACCTGGGGCGCGGCCCATGGCCCGAAGACGGCTTTCGACAGGCTGGGCGGGCGCTTTCCAGTCGTTGGCTGAATACCCTGCTTTCCCCATATCTAGCGGGTGTTACATTTGCCCATCGGGGACGGGTTGCGTGCATGCCTTCTTTTTGCCCTCCGGCGCAAGCAGCAAATGGCGATTGTCCGCTGAAGGGACTGAACCCATGAAAGATGGGGCAGACGCAGCCAAGCCGGTGTCGCCCGCCCCCGACGCTGCCGGCACCGGCGGCGCGCGAGCGCCGCCCCAGGTGATGGCAGAGGCGAGCGAACTGACGCCAGGGACGATGGCCGACAACGGAGGGTCTGGCTCGGTCGTGCCGCAGCTGCCCCCGACCGGCACGCCAGCGCCGGCCTCGCCGGTTCACGCCCGGGCAGAGCCGCCGCAACGGCCCTCGGGCACTTTTGGCAGCGCCGACCCACCACCGTGGCCGCCGCGGATCCCGACGGCGTTGGCGCTGAGCCCGCCGCCGCCGCGGTTGGCCCTGCCGCCGCCCAAAAGCCCTGCCGTCCGCGCGCCAACCCGGCGCGAGCCTGCTCAGCCTTTGCCGCCAGCGGCTCACCCCACGCCCGTGACTGGCGCGGCAAAGCCGGTACCGGCTGCGCGCTTGGGCGATGGCGCGGACCTCCCCGCTATGGTCGCGCCCGCGCCGCCATCTCCCACAGCCCCGCCAGCGTCAGCCCCCGAATCGACGCCTGCGACCAAGCCGCGGCAGCCCTTGCGCGAGCGTCCCGCTCCCATTCGTCCGCCGGCTTCCGCCGCGCCCTTGCAAGCGGCGGCCGCGGCGCGGCCGCGCCCGCAGCATGCAAACCCCACTTGGCCGGCCGCGCGCGGCCCGAAGCCGGCCCAGACGTCGAGCCCGCCGGCGCCCGCGGCACGGGTGCCGGCGCCGTCACACCATGGCCTTGCGCCAGCAGCCCCCGCGCGGGGCGCGGAGCGGGCCAACGATGGGGCGCAGGCTGCGGCCAACGACGGTGCAAAGCCAAATTGGGCTGCGGAGCTTGGCCTCGTCGCCGCCCAAACGCCATCGGTTCGCCAAGCCGCAACGGTGTCGGCACGCGCGCCGATGGGTCCTTTTGCGGACGCCGCCCCTGCGGGGTCGCCGCCCGTGCGCGAGCGCGTGGCCCAAGGCTTAGCCGAGCATGGTGTTGAGGCTCGTGACGCTGGCCCACGCGGGCAGCGCGTGGGGACGCCGGCGCCGCGCCCTAGCCCTGAGCTGCGGCCAGCGCCGCCACCCGTAATGCCAAGCCCGACGGGCCGGGCCGCGGTGGCATCGGCGCTGGCGCCGGCGAAGAGCGTTGTCGATCAGGCCCGGGTGCGGCCGCTGCCGGTGCCAGTGCTCCAGCCCCTACCACCGCGCGAGCCCGCCGCTCCCACGACCGCCGCCATGCCCATCTGGCAGGAGGCACCGGCGCGTCGGCCGCCGCTGTGGACGCCGGCCGATGGCCTCGGGGCGCAGGTTGGCGCATTCTGCAGGTGGGCGCTGAAATGCAGCGCCATGGCCGCGCTTGGGCTCGTGGTCCTGTTGGCAACGCTGATCGTGCTCTATCGCTGGGTCAATCCGCTGAGCTCGACGCTGATGTTTGCCCAGCGAGCAGGCGGCACGACGATCACGCAACACTGGCAGCCGCTCGAGCACATATCCTCCAATCTGCAGTTGGCGGTGATCGTGTCCGAGGACGGGCGCTTTTGTCGCCATCACGGCGTCGATTGGGAGGAGTTGGAAAGCGCCATCGATCAGTCGGTCGACGGGGTCGCCCGCGGCGGCAGCACCATTGCCATGCAGACGGTCAAGAACCTGTTCCTCTGGCCGGCCAAGAGCTATCTGCGCAAAGCCATCGAGATTCCCTTGGCCTATGCCGTGGATGCGACCTGGTCCAAGCGTCGGCTGCTTGAGATCTATTTGAACATCGCCGAGTGGGGTCCGGGCATTTTCGGGGCCGAAGCCGCGGCGCGTTTTCACTTCCACAAACCCGCCGCCCTGCTGACCGCGCGCGAGGCCGCGCTGTTGGCCGTATCGCTTCCCAACCCCTTCGAGCGCCGAGCCGGCGCCCCCGGACCCGGGACCCAGCGGCTTGCCGCCAACTTGATGCTGCGCATGCGGGCCGGCCCCGGCATGGCCCGCTGCGTGCGCTCCGGCAGCGGCCTTTGAGCGCCCCGTTAAGGCGCTGGTCACCCGTCAAGAATGTCGCTATAAGCCGGCAAATCCAATCCGCTTCACCGGTCGGCCGCCACTGCCCTGGTCAACCGCGCGCTGGCGGCAGGCATGGTTTTGGAGAGCTAAAAGAATGGCCGTTCCGCGCAAGAAAGTTTCACGTATGAAGCGTGGTACCCGTCGCTCAGCCGATGCGCTGAGGGCACCCACCTACATCGAGGACAAGGACTCCGGCGAACGCCGACGTCCACACCACATCGATCTAAAGTCGGGCAAATACAAGGGCCGTCAGGTACTTACGCCCAAGTCGGAGCTTTGAGGTCGGCGCTGCTCCGGGCGGGCGTCAGCTTTGCCCAATTGCCGCCCCTTCCGGCATGATCAATGATGTTTGGCGCTAACAAACCCGACCGCCGCCGCATGGGAGCACCGTGATGTCGCTCAGAGCCCTGCCGATGATCGCTATTCCGCTGATCCTCTACAACATCCTTGTGATGTTCTCGAGCGGCGACGCGGACAGTTTCTTTCACGCTCCACTGCTCACCATCTCCATGATCAAGGGTGCGCAGTGGTCGTTCTCGCGCGGCGATCTCATCATCCTGGTGACGATGCTGTGCCTGTTTGTCGAGCTGGTTAAGTCAACCTACACCTCGACGGCGTCGCTGGTGGATCACGGGTTGTCGATGCTGGTGTTCATCGCCAGCCTGGTCGAATTCCTGATCGTGAACGCCTCGGCCACGTCGCCCTTCTTCTTCATTTTGGTCGGCGCGTTGATTGACGTCATCGCCGGTTTCACCATCGGCATTCGCGTGGCACGGCGCGACCTATCGATCGGGGCGGACGCGTAAAAAAGCGGGCACGGCGGCGTGTATTTCAGCCGCGGTCGCGGGACAGCTTGTCCACCTTGGCCTGCATCTCGGCCAACTGGGTCTTGAGTTCGGCCAACTCGTCGGTCTTGCCGGCCTCCCCTTCGGGCTTCGTCGCCGGTAGTGCGCCCGGCGTCTTGAAAGGCGAGAACATCGCCATCGCCTGCTCGAACATGGCGAGGTTTTTGCGCGCCTGCTCCTGATAGGCCTCGAACGCTCCGGCGGGGGTAAAGGCGCCGGCAAAGGTCTTGCGAAACCGCTCCTGCTCTTTGGTCAGCGTGTCGAGGCTGATCTGCAAATAACTGGGCACCAGCCGCTCGATGCTGTCGCCGTAAAAGCGGATCAGCTGGCGCAAGAAGGGGATGGGCAACAGCGTCTGGCTGCCCATGCGGCTTTCCTGCTCGACGATAATCTGGGTCAGCACCGAGTGCGTCAGGTCGTCCCCGGTCTTGGCGTCGAACACCACGAAATCGCGCTCGGATTTGACCATCGCCGCCAGGTCATCCAGGGTCACGTAGGTACTGGTCTCGGTGTTGTAGAGCCGTCGGTTGGCGTATTTTTTGATGACGACGGGCTCTTTTTTGTCGCTGGGCGGATCCGATTTGTTGAGCATGGGCTTCGCTTTTATGGCTTGACGGGCTGGCCATTTTGCAGTGCGTAAGCTACCACGACGGTGCACCGCAAACCAGTCCGTTGTGCGCCGCTTGGGTGGCGCTGGCCGGGCAGGGCTGGATGGCCGTCCCCTTGTTGCAGGTGCGAAGTGAGACCTGGTATCGTGGCCGCCAGCCCGCGGCGCGCGCCGGCCGCCATGTCGCTTACCTGTTGAGCATGAGGCCCACCAGCAAGCCATCTGTCCCGCAACCCCTCTCGCTTTGGAGCAAACGATGAGCACTGACCAATCAACCGTTGTCATTGCCAGCGCCGCCAGAACGCCTGTCGGTGCGTTCAATGGCGCGCTGGCGAGCCTGCCGGCCCATGAGTTGGGCAAGGTGGCCATTAGGGGCGCGCTTGAGCGGGCACGCCTCGAGCCCGGAGATGTTTCCGAAGTCATTTTGGGGCAGATCCTGGCCGCCGGCGCCGGTCAAAATCCGGCACGGCAGGCCTCGATCCTTGCCGGCATTCCCGTCGATGCGCCTGCCTGGGGCATGAACCAGCTGTGCGGCTCGGGCTTGCGTGCGGTGGCCCTCGGCGCCCAACAAATTGAGCTCGGTGCCGCCAGGATTGTGGTCGCGGGGGGCCAGGAGAGCATGAGCCAGGCGCCGCACTGCGCCCACATGCGCGAGGGCACCAAGATGGGCGACGTCAAGTTCATCGATACCATGATCAAGGACGGCCTGTGGGATGCCTTTAATGGTTACCACATGGGGACCACCGCCGAGAACGTGGCGCGCCAATGGCAGATCACGCGCGAGGAGCAAGATCGCTTCGCCGTGGCGTCCCAGAACAAGGCCGAGGCCGCGCGCAAAGCCGGCAAATTCAAGGATGAGATCACCCCCGTCACGATCAAGACGCGCAAGGGTGAGACGGTGTTCAGCGACGACGAGTACATCAAGGACGGCGTCACCTACGATTCGGTGGCCAAGCTGCGCCCAGCCTTCGACAAGGAGGGCACGGTGACGGCCGCCAATGCCAGCGGCATCAATGATGGAGCCGCGGCGGTGGTGCTCATGACCCTGGCCGAGGCGCGCAAGCGGGGCATCACGCCGCTGGCTCGCATTGTGTCCTGGGCCCATGCCGGCGTCGATCCCTCGATCATGGGAACCGGGCCGATCCCGGCCTCGAAAAAGGCCTTGGAAAAGGCCGGTTGGACGGTCAAGGACCTCGACCTGATCGAAGCCAACGAGGCCTTTGCGGCTCAGGCGTGCGCGGTGAACAAGGGCCTGGGCTGGGATACCGAGAAGGTCAACGTCAACGGCGGCGCCATCGCCATCGGCCACCCGATCGGCGCCTCCGGCGCCCGGGTCCTCAACACCTTGCTGTTCGAGATGCAACGGCGCAATGCCAAGAAGGGACTGGCAACGCTGTGTATCGGCGGCGGCATGGGCGTTGCCATGTGTGTCGAACGCGACTGAGCCCAAGCAATCCCCGCAAGTTTACTTTCTCCTCGGCCGGATTTCATTCGGCCGAGGTTTTCTTTTATCCTCTCGGCCAATCCAACGAACGGATGGGAGAAACGCGTATGGGTCGGGTGGCAGTCGTCACGGGTGGGACCCGCGGCATCGGACAGGCGATTTCGGTCGCCCTCAAGCACAAGGGCTATCGGGTCGCTGCCAACTATGCCGGCAATGACGCCGCCGCCCGTCAATTTCAGGGCGACAGCGGCATCCCGATCTACAAGTGGGACGTGGCCGATTACAGCGCCTGCCAGGCCGGGGTGGCGCGCATCACCCACGACCTGGGACCGATCGAGGTGCTGGTGAACAATGCCGGCATCACCCGCGACGGCGTGCTGCATCGCATGAGCAAAGAGAACTGGGACGCCGTCATGCACACCAATCTCGATTCGGTCTTCAACATGACCCGGCTGGTGATCGAGGGCATGCGCACGCGTAGCTTCGGCCGCATCATTAACATTTCCTCGATCAACGGTCGCAAAGGCCAGGCGGGGCAAGCCAACTACTCGGCCGCCAAGGCCGGGCTGCTCGGTTTCAGCAAGGCCGTCGCACAAGAGAGTGCCGCGCGCGGCATCACCGTCAATGTCATCGCCCCGGGCTATATCGGCACCGAAATGGTGCAGGCCGTGCCCAAAGAGGTGCTTGAAAGCAAGATCCTGCCGCAGATCCCGATCGGACGTCTCGGCAACGTGGAAGAAATCGCCCGCTGCGTCGCCTTCCTCGCCGCCGACGAGGCAGGTTTTATTACGGGCGCCTGCCTCGATGCCAACGGCGGTCAATACATGGCTTAGATGGGGCCGTTAGATAACCGGGCTTGAATGTGTGAGGCTAAGCGGGCGCAAGGCTGCGGCTCCAGCTCTGCGCCTAAGGCGCCGCCCTGGCCTTAAGGCCGGCGCGCTGGGGCGCCGACCGGCCTTCTAGCCGCGCAGCCGGTTGCGCACAAAGCGGGGAAACTCATCGGCCGGCGCGGGCTCGCTGCCACCGCCGGACGGGGCCGGTGCAACCGCTTCCTTGCTGGCTTCGCCGGCCCCGGCCTCGTTCCCCCACCAGCGTCCGCCAGCGGCCGCAGCGGCAGGAGCGGGCGCCGGCGTCGGCAAGCTGACGGGCGGGGTGCTTGGGCGTCCCGGCTGCGCTGCCGGCGGCGGGGCCGGGGCTGCGGCGGGCCGGTTCGGCGCACTGCGTGCCGGCGGCGAGGTTTGCGGTTGGGGCTGGGGCATGTTGCCGCCGGCGAACCAGGCGTCGACCAAATCGAGCTCGTCGGCCGACAAATTGAGGCCCTGACCGCGGCAGCGCGCCACCACGAAATTGCGGAAGCGGCCCGCAAACAAGTTCGCCGATGCGCCTTGCTCAAACCAGGGATCTGATTCGCTCACCACTTCCAAAATAAAACGCACATCATCACGGCGTACCTCGAGCCCGCGCTCGTGCGCGCGATGGGTGATATTGGCCAACGTTTGGGCACCGATGAGGTCGTTTTCGTTAATCTCCTCGGCCATCAACTCAAACAGCAGCCGATATTCGTGGGGTGCCAAGGCCGGCGCCTGACAGGCTTCCTGGATGCGCGCGATCGATAGTTGCATGGCGGCGGCGGAGGCCGCCCCGGCGGACGGCGCTACGGGCTGTAGCATGCCCTGGCGCGGACCGCCCGACGGCGAGGCCGCCGCGCCGGTGGCAACCAGGGCCGCGGCCTCAGTTGTGGCCGTCGGTGCGGCAACCCGGGCCGCGGTCGGCGGGGCGGGAGCGAGGTCCCGCGCCGGCTCCCGCGCCTTCGGTGCGGTCACCGCTTGCCCATGGCGCTTGAGGTCAACCACGAGGTAGGGCGGTTCCTCCGTCAGCGTCAGGTCGGCGGGAAGACATTGTCGCAACAACTCGCGGAAGGAGCCGGCGCCGGCCCAACCCGTGGCGATGGTCTTCTCGTGTCCGAGCATGCGCACGGTTCGGTCGGCGAGCGCCTCGAGCAGCATCGGCGCCGGCGAAGCGCGCACGTCGGCGACAATTTCGGAGACGATGGCACGCCGAGTCGCCTCGATCTTGGCGGCGGGTGTGGCCGGCCCCACGCCCTCCCCGTCCTCATCGGTCGGCACCTCGCCGTTGAGGATCAAAGCAATCAGGTCCGATTCGCGCACCTCGCCGTCACTGATCGCCGTGTAGGGAGCGGCCGTGTGGTCGTTGGCATAAATGACGGTGCGGCGCGCGTGCGCGCGCAAGCGATGCAGCACGGGCGTGAAGTCGGCATCGCCCGACAGGATGATGAATTCATCGAAATAGGTTTCGTGCGTGAGATAGTCCCGCACGTCCATCACCATGCGGATATCCGAGGAGTTCTTGAGCTGGGCCGTCAGGGGCGGACAGTCGACCACCTCGAAGCCGGCGCGCAAAAAGTGATGGCGCACGAACGGAAACGAGTTCATGTCCGTGGAATTGTCGTGGGCGTTGCGCCGTGGCACCGGGTTGCCGTAGCAGCGATTCATGACAATGCGTCGGCGCGCCTCGCTGAAGGAATCGTGAGTCCCCGTAATCAGGCGGCCACTTTCGATCTCGCGCAGCCAAATGTGCGCGTCCCGCGCGAAGCGCTTTGCGGCTTCATCGCTCTTGCGCTTCAGCGACAGATAGATGTTGTCATAGTCGACGAATACCGCGCTGAGACAGGCCCCGCCAGCAGTCCTCTTCATTTGTCATGACCCCCACTGCCCAGTCTTATCGCTGGACCGACCCAATCACTGCACCGACCCAATTGGCACCGATCCAAAGGCGAGGAGGAGGGTGCCTGATTCGCGGGACTTGATATGAGTCGCTTGGCCCCCGCAAGCGCAGGCAGGCCGCGTCCCCAGTTGCATTTGCGTTGCGATGCGGGCCCTGGCGCGGCGAGGCCGCAGGGTCTTCTGAACAATGGTTTATTTTCGCCGGAAAATCAGCGATGATGCCAGGGATCGAGGTCTGGCGGCGCCAACTCGAAGCCCGAGAATTCAAAGCCCGGCGCCACCGTGCAGCCGACCAGCGTCCAGGCGCCCTGGCTCTCGGCGCTCTGCCAGGCCCCCGCGGGGACGACCGCCTGCGGACGCTCGCCGGCCGCCACATCGGCGCCAAGCCGAACGGCCTGGCGCCCGCCGCTGCCGGCAATCCAGAGCAGGAGCGGTGCACCCTTATAGAAGTGCCACACCTCCACCGCATCGACCCGATGCCAGCGCGATCGCTCGCCCTGGCGCAATAAGAAATAGATGGCGCTCGAGGCTGCGCGGCTGGCACCAGCGCCCGGTGCATCGCGAAAGGTTTCGCGGTAGTGGCCCCCTTCCGGATGGGGGCTGAGGCCCAAAAGGCTGATGACGTTATCGGCTGTGAGCCCCTCGTGACCCGGCATGGGTTCAGCCGCGGTTTTTGCGCTCTCTGATCTCACCAAAGATCTGCCAGTCGGGCCGGCCCACCATACCGAGCCGCTCTTGGATCGCGGGCACGTTGGGGCGCAGGAAGGGGTTGGTCGCAAGCTCCAGGCCGATTGTGGTTGGCAGCGTCGGCTTGCCGGCGGCGCGCAATTGATCAACCTCCTGCGCCCGCGCCTTGAGGGCCTCGTTTTCCGGCTCGATTGTCAGGGCGAAGCGGGCATTGGCCTGCGTGTATTCGTGCCCACAATAAACGACCGTGTCCCGCGGCAGCGCCATCAGCTTCTGCAGCGACTGCCACATCATCTGAGCGTTGCCTTCGATGACCCGGCCGCAGCCGATGGCAAACAGCGTGTCCCCCGCGAAAGCCACGCCGGCGGTGGGGCACCAGTAGGTGATATGGCCGGTGGTATGGCCCGGCGTGTCGATGACGCGCATCTCGAAGGTGCCAAAGTGGAAACTGTCGCCTTGGCCCACGGCCTCATCGATACCGGGTATTTTTGCCTGCTCCGCGCGCGGCCCGATGATCTTGCAGCCCGTCGCCGACTTGAGCGCCAAGTTTCCTCCGGTATGATCGGCATGATGATGCGTCGTCAGAATATGGCTGAGCCGCCAGCCCCTGTCCTCGAGGGCGCGGTGGACCGCGTCGGCATCGGGCGCGTCGATCGATGCCGTCACGTTCGCAGCCGCGTCATGGATGAGTACGCCGAAATTGTCGCTGAGGCAGGGAAATTGCTCAATCTCGAGCTTGGCCATGGTGTGCGCTGCTCTCGCTTGCTTTTTTTCCGCTAACCCGCACCCTACCAGGCGGCGCATCGATTTCAACCCGGCCGATGGCCGCAAGGGGTTGAGGGCGGGGCAGGGTGGTGCGGCGGACCGCTGATGTCATTGGATGTTGTCGATTTGCGTGCATTCTACGGGCGTCCGCTCGGCAGCGCCGTGCGTCGCCTGCTGACGCGTCGCATCCGCGCGCGCTGGCGCAACGTCCAGGGTGCCCAGCTCGTGGGGTTGGGCTTCGCCGTGCCCTACATCGGCATGTTTCGCGGCGAGGCCGGCTCAATCGGGGCGTTGATGCCGGCAACGCAGGGTGCCCTGGTTTGGCCTACTGGCGATCGCGTCCAGAGCGTGCTGGTGGAGGAGGCCATGTTGCCGCTCGGCGATGCCTCCCTCGATCGACTGCTGGCCGTGCATTGCCTTGAGGCGACGGAGCGCTCGGGACCTCTGCTGCGCGAGATCTGGCGCGTCCTGAAACCAGAGGGCCGTCTTTTGCTGGTTGTGCCCAACCGGCGCGGGGTGTGGGCCCGGCTCGACATGACGCCCTTCGGCCACGGCCGGCCCTACAGCCGCGGCCAGCTCGAGCGCCTGCTCAACGATGCCTTGTTCACGCCCCTGGAATGGACGGGCGCGCTCTTTATGCCCCCCATCGACCGGCCGTGGATCGTGCGCTGGTCGACGGTTTTCGAGCGCGTCGGCGCGCGCTTATGGCCGGGCTTTGCCGGTGTGATGATCGTGGAGGCACGCAAAGAATTGATGGGGGCGATTCCGGCGGTGGTAAAGCCCGCCCGGCGCGCCGGCCTGGCGACGGCGCAAGGAGCGCTCAAGCGCTGCGTCGAACGGCGTTGGGGGTCCTGAGTACGGGCCGGGTTGGGCTAAGGCCGCCGCTGGCATCGCCGGCCGCACGCGCGGCGCAGCGGGACATCTTAGGCCTTGTCACGTGTGGCCAGATCAATCGCCGCCCTCAGCTCGCCGCCCGTGCGCTCCAGCAGGCCCAGCGCCCTCTCGCGGCTACAACCCTTGAGCAACAGCACGGCCAGCTTGACATTGCCGTCGGCGCGCAAGAGCGCCGCCTCGGCCTCCGCCTCGCAGCTGCCGGTCAGGTGCACGAGCATGTCCCGCTTGCGCCGGATGAGTTTGGTGTTGGCCGCCTGCACGTCCACCATGAGACCCCGGTAGACGTGGCCGAGGCGGATCATGACCAGGGTGGAGAGCAGGCTCAGGGTAATGCGCTGGGCGGTGCCCGCGTTCATGCGGGTCGAGCCTGCGATCGGTTCCGCCCCGGTGTCGAGATAGATGCCGTGCTCGGCATCATTGAGCAGCGGCGTGTCGCGGTTGTTGGCAATGCCAATGGTGAGCGCACCCCGCCGCTTGGCCTCGCGCAGGCACGACACGGTGAACGGTGTCGTGCCGCTGGCTGCGAGCGCAACCAACACATCCTTGTCCCCGATGTCGAGGAGTTCGTTGCCACGCCCGACCTGATCTTCCGCGCCCTCGACCGCCTGCATCATGGCCGCCCCGCCGCCGGCAAGCAGCAGGACCAGCCGCTCGCGCGGCCAGCCGAAGGTCGGCATCAACTCGGCCCCATCTTGCACGGCGAGCCGCCCGGAGGTTCCCGCCCCGGCGTAAATGAGCCGGCCGCCGGCCCTGAGCCGCGGCTCCATCGCCAGGCCGGCCCGTTCGATCGCCGGCAAGGCGGCGCGCACCGCGGCGACGGCGGCGAATTGTCCGCCGATCATGGCCTCCAGCACGTCGCCGGGGTCCCAGATATCGATGTCCGCAAAGCGTGGGCTGGGGCGTTCCGTCGTCATCGATCTCACCGTCATTGCCTGAAAAAGGCAACGCGCATCACCAAATTTGAGTTCTCGCGCGTTGCTGGGCAGCGCGCGGCAAGTGCGCTATAGGCCTTATATGCGCCCGACCTCCGCGGCAGCGAATGGTGGTAAAACCTGATGACCCACCGGTCATTTATGGCTGAGGAGATCGCGGCGGCTCCCGCGATTGTGGCGCGGCAGGCCGAGGCGTTGGCGCCGCCCTTGGCGGGCCTTGTCGCCCGTCTCAATCGGGCGCCTCCCCGTCTGGTTGTCACCTGTGCCCGGGGCAGTTCGGCACACGCGGCCACCTTCGGCAAGCACCTGATCGAGCGCTATCTGGCGATTCCGGTGGCGGCGGCAGCGCCCAGCATTGCCAGCGTCTATGGCGGCGGCCTGCGGCTTAAGGATCAGCTCGTCCTGGTGATCTCCCAGTCGGGCAAGAGCGACGACCTCATCGCCTTCGCCGAGCAGGCGCGGCTCTCCGGCGCCGTTACCGTTGCCGTCACCAACGATGCGGCGGCGCCGCTGGCTCAGGCGTGCCCGTTCGTGCTCCCGATCGGCGCGGGACCCGAGCTCAGCGTCGCCGCGACCAAGACCTTTGTGGCGACCGCGTCGGCGCTCTTGCGGCTGACGGCGGCTTGGGCGCGCGTTGAGGCGCTCGATGCCGCGCTCGGCCGGCTGCCCGGGCGGCTGGCGCAGGCCGCCCAATTGGATTGGCGGGACGGGGCGCACGCCTTCGCCGGCGCCGCCAGCCTCGTCACCATCGGGCGTGGCCCAACCTTGGCCATTGCCAGGGAGGCGGCACTGAAGCTGAAGGAAACCTGCAATCTGCACGCGGAGGCCTTCAGCGGCGCGGAGTTTCTGCATGGTCCCGTGGCGCTCGTCTCTGCGCGCTATCCGGTGCTGATGTTCATGCCCACCGATGCCGCCGCGGAGGGAATGCGCGAACTTGCGGCCTGGCTGCGCAGCAAGGGCTCGGTCCCCTTCGCCGCCGAGCCCGGACAAAGCGCACCCGGGCGGCTGCCGGCCCTGTCGCGGGACCAGCCGGAGGCCGATGCCGTCTGCCTGATCCTCAGTTTTTATACCATGATCGTGGACCTGGCCCGCCAGTTGGGCACCGACATTGACCGCCCGCGCAATCTCAATAAGGTGACGCGGACGCTGTAGGCGTCCCACCCACCGCGAACGTTAGGCCCGCTGCGGGGCCAGGTGCCGCGTCAGCATGAACACGGCCTTCTCACCCAGAAAATTGTGCACCGTAAGCGGCAGCCAGGTGCCGAGCTTTTGACCCTTTAGATTGAAGGCAACGGCACGTTCGACGCCGGCCCCCGTCAGACGGCAAAGATCCGCGAAGTCCTTGATCGTGCACAGGTGCGCGTTGGGGCTCATGTACCAGGCTTCGGGGAGGTTCTCCGTCACCGGCATGCGGCCGGTAAACAACAGCTGGCCGCGCACCTGCCAGTGGCCGAAGTTTGGAAACGAAACGATGGCGCGGCGACCGATGCGCAAGAGGTGTTCGAGCACGGTTTTGGGGTGGCGTGTGGCCTGGATCGTCAGGCTGAGGACGGCATAGTCGAAGGCGGCGTCGGGATAGTCGACAAGGTCGCGATCGGCATCGCCTTGTATGACCGACAGGCCGCGCGCCACGCAGGCGTTGACACGCTCACGACTGACCTCGATGCCGCGGCCGTCGACGTTTTTGGTATCGGCGAGAAGCTGCAAGAGCGCGCCGTCGCCGCAGCCGACGTCGAGCACGCGCGAGCCGGCCTTCACCATCTCGGCGATCAGAAGGTGGTCGACGCGATGCCCGGCGGGCTTGCTGGGGGCGAGCATCAGGATCTCCCCGACGCGAACGTCAGGCCGCGCTTGGCGGCCGCCGCGTTGAGAAAGCCGCGGATCGTGGCGAACAGTTCGGGCTCTTCCAGGAGGAAGGCATCGTGACCCTTGTCGGATTCGATTTCGACGAAGCTGACGTTGGCGGCCACCGCATTCAAGGCCTGCACGATCTCCCGGCTCTCGCGCGTCGGGTAGAGCCAGTCGCTCGTGAAGGAGATCACGCAGAAGCGGGTTTTGCAGCCCCGGAACGCATTGGCCAAAACATCGCCGTGCTCGGCCGCGAGGTCGAAGTAGTCCATGGCACGGGTGATGTAGAGATAGCTGTTGGCATCGAAACGGTCGACAAAGGTGGAGCCCTGGTGGCGCAGATAGCTCTCCACCTGAAAATCGGCGTTGAAGCTGAAGGTCTTGGCCGCGAGATCCTGCAGGCTGCGTCCGAACTTGCGGTGCAAAGCCTCTTCCGAAAGATAGGTGATATGCGCGGCCATGCGCGCCACGCCAAGACCGTTGCGCGGCACCTTGCCGAACTCGAGATAGCGTCCCTGACACCAGTCGGGATCGGCCATCACCGCCTGGCGGCCGACCTCGTGAAAGGCAATGTTTTGCGAGGAGTGCCAGGCCGCCGTGGCGATCGGCATGGCCGTGAAAACGCGCTCCGGGTGACGTGCCACCCACTCGAGTACCTGCATGCCGCCCATCGATCCGCCGGCCACGCTGAAAAGCTGCTCGACGCCGAGCCGGTCAATCAAACGCACCTGCGCATCGACCATGTCGCCGATGGTGATGACGGGAAAATCGAGCCCCCACGGGCGCCCCGTCTTCGGATTGAGGCTTGCCGGGCCGGTCGAACCCATGCAGCCGCCGAGAATGTTCGGGCAGATGACAAAAAAGCGGTTGGTGTCGATCGGCTTGCCGGGCCCCACCATCGCTTCCCACCAACCGGGCTTGCGGGTGACCGGATGTTCGCTGGCGACGTACTGATCCAAGGTCAAGGCGTGGCAGATGAGGACCGCGTTCGACTTGTCGGCGTTGAGCGTGCCGTAGGTCTTATAGGCGATGCGCACCGGTGCCAGCACCTTGTCGCAGTCAAGCCGCAAAGGTTCGCTTTCGGGAATGTCGATGTAATCGCTGCTGGGGGTCGTCACCTCCAGCATGCGCGCGTCGGTCGGCGCCAGAAAATCGCGTGGATCTGCCCTGTTCATAGGGGCTGTTAGCTAGGCCCTCGCGCGCGAATGTCAATGAATTCTTTGCACGCGCCTTTTGCAAAGCCCCGCCACCCACGATGTAATGGCGCAGGAGGTGCCCCATGTTTGATCGATCCACCCCCAAGGGCCGCGTTCTGGCCGCCGCGCTCGACTGCGCCGCCAATAGGAGCTGGGCGCAGGTCAGCCTTGCCGACATCGCCGAGGAGGCCAAGGTGCCGCTGAGCGACATGCGCGATCTGTTCTTAAGCAAAAGCGCGATCATTGCCGAGCTTGTGCGCGCGGTCGATCGCGAGGTGTTGAACCGAATCGACAAAGCCGCCGATCAGGAGAAGCGCGATCTCCTGTTCGACGTCCTCATGACCCGCTTCGACGTACTGGCGCCGCACAAGACGGCGCTCAAATCGATGGCCCAAGCGGGCAGCGCCGACCTGGCGCTGGCGGCGCCGCTGCTGGCCTCCCAGCACTGGATGCTGCAGGCGGCCGGCATCGACACCAGCGGACCGGGCGGGGCCGCGCGCGTGGCCGGGTTGGCCGGCCTTTACGCCTCGGTATTTCGCACCTGGCTCGAGGATGACGACCCGGGGCAGGCCCGCACCATGGCCGCGCTCGATCGCCGCCTGCGGCGCGGCGAGCGGACGCTGCGACAGCTGGAGGGCGTTGCTTCGGCGGTGAAGCAATTTGCCGCGGCGGCGCCGGCCTTCCTCCGGCGCCTCGGCGAGGCCGCGCGCGCCGACCGCCGCAACAGGGAGCCGGAAAGCGAGCCCCGCCCGAGCGCCGAGGAGCCGAAGCGGTGAGGTAGATGCCTGCGCAGGAGCAAGGTATGCTTAAAGCCGGTCCTCAATCTTCCCCGATTGCCTTCGAGGAGTTCCTCAAGGTCGACGTCCGCGTCGGCACCATCATTGCCGCCGAACCCCTGGCCGGGGCTCGCAAGCCAGCGCTTCGTCTGAGAATTGATTTCGGGCCCGAGCTCGGCATCAAGACGAGTTCAGCGCAGATCACCGCGCACTATGTGCCGCAGGCGCTGGTCGGCCGCCAGGTCGCCGCTGTCGTGAATTTTCCGCCGCGTCAGATCGCCAAAACGATTTCAGAGGTGCTGACGCTTGGCTTTCCCGACGCCGACGGGGAGGTGGTGCTGGTGGTGCCGGAGCGGGCGGTTCCCAACGGCGGCCGACTGTTTTGAGGTGCCGGCCGTTTCGCCCGGGCGGGCCTGCCAACGGGGTGCTCCGCATTCAACGATGGCGCAAGCGCAAACGCGTGGGGCAAGGCAATCGCCAGCCCTCGCCACAGGCGAAGGCTGACCGCAAGAGCCATCGAGGAGCCGATGCCATGCGGGCACAGACGCCTTGCCGCCAGGCAACCGGTGGGCCAAGGTGATGGCAGGCTAGAGCAGGCGGGGTGGGATCATGTTGACGATTTATGGCGTTTATCGCTCGCGCGCCTCGCGCACGTTCTGGCTGGCCGGCGAGCTGGGGCTCGCCTTTCGCCACGTGCCGGTGCTGCAGGCCTATCGTCTTGCCGATCCCACCGCCGCCGGGGCGCCGTTTAACACGCGCTCGCCGGAATTTGTTGCAGTCAACCCGAACGGGCGCATTCCCAGCATCGACGATGACGGCTTTGTGCTCAACGAATCGCTCGCCATCAACCTTTACCTCGCCAAAAAGCACGGCGGATCGCTGGCTCCTGCCAACGTCGCCGAAGACGGGGCCATGGCGATGTGGGCCCTGTGGGCGGCAACCGAGGTCGAGCCACACGCCCTCAACGTCCTCTATCACCGGCTGAGCTACCCCGAGGCGAAGCGGGACCCCAACATCGCTGCCGCCGCGGTGGCCGCGCTCAACGCTCCCTTTGCCGTGCTCGACCGGACGCTGGCGGCAACGGGGTTCGTCGTCTCCGATCGCTTTACGGTGGCTGACATCAATCTGGCGGAGGTCTTTCGTTACGCCATGTCGGCAGCGGAACTGTTTCAAGCCGCCCCGCGCGTCGCAGCCTGGCTCGCGGCCTGCCAGGCGCGGCCCGCCTTTAAGGCCATGATGGCGCGACGGGAGGCGGAGCCCGCCTGAGGGTTGCCTAAAGCGGCACGCGCATGGTGGCCCGCAGCCCGCCCATGGAGCTGACGCTGAGGGCAATGTCGCCGCCGTGGCTGCGCGCGATATCGCGGGCGATTGCGAGGCCCAGGCCGGAATTGCCCGCATCCTGGTTGCGCGCGTGGTCGAGCCGGTAGAAGGGGCGGAAGACGTTGTCGCGCTCGGCCACCGGAATGCCCGGCCCGTCGTCGTCGACCTCGATACGCAGCCAGCATTCCTCCGCCGCCGCCCGGATGACGACGTTGTCGCCAAAGCGTGCGGCATTGGTGACAAGGTTGGTAACCGCCCGCTTGAAGGCCTGGCGCTTGAGCGGCAGCACCAGCGGACGCCGCGGGTGGCGCATTCTCACCTCGATCGGCGCGCCGATGTGTTCGGTCTCCTCCTGCACTTCGCCCAAGAGCTCGCCGACATCGGTCGGTGCCGCCTCCTCGCCGCCGTCGCCTTTGGCAAAGGCCAGATAGTCCTCGAGCATGTGCTGCATCTCGTTGACGTCGTTGCGCAGGGCGGCGATTTCCGGGCCATCGCCCAACAGCGCCAGCTCCAGCTTGAAGCGGGTGAGCACGGTGCGCAAATCGTGGCTGACGCCTGCCAGCATGGAGGTGCGCTGCTCGACGTGGTGGCGGATGCGATCGCGCATTTCCAGGAACGCGGAGGCCGCCTGACGCACCTCGCGCGCCCCACGCGGGCGGAATTCCTGCGGCACCGGGCGTCCCTTGCCGAAGGCGTCGGCGGCCTCGGCCAGGCGCAGGATCGGCCGGATCTGGTTGCGCAGGAAGGCGATCGCCACCGTTAGCAGCACGACAGAAGTGCCGACCATCCAGATCAGGAAAATGTGGGAGTTGGAGGCGTAGGTTTGTCCGCGCTGGGCGGTGAAGCGCAAAATCGCCCGGTCGAGCTTCACCCGCACCTCTACCGATCGGGACTGCCCGACGGTGTCGATCCAGAACGGGCGGTTCACGAAGGTACGCAGCTCATCCGATAGCGCTCGGTCGAGCAGGTCGAAAAACGGCTTGGGCTGCGCGGTTGGCAGATTGCCCGGGGGCAGAATCTCGAGCGTGAAGCCGAACTTGCTCTGGGCCAGTTCCGCTAAGCGCGTGCCGTCCTCCGAGTTCTCGTAGATCGAGACGATTGCCGCCATGTCGCGCGCCGTGGCCTCCGATAGCCGGCGCGTTACCTGGTTCCAGTGTCGCTCCATGAAGGCAAAGGCCACCACGCTTTCCAGCAGCACGATGGGGGCGATGATAATGATCAGGGCACGCGCATATAACCCCTTCGGCGCCAACTCGGAGAGCAGCCCGCTGATGCTGGCCCACGCCCCCTTGGGCCATTCCACGGTGGCCAGCCGGTTGCGCCAGGTTTCGGTCGTGCGGATGAGCTTATGCGCTATCGCCATTGGGCGCCTGCCCCTCAATCCGTATGCAGTATATAACCTTTGCCCCTCACCGTCTGGAGAAAGACCGGGTTTGCCGGATCGGTCTCGATTTTGCGGCGCAGGCGATTGATCTGCACGTCAATGGCGCGTTCGCTGCCGGTCGAATCGTCGCTCGCCAGCTCGTGCCGGGCGATCGGCGACCCCGGGCGCTGGGCGAATAAGCGCAGGAGATCGCGCTCGCGCTCGGTCAGCTTGATCGTCTCGTCGTTGCGCCGCAGTTCACCGCGCCCGACGTGAAAGGTGAAGTCGCCCATCTTGATCTCGTCGCGCGGCCCCGACGGGCCGCGGCCGCGCTTGAGGATGTTCTGCAGTCGCAGCAACAATTCTCGCGGCTCGAACGGCTTGGCAACGTAGTCATCGACCCCGATCTCGAGTCCCTCGATGCGCTGCTCGGGTTCAGCGCGTGCCGTCAGCATGCAAATTGGAATGTTCGAGATGGCTTTGAGGCCGCGCGCCAGTTCCAGGCCGCTCTCGCCCGGCATCATGACGTCGAGAATGACGACGTCGAAGGCAAGCCCGCGCATGGCGGCACGCGCGCTGGTGGCATCGGTGGCCGTGGTGACGCGGAAGCCGCTCTCGAACAGGTAGCGCGCCAACAGGTCCCTGATGCGCTGATCGTCGTCGACAATCAGAATGTGCGCCGCATTATCGGCCAACGGTTCCATGGCTCACGTCCCCCCGTCGCCCAACCGCGGGTTAGCCCGCGCCTGGAAGCGCGGCCTCGATCGGCCGCGGCAAGAGTGCCTCGACAAAAGCCCGTTCTTCCGGAACGATCATGGCAAAAAGGAAGCGCAGCATCGCCGTTTCGCTACCGGGCCCCGCGGCCGCAAGCGCGGCGCCAATGCGCTTGGCCTGGAGGGCATCGAGGCGGCCGGCCAGCTCGGCGCCTTTTTCCGTCGTGTGCAGCAGCCGCTGGCGGCGATCCTCGTTGCCGGCAACCTGGCAGATCCAGCCTTGATCGATCAGGAGCTTCAGCACGCGTGCCAGGCTTTGCTTGGTGATCTTTAGAATTTCCAGCAGGTCCTGGACTTTAAGACCCGGGTTGCGATTGACGAAATGCAGCACCCGATGATGGGCCCGCCCCAGGTCGAACTCGGCCAACACCGCATCGGCCTCGCCCGTGAAGTCGCGATAGGCGAAGAACAACAGTTCTACGCAGGTGATGAGCTGAGCGTCAGCAGCGGCGCCAGGCGCGGCGCCGGCCGCTGCGGCGGCGCCGGCCCGCGGCTCGGCCGGCGCCCGCAACCGACGCGCAGGCACGGAAATTATGTCAGTCATGTTGACTTATTTGGCCCCGATTGTTAGTGCTGGCAAGACATTTTACAGGCCTGCCTGCCTCTTTGTGAGCCACCGGGAGCCGCGAAAAGGCCTGCAAATTGGGCAATTCTTGCCGGGCCCAGAGGGTTCTTCGCCAGCAGGTTGGCCAGGGCCCGAGTGGCCCTGGGCAATGGTCCACGGAGAACCCGAGGCATGGCCGACACCACCCCCTACCACGATCGCGACGGCTTTATTTGGTATGACGGCAAGCTGGTGCCGTGGCGCGAGGCCGGCCTGCATGTGCTGAGCCACGGCCTGCACTATGCCAGCGCCGTGTTTGAGGGTGAGCGCGCCTACAATGGGGTGATCTTCGAGTTGACGCAGCACAGCCAGCGTCTGGTCGACGGCGCCAACACCCTCGATTTCGAAATCCCCTACGGCGTGGCACAGATCGATCAGGCCTGTCGTGACGTCGTCAAGGCCAACAAGCTCAGTGACTGTTACGTGCGCCCCATCGCCTGGCGCGGCAGCGAAATGATGGGCGTGTCGGCGCAGGCAACCAAGATCCACCTCGCCATCGCCGCCTGGGATTGGGGCTCCTATTTCCCCATGGAGCAGCGGCTTAAGGGCATCCGGCTGACGCTCGCCAATTATCGTCGCCCGGACCCGGCCACGGCGCCCGCCAAAACCAAGGCCGCCGGCCTTTATATGATTTGCACCATTGAAAAGCACCGTGCCGAGAAGATGGGGTATGCCGATGCCCTGATGTACGACTGGCGCGGCCATGTCGCCGAGTGTACCGGTGCCAACATTTTCCTGATCAAGGACGGCAAACTGCACACGCCAACGCCCGACTGCTTTCTCGACGGCATCACGCGGCGCACCGTCATCGGGCTCGCTAAAAAGCGCGGTCACGAGGTGATCGAGCGCACCATTCTGCCCGACGAGCTCGGCAGCTTTTCGGAATGCTTCATCGTCGGAACCGCGGCCGAGGTCACGCCCGTGTCGGAGATCGGCCAGCACCGCTATACGCCTGGCAAGATTTGCGAGACACTGATCAATGACTACATGGCGGCCGTGCAACCCAAAAAGGTCGCCGCCGAATAGCGCCCGGCGCCGCGCCGGGGACGGCAGCAGGCGTCCTGCGGCCTTTTTTTGCAAGTGCTCGGCCGCGAGGGGCGCCTTGGTGGCGTCGAGCCCGTCATCCCGGCGTTAAGGTTTTCCCCGCCTGGAGTGGCCGCCAAGGCACAGCGTGCCACTCACAGAAACCAAACCGACACGGGATCGTTGCAGGTGGCGGCGTCTTCGCCAATGCTAGCCACCCAGAGTCGCAAAAAGGGTCATCACAGCGCGGGGTCCGTGGCCATGCCGATCGCACGTGCCTCAATGCTTCTGCTCCTCATGACCGGGGCCATGGCTGCCGGCGCTAACGCCGTGGCACAGCCCGCGCCGGATGGCTCGCAGCGCGACTGCCAGACCATCCGCACCTGCAATTTTGCCCGCGGTGGCCTCTACCGAGGTTGCCTGTCATCCTATAGTTGCCGGATCTGCCGCATGGTGGCGACGAGCTGTCGGGTCGGGGGCGGGCCGCGTCGGGTCTGCCAGGAGATGCGCTGCAACTGGGGCTAAGGCCGCCTACCTCAGGCCATGGCCGCCTCGGGTTCGGCCCTCGCATCGGCGCGCCCGCGCGGTTCGTTAAGGACCATCAGCAGCGGCGTCAGGCCCTCGGTGTCGACCAAGCGAAAGATCTCGATATCGTTGCGCGCGCGCTCGCTCCAGCCGGCGATCTGCAAGGCCCGCTCCGCCTTGGAAAACAGGCCGTGGTTGCGCAAGGGTTTGGCCTCACGCACGAGATCGTCGCCGTTCTCGCCGGCCGTCCCGCCCGTCTTTTTCAGCCAGGCCTGACGGATTTCCGTGAGATCGGTGTCGCTGCCGAGGCTTTCCTCGTGTTTCAGTTGCTCAAGCTCCCCCCTGATCCAAAGCCAGCGCGCCCCGCGCCTGGGCCATCGCACCAGCTCCAGGTCGCTCAGCACGCCGGCTAGTTGATTGACGGCCAACGCCTTCGCGGCCTCCTCCTTGTTGTCGGGGTCACAGCTGTAAAGGTTGGGTATTACCAGGTAGGACGCCTTGTTGTGATGCACGAAGTGCCGCCGCACCCATTCACGGTCGACCCCGGCGCGGGCAATGGCGGTATCGATGGCCTCATTGATCTGGCGCCGCAGCGTGCCTGAGGGCCGGATCGAGGGTGGCTCGCGCGGCGGATTGACGATGGCCAGCGCCAGCAAGCCGAGGTCGATGCCGATGGTGGCTAACAGCGCGATCAAGTCACGCCCCGTGATCGGCTCGCCGGTGTCGGTTCGCCCGGCCGCCTGGTTGCCGCCGCTGACCACGTAGGTCAGAAGCGAGCCCGCGTAGGCGCCAAGGTTGCGCCATAGGTTTTTGACGGCATTGGCAACGCCGGCCGGTCCTTCATTAAAGACGGCTTCCCGCAACTTTAGCTCCGCCGGCTGTTCCGCCTGCGCCGCCGCCTGACGCAGGCGTTCCGCCAATGTCGCATCGTAGCAGGAAAAGCCGGCACCACCCGGCGCCACGGCCACCACGCCGGCGAGCGCCCGCATCTCGGCCGCGGTCGCCTTGCCCAGCTGATTGCTGCGCGCGGCGATATTACGTGCCCGGCCGCGAATATCGGACGCCCGCGCCTCGAAGTTGCGCTGGCGTTCCTCCACCGTGCCGCCCTCGAGCGCCGTGGCGGCCTGACGCAGCTGCTCGACGTCGGCCTGCACGGGCTCCAGCCACGACTTGGTCATGCCATCGCGCAGGGTTGTGATCTGGTCGCGGACGCCGCGCCGCGCGTTATAGAGCGGGCCGCGGCCGGCCGCCGAGGCTACCCCGCAGCTGCCGCCGCTCGTCTCCTCGCGCTGCATCTGGCTGTCGGACCAGCCGACCACGCTGTCGAGCTGGCCGCGCACGGCATCGAGCCGCGCCGCCACCACTTGTGCGGCGTCGCGTGCGTCCTCGCGCAGGCCGGCAAGCCCGGTGCGTGTGGCCTCCTCGCCGGAGATTAGGCTCCACCAGAAGCCGTAGCCGAAGCCGATCGACCAGACGGCGAGGAAGAGATAGAGCGGAAACGTGATTAAGCGCTCGCGCAGCTGTCGTCGGGCGCCGAAGCTTTCGCGTAACATCAGCCACATCAGAAACGTGAGGGCGACGACGACGGCGATTACCAGGACGTCATTGGACAGCGACAGGCCGCCCGGCAACAGCTGGCCCTGACTGGTCGGTGTCGAGGAGACGCCAATGATGAAGTCGCGCATACCATGCCAGGTGGCGTAACCCGAAAGCAGCAGCAGCATGAAGGAGGCAAGGCCAATCAGCGTGTTGCGCCCAAGGATGTAGTCGATGACCTTGCCCATCAGCGAAGGGGGTGCCGGCTCGGCCATGGCCAACTCCTGGAGGTTTCGGCTCGCTGCTGATAACGCAAAAGCTCCCCCTTGTTCCCGGCGCAGCCAAGAGGAGCGGCGTTTTTTGCGCCGGGTGCGCTTTGGCGACCTCAGGACGCCACCGCCACCTCACGGCGCTCGCGGTTCGATTGCAGGGCCGCTTGGATGCACGCGACAATGTGCCGGCCATAGGCGCCGGAGACCGGCACGGGGGACCCGCAGCGGACGGCGGCCTGCATCGCTTGCCACTCACGCTCCAGCGCCCGCGACATCCAGTCGGGCTCCGCCGAGCTGGCGACAGGGGTCCACTCCCCACCCCGGCCGATCGAAACGCCCCGTGCAAAATCGAGGCGCAGCGTCGCTTTTTCGCAGACGAGGTCCATGCCGTACACCACGGCACCGTCGCGGTAGCCGATGCTCGATACCTGGCCAAAGCGGCCGTCCGCGAAGCGCACCAGCAACATGGCGGTGTCGTCGGCAGCTTGCTCGTGCATCAGCGTGCCGGCGGCGGCAAACACCGTCGCCACCGGTGCCCCCATGAACCAGACGAGCAGATCGAGCGCGTGAATGCCGGCCGTCATCAGCATGCCGCCCCCGCGCGCGGGATCGAGGTGCCATGGGCGCCGGTTCGGCTCCAGCCAAAGCTTGACAAGGCTGCTGGCCCCCGCGATTGGCCGGCCGAGGTCGCCGGCATCCAGGATTTGGCGCGCCACCAGGCTCGGCAGCGCAAAATGCAGGAGCTGGCCGATCAGCAGCGTGATCCGGCTGCGGTCGGCGGCCTCCAGGATCGCGGTGCACTCGGCCAGCGTGCGCCCCATCGGCTTTTCCAAAAGGATGTGCTTGCCGGCTTGCGCCGCGGCGATGGCCATCGGCATGTGCAGCTCGTGCGGTGTTGCGATCACCACGATATCGATGGCCGCATCGGCCAGGAGTTGCCGCCAGTCGCTGCCGGCGGCACCCCCGTAGCGGTCGGCAAGGCGCCGGGCCAAGCCCTCGTCGCAATCGCTCACCGCCGTCAAACGCAGGCCTGGCACCGCCGCAATGGCGCGCGCGTGCTGCTCGCCGAAGAAGCCCGCGCCCAGGATCGCTACCGCCAGGTCGGCCATCTCGCATCCCCCGTACCGGTGGCCCGCCCTGCGCCCTCGCCCTCCCGCAAGACCGCTACCAGCCCTTGAAGGGTGTCTCGGGCACCGGCGTCAGCGGTGGCTGGCCGGCGGCGAAGGCCAACAGATTGTCGACCACCAGCTGGCCCATGCGGCCGCGCGTATGGATCGAGGCGGAGCCAATGTGAGGCACCAAGGTAATATTGTCCAAGGCGAAGAACGCGGGATTGATATTGGGCTCCCCGACGAAGACGTCGAGGCCGGCGCGCAGGATCGTGCGGCGCTTGAGGGCGTCAATCAGCGCCGCCTCGTCCACCACCGAGCCGCGCGCGACGTTGATGAAGACGCCGCGCGGGCCTAAGGCTTCGAGCACCGGCGCGTTGATCAGATGGGTGGTGGCCGGCCCGCCCGGCAGGATGGCAATAAGGGTGTCGACGTCGCGCGCCATGGCAATGAGGTCGCTATAGTAGCGATAGGCCACGGCGGGCTGCCGATTGCGTGCCCAGTAGCTGATCGGGCGGCCGAAGGCCTCGAGCCGCCGTGCAATGGCTTGGCCGATGCGGCCCATGCCCATGATGCCGATGGAACGATCACGCAGCGAGGCCGCGGTCAAGGGATAGTCGCCCTGCGTTGGCCAACGCCCCTCACGCAGCCATTGCTCCGCCCCATAGAATTCGCGGATGCTGCCGAGCAGCAGGCCGATGGCGGTGTCGGCCACCTCCTCGGTCAGCACCTCCGGCGTATTGGTAATGATAATGCCGCGGCGCGCCGCCTCGGCAATATCGATGGTGTCGTAGCCCACCCCGAAATTGCCGATGATCTTGAGATTGGGCAGCCGGTCGAGCAGGCCCGCATCCGTCTTCACACCCGTGTGCGAGCCGGTGCAAAGCGCGCCAATGTCGGCGCCGGCCTTGGCAAACAGCCCCTCGCGGTCGTCAACCTCGTGCAGGCCGTAGACCACAAAGGCCTTGGCTATCCCCTGATTGATCAGGTCCATCATAGGGCCGGTGTTCAGGAGCCCAGGCTTCGACATTTGCAACTCCGAGATTTGTTCCTTAAGTGGGTCGTAGCATTCAAGCGCCCGCTCGTTCAATTGAGGCGTAATCGTCGCGAAGGAAAGCGCGCCCTCTTGTGGGCGAATGGTCGATGCCACAGGCTCACTACGACGTCGCCGTCATCGGCGCCGGCCACAACGGTCTCACCTGTGCCGCCTATCTGGCGGCGGCGGGCCTGCGCGTGGTCGTTCTGGAAAAGAATGAGGTCGTGGGTGGCGCCACGCTGAGCGAGGAGTTCTACCCCGGTTTTCGCAATTCCGTCGCCGCCTACACGGTAAGCCTACTCAATCCCACGGTGATCGCCGATCTCGAGCTGGCCAAGTTCGGCTTGAGGATCATCGAACGGCCGGTCGCCAATTTCTGGCCGGTCGACGCGCAGCGCTACCTGCTGCTGCCCTACGGCCTCGCCAACCGGCAGGCGGCGATCGCCGCCTTTTCGGTCGCCGATGCGGCCCGCCTGCCCGAGTACGAGGCCGCGCTCGAGCGAGCCGCCTCGCAGTTGCGCACGCTGGCGCTCAAGCGGCCACCCAATGTGGGCGGCGGGCTCGGTGAAGTCTTTGCCGGCGCCGCCCTCGGCCGCCAACTCTTGGGCTTGGCGCTCGAGGACAAGCGGCTGCTGCTCGACCTCTTCACCAAGAGTGCCGCCGATTTCTTGGCGCCGTGGTTCGAAAGCGAAGTGGTCAAGGGCGCCCTCGCCTTTGACGGCATCGTCGGTGCCTATGCCAGCCCGCACACGCCGGGTACAGCCTATGTGCTTTTGCATCATTGTTTCGGCGAGGTGAACGGAAAGTCTGGCGTCTGGGGCCACGCCGTCGGTGGCATGGGCGCGATCAGCCAGGCGATGGCCGGCTCGGCGCTCGCCCGGGGCGCGGTGATCAGGACCCGCGCACCCGTCGCCGCGCTCCTCGTCGAGGATGGGCGAGCGCGCGGCGTCCGCCTGCAGTCGGGAGAGCGCATTACGGCCCGCGCCGTGGCCGCCAATGTGGCCCCGAAACTTTTGTTCCGCGACCTTGTCCCCGCCGGCGCCCTGGCGCCCGATCTGCGGCGGCGCTTCCTTGCCTTGAAGTCGGGTTCGGGCACCTTCCGAATGAATGTGGCCCTGGCCGAGCTCCCGAATTTCCGCTGCCGGCCCGGCACGGCGGCGGCGGACCACCACGCCTCCGGCATCATCATCGGGCCAACGCTCGCCTATCTCGAAGCGGCCTATCTCGACGCGCGGGCCTACGGTTGGTCGCGCCAGCCCGTCGTCGAGATGGTCATTCCTTCCACGCTCGATGCCTCGCTGGCGCCGCCCGGGCGGCACGTGGCGAGCCTATTCGTCCAGCACGTGGCGCCCCAGCTCCCCGGCGCTAAAGGCTGGGACGAGGCCAAGGAGGAGTTCGCCGATCTGGTGATCGAAACCGTCAACGCACACGCGCCCAACTTCAAGGCCAGCGTGCTCGGCCGGCAAAGCCTTTCACCGCTCGATTTGGAACGGCGCTTCGGGCTTCTCGATGGCGACATCTTTCACGGCCAGCTCACGCTGGACCAGCTTTTCAGCGCTCGGCCCGTGCTCGGTCATGCCGACTACCGCATGCCCGTCCCCCAGCTCTACCTGTGCGGTTCCGGGGCCCACCCCGGTGGCGGTGTGACGGGCCTGCCGGGGCGCAACGCGGCCCATGAAATCGTCCGCGATTTCAAAGGCCTGCGAAGGTATCGCCGGTCCTGAGGGGCGGCCCGGCCTTGCCCGACCCTCGATTTTTGCGGCGAACGCGCTATATTGCGGGCATCACAGCGAGCAGCCCTTTGAGACAAGCATGAGCGCCGACCGTCCAAAATCCGCGCCGCGCCGCCGGCCCCAGGTCATGACCCTGACCGATCGGGCCGCCGAGCGCATCAACAGCATTCTCGCCGGTAGGGGAACGGCTGGCGCGGGCGTGCGCATCGGGGTCAAAAAGGGCGGCTGTGCCGGCATGGAATACACCATGGAATGGGCCGGTGAGCCGCAACTCCACGACGAAGTGGTCGAACACAACGGTGCCCGGGTGCTGATCGACCCAAAGGCGGTGATGTACCTGCTCGGCGCCGAAATGGACTATCGCGTCGACAAGCTTGCGGCCCAGTTCGTCTTCAGCAACCCGAACCAATCCAGCGCCTGCGGCTGCGGCGAATCCGTCAATCTGACGCCCGCCAGCAAGGATAAGCTCGAAGCCCTGCGCGGCTGAGGCTTGCGCCTCGGGCCCGCCGAGGAGGCATCGGCGGGTCGCTCCGGATTGTGGCGCCGCGGTGGCGACCGTCCCCGACCGGCGTCTTAAGGGTTGGCCGCGGCGGTCGCCTGCTGCAGGGTTGCTTGCAAGTTCTTGACCTCGACCTTGCCACCCTCGCCGCGCCCGCGCACTTTGATTTCGCGGCCCTTCAAGGTGTTGTCGGCCAGCTGTTTCAAGAGGCCTGGCACCACCCGACGATCACCCACCGCATCGATCAACCACAGAATATCTCCCGAGCGCCACTCATCGGGTCTGAGCCGGATGGGGGTGTTGAGATTTTCCGCCAAGCGGCGATCGACCTCGGGTGAGACGCTGGCCCACAGTGCCACTGCAACGGGCACGGAGGCGCCGTTCTCTTTCGACTTGGCCTCCGCGACGCTGCACTGGCCCGTTAACAGGGGCGGCAGCACCAGCCACTCGAGATCGCCCAGCGTGTAGTGGCGGTAGCGCGGGGAGTGCATCAGGATCGAGACGATCTGCGCGAAGGCCAAGGAGTGGCGCACCGCGGCGGCCGCGCGCCGTCGCGCCTCCTCGGACACCGCACCGGTCGTGGCGCTGGCGTCAGCGGCGGGCGCGGCTGTCTTGGCGGGCGCCGGCGCGGCGGCAGCGACAACGGTAGGTCGCGGCGCGGCGGCCGGCCGTTCGGGCGCCATGGCGTCGGGGGCTTTGCCGTTGGCTGCGGGCGGAGCCACGGGAGCGGCCGGGGCATCCTTTGATTTTCTGGATCCGAATATCATCTCGCAACTCCGTTACTCACAACTACGCTTACGGGTGCCCGTGACCTCATCTCTCTCGGAAGGCGCGCATCACTTGGTCGGAGAGGGGTTTCATCAAGTACGATATCACTTTTCGGTCCCCGGTTTGAATAAACGATTCCACCGGCATGCCGGGCACCAACGTGACCTCGCCAAGCCGAGCGATCTCCTCGCGGCTCAGGGAAATCCGCAAGGTGTAATAGGGTGCCGAGGTACGCTGGTCCACGGTGGTATCGGCCGATACGCGGGTCACCACGCCGTTCAACTCAGGTGTTGTCCTTTGGTTGAAGGACGTGAACCTGACCACGGCCCGCTGTCCGATTTTCACTTGGTCGATGTCTTGGGGCGCGAACTTCGCCTCTACGATGAGATTGTCCGTAGACGGAACGATTAGCATCAGCTGCTCGCCGGCATTGATCACGCCGCCGATGGTATGCACCACGGACTGATGCACGACGCCGTCCTGCGGGGCGCGAATGTCGATGCGCTTTAGCTGATCCTCGGCCGCTACCTTGCGCTCCACGAACTCGCCGATCTTGGCGTCGACTTCCCGCAACTCCTTGCCCACTTCGCTGGCGAGGTCGCGGTCGACCTGGATGATCTGTAACTCGAGTTCGGAAATCTTGCCCTTGCTCTGGGCGCTGGTGGCCGTCAGCTGAGCACGCTCGCCTTCGAGCCGGGTAGCCTCGCGTTCGAGCTGGGTCAGCTTGGTAATGGGCATCAGGTTCTTTTCCCACAAGTCACGGGCACCCGTCAGCTCGCGCTGGATGAGGACGATCTCCTGCGCCTTGGCCTTGATCTGCGCGGCGATACCGCCGATTTCCTCGAGCAATTGGGCAATGCGCTCACGCAGCTGAGATTTTTGCCCAACGCGCGCCGATTGGCGCAGGTCAAAGAGTTTGCGCTCGCCGGCGACGATGGCCGCCACCTGCAGTTCGCCCAGGCGATCGATAAATTCGCTGGGAAAGGCGATGCCCTCGAGGCCGTCCCGCTCGGCCTCGAGGCGGGCCTTGCGCGCGACCAGTTCGTCGAGGCCCCTGAGCACGATGGCCAGGTTAGCCCGCGTCACCGTTTCATCGAGGCGTACGACAATATCGCCGATCGTGACGCGATCGCCGTCGCGCACGCGAATTTCCCCCACCACGCCGCCGGTCGGGTGTTGCACCTTCTTGACGTTGCTGTCGACTACCAACACGCCCGGGGCGATGACCGCCCCCGAGATCTCGGTCGTCGCCGCCCAGCCGCCGACGCCTCCGCACAAGACGATCAGCAGAGCGATGCCGGCCCAGAGATGGCGCTGAATCGCCGCCTTGGTATTGCTGATGGGCATTTAACCGCTCCTGCCGGCCTCGGCCACGACCTTGAGCGGCTCCATGCCGGGGGCGGCGAGCCGCAACTTTTTCATAACCGCGTCCTTCGGTCCCGCCGCCAGCGCCCGGCCGAGATTCATGGCCAACAGCAGGTCGACGTTGGTCAAGACGTTATGTCGGTGGGCAATGACGATGACGATGCCACCCCGCGTGCGCACGCTGAGGATGGCCTGCGTCAGCGCCAGCATGCCTTCCGAATCGAGATTGGCGTCGGGTTCATCCAACACCACCAGGAAAGGATCGCCGTACAGCGCCCGCGCCAGCCCGATGCGCTGCCGCTGCCCGGCCGACAGGGCGGCGCCTTGCTCGCCGATCTGGGTGTTGTAGCCGTTCGGCAAGCGCACGATCAGTTCGTGTACGTCGGCGGCGCGCGCGGCGCGCACGATTAGCTCGGGATCGGCGTGATCATCAAAGCGCGAGATATTTTGCGCCACGGTGCCGGCAAACAGCTCGACGTCTTGCGGCAGGTAGCCGACGTGGCGGCCGAGCGCGACCGGATCCCACTGATCGAGCGCGGCGCCGTCGAGCCGGATTTTGCCGCGTGCCGGCAGCCAGGCACCGACCAGGGCTCGGGCGAGGCAGGATTTTCCCGAGGCGCTGGGACCGATGATGCCGAGGCCCTGTCCACGGTTGAGGGCAAAGGTGATGTCCGTGACGACAAACTTCTGCTCGCCCGGCGGCACGATGGAAATGTTTTCAACGGAAAAGGTATTGGTCGGTACTGGCAATGCCATCGGCTCGCCCGCCGACGGCATCATGGCCAACAGCTTGCTCAGCCGTTGCCAGCTCTGGCGGGCCGCCGCGAAACCCTTCCAGTGCGCGATGGCAAGGTCGACCGGCGCCAGCGCCCGCGCCGAGAGGATGGAGCCGGCGATGATGATGCCGCCGGTCGCCTCCTGCATGATCACCAGGTAGGCACCGACGCCCAGCATCGACGATTGCAGGATCAGCCGCATGACCTTGGACACCGCGCCGATGCCACCGCCCACGTCGCTCGCCGCCTGGTGCGCGGCAATGTAGTTGCGGTTGGCATCGCGCCAATGCGCACCCACACGCTGGGTCAGACCCATGGCCACCATCACCTCGGCGTTGCGCCGGCTGGAGTCGGCCAGCCGTTGCCGCGATACGGCAAACTCGATGGCCGCCTTGGTGGGCTTGCGCGTCATGACTTCGGTCAAGGCGGTCAGGCAGACGAGCAGGATGGCGCCGACCAAGGCCGTGACCCCCAAAATCCAATGGAAGGCAAAAATGATGGTCAGATAGAGGGGCATCCAGGGCAGGTCGAACAGCGCTGTGGGACCCAGGCTGGAAAGGAAGGAGCGCAGGCTATCAAGGTCACGCAGCGGCTGCAGGCTGTCGGCGCGGCCGCCCATGCGCACCGGCAGGTGCACCATGGTGTCGTAGACCCGCGGGCTCAAGGTTTCGTCGAGGGTGGCTCCGACGCGGCTCAAAAGCCGGCTGCGGATCAGGTCGAATCCGCCCTGGGCCATGAACAAGACGGCCGTCAAAATCGCCAGACCGACAAGGGTCGGAATGCTGCGGCTCGGCAGCACACGATCGTAAACCTCCAGCATGAACATCGAGCCCGTCAGCAGCAGGATATTACTCATGCCACTGAACAGGGCGATGCCGACGAAGGCGCCGCGGCAGGAGGTGAGCGCACTCGCCAGCGCCGGGCCAGCCGAGCCCGCTTGCGCCTGATCGCGCCTGGCCACCGGCAGCCCAGTTGCTTCCGTGCTGATGACGCGGCGCCGCCGCCCGGCGCTGATGACGAGATAGCCGAGCAGAGCACCAACCAAGGCGATGGGGATTAGCAGCAACGGCTGCACGAGGTAGGCCCACACCCACGGCGGAGTGTGCTGCAACAACAGCGCCCGGGCCGTTTGCAAACTGTTTGGATGGATGGCCAGCCAAAGATTTTCCAGGCTCGTCAGCGCGAGCCCGCTGCCCGTCCGGAGATATTGCCTCACATCGAGGATCAATGAGATCAACGCGGCGGCGAAGATCCCGCCACCCAACAACCGCACCACCAGCATACCCCAACACACCCTACGCTTGGTCGCACACCCCTGACCGAGCTGCGCAACACAGCCGCGGCCAATCAACGGATGTCCATCCGGGCTTTTTTGTTAATCCACGAAATTTCCCTCAGTGCAATCTACCACCTGCGCTCGGGAAGTGGCAATGCGAGCAACACGGTTCGCCTCGGCCGCTGCGGATTTTTGGCATCATGTCGGCCGGCGATGAACCATGCGAGCTCCCATCTCTGCGCAAGCCAAGCTCGACCTGCATTTTTGAGGCCAGAAAATTGCCTCACGGCGAGACAGGCGGCCGAGCGGCAGCTACAAGTCGTTGCAAGGCTGGTCCCTCGCTGGCTTTTTCGCCTGGTGGGCGCCAGCTGCCAATGACCGAAAATCCTTCTCATGCACCGGGTTAGCGTGAGCCTCGTGGTCTTGCTTTGGCTTGCCGCAACCGCGCCGGCGCCCGCGGCTGAGCCAATTGTTCTGGACCTGCCCCTGGCCTGCGCGGTCGGTGAGACCTGCGCCATTCAACAGTACGTTGACCACGACCCCTCGCCGGCGGCCCGGGACTACCAATGTGGGACGCTGTCCTATGACGGTCATAATGGCACGGACTTCCGGTTGCCCTCGCTCGCCGTACAGCGCGCCGGGGTCGGCGTGCTGGCGGCGGCGCCGGGGGTCGTGCTGCGCCTGCGCAGCGACATGGAGGACGTCCCCGTCGCCGAGCGGGGCGCCGTCGCGCTGGGCAACCGCCTGTGCGGCAACGGCGTCATTATCGCCCATGCTGACGGCTGGGAGACGCAGTACTGCCACTTGGCGAAAGACAGCGTGCGCGTGCAGCCCGGGCAGACCGTGTCCACGGGTACCCCGCTCGGCCGCGTCGGCCATTCCGGCGCGACGGTCTTTCCCCACCTGCACTTCACGGTGCGCCACCACGGGCAGATCATCGATCCGTTCGCATTTGCGGCGGCCGCCGACAGCTGCGGCGGCGGCGCCGCGCTGTGGCGGCCAACCCTCGCTGCAAGCCTGACCTACCGGGCCCGCGCCCTGCTCAATTGGGGGTTTGCCGCCGCGCCCGTCAGCATGGAGGCGATCGAAAGCGGGGAGGCCGCCCATGCCCCCATCGATGTCGATGCCGCCGCCGTCGTGGCCTGGGTGCGCAGCATCGGTCTCAAAAGCGGCGACGTGCAGGAGCTGATCCTGACCGCTCCCGACGGGGAGACCCTGCTCGCCCAGCGGTCGCGCCCGCTTCAGCGCAACGAGGCGCAAAGTTTGTTCTTTGCCGGCAAAAGGAGGCCCCTGCGCGGCTGGCCGGCGGGCGCCTATCGCGCCATTTACCGGGTGTTGGTTGCAGGAGCGCCCGTGCTTGAGCGCAGCTTTTCGCTGACGCTGGGGGCGCCGTCCAGGTGAAACCATGTTGGCGGACGCTCAGCCCGCTTGCCTTCAAATGCTTCAGGGGCTGGGTTAGGGTGCCGGCCCTTGGGGAGTTTGCCATGCCGACCTACCGCAATCTTCTGCCAGGTGATCCGGCACCGTGGTTCCGGCAGCGCTCGTCGGTGAACCCGAACTATGCCTTCGATGCCGCGGCCGGACGCTACCTGGTCTTGTGCTTTTTTTTGAGTGCGGCCCACGAGCCGGCGCGGGCCGCGCTCGCTGCCGCCGCCGCCCGACGCTCCCTGTTCGACGACGAACGGGCGGCCTTTTTCGGGGTTAGCATCGACCCGGCCGATGAACAGCAAAAACGGGTGGCGACCAAGCTGCCGGGCTACCGCTATTTCTGGGATGGCGACAGCAAGATCAGCAAGCTCTATGGCGCCGTGCCGGTCGATGGGCCCGGCGCCGGGGCCAACGCGCGCCAGCTCTGGGTCGTGCTCGACCCGACGTTGCGCATTCTCAAAGTCGTGCCCTTCCGCGAGGATGGCAGCAGCACGGCGGAGGTACTGAGCTTTCTCGAGCAACTGCCGCCGCCGGCGCGCTTTGCGGGATTTGAAATCCAGGCGCCCGTGCTCGTCCTACCCAACGTGTTTGAAAGCGAATTCTGCGAACGTCTGATCGCGCTCTACGTGGCGGACGGCGGGCAAGAGTCGGGCTTCATGCGCGAGAAGGACGGCAAGACCGTGATCGCCCACGACGCTGGCCACAAGCGGCGCAAGGACTACGAAATCGCCGACACCGAGGTGATCAAGCACGCGCAGACCCGTATCATTCGCCGGGTTGCACCCGAAATCCTCAAGGTCCACCAGTTCCAAGTGACGCGCATGGAGCGCTACATCGTCAGCTGTTATGCGGAGGAGGACGGGGGACATTTTGCGCCCCACCGCGACAACACCACCAAGGGGACCGCGCATCGCCGTTTCGCCGTCTCGATCAACCTCAACGCCGACTTCGATGGCGGCGAGGTCAGTTTTCCCGAGTATTCCCCGCGCGGCCTCAAGCCGCCGCCGGGTGGCGCGGTGGTGTTCTCCTGTTCGCTGTTGCACACGGTGTCCAAGGTGCGGCGGGGCCGCCGCTATGCCTTTCTGCCGTTTCTCTACGACGAGGCGGCGGCCAAGGTTCGCGAGGCCAACAATGCCTTTCTTGGCGAAGGTGTTGGCGCCTATCGGCGCTGATCGCCGCTGCTGCCTCCTCGGCTGACATTTGAGGGTGGGGTTTCGTGCGGATACTGTTTGTGCACCAGAATTTCCCAGGGCAGTTTCCGCACCTGGCGCCGGCGCTGATGGCGCGCGGGCACGATGTCACGGCCCTGACGGTGTCGAGCAACAAGCGCCCCTCGCCGGTACCGGTGCTGCACTACAGCTACCCGACGCCAAACTTCGATCGCAGCATCTCCCGTTATGTCGGCAACTTCGCCGACCGCGCCGAGCGCGGCGCCGCGGTCGCCAACGCGGCCGAAAAGCTGCGCGCTAAGGGTTACGTACCCGACGTTGTGTTCGGCCATTTCGGCTGGGGCGAAACCCTGTACTTGAAAAACGTCTGGCCGGCCAGCAAGCTCGCGATCTACGCCGAGTTCTTCTACCATCCGCGCGGGCTCGACGCCGATTTCGACCCGGAACTGCAGCGGCCCAATCTGACCGCCAACATCGTCACCACCACGCTGCAGGCACACCTATTGCTGGCGATGCACACGGCCGACGCGGCGCTTGCACCGACGCGCTGGCAGGCGCAGACCTTTCCGGCCCACTTCCAAGAGCGCATTGCGGTCATTCACGACGGCATCGACACGGAGCGCGTGCGGCCCAATCCGGCGGCCCAGCTCACCGTCGGAAGCCGGATCTTCCGGGCGGGTGACGAGGTGTTGACCTTCGTCAGCCGCAACCTCGAGCCCTATCGCGGCTTCCACATTTTTATGCGCGCCCTGCCGGAGGTGCTGAGCGCCCGCCCCAATGCCCACGTTGTCATCGTCGGTGGTCAGGAGGCGGGCTACGGCCCGCTGCATGCCTCGCGCAAGCCCTGGAAGCAGATCTTCCTCGACGAGGTCAAGGATCGCCTCGATCTGACGCGGGTCCACTTCGTCGGCATGATCCCCTACACCAGTTTCGTCAACCTCATGAGCGTGACGCGGGCGCACGCCTATCTCACCTATCCGTTCGTGCTGTCCTGGTCGATGCTCGAGGCCATGAGTGCCGGCGCGCTGATCGTTGGCTCGGCCACACCGCCGGTCCAGGAGATCATTCGTCACGACGCCAACGGATTGCTGGTCGACTTTTTCGATCGCCAGCGCTGGGCGGAAACCTTGATCGAGGCGCTGTCGGAGCCCGATAAGTTTGCACCCCTGCGCCAAGCCGCGCGCGCCAGTATTCTCGAGAGCTACGATCTCAAGGGCCAGTGTCTGCCGCGCATGATCAAGTTCGTCGAGGACCTCGGGCGCGCGAGCGGCGCCGCCGACTAACGCAGATGGCAGGCCACCTGATGCCCCGGTTGCACCTCGCGCAGCAGGGGAATCTCCGACCGGCAGCGCGCCTCCGCGTAGGGGCAGCGCGTGTGAAAATGGCAACCGGGCGGCGGCCGCAGCGGGCTCGGCACGTCGCCTTGCACCACGCGGCGGGCGCGCTTGACCGCCGGATTGGGTATCGGCACGGCCGCGAGTAGTGCCTCGGTATAGGGGTGCAGCGGCCGCGCAAACAGCGTGGTCTTGTCGGTGTACTCGACGATCCGGCCGAGGTACATCACCGCGATGCGGTGGCTGATGTGCTCCACCACCGCCAGGTTGTGCGAGATGAAAAGGTAGGAAAGCTTCAGATCGCGCTGCAAGTCCCGCAACAGGTTGATGACCTGCGCCTGGATCGACACGTCGAGCGCCGAGACGGGTTCGTCACCGACGATCAGGCGTGGATTGAGGGCGAGCGCGCGCGCCACACCGATGCGCTGGCGCTGTCCGCCGGAGAATTGGTGCGGATAGTTGTCCATCTGCGCCCGGCGCAGGCCAACGCGTTCGAACAGTTCCGCCACCCGCTCCCGGCGCGCTCGCTTGCCGCCGTCGCCGTGCAGCTTCAAGGGCTCCGCGACGATATCGCCGACCCGCATGCGCGGATTGAGTGAAGAAAAGGGGTCTTGGAAGATGATCTGCATGCGCTGGCGCAGCGGCCGCAACTCGGCCTTGCTGAGAGCGGAGATCTCATGCCCCTCGAGCCGGATGCTGCCCGCCGTCGGCTCGATCAAGCGCAGAACCGTGCGCCCGACCGTGGTCTTGCCGCAGCCCGATTCGCCGACCAGTCCGACGGTTTCGGCGGGGCCGATCGTGAAACTGACATCATCGACGGCGTGCACGTGGCCCACGGTGCGCCGCAGCAGACCGCGCCGCACGGGAAAATATTTCTTTAGTCCATTGACCTCCAACACGGCGGCCGGCTTGTCAGGCATTGGCGGCTCCAGCGAGCTTATCGGAGTGCCAGCAGGCCGCCCAATGGCCGCCCTGCTTTTCTTCGTAGCGCGGATACGCCTGCCGGCACACGTCGCTGGCAAAGGCACAGCGCGGGGCGAAGGAGCAGCCCGGCGGCAGGTTGCTGAGCGCCGGCACAATGCCCGGGATTTCCTGCAGCCGTTGCACCGGCGGTCCGTCGCTGCGTCTTTCGATGCTGGGTAGACGGGGGATCGAGTTCAACAGGCCGCGCGTGTAGGGGTGCAGCGGCGAAGCAAACAAGGCCGCGACGGGGGCCTCCTCCACCTTGCGGCCGGCGTACATGACGATGACGCGCTCGGCCGTTTCCGCCACCACCCCCAAATCGTGGGTGATCAGGATCACGGCGGTACCGAGCTCTTTCTGCAGGCGGCCAATCAGGTCGAGGATCTGCGCTTGAATGGTGACGTCAAGGGCCGAGGTCGGCTCGTCCGCGATCAGGACCTCGGGGTTGCAGGCAACCGCCATGGCGATCATGGCGCGCTGGCGCATGCCACCCGAGAGCTGATGGGGATATTCCCGGATGCGTTGTTGCGGCTCGGGAATGCCGACCAGCTGCAGCATTTCGGTCGCCCGCCGCATGGCGGCCGTGCGCGATAGGGCTTGGTGCAGAATGAGCGCCTCGCTGATCTGGCGTCCGATGGTCATCACCGGATTGAGCGAGGTCATTGGCTCCTGGAAGATCATCGAAATGCGATTGCCGCGAATGGCCCGCATGGCGGCGGCGTCGAGCTCGATGAGATCGACACCGTCCAGGCGTGCCGAGCCGCCGACGATGCGGCCAGGCGGATCGGCTACCAGGCGCAATATGGAGAGCGCCGTCACGCTCTTGCCGCAGCCCGACTCGCCGACGATGGCCAGTGTTTCCCCGCGCTTGAGCGCGAACGACACCCCGTCCACGGCCTTCATGAGGCCGCCGCGTGTGTAAAAATAGGTGCGCAATTCCTCGACTTCGAGCACGCGATCACTGACGGTTTGCGCCGGCGCGGTCTTGTCGGGGGAGGGTGGCAAGCAAGCCTTCACTAAATGCGCTGACGGGGATCGAGAATGTCGCGGATGGCGTCGCCCAGCAAATTGGTGCCGAACACAACCAGGCTGATGGCGACACCGGGGAATATGACGAGCCAGGGAGCGGTGCGTACGTATTCGGCAGCCGATTCGGAGAGCATGCGACCCCAAGACGGATGCGGCTCGGGTACGCCCAAGCCCAAGAACGCCAGCGCCGATTCCACCAGGATGGCCGACCCGAACTGGGCGGTGGCCAGTACGATGAGCGGTGCCAGCGTGTTGGGCAGCACGTGCTGAACGGCGATGCGGGCTTCGCTCATGCCGACGGCCCGCGCCGCCTCCACGAACGGCATTTCTCTAAGCGCCAGCGTGTTGGAGCGGATGATGCGGGCGACGTTGGGTACGAGCGGAATGGCAATGGCGATGATGGTGTTGGTAAGCGATGGGCCCAGCGAGGCCGCCATGATCAGCGCCATCACCAATAAGGGTAGGGCCTGCATGATGTCGATCAGGCGTTGTACGATGAGATCGACCCAGCCGCCGAAGAACCCGGATAATAGCCCAATGGTGACGCCGATCAGGCAACCGAGCGCGGTGGCGCCGATCGCCACGGCCAGCGAGATGCGCGCACCATAGACGATGCGTGAGAAGACATCGCGGCCCATGAAATCGGCGCCCAGCGCGTGTTGTTCGCCGGGCGGCGCCAGCGATACGCGCGGATTGGTGGAGGTCGGATCGTAGCTGGTGATCTGATCGGCGAAGATCGCCGTGGCGATGAACAGCAGCATGATCATGGCGCCGATCGCCCCCAGCGGATAGCGCCGCATGAAATGCACAAGCGCGCCGCCCCAGCCGCGTACGTGGGCGCCGGCCCGCCTCAGTTCCACGTCGTGATCAATGACCGCCACTTGCGATCTCACTCCTCATACTTGATGCGCGGATCGAGGACGACATACAGCATGTCGACAATGAAGTTGGTGACCACCACCACGATGGCGATGAACATGACAAGGTTCTGCACGATCGGGTAATCGCGCCAGCGGATGGCCTCGACCAGGAAGCGCGCCACGCCTGGAATGTTGAAGACCGTTTCGGTGACGATCAGGCCGCCGATCAGGAAGGCCGCCTCGATGCCGATGATGGTGACGACCGGCAGCACAGCGTTGCGCAAGGCGTGGTCGTAGTTGACCGCGGGTTCGGAGGCACCCTTGGCGCGCGCCGTGCGAATATAGTCCTGCCGCATGACTTCCAGCATTGAGGAACGGGTCAGGCGCATGACCAGCGCGGAGCTGCGGAAGCCGACGGCGGCGGCGGGAATGCTCAACAGCGCGAGGTCGTGCCAGAGACTGCCGGTATTGCTCTTGTAGATCGGGATCCAACCAAACCAGTGTACGAACGCCATCAAAATGAGCAGGCCGAGCCAAAAAGAGGGCAGCGATAAACCGCTTAAACTGATGACCCGCAGCAGGTAGTCGAGCGCCGTATTTTGCCGCACGGCACTCATCACGCCCAGCGGCACGCCGAACAGGACCGAAAACACGAGCGCCAACACCGCCAGCTTGGCGGTGACCGGGATCCGCGGCAGGATCTCCTCGATGGCGGGCTTTTCTGAGACGTAGGCATAGCCGAGGTCGCCGCGCGCCAGGCCGCTGATCCAGCTCACGTACTGTGTGACGATGGGCTGGTCGAGGCCGAGTTGGCGCTCGATTTTCTTCTTCGCGGCCGGATTAACAAAGCCCGCGGAGTCGAAAATGATGTCGGTAATATTGCCCGGCACCAGCCGCAGCATGACGAAGATCAGGATCGACATCCCAAACAACGTCACGAGCATCAGGAGCAGTCGGCGAATGAGATAGGCTCCCATTGCAGTGCTCCCTTGTGCGTCAACCTCCGCCGGTGACGGGCGCTATTTGTCGAGCCACACGTCCTCGAACCGCCAGTTATTATAAATGCTGTTGGCGTGCAGCACGAACCCCTTCAGGTGCGGATGCCAGCAGGTGGCGGCGCGATCATACATGATGATGGGACGGGCGAGGTCCTCGGCCAGCTTGCGTTCGATCTCCCAGACCAATTGCTTGCGTTTGCCGGCGTCGGTCTCTTGCGATTGTTTGTCGATCAGCGCATCGACGTCCTTGTTGCAGTACTGCGTGAGATTGCGTTCCGAATTGCAGCTGTAGTTCTCGTACAGGTTGACGTCGGGGTCATCGACGCCTACCCCGGTCAGATTGAGGCCGACCGAATATTCCCCGCGCGTCACCTTGGCGTGCCAGATGCTGGTGTCGATCACCTCGAGTTCGCCGTCGATGTAGATTTTTTTGAGCTGGTCGATCAGGATCACCGCCGGGTCGCGGTAGATGGCGATATTGCGCGTGGACACCTTGATTTTGAGCGGCTTGGCCTCGCTGTAGCCCAGGCTCTCCATGATCTTGCGCGCTTCGGCGCGGCTCTTTTCGACGTCGGCGGCGTAGCCGGGTAGCTTTTGCAATTCCTCGGGCGGCATCCCCCAAAGTCCCTCCGGCGGCGGCAGCATCACGCCGCTGATATTGGCCTTACCGCCGCTCAGAATATCGATATAGGCCTTGCGGTCGAGCGTGAGCGCCATCGCCTTGCGAATCTTGGGGTCGTTAAAGGGCGCCGCCTTCGGATTGATGATCAGGTTGGTCGACACATAGGTCGGCACCAGTTCGCAGATCGCCTTGGGAGCCTGCGAGGTGACATCCTTCAGGAGTGGTACCGTGACGTCGGCATTGAACGTCATATCGAACTCGCCGGCCACGAACGCCAGGATGCGGGTGGAGCGATTTTCGATCACCTTCCACTCGATGCCGTCGAGGTAGGGCTGTCCCTTCTTCCAGTAGTCGGGGTTGCGGGCAAACCGCACCGATTCGCCGCGCTTGAACTCCACGAACTTGAAGGGCCCGGTGCCGATCGGATTGGTGCGCATGTCCTTGGTCGAGACGTGGCAGGGGTAGACTGGCGTGTAGCCCGACGCGAACAGCGACAGGAAGGAGGCTTGCGGTCGATTGAGGTTGAACGTCACCTCGTGGTCGCCATTGACCGTGACGTCCTTCAAATTGTGCCACCAAATGGCGCGCGGATTTTTGCGGAAGTCGTCGTTGTCCTTGCCCGTCAGCTTGTTCCAGGTGCACTGCACATCCTTGGCGGTGAACGGCTTGCTGTCGTGCCATTTGACGCCCTGGCGCAGCTTGAATGTGAGCTTGGTCTTGCTGGCGTCCCAGGCCCAGCTTTCCGCCAAGTCCGGGACGATCGTTTCTGGAGCGTTGAGCTTCTTCTGCTGGTCATAGATGACCAAGTTGTTGAAGACCCCCATGAAGGGTTGAACGGTGGAGATCGTGGCTTCCTCGTGGATCGAGCCGCTGGGTAGGTTGTCGCGATGGTAGATGCGCAGCGTGCCACCGGACTTTTGCGCCAGTGCCGGGACGGCCGAACCGCAAATCGCCGCCGTCACCAGAACGCAACCGAGCGCGCGCTTCAAGGGCATTCGCCGTCCTCCCAGAGTTGCCCGCCGGCCAACCACCGGCGCTGGCTTATTGTTCTGGCGGTTACGCTAACCGCCGCGTCGCCAGCGAGCAAGCCCCGCCTTTGGACTATCGGCGAGCGCTTGCCAGACGCGGGATGCCGACGCCGGCCTCAGGCCTGCTGTTTGACCAGGAGCGCATCGACCACCGAAAGGCCATTGCCCTGGGCGTGGACAATGACGGGGTTGAGGTCGATTTCGGCGATCTCGGCGGCAAAGTCGTGCGCCAGGGCGGCCAAGCGCACCATGGCATCGACCAGGGCATCAACGTCGGAGGCCGGGCGACCCCGATAGGCCTCGAGGAGGCCAGCACCTTTGAGGCGCTCAAGCAGGGCTCGGGCCGCATTGGGCGCCAGCGGCACGGGGGCGAGCACCACGTCCTTGAAGCGCTCGACATTGACGCCGCCAAGGCCGACCAGCAGCAGGGGACCGAAGGTGGCGTCGCGTTTGATGCCGAGGATCATCTCCAGCCCGGGCGGCGCCATTGCCTGCACCAGCACCCCGCGGATGCGCGCCGACGGCGCGTGTGCCTTGGCGGCGGCGATGAGGGCGGTGTAGGCGGGGCCAACCTGGTCCGGGCGCGTGAGGTTGAGCTTGACGCCGCCGGCCTCGGTCTTGTGCAGGATTTCGGGGGATTGGATCTTGAGCGCGACGGGTGCGCCGATGGCCACGGCTGCCTCGACCGCCGCGGCGGGGCCATCGACGAGCCTGGCGGCGGGCAGCGTGCCGACGCCATAGGCCGCCAGCACGGGGCGCGTCTCCCATTCGCAGAGCACGCCATCGGCCTCGGCGAGCCGGGCGCGCGCGGTCGCGCGCGCGGGCTCGGGCGTGCTCACAACCTCGATCGGCTTCAGCAAGGCTGAGCGCAGCGCGCTATAGTCCGCCATCGCGGCAAACGCCCGGGCGCAGTTGCGGATGTCCGTCGAGAGGGGATAGCCAGCTTCGCTGAGGATCTTGGTGGATTGTGGGGCCGGCAGCGTGTAACTCCAGAGCAGAATGGGCTTGCTCGCCTCCCTCGCCAGCCGCGCCAGCTCGGCCTGCTGTTTTGCCAAGTTTTTCGGCGAGCGTGCGGTGATGACGACGATCAGGCCATCGATGCCGGGTGCGTCCATCACGAGCCGCGCAAGCCCCGCGTAACCGATCTTGTGCACGGCTTGTGCCGTGGCATCGACGGGATTTTGCGAGGTGCCGTAGGCGGGCAGGTGCGGATCGATACGGGCGCGCGTGTCGGCATCGAGGATGGGCACTTCGAGCCCGGCCGCCGTGCAGGCATCAGCCATCCAGCCGCCGCCGCCGCCCGACGCCGTACAGATCGCCACGCGGCGGCCGGCCGGCAACCGTCCGCGCCAGGCGATCATGGCACTCGCGAGATCGAGCATCTCATCGATATCGTGGCCCTCGATTATGCCATAGCGATCGAACATGGCGCGGTAAGCCCGATAGGAGCCCGCCAGCGCCGCCGTATGCGAGGCCGCGGCGCGCACGCCGGCCTCGGATCGGCCGATTTTGGCGGTGATGATCGGGACGCCGGCCCGCAGTGCCTTCTCGGCGACCCGCCGCAGGGTGTGGGGGTTCTTCACGTCTTCCAGGAGGACGATCAGCGCCTCGGTCTTGCCCTCATCGAGCGCGTACTCGGCGATGTCCATGATCTCCAGACATGCCTCATTGCCGGTGGTGACGATGTAGCGGAAGGCCAACTCCTTGGCGCGGCCATGATCGAAAAAGGAGAAGCCGATGCCGCCGCTCTGCGCCAAGACGGTCACCTGTCCGCGCCGCGGCGGCGTGGGCGGCAGCGGCTCGGAGGGTTCGAGCGCCGGGCTGAAGGTCGGGCACAGGGCGGCCACGATGTTGGCGAACCCCTCCGCGTTGGGTCCGATCACGGCCATGTCATAGCGTTCGGCAATGCGTCTGATGTCGGCCTGCAGCAGGGAGCCGTCAGCACCGCCGGCCTCGGCAAATCCCGAACTCAAGACCACCGCCGCCTTGACGCCGGCGCGTCCGCAGCGCTCCAACTCCTGCGGGATATATTGTGCCGGGATGATCAGCACGGCCAGCTGGGGCGCCTCGGGCAGATCGTGGATCGAGGCATAAGCCCGGCGGCCCATAACTTCGGCGTGACTGCGCGTCACCGGATAGATCGGTCCTTGGAAGGGATGGCCGGTCATGGTGTGCATGATGCGACCGCGCAGGCTCTCCAAATCCGCGGAGGCGCCGATCAGCGCCACGTGGCGCGGCCAGAGCAGGGCATGGATGTCGGGCATGACAACCTGAGTGGGGGGCACTGGGGCTCAACAGTAGACCGCAGCCTGCCACCCTTGTCGATGGGCCTCGGCGCGCGGGATGGCCGGCAGGGGCCCGAGCCTGTATAAGGCGTCGTTTGCCTAAAAAAGAGACGTGAGGCGGTGCGTGCAGAAGGACATTGTGAGCCGCGAGTTGTTATATCATGAGGATCTGGAGGTCGGCCGCCCCTATCTTTCCGCTGCCAAGACCGTCACGGCCGAGGAGATCATTGCCTTCGGGCGCGCCTATGATCCGCAACCCATGCACGTGGACGCGGAGGCGGCAAAGGCCTCCATCGTCGGCGGCCTGTGTGCGTCGGGCTACCACATCTGCGTCATCATGATGCGGCTCGTCTGTGATGCCGTCTTGAACCGGGTGGCTTCCCTCGGCTCGCCCGGCGTCGACGAAGTGAAGTGGCTCAAGCCCCTGCGGCCGGGCGATCAGGTGCGCTGCGGCTACCGGATCCAGGAAAAACGCGTCCTGAAATCGCGCCCCGATGTCGGCGCCTCCAAGGTGCTGGTGGAACTCCTTGCCGCCGACGATGCCGTCATCGCCAACTGGGTCACCAACCAGTTCACGCGCCTTCGCCTACCCGGCCACGCCGACCAGTCCGGCGCCGGCCAGGGTCAAGCCCACGAGGCGGCCCACGGTCCGGTCCCAGCTCAGCCCCAAGGCCGGGTCCAAGATCGGGCCAAGACGCAATTCAACCTTTGGGAGGGCACCCCACCGGGCCCTCTCGACAGCAAGCCCGATCTGTTTTTTGAGGACCGCGAGGTCGGCGAAATCTTCGATCTCGGCCGGCACGACTTTAGCAAGGACAGCATCATCGCCTTTGCCCGCACCTGGGATCCGCAGCCGTTTCACCTTAACGAGGCGGCCGCCAAAGCCTCCCTGTTCGGCGCGCTCGCCGCCTCCGGTTGGCACACGGCTGCCCTTTATATTCGCAGCCTCGTCGCCGCGCGCCAGCGGGCCAGCGCCGCCGCGCGCGCCGAGGGCATCGCGCTTGCCAGCTACGGCCCCTCGCCGGGCTTCAAGCACCTGAGTTGGCCTCGGCCCGTGCTGGCCGGTGACGCCGTCGAGTATCGCGCGCGCCTCGCCGACAAGATCAATCTCAAATCGCGCCCCGACCGCGGCCTTTTGATCCTCAATTCACAGGGCCGCAACCAAAAGGGTGAAATCGTGTTTGGCATCACCTCACAAATCTTGTGCGAGCGGCGGCAGCCCTACCGAGCCCAGGAGCGCGCGTAAGGCCCGAGCGACAGCCAGGGGCGCGCGCAAGGCTCACTCGACCCGCTGGGGCGCGCCAGCGACCCAAGGCGTGGTCGGCGCCCGAGTGCGCGGGCCCGCTCGTCCGCCCGGGTGTCCGACGGCCATTTAGCCCAACTTGCGCAAGTTGGGTTAGCGCAGCGCCGCGGCGATGTTGCCACCGTCCACGGTGGCGATATGGCCGCTGGTAGCGCGGGCCTTGGCAAGGGCCACGAAGGCCTGTGCCACGTCCTCGGCCATCACCTCGCGTCTGAGCAAATTGCCGCCCATGTAGGTGCGCTCGCTGACGCCGCGCGCCTTGGCGCGGACGGCAATCATATCGTCGGTTAACAGTCCGGTGCGAACGCGATCGGCGTTGACCCCGTTGGCGCGGATGCCGTCCTCGCCGTAGTCGAGGGCATACTGACGCATAAGCGCCAGCGTCGCCGCCTTGGGCAGGCCGTAGGGGCCGAAATTCGCACCCGGATTGACCGCCTGCTTGGAGACGTTGAACAGTAAGACACCACCGGTCGCCTGCTTTTGCATGACGCTCACGGCTTGCTGCGCCACGGCCTGATGCGCGAAAAAATTGAGCTCGAAGCTCTGACGCAGAATCTCGTCGGCCACCTCGCCGATCCGCCCCTGCCAGGCTGCGCCGGCGTTGGAGACGAGGATATCGACGCCGCCGAAGCTTGCCACGATCCGGGCGAAGGCCGCGGCGATCGAGCTGCGATTGCACACGTCGCAGGCAACGGCCAAACCCTTCACCTTATTGGCGACGGCGGTGGCGGCGGCCTCGACACGGTCGAGCACCGCCACTACCGCGCCCTCGGCCGCAAACGCCATGGCGGTCGCCGCGCCGATGCCACTGGCGCCGCCCGTCACGACCGCCACCTGGCCGGTCAAAGCCTTGGTCACGGCGCCTTTGAGCTTGGCCTGCTCCAGGCTCCAGTATTCGACATCGAACAGGTCCGCCTCCGGCAGAGGCTCGAAACGGCCGATGGCTTCGGCGTCGGTAATCACGCGGATGGCGTTCTCGGCGAGGTCGGCGGCAATGGCGGCATCCTTTGCCGAGGCGCCGACGCCGAACAGCCCGAGCCCCGGCACCAGCACCACGCGCGGCATCGGATCGAGCTTGCTCTTGCCGCCACCGCTGCGCGCGTTCTCGCGCTCATAGGTGGCGTCGTAGCGTGCAACATAGTCGGCCACCGCAGCGCGCAATCCGTGCTGGAAAGCGTCGAGCTTGCCCGCCTCAGGCGCCGGCGCGATCAGAGGGTAGTTCTTAGTGCGAATGATATGATCGGGCGTGACCACGCCGCGCTGACCGTAGTCGGCCAAATCGGTGCCATTGACATAGTTCAGGACCTCCCGGCCGCCGCGGAATTCGAGCAGAAAACGCTTGGGCTCCGCCTCCGCCTCGCGCGCGGGTACCGCCACGGCGCCGCGAACGTAGGGCGCCACATCGGCGAGGTCGGGCAGCCCCGATGGCAGCGCCGCCGCAGCGAACACGTTGCGGCGGCCCTGCGCCAGTCGCATCTCGGCACGCGTCACCATCGCGATCATGCGCTCATAGGCTTCGCGCGCGCTCTCCCCAAACGTGAAAATGCCGTGCTTGTGCAGGATCAGCCCCTCGACATCGGGCTTGGCCTCGAACACTGTGGCCGCCAGTTTGGCGAGGCCAAACCCTGGAATGACGTAGGGCACGAACCCCATGCTGCCGTTGTAGACGTCCTCGACCAACGCCTGGCTGTTCGGTTGATCGACCAGGCTCAGCACGGCCGCCGCGTGGGTGTGGTCGATAAAGGTGCCCGGCAGGAAGGCATGCAGCAGGGTTTCCACCGACGGATTGGGTGCGCTGGGATTGAGCAAATTCGTGCGTTGGAAGCTGACCATGTCCTCGTCGCTGAGCCGATCGAGGCGACGCAGCTTGCGCAATGGTTCGAGCTTTACCGCCGGCAGTCCCGCCGGCTCGATGCTGGCCATATCCCAGCCCGAGCCCTTGACGCACAGGACCTGCTGCGTCTCGCCTAACAGGTCGGCAAGCCGGGTCTTGACCGAGGTGTTGCCGCCGCCGTGCAGCACAAGCAGCGGATCGCCGCCGAGCAGGCGCGTGGTATAGGTGCGCAGGGCCAGGTCCTCGCCGACGCCGATCTTGGCATAGCCCTCGATTGCCCTACGGGCGTCGGCATCCCTCCAGCGGCTCAACATCGCTCCGTCCTCGCTCAAACGTGGGCGCCCTTACGAATTGGGCGCTCTTACATAGTGAAGGCGGCGAGGATGTCCAGTCCGCGCCGGACCCCTAGCGCGCCTTTGAGCCGCGTCACCCGCGCTAGTTGGCACCGGCCGCGAGCTTGAGCAGACGATCGGCGTTGCCGTGGGCGAGCTTGGCCAGATCCGCCGGCGCGAGCGCCAGCGAGTCGAGAAAGGCGCGACCGCTTTCATTGGCGGCGTAGGGGTAGTCGACCGAGAACAGGATGCGGTCGATACCAAACGTCAACAGGGCCGCGAGGAAGGGCGGTTGGCTGAACATGCCGCTGGTCGTAATCCAGACTTGCTCGAGAATGGTACGACTGATTGGTCGGGACAGGTGCTGGATATAGGCCTCCGAGACCTGATCGCAGCGCGCCAGCATGGCTGGCAGCCCCTCGCCCATGTGCCCGATGATCAACTTGAGCCGGGGGTGCCGATCCAACGTCCCCGCCAGCACGAGGCGCAACACGTGCACGGCCGTTTCCGCATGCCAGCCCCAGCCCGCGGCCTCCAGCACGTAGCCGGTCGCGCCGGGAAGGTTGCTGTAGTAGAGCTCGCGCACCGCCTGCGGCGCCAGATGCGGATGCAGATAGATCGCAACGTCGAGTTCCTGGGCCGCCGCCAGGATGGGCTCGAAGCGCGCATCGTCGAGAAAGCGGTCATTGGTCATGCCGTTGATCAGCGCCCCGCAGAAGCCGAGCGTCTTGACCGCGCGGACGAGTTCTTGGGCGGCGGCGTCCGGTTCGCGCATCGGCAGGTGTGCAAAGCCCCGGAAGCGGTCAGGGTGGTGGCCGATTGCCGCGGCCAAGGCGTCGTTCATCTCGCGCGCGATCGCGATCCCCTCGGCTCCATCGACCAGATCGGCACCAGGACCCGAGGTCGACAGCACCTGCAGGCTGATGCCGGAAGCATCCATGGAGGTGAGCCGCGCGGGCCCAATCTCGGGCAACAGATCGAGCGGGTTGACGCGGCCCGGCACGGCGGTTCGCTTGCCGAAACCACGTCGGCTGATGGCATCGGGGCTAATGCGGCGGACCAGTGATGGGACGGTGAAATGCTCCTCGAGCGCCACGGTTCGCATCGGCACATTCTCCTTTCTGCCATCACGCAGTTGTAGCCAGTGCGCGGCACGGCGAAAAGACTGCTGCGAAGCGGCCACGCGTTCGAATTCAACTTGTGCGGCGCCGCGAAAGACCTTACATCGGCGCCGAAAGCGCAAGACAGGAGCTCAAGATGGCGGTTCGTTCGCTGCGCAATGTCGAGAAGCAGAAGAAAAAGGCGCGTCGGGCGCTGCCGCGCAAGAAGCTCAGCCGCAGCCAGGGCAATACCCTGCGGGGCCGGCGCCAGCTCAAGAAGATGGCGGGCAAAGCGCGGGCAGCTAAGGCGGCGGCAGCAAAGGCCTGATCGGCTTGCGTTACCTGGTAAGGCCGACCCCGGGCTGGTGGCGCGCGCGGGCGACGGACTTCGGGGTTTGCCGGGCATTTCCTTCACCACCCGGGGCAACTGTGCCGATCAGGGAGTGATCGTTGCTCCCTCAGGCGAGCCCCAGCTTCCTCTTCAAGAGATCGTTGACCGCCTGCGGATTGGCCTTGCCGCCCGTCGCTTTCATGACCTGGCCGACGAACCAGCCGAGCATGGCAGGTTTGGCTTGGACGGCGGCGACCTTGTCGGGGTTGGCGGCGATGATGGCATCGATGGCGGTCTCGATGGCGCCGGTGTCGGTGACCTGCTTGAGGCCGCGCCGTTCGACGATCTCGACCGGATCGCCCCCCTCGCTCCAGACGATCTCGAACACGTCCTTGGCGATCTTACCAGAAATCGCACCCGAGCCGATCAAATCGATGATGGCGGCGAGCTGGGCGCTGGAAATCGGACTGGCGGCGATCGTGAGGCCCTCCTTATTAAGGCGGCCAAACAATTCGTTGATGACCCAGTTGGCCACCATCTTTCCCTCACGCGGCGCAGCCGCGGCGCCCGCCTTGGCCACGGCCTCAAAGTAATCGGCGTTTTCGCGCTCGGCGGCCAGCACGCGCGCGTCATAGGCGGAGAGCTTGTAGTCTTTGCTGAAGCGTTGGACCTTCGCGTCCGGCAGCTCCGGCAATTGCCGTTTCAGGTCGTCGACGTAGGCCTGGGTCAATTCGAGGGGTAACAGGTCGGGGTCCGGGAAGTAGCGATAGTCATGCGCTTCCTCCTTGGAGCGCATCGAGCGGGTCTCACCTCGGGACGGATCGAACAAGCGCGTCTCTTGCTCGACGCTGCCGCCGTCTTCGATGATATCAATCTGCCGGCGGGCCTCGGCCTCGATGGCTTGACCGATAAAGCGAATGGAATTGACGTTCTTGATCTCGCAGCGCGTACCAAGCTCCTTGGCGCCCTTGCGGCGCACCGAGACATTGACGTCGGCGCGCAAGTTGCCTTTTTCCATGTCGCCGTCGCAGGTGCCGAGATAGCGCAGGATCGAGCGCAGCTTGCTGACATAGGCTTGCGCCTGCTTGGCCGAACGCAGGTCGGGTTTGGAGACGATCTCCATTAGCGCCACGCCCGAACGATTGAGATCGACCAGAGAATGCTCGGGATGCTGATCGTGCACGAGCTTGCCGGCATCCTGTTCCAGGTGCAGCCGCTCGATGCCGACCGTGTGCACCTCCCCATCCACCTCAATCTCGACCTTGCCGGCGCCGACGATCGGCTGCTTGTACTGGGAAATCTGATAGCCCTGTGGCAGATCGGGATAGAAGTAGTTCTTGCGGTCGAACACGGAGGTGAGATTGATATGCGCTGCCAGACCCAGGCCCGTGCGCACGGCCTGATCGATGCAGCCCTGATTGATCACTGGCAGCATGCCGGGCATCGCGGCATCGACCAGGGAAACGTGGCTGTTGGGCGCGCCGCCAAATTCGGTGGAGGCGCCGGAAAACAGCTTGGCCTTCGAGGCGACCTGGGCGTGAACCTCAAGACCGACGACCATCTCCCACCCCCCGCCGCTGCCGGTGAGAAAGGCGTCGGTGCGCGTTTTCCTGCCTTGAGCCATACGCTGCTCCGTCTTCCTGCCGACTTCCTGCCGATGCCGCCTGCTTTCGCCGGTCCGGCGCCGACTTGCGAGGCGCCACGCCGGCGCCCGGCCGATCGATCCCGGGCGAGGGCTGGTCGATCGATCTTGCCATGCCCCTGCCCGGGCTTGCGCCCTTTTGAGCCTTCCCGCTTTTGGCCTTCGCTCCCGGGTTCGTTGCTCCCTCGGCCGTCGCTCCCCCGGGGTTTGTGCGGGGGTTTGTGCGGCCCTGGGCCTCCGCGCCTCGGCCCGTCGCCCTTTTACCTGCGGCCCTCGGCGGGTTCGCCAAGCCGCCTTGGGAATTCCTTGCCTAGAGGGCGGCGGGTGCCTGGGTCAAGCACTTCCCGCGGTTGCCAATCGGCCAGGCGCCTCTACAGTCGCGGCCTCGAAACTTGAGGAGCTCCCCATGATCACGCGCTTTGCCGGCACCACACCCACGCGCAGTCGGGCCGTCGCCCACGACGGCATCGTCTATGCGGTTGCGACCGCCAAGGACAAGTCGGGCGCGCTCTACGAGCAGACCCTCGACGCGCTGGCCGAAATCGACAGGAGCCTGGCCGATGCAGGCTCGCACAAGTCACGCATCCTACGCGCCACCGTGTATATCACCGACATGACCCGCAAGCCGGAGATGGACCGCGCCTGGGATCAGTGGGTGGACCGCGCCAATCCGCCGCAGCGCGCCTGCATTGGCGTCGCCGCCTTGGCCGGACAGGATTTGGTCGAGGTTCTGGTAACGGCAGCGCAATAGCAAGCTGGGCCCAGCGGTCGGCAAGCAGGGCCGGCCGTCCCCCGTTTTTCGGTCGCAGCGGCATGGCCGCCGCGCCGCTCCTTTGGTCTCCTCGGCCGGCGTGGTGAAAAAGCTCGAATGCGCATAGGCCAGCTTGTCGAGCTGGGCGTGCATGGCCGCAGATCGGGATGGCCCTTACCCAAGGCAGGACACCGCCGCTCCGCCGCTGGCTTCCCTGCCGTTGCTGTCGCGCAGCCGAATGCCGCTGCCGGAGAAGGCTATCGGATAGGTGCGGTTGACGGCGCCAAGCAGGGCTTGCGCCATGGGCGCGGCTCCGTTGTCTGTTTGGCAGACTAGGGCTTGGCCGACGGCGCAGCCACGGCGACATCGGCCCCGGCGGGCTGGCTGTCGCCGGCGTCGGGGCTGGGCGTGAGCACGCAGCGCGACATGCCATCGAGCAGCGGTACGACCGGTGGATCGTATCGGCTGCAGGTGGAAAGCCGTACCGCACAGCGCGGATGGAAATGGCAACCCGATGGTGGGTGGACGGGGGATGGCACGTCGCCGAGCGCCATCGGCTTGATGCCCCGTCGCTCCGGGTCGAGCGACGGGATCGAGGCAAGTAGCGCCCTGGTATAGGGATGCGCGGGCGCGGCGAAGACGCGCTCGGTGCGTCCGAGTTCGACGATACGGCCGAGATACATGACGGCGACGCGATCGGCGAAGTAGCGCACCACTCCCAAATCGTGGGTGATGAAGAGGTAAGTCAGTTTTCGCTCGGCCTTGAGCTCACCCAAGAGGTTCAAGATTTGGGCCTGGATCGAGACGTCGAGGGCCGAGGTTGCTTCATCGCAGATCAACAGCACCGGCTCGACCGCGAGCGCGCGCGCGATCGAGATGCGCTGCCGCTGTCCGCCCGAGAATTCGTGCGGATAGCGCCACATCAATTCCGGATCGAGGCTGACGCGGCGCATGAGCTCGGCGACGCGTTGCGTGCGCTCATCGGCGTTTGCGCCGAGGCCGAAGGCGTCCATGCCCTCGGCAATGGCATCGCGCACGGTTAGCCGTGGATCGAGAGCCGCGCCGGGGTCCTGCATGACGATCTGCATTTTCTGGCGATAGGGCCTGAAGCCGTCGCGCGAAAGTCGCGTTAGATTGACGCCGTTGAACCAGATGTTGCCAGCCGTAGGCTCCACTAGCCGCAGTAGCGTGCGCCCGACCGTGGTCTTACCGCATCCCGATTCGCCCACCAGGGCCAAGGTTTCGCCGGGATAGACGGTCAGGTCGACACCGTCGACGGCGCGCACCGCGCCATGAACCCGTCGCAGCACACCCGACAGGATCGGGAACCAGGTCTGCAAGCCGCGCACCTCCAGCAGGGCATCGGCGCTGAGCATCGTCATACGTGCACCTCGTACTCGACGAGGTGGCACCAGGCACCCTGCGACGGCGAAACCGCCGTCCGGTGCGGGAGCTCCGCCTGGCAGCGCTCGAAGGCGGACGGGCAGCGCGGGGCAAAGCGACAGGCCGGCGGCCAACGTCCGGGGCGCGGAACCACACCCTTGATTTCCTCGAGCCTGCTGCCGCGCGCCTCAGGACGCGGTATCGACTTGAGCAAGCCCTGCGCATAGGGGTGGCGCGGTTGACCCAGCAGATCGCGGCGGGTGCCTTCCTCCACGATCATACCGGCATACATGACGGCGACGCGATCCGCGATCTCGTTGACCACGCCGAAATCATGGGTGATCAGCAACACGGCCGTGCCGGTCGTGGCGGAGAGCTGCCGCAATAGCTCCAGAATCTGGGCGCGGATGGTGGCATCGAGCGCGGTGGTTGGCTCATCGGCGATCAAAAGGCGCGGGCGCATGGCCATCGCCGTGGCAATCATGACACGCTGCTTGAGCCCGCCCGAGAGCTGATGCGGATAGGCCTCAAAACGGCTGCGTGCATCGGGAATGCCCACCATTTGGAACAGTTCGATCACGCGTTCGCGTGCGGCGCGGCGCGAAACCTTTTCGTGCAGCAACACCGCCTCCAGCACCTGCCGGCCCACGCTGGTCACGGGATTGAGGCTCGTCATCGGTTCCTGAAAGATCATGCCGATGGCGCCGCCGCGAACCGAGCGCATCTCGGGCACCGACAATTCGAGCAGGTTGCGACCATCGAACTCGATGCGGCTCGGGGCCTCGATGCGGCCGGGCTTGGGCAGCAGCCGCATGATGGCAAGCGCGGTCAGGGATTTGCCGCAGCCCGATTCGCCAACCAGTGCCAGCGTCTCGCCGCGCTTAATCGTTAAGCTGACCTTGTCGACGACGGCAACTCTGCCGCCCTCGCTGGGGAAGGTCAGGACCAAATTCTCCACCGCGAGCAGGGGCGTGCTCATTGACCCTCCCTGCGCGTGCGCGGGTCGATGATGTCGCGCAGCGCATCGGCGATCATATTGACGGCGAGCACGAGCGCGAACAGTCCGAGCGAGGCTCCGGTCAAATTCCACCAGATGATCGGCGTGCGCGAGAGCTCGTTGCGGGCCTGGTCGATCATCTGACCCCAGCTGCCCTCGAGCCCGATGCCGAGATAGGAGAGGATCGTTTCCGCCAGCACCAGGCCGGTGAAGGACAGGGCGAAGGTAATGATAATAAGATGGGCGATGTTGGGCAGCACATGCCGGCGGATGATGGTGAGGTCGGAGACGCCGAGCGCCCGGGCGGCGTCGACGAATTCGGCCTCGCGCAACTTCAAGGTTTCGCCGCGAGCGATACGGCAGAAGTGCACCCAGCCGGTAATGCCGAGGGCGACACACACCTGCAGCGTGCCGCGACCCATCACCATGACGAGGGCGATCAGGAGCAGCAGCGAAGGCACCGACGCCAGCACCGTCATCAGGAAAAATACGGCATCATCGATGCGCTTGCCGAAATAGCCCGCCGAGACGCCGAACAGCAGAGCAATGGGGATGACGATCAGACTGGTGAAGCCGCCGATCAGGAGCGCCACGCGCACGCCCTTGGCGGTGCGATAGACCACATCCCGTCCCAGGATGTCGGTACCGAGCAGGTGCTTGCCCGGATGCTTGAGAGGTTGGCCACCGTAGAAGCTGACGCTGGCCAGCGGCGCCGAATAGCTGGCTTCGATCAAGCGTTCGGGCTGGAACAGCCGATCGATCAGCGTGCGCGAGCGCAGCGCCGCGACGTCGTCGTCACCGAGCGTGCCGCCGCCGACCCAGCCGATCGAATCCATGAGGCCAATGCCGACGAACAGGGCCAGCGTAATGATCGCAATGGGCCGACGCCGCCAAAGCTGGCTGGCGTTCTCGCGCCAGTAGCGGTCGCGCGAGACGATCCGCACCAGCCAAATAGCCCCAGCCAGCAGCAAGATGGCGAACATGTTTGAGAGGTAGGACAAGCGGCGGGCTTTCAGGTGAGGCGCACGCGCGGATCGGCAAGCGCGTAACTGACATCGGTCAAAATCTGGCCGACGATGAACAGCAGGGCCCCGAGATACACCATGGTTCTGAGAGTGGAGAAGTCATTGCCCTGGATGGCTTCCACCGTGAGCGAGCCGAGGCCAGGAATGCCAAAGAAGGATTCGAGCAGCAGCGCGCCGGTGAACAGGAACGGAATGGTAATGACGATATTGCTCAGGATGGGGATCAATGCATTGCGCAGAACGTGGGCCAGCATCACGCGCGCCTCCCCGCAGCCCTTGGCCCTGGCCGTGCGGACGTAATCGCGGTTGCTTTCTTCGACAAAAATGGTGCGGTAGAGGCGCACGTCGGCGCCGATGCCAGAAACGACGCCGACCAGCACGGGCAGGGCCAGGAAACGAGCCGCCAGGTAGGGATCGAAGGCGAAGCCGGAGATCGGGAACCACTTCAGCAGCATGCCGATCAAGTACTGTCCCGAGATGATGTAAAGCAGGCTGGCGATACTCATCGTCAACATGCACAGCACCAGCACGGCACGATCGATATAGGTCTCGCGAAAAAAAGCCACGAACAATGCCAGCAACACGCCAAACACCAGGCCAAAGGCGAACAGCGGCACGGTTAGGCTGAGGCTCGGCCCCATGCCTTCCTTGAGGCGGCGGGCGATGGCGGAATCGTCCGCGTCGCTGTTGCCGAAATCGAAGGTGAGCATCCGCCGGTAGTGATCGAACAGCAAGGTATCGCTATAGCGGCGAGGGTCGGCGGCGGCGTAGGCGCGGTTCAACAGCAGCGGCCGGTCGTAGCCATGGTTCTTTTTCCACAAGGCATAGACCTCGGGGCGCGCGCGCTCGCCCATGGCCTTGCGGGCGATATCGTCGGGATCCGTGACCGCGAAGAACAGCACGAACAGCAACAGCAGCACGCCAAGTACGGTGAAGAGCCCGTAGATTATGCGACGGATCAGATAGGCCGCCATCACTGCCGCTCCCGATAGAAGGTGCGCACGGCCGGGATGGTGACGGCGACGATCGCCAACAGCGCCAGGTAGAGCGGCCAGCGCACGGGTACATTCCATTGCGACTGCAGGCGCGATCTGAGCTCCGGCTCCACGTCCATATATTTGTAGGTGGGATAGGAGAGGCCCATCGGCTTGGAGTTGATCACCCAAGCGTGGCTCAGCGCATACTCCTCATTGTGAAACAGCTCGATCCAAGGCCGCTCCTGTTCGGTGAGGGCCAGCATGCGCTTGATCAGCCCTTGCCGGCGCGCGTCATTGGGTAGGCTCTTCATTGCATGGTAAAGGCGATCGAACTCGCTATGGCAAAAGTTGGCCGTGTTCGGCCCGGCGCTTTTCGACTGAGCATTGCCGCATTCGAGCAGAAAGAAGAAGTTCTCCGGATCGGGAAAGTCGGCGATCCATCCCCAGGTAAAGAGCTGATAGGCGCCGCGGCGCACCTTGGCCTGGAATTGATTGTAGGTGGAGGCGTTAATTTCGACGTCGAGCCCGAGCTGGCGCCAAGCCGAGACATAGAACTGATACTGCAGCAGGGCCTGCGCCGTTGTGTTCGGCGTATCAAAGGCTAGCTTTAAAGGTGCGCCGGTGCGCGGGTCGAGGCCGTTGCGGTAGCCGGCCTCGGCGAGCAGTTTTTGTGCGCGCGCCGGATCGGGCTGGCGAAAGGGGTTCTTGTAGTTTTGGTCATAGCCGAAAATTCCCGGTGGTAGCGGGGTTTGCGCCAGCACGCCGCGGCCGTTGAGGAACAGTTCGAGATAGGCCTTGGCATCGATCACCAGGCTCATCGCCTGGCGCAGCTTGCGTCCGCGCTCGCCGGCGGCGGCGCCCACCACCGGATCATCCATATTGAAGCCGATGTAAAAGATGCTGGGCTCCACGGTCTTGTCGAGCCGCATGCCGCGTGCCGCCATCTGCGGGGAGAGCGCATCGTTCTGCACGACGGCGTCAAAACTCTCCTTGATGATATGGCCTTCGTCGTAATAGCCCTGCAGGAACTTATTGAAGCGCGGGATGTCCTCGCGTTCGCGCACGAAGTTGATTCGGTCAAGAAACGGCAGGCGACGGCCGGCGTAGGCGGCGTCGATCTGCTTGCTGGTGATGTCCTGTTGATCGATCTCGCGCGGAAAGGTGGCGCCCGGCGCAGCCGGCAAACTTGGCTGGCTGCCATACCAGGCCTGATTGCGCTCCAACTGCATGCGGTACTGCTTTTCATAAACCGCCAGTTGGTAGGGCCCGGTGCCGACGGGGTGATCGGCAAAGTGCTCCCGACCTCCTTGGCCGTTGTAGTAGGCGACCGCTTCCCATGGTACCGGCGTGGTGAAAGGCATGGCGAAGAAATAGAGAATTTGCGGCTTGGCTTCGCTGAGAACGATCTCAAGCTCACGCTCGTTGCGGACGATGACGCCGGCAATGCCACCGGCGCGTTGGTACTGCACGTGCGCCGGCGAGGCGGCGAAGGCCGGATCGGCCCGCCGCATGGCAAGAAGCCGCTCGGCGAACGGGGCGAAGCCCTGCACCTGAGCGAAGCTGCCGGCGAGGGGGCTGTTGACGGCCGGGTCGGCCAGGCGCGCCAGCTCGAAGGCGAAATCGGCGGCCGTGACCTTGCGGCCGCGGTCGTCCCCGTGGCTCAACTGGAAACAAGGGTCGCTGTGGAACAGGATGCCGTCGCGGATTTTGAACAGGTATGACACGCCGCCGTCGGGGTGCGGAACGGCTGCGGGAACGCTTTCGGCAAGGGCCGGTATCAGCTCGTAGGGGCGCTTGAGGAAATGGTACTCGAGCAGCGTGTCGTAGACATTGCCGGTAATAATGTGGGAGGCCGTGGTGTAGGCGACGGCAGGATCGAGCGTCTTGGGTGCCTCGCTGAAGGACGAATACAAGATCTTCTGAGCGCGATCGCCGGCGGGATAGGGATTATTGCTGCAGCCCGCCAAGGCAAGCGCAACGGCCATCGCCTGGATCACTGTGAGCCGCACGCGCGCCAACTCACGCCTGCTGGGCAGACCGGGCCTTCTGTCCGTAGGCGAGCAGGCCGCCCTGCGCCTTCGGCGGTCGCGCGCGAATGGCGGCTTCATTGGGTTCGGTGCCCCAGCCCGGGCGGTCGGGCAGGACAAGGTCGCCGGCCTCATAGACGGGCGCGTGGCTGACCAGCTCGTCATCCCAGGCAAGCCGATCGATGTCGGTTTCCATGATGCGCAGGTTGGGCACGGCGGCCGCGAAGTGGGCATTCATCATGGTGCAAAGGTGGCCGTAAAAATTGTGCGGGGCAACGTTGACCTCGTGCGCCTCGGCCAGCGCGGCGATCTTCATGGACTGCCAGACCCCGTTCCAAGGGGTGTCGATGATGGCCACATCCATGGCCTGCTCGCGGAAGTAGGGCATGAACTCGCGCACACCAAGTAAGGTCTCGCACGAGGAGATGGGATGCGGACTTTGCCGGCGGATATAGCCTAGCGCCTCGGGGCTGAAGGTGTCGATTTCGATCCAGAACATGTCGATGGCGGCGATTTCGCGCAAAATCTTGAGATAGCCTTCGGTCTTGGCGTTGAAGTTGAGGTCGAGCAGCAAGTCCACGTCGGGCCCGGCCCCTTCGCGCATCGCCTCTAGGTGCAAGCGCAGGTTCTTGAGCACGCGCCTGTCGACGTTGAGCTCGGGAAAGAAGGGATTGGCAAAGCCGGGCCGCCAACCTCTTGGGTTTTTGCCGTCCCCCTCGTAGAGGAAAATATTAGTCTTCAGCGCGCTGAAGCCTTTTTCGCGCACTTCCCGGCCGATCGCCTTGACGTCGTCGAGCTCGGTGATCGCCGGCGTATAATAGGTCGACTGGTTGATGCGCCAGGTCGCGCAGTGTGACCAGTAGACACGAATGCGGTCGCGGATTTTGCCGCCCAACAATTGGTAACAGGGCACGCCGAGCGTTCGCGCCTTGGCATCCAGAAGAGCGTTCTCGATGGCGCCCAGGGCTTGGGCCACCACGCCGCCTGAACCGGGCCGGGTAAGGCAATGCAGCTCGGCATAGATGCGCTCGTGCTCGCCGACCGCCTGGCCGATGACGCGCGGCGCCAGGCGCTCGATGATGGTGCCAACGCCCGGTGAACCAAAGCCTTCGTCGAATTCACTCCACCCAACCACACCCTCGTCGGTCATCAGCTTGACGAAGTGGTAGTTGCGCCAACCCGCATCGCAGGCCAGAGTTTCGATCGCCTTCACTTTTGTCCGCATTGCTTGCTCCGCCGCGCCAAGAAAAATCGCGCGAGCGGACCGCCGCAATCGCGCGACCGGCAAGGTACCCTGCGCACGGAGGCCTGCGCTGCGAAACGCTGCTGCCGCCGCCGCCGACCGGTCCCGGCCGCTCTCGATAGATCAACAAAGAGCGGCATCTGCCCTCCCAACCGTAGCTCCGATCCAGGTGACTGTCACGGCAGCCACGATGCGGCGCGACACTCGGGGTCGCAGGGCGGGCCCGCCCGCGGCCGTCAGTTGGGGCCGACGGCCACCACCACGATGGTGGTATTGTCTTGGTAGATTTCAGCCTTGGCTTCCACCGCGCGCAACAGGGCATTGGCCGTGCTGGCCGGACCCGCCGAGGCATGCGCTTCGACGGTGGCCAGAACCTCTTTTTTCTCCAGCGTGCCGATGCCATCGCTGGCAAGGATCACCACATCGTTGGGCTCGAGCCGCAGCGGCCGGCGCGGGCGATCGATCAGTTCGGGTGCGCTGCCGGTCAAGGCAGAGCGCAGGAAATGGCGGCGGGGATCGCTGCGGGCCTCCGCTCGGCTAATCTTGCCAGCCGCCGCCAGTTTGTCGAGTTCAGGGGCTAGGGAATGATCCTCGTTGAGGAGTTCGATCTTACCCAGACGGACGAGATAAAGTGGACTGTCGCCAACGCTGACCCATTCGATACCAAAGCCACCAAAAGCGGTGCCAACCAACGTGCAGCCCATGCCGTTGAGGGCCGGATGCTCCAGCACGTAATCGGCAATCGCGGCATTGGCGAGCGAGAGGGCCTCCTCGAGGCGCGCCGAAAGGTCGCCCGATGAGGCGGCCATAGCCGCAAGATAGGCACGGCAGGCAAGTTCACTCGCCACCGCGCCGCCGGCGTGTCCGCCCATGCCATCGGCGAGCGCCAGGGTGAACTCGGCCGCGCTGCCGGCATGCGCCTTGCCAATCAAGACCTCGTCGCCGGCGGCAGTACGGATGGCGGCCGCATCCTCCTGATAGCTTCGGGCGCCTTGGCTGGCGCAACCGGCATATTGGAACGCCACTGCTACTCCTTGAGATCTGTCAGTTCCGACCAGTCGAACTCATCGCCGCAAAACGGCACAAAGGCGAGCTGTGTGCGCCCTACCGTTATCACATCCATGGCCTGGAGCGGCACGGCCCCGGTCGGCTTTTTGTTGTTGATCGAGACGATGTTGGTCTTGGCGAGGTTGGGAACAAACAGGAAGGCGCGGTCGGCCGAATCGTAGCGAATATAGGCCTGCTCCTCCGAGGAGATGGAATCGTCGCCAAAGTCGATGGGAATGCGCTGGGCCCTGGCGCGGCCGAGGCTGTTGTTGCCCTCAAAAATTGGGCGATAGGCCCCGAGGCCAGGCCCGCCGACGACCACCAGCCAGCCCACGACGGGATCCTGGTGGAAGGTCGAGCGCATCAGTTTGGGCCTGCCGCGGACGGCCTGCGTCCTGCCGACGTCGTCCATGGCGGGGGTCGCCCGCATCGGCTTGAGCGGAGCCACGGCGCGCACGACCCGGGTTGTTGGTTCCCTCTCCTCGCCATCGGCCGGCGCGGGCGCCTTGGCGAGCCTCAGCGCTTCGGCGGCGCTGACCGGCGGCGGGGTCGATTGGGGAAGCGGCGGCCGAACCGGCTGGGGCGGTATCGGTGCGTTAGCAGCGACCGGGGTCGGGACCGGCGCGGCTCTCGCCGCGGGCTCGCCGGGAGCCCGCGCGCTCTCGCTGACCTCGCCCGTCGATTCGCGGCTGGCGGCGTGGAGCGCATCGCGGAGGGTCCCGAGGATACGGTTGGGAATCGAGGCGCTGGAAGCCTCAGCCGAAGGCTCGACGACGCTGCGTTTGTTGTCCTTCATTCTGCTCTGCCTCCTTTGCTGCGCAAGCGGTGGTGCCGCCATCGCTGCCGGGTTGGGGTGTGGCGGATGGCGGGGACGCAAACGAGCGCGTGTGGGGCAAGCTCAGGCGTCGGGCGCCGGTGCCGGACCAGACTTGCACCGTCGCCGTCTTGCACAGCGTGCCAGACGCTTTACGGCTGACTTCCCGCACGAATCGCTCGCATCGTTGCAAGAGTATGACGGCAGGAACATGGCCGCACGCCTCTCCTGTTGCACATTCCCTGGTGATCTGCTGTGAGGCTCATTGTTCCGCCATATTATTGCCTGTAATGCTGTCGCGTTCGGTTCGTAAGTGCGGGCGGGACAGGGGGGCGCATTTCGGCGCCGGGAAGAAGGCCAAATCTGTCGCGGGGTTGCCCCCTGCAAGCTCGTACGGGCCGCAATGGGGAAAGCGATGCAACCCAAGCCGGCGTCCAGCACGAACCTTCTGGCCCTACCAGAAGGGACGGAGCTCGTCGGCGACTACCGAATCAAGCGGGTCCTGGGTGCTGGCGGCTTCGGCATCACCTATTTGGCCGAGGAAATTGCGCTCGGCCGGCTCGTCACCATCAAGGAGTATTTTCCCGCCGACTTTGCCGCCCGTATCGGCACCATCAATGCTTCGCCGCGCTCGGAGGGGTGTGCGGAAGACTTCAGGTGGGGTCTCGATCGCTTCATCTCGGAGGCCAAGACGCTGGCCCGCTTCGTGCACCCCAACATTGTCGGGGTGTATCGCTACTTCCTCGCCAACGATACCGGCTACATGGTCATCGCCTTCGAGGAAGGGGGTAGTTTCAAATCTTGGCTCGCGGGCCTGAGGCGCGCCCCGCGGCAAGCGGAGCTCGACCGCATTCTGACGCCGCTGCTCGAGGCCCTCGAGTTCGTCCACAAGGCAAATTTCCTGCACCGTGATATCGCGCCCGACAACATCATCATTCGCACGGACGGATCTCCCGTGCTGATCGATTTCGGCTCGGCGCGCGGCGAGATGATTTCCCATTCCCGGACGGTCAGTGCCCTGGTCAAGCCGGGTTACAGTCCCTATGAGCAGTACGCCACCACGGCCAGCAAGCAGGGGCCATGGACCGACATCTATGCGTTGGGCGCGACGCTCTATCATGCCATCACTGGCAAGCGCCCCCCCGACTCGCCCTCGCGCATGGTGGCAGACGACTACATCACCGCGCGCGAGGCGGCGTTGAGCTCCTATCGGGCCTCCTTTCTGACGGCCATCGACAAAGCTCTCAATCTAGAGGTGACGGAGCGACCGCAATCGATTGCGGCCTGGCGCGGCATGCTGCTGTCGCCCGATCCCAAGCGCGCCAGCGGCGGGCTCGGCCTGCGTCTGGCGCTCGTGCGCACGCTCGGCCGCAAGCGCTCGGAGGCGCCGGCAACGCCCGCCGCGGGGGGCAAAGATGCGCCCGATGTGCGCGCGCCCGACAAGGTGGCGACGCTTGTGCCGCTGCCGCCGGACGCGCCGCAGCCGCAAGGCCAGCTGCTCGATTTCATCGATGCCCTGAAAAGCCGCCGGCCGCTGCGCAAGCCGGCGCCAAAGGCCGCCGCCGAGCCGGCAGCGGGCCGGCGCAAGGCAGCAAAAAAACGCGCAATGGTAGCGGCGGTCGCGGCCGCCTCCGGGCCCAAACGTCTTTTCGGCTTCGGGCAAGTGCCCTATGGGTCGGACGCCCCCGCCCGCCTCCAGCGGGCCGCAAAGAAGGATACGCCCGCCGCCAAGCCCCGCGCCGGCGGGGCCGAGGAACGGCCGACAGCGCCAAAAGGGCGTCGCATGCGGCGCTGGGGATTGCCGTCGCGGCGTTGGCGGTCGCTGATCTACAAGCTCGTCGCGGGGCTGCTGATTGCCTGGGTGGCGGTCAGCTATCAAAGCCGCTTGCCACCCTACGAGAAACGCCTCGCCGAGCCGGCAACCCCCACCAGCGATCTTGCCCAGATCGGGCGCTTGAGCGGGCACACCGGCGCGGTGACGGCGCTCGCCAGCGATGATGCGCGCCACTGGATCGTGTCGTCCGGAGCGGATGCGACCTTGAAAATTTGGAATAGTCTATCCAGCGCGCTCGTGCGCACAATTGAGCTCGAGGAAGGACCGGCAACCGCGCTGGCACTCGACGACCGCCGCGCGCTGACGGGCCACAAGGCGGGTGCCATTGTGCTCTGGGACCTGCAACGCGCCGAGAAATTGAAACTCTTCCATCTGCAGGCCGGTCCGATCAGTTCGCTGGCCTTTACCGACGATCCCAACCTGTTTGTTGCCGCCAGCCCGGCCGCGCCGCTGACAATGTTTGATATTCGCGACCCGTCCACGTCCGCGGCGCTGGTCGAGGCAGGGGAAAGTGTGTCCGACCTGGTGGCGGCGGCCAGATCGCGGCCGCTGCTGGTCGCCAATGGACCCGACCGTGTGATCCGGGTGTGGCGCACCGAACCGCGCGCTCTGGGCCGCACCTATCGGGGACCGCTGGCGGGCGTCAGCGCGCTCGAAATTGCCCCCGGAGGACGCCTGGTGGCGAGCGGCAGCATGGATGGGTCGATCAGCGTGTGGTCCACGTCCTCCTCGCGCCTGCAGCGCTCCTTTCGGGCGCACAGCGGGCGCGTGACCTCGATCGCATTTATGCCGAGCGATCGCCCGCTTTTGGCCACCGCCGGCACCGACGGGTTGGTCAAGCTGTGGGACTTGCGCGCCATGCGCAATGCGCGCGTCTTGCGCGGACACACGGGGCCCGTGCGCGCGCTTGGCTTTGCCGATGGCGGCCGACGCCTAATCTCGGCCGGGGAGGACGGCGTCATCTTAATCTGGAGCACGCAGAGCCTGCCCGCCGTCAATTGACACGCTGCGGCACGGGGTGACCGCCGCGGGAGCGTTCCCCATGCCCGCCCCCGCGTGGGAGGACGAAAACGTCGGTCCCTAGCGCCGGGCGCGTTGGCCGAACAAAACCTTTTGTGCGTCCTTGTCGGTGGCAAGATTGTAGTTGGAGCGCAGCTCTTCCCCGACCCTGACGGCCTTGGCGACCGCCGGGCGGTCGTGCAGGCGCTGGAACCATTTCTCGAGGTTTGGAAACTCGGCCAGATCCTGGCCCTGGTTCTTGTAGGGCCGCACCCAGGGATAGGCCGCCATGTCGGCAATCGAATAGCTGCCGGCGAGAAAATCGCGACCCTTGAGGTGCCCATTCATCACGCCGTAGAGCCGGTTCACCTCGTTGGTGTAGCGGTCGATGGCGTAAGGCAGCTTCTCCTGGGCGTAATTGCGAAAATGGTGCGCCTGACCACAGTTGGGGCCGAGGTTGGCCATCTGCCAATAGAGCCACTGCTCCACCTCGGTACGGGCGCGTTCCTCGCTCGGATAAAATTTGCCGGTCTTGCGCCCAAGGTACTGCAGGATGGCACCCGATTCGAAGATCGAGATCGGCTTGCCACCGGGACCATCGGGGTCGACGATCGCCGGCATGCGGTTGTTGGGCGCGATGGCCAAAAACTCGGGCTTGAATTGGTCGCCCTTGCCAATGTTGACGGGCTTGATCTCATAGGGAACGCCCGCCTCCTCGCAGAAGATCGTAATCTTGTGCCCGTTGGGTGTCGGCCAGTAGTGAAGTTCAATCGGCTTTTGCGCCATGCGATGGACCTCGGCCAAAAAAACGTCGTTTGCAGCAATAACGGCACGGGCGTTGCAAGCGCCCGTGGCAGGGGACGAGTGTTAGGGCAGCAGGACGATGGAGCCGGTGGTCTTGCGGCCTTCCAGATCCTTATGCGCCTGGACGGCGTTCTTGAGGGGATAGCTGTGATTGACGTTGATTTTGACGATCCCCTTGCTCACCACGTCGAACAGCTCATTGGCATTGGCCAACAAGTCCGCGCGCTTGGCGATGTAGGTGCCAAGGGTCGGGCGCGTGGCATAAAGCGAGCCCTTGGCGGAAAGTTGCAGGATGTCGAAATTGGTGATGGCGCCCGAAGCGTTGCCGAAGCTGACCCACAAACCGAGCGGTTTCAGGCAATCGAGTGAGCCGGGGTAGGTGTCCTTGCCCACCGCGTCGTAGACCACCTCGACGCCCTGGCCGTTGGTCAGCTCTTTGGTGCGTTTGACGAAGTCCTCGGTCTTGTAGTTGATCACATGGGTGCAGCCGTGCGCCTTGGCGAGCTCCGCCTTGGCGGCGGTGCTGACCGTGCCGATCACCGTGGCGCCGAGGTGGTTTGCCCATTGACAGGCGATCAGGCCGACGCCGCCGGCGGCGGCGTGGAACAAGAGGGTGGTACCCTTGCCAACCTTGTAGGTCTCGCGCAGCAAATAGCGCACGGTCATGCCCTGCAGCATCATGGCGGCCGCAGTTTTGTAGTCGATGCTGTCAGGTAGCTTGACCAGCCGGTCCGCCGGCATCAACCGTTCCTCCGCATAACCGCCCGCCACGGCGGCGTAGGCGCCGCGATCACCGACCTTGAAGTCATTGACGCCGGCACCGACCGCGGTCACCTCGCCGGCACCCTCGGATCCGGCCACCAATGGCAACGGCAATTTGTAAAGTCCCGAGCGCTGATAAATGTCGATGTAATTGACGCCGACGGCGTGTTGTTTGAGCCGCACCTGCCCTGGTCCCGGCGCGCCTACTTCCACACTCTCCCATTGCATGACCTCTGGGCCGCCGGTTTGGTGGATGCGAACAGCGTGGGGCATGGCCATTACTCCGTCATACTCGGTGATGTTGCCGGACCAATTCAGCGGGATCGGCGAATCTCGTAGCTTTCGTGCAAGCAGGTGAGGCGTGCGCGCTGAGCGGTTGCCACACCCCTGCCATGCCTGCCTTCTATGGGCTCCGTGCGGGAACCTCAAGGGGAAACGATGCCTCATCCCATCGGCCGTCTGCCCAAGCAGTCGGTGATCGCTGCGTTGGGTGCGCTGGGCCTGATCGGTGCCGGCTGCTCGGGACTGTTCGGGCCCGACGACGGCCGGGCAGGCATGGCCTGTCTCGACGACTCGCCCGAGTGCGTCGAGCAGCGGCAGGTGGCGCTCAAGTCGATGATGGCCGACAAGGATCGCAAGTGGGTGAAAGAGCCAGCCACCGTGCAGGCGCACGCGTCGGGAGTGCGCTTGTTTGCCTACCGCAGCCGGAAAAAGGAATTGAGTTGCGAAGAGTTGGCGCACGGAAAACGCGAGGCCGACAACGCGCCGAAGTCGCTGCGCGGACCGGACGGTAGGGGGCTGTCACCGGCGCAGATTTCGCGTGCCACCATGTTCGCCGCCGAGGTCAGCAAGGAGTTGGGGGCCGAACTGCGGCTGCGGCGGTGCCGAGTGTAGGGCAAACCCGCGCGCAGCTGCCTTGCCACGCTCGAAAGAGGCTCGGCGCTGCACGATGGCCCAGATCGGCAGATGGTCCGAACCGACAGCCGGCCCGGTGCCGGCTCCGCTGACGGTGAGATCGGCGGACACGAAGATGTGGTCGAGGGCGACCTGTGGGAAGGCCAACGGCCAAGCGGGCCACGTCGGCCTCAGCGTGCTTGCGGGTACCAGCCCGGCGACACGCCGCAGCGCGCGGTAGGTCTTTGACCAGGGCGTGGTGTTAAGGTCGCCGGCCAGGATGACCGGTCCTGGGATGCGGCCGATGAACTCAATAAGGTCGGCCATCTGCTGCTCATGCAGCCACGGATCGCGGCTGGGCCGATGCAGATGCGTGCCAAGCACGGTCACGCCCCCCGCGAGCCGGGCCCATACAAAAGCCAATTTGCCTTCGGCAATGCGGCCGGCGCCAGCCGAAGCAAAGGGGAGACGCGAGATCAAGGCCAACGAGCATCCCCATTCATCTGCACAGTCGGTCTGGAATGGATGGGAGGACTTTAATTGTCCGAGCATCGCCCGCTTGTTCGGTCCGAATTCCGACAGCACGACGAGGTCGGCTTCGACCTTGGCGAGATAGGCCGCTAGTCGAGAGAGATCGCCGTGGTCGTGCCAGGTGTTGAGGGCGAGCACCGAGATGTCGTGCGATGGGCCGCTCGTGGCGATCGGGCGCAGCGGCAGGCCATCGATAACAGCAGGTTGCGGCAGATGGCAGCAAGCCGACAATCCAAGCCACGCGTGCACAATAAAGGTCGCCAAAATGCCGAGGATCAAGGCAGAGAGGCGGCGCGTCAGCAAGGCCAGGCTTGCGGCAAGACCGATGCCCATGAAGTGCCCGGTCAGAGGTGCTAGGACGTCGGAGAGCACCGTCACACTGCCGGCGACGGCAACGACGAGTGCCAAATTGGCACCACATAAGAGCAGCAAGGCCAGTCGGCGATTTACCGCATGACGTGCGCCGGCGACAACAACAACGCCCACAACTCCCCCCAAACACCGCTGGCAGCGTCTATTAACCGGACGCAAACCATGAGATCAAGGCGAGCCAAGCACAAATTGTGCCGCTCGCCAAAAAGGCTGGGCAAGCCCAAAGCTTGTCGGCTGCCCGGCACCGCCCAGGCCTGCGCCTTAGCGCGCGTTGACAAATCTCGGCCGATCAGGGCTTGTTCGCCGAGCGGCGTGGGAGGGACTGATGGGGCTGGCCGAGATCACCAACACGGTGCTGGAGTTCGTACGTGCACACCCCAATTGGGCGTCGGCGATCGTGTTTATTTTGGCGTTCGGCGAGTCCTTGGCGTTCGTTTCGCTCGTGCTGCCGTTTTGGGCCATGCTGGTCGGCATCGGGGCAATTGTCGCTGCCGCCAACCCGTTGATCTTCTGGTCAATCGTGGCCTCGGCCGCGACCGGTGCCGCGTTGGGTGACTGGCTGTCCTACTGGCTCGGCTTCCACTATCACGAGCAGATTCAGAGAATGTGGCCTTTGAAGAACCATCCAAAGCTGATCGAGAACGGGCGCGCATTCTTCAAGCGCTGGGGCGTGTGGGCGATCGTGCTCGGACGCTTTTCCGGGCCGCTGCGCGCCAGTGTGCCAATTGTTGCGGGCATCATCGAGATGCCTTGGCTGCGCTTTCAAATTGCCAACTGGGGTTCGGCGTTCCTGTGGGCCTACGTACTGCTGGCGCCGGGCTCGGCCGGCATGAAGTGGTGGCTCGATCGCCTGGGCTGAGGGTGTCACCGGGCATAGGCGAACGGCGCCAGCCGGTCGAGGCGTAGGCGGTGGCGGTTGTCGCTGAGCAGCAACACGCCCCCGAAGGCGGCGGCAAAGGCGCCGAGGCCCGCTGCGCCAGCCAAAACGAACATCAGCACGATCTGATACCTCGCCGCTTCGGTCGGATCGGCGCCGGCCAGAATTTGTCCGGTCATCATGCCAGGCACGGTGACCATGCCGGCCACGCTCATGATGTTGAGCAGGGGCGTCGTGGCCGTACGCATGGCGCGCCGCAGCAGCGGCGCGAAGGCTTGCACGCGTGTGCCGCCTTGAGCGATGCGCGCCTCGATGGCGCCGCGTTCGCGCTCGATACCCTCTGCCAAGGTCTGCAGCACCAGGCTAACGCTGGTCAGTGTGCTGCCGAGCACCATGCCAAGGATGGGCAGCAGATAGCGCGGCGCGTACCATGGGCTTGGCGCGATCACGACGGTCACGGCGTAAAGCGTGGCCAGGCCGCTCGCGAACAACAATGTGGCATTGCCAAGCCCGTAGGTCCACCAGCCCTTGAAGCGCCGCTCCTGACGCGCAATCAGCTCGTAGCCGGCAAGCAATAACATCAGCATCACAACCCCCGCCGTCCAAAGGGGCGAAGATTGCGTGAAAACGAACTTGAGGACGAAGCCGATGGCGGCAACCTGCACCACCATGCGCAGCGTGGCCAATAGGAGGTTGAGCTCGAGGCGCAGATCAAAGGCCAGCGAGATCCCCCCGTTAATGGCAAGCAGGAGTGCTGCCAACAACAGGTCGGTGTTTGCCAGGGCAATGCTGCTCATGCGGCCGCACTTTCGCTGGAGACCATATCGGCCAGGTGCAGTCGGGCCGTGGCGAGGCGCTCGATTTGCACAGCGTCATGGCTGACCAGAATAACGATGCGACCGGCAAGGATCTGAAACTTGATGAACTCGCTCGCCAAGGCCGCGGTGGTGGGGTCCAATGCGGAGGTCGGTTCGTCGAGCAGCAACACCGGTGGATCATCGGCGAGCGCGCGCACGAGCGCCAGGCGCTGACGCTCGCCCGTTGAAAGCTCCACCACGGGCTGGTCAAGGTTCAAGCGCTCCAGCCCGAGCGCGGCCAGCAGGCGATCGAGCCTGGCGGCGGGCGGGAAGTGGGCGCGGGGTGTGGCCGCCCACCAGGCGGGTTCGGCGGAGAGAAAGCGCACGCGCCGGCGCCAGAGCGGTCCGGCCACTTCGGCACGCTCCACGCCCTCCAAAAATACGTAGCCCTCGGCTGGATCAAGATCGGCGATGGCGCGCAGGAGACGGGTCTTGCCCGAGCCCGACGGCCCCTCGATCGCGAGGCATTGTCCTGGCGCGACTTCAAAGGAGAGCGGTGGTAGGCCCGCGATCGACAGGTAATCGATTCTCAGCACCGCGCCTCCACGGTGGCAAATCGCACTGTGTGCGTGCTTAGCAAGGCGGGCATAGGATCGCTAGCGCCCGGTTGGCGCCGACAAGCGCTTCCGCGCGGTTGTCAACACATGCGTGCGCCGGCGCCGACGACCATCCCCGATGCGGTGGCAAAAAAGACCGGCGCCAGGGGCAAGGCCCGTTCCCGTGGGCCTTTTTGTGCGGGAAGGGTCACAGCAGGTTTGCCGAGGCAGAACCGGGCTTGGCGAGCTAGATGCCTTGGCCTTCCACCTCGCGGGCCAGCTCGTCGACAAGCTGTTGGGCACCCGACCAGTAAGGGTGCACCTCGAGCAATTGCTTGAAGGCCTTCAGGGCAGCCTTTTTCTGGCCGATCTCGCGCAAAATCTGGCCGAGCCCGTCGAGGGCCTTGAAGTGATTGGGATCGAGCGCCAGCGCTCGCCGCAGATCCCCGAGCGCCAATTCGATCTCGTTGCGCACGAAGTGTACGTAGGCGCGGCGATTCCAGGCCTCGGTGAAGTCAGGTGCAAGCTCGACGATATGGTCTAGGAGCTTCAAGGCAAGCTCCTGGTTCTTCTCGGTCACCGCCTTCATCGATCGCTCCATCAACAGATCGATGGTGGGGCTGCCAGAGTGCAGCCAGATCCGCTCGATCGCTTCGGCGATGGCTTTGGCGCTGTCTTCGTCGTCGGCCGTGGCGAGCAGAGCGTAAAGGTCCGACAAGGTCTTCTCGCGCTCCTCCGGCGTTTTCGGTAGTGCAGCGGACCCGCGCTTGGCTTGGGGAGCCGGGGGCGCAATCGCCGGTGGGTTGCCATCCTTGGGAGCGGGCCGGGGCGTGGGTTGCGTTTGCGCCAGCGTGCCCGGCGTGCCGCCGATCAGGCAGGCGCCGACCACGGCCACGGCAACAAGGGAGCTAAGGCGCAAGATCAGAGCAACCATGGGGCCTAACATAGCCGGGCGGCTCGGCTGCCGTCAAAGCGCCGCTGCCGTGGGCCTCAGCCCTGGCGGGCTTTGAAACGGCGGTTCGTCTTATTGATAATGTAGACGCGCCCCTTACGCCGCACCAGGCGGTTGCCGCGGTGGCGACCACGCAATGACTTGAGGGAATTCCTGACTTTCATAACCCGGTGTCTCTCGGTCGGCCGCTGATGGTGGGCGCGACAGGGATCGAACCTGTGACCCCTACCATGTCAAGGTAGTGCTCTACCGCTGAGCTACGCGCCCAATGCCGCGGCCCTGGCAAAACAGGGGCAGCGTATAGCCGCAATCCCCGCGGGTGGCAAGGCAGGGGAGGCTGGTGGGGCGCACGGTGCGTGCGCGCGTTTGCGGCGCGGGTGCTGTTCGCATCATGCTTGCTGCGTCCCCGGACTTCCCGCGTTCCCGACTTCCCGCGTCCTGGAGCGATGAAAGATCGGACCGACCCGGTGAGCGAAATCGATGTGGGACCTTCGGCGCTTGCGGCGCCGCGCGGGCGGCGCCACCGGGGCCTGCGCGCCTCACGCGGCGCCGCCGTCTCGCCTCCTGCGTGAGCCTCGGGCTGACCCGGGCTTGGCCCTGGGTGTGCCGTCACGGCCAACGCTCCCCCTTGCCGGTGACGGGCGCATGCCGGGGGCACGCCGCCCCAACACCCATGCGCAAGCGGGTCCTAGCCGTGGGGCTGCTCTCGTCGCGCCCGGCCCGTGTGGCCACAACCCTTGTGACAGTCCCGCTGTGGCGGCGCCCCTGCCGGAGGCGACGACTGGCGGATCGCGGAGATGGCAACCCCCACGGGGTATTGGTAAGGCAGATGACGCAGGAACTCCTGCGCTGGGTGCGGACGCTGCCGCACGGGTCTTCACGCGCATGGGGAACCCTGCCCCGCCAATGCCGTTAATCCCTGAGCAGGGCATCTAGCCATGGGAGAAAGGCCCATGCCGCAGGCACGTTCTCAGATCGTCGAGCGCCTTCGGTCGGCGCTGCAGGCGCAGTACGATGCGATTTTGAACGAGCCGCTACCGGAGCGCTGGGTCGATTTGATTCACCGGCTCAATGAGCAGGAGCGCCGGGATCGCGAGCCTTCCGCGGGCTTGGCACCGACCGGGCGGCCGCGTCCGAACTGAGCGCGCAGCGGAGACACCAGCGGACATTTCCAAGTGCCGACCTGCAGCGAGCTGCGCCGACCGTGCCAGCGCCGACAAGTGCGCAGTCTTGCGCGGGCGCACGGCTGGTGAAAAGCTAACCCAACTTGCGCAGAATCGAGATTCAGATCTAGGTAAATCAAGATCTTAGCGGAAAAGTCGGCACTACATTTTTGATGGGTCAGGCGCTGGCGGCTAACGCCGGCAGCTCTTGATCGGCGAGCCGCATGCGCTTGGCAGGCAGATGCCGAGCCGGTCGAGGAGTCCGGCCTGAGCGACATCGGGCTGCGACGCAGCGCAGGCGGATTTGGCCGTGGCTGGCGGTGGGCAACACGACGTCGTGGGACTGAATGCGTGCAAGCTCTTCGAGCACAGTGCGTGGCGAGTTTCCGAGACCAGCGCGGCTCTGCCACATCCTCTTCCACAACACGAAGGCCAAAAAGCACACCAGGATGTGGGCCTCGACGCGATCGGAGCGTTGGTGCCAGATCGGCCGTACCTCGAGCTGATCTTTCTGGATACGAAAGGCGGCTTCGGCCTGGGTGAGCTGGATGTAGGCCTTCCAAGTTGTTCGTCGCTCCAATCAGTGATGTTGGAGCGTAAGAGATAGGCGCCTTCTGACAGCGCTGCCCAGTTGTCGAAAGCTGCGTTCACTTCGACCTCGAGCCGGAACCCTGCCGGGCCGCCATCCCTGGCCAGATGCACCTTGTAGCGTTGGGCGGCACGTTGGTTCTGTTGCAGGATGCGGCCGATTTGGCGGTTCACCAGCTCGCGATCGAGGCGTCGCTTAGAGCGCGTAATGCGCCCGCCGAGTCGTTCGAGCGCAACCTCGATCCGCTGGCTAAATTTGTCGTGCATGGCACGTTCTTTGTTGCGCCGATCCGCCGAACGGCACAGCACAACGGTCTCGCCGGTTTCAGGACTCAGACGCCTCGAGAAAAATAGCCAAAACCATCCCCGAACTGCGCAAGTTGGGCATCTAACCCTCAGTCAACGGACTAACCAGAAACGTCGTCAACTCCGCAAAGCGCCCGCCCAGGCTCTCCCAAAATTTGCCTCAGGGCGGGGGCACGCGGGCAGCGCTTGCCCAACGGCAACAGCCTTGCGCGGCGCGACCGAACTTAGGTCAGCAGCCGATCGATCTCGCGTACGAGATCTTTGAGGTGAAATGGTTTCGAGAGCACGCGCGCATCGCGCGGCATCGGATTATTGGTATTGAGCGTGACGGCGGCAAAGCCGGTGATGAACATGATCTTGAGCTCGGGATCGAGCTCGGCAGCGCGCCGCGCGAGTTCGATGCCGTCCATCTGCGGCATGACGATATCGGTCAAGAGCAACGTAAAGGGCTCCTGCTTCAAGCGCTCGTGCGCTTCCCGCCCATTGGCAAAGGCGATCACTTCGTAGCCGGCCTTGGCGAGGGCACGCTCCAGAAAGCCACGCATCGAGTCGTCGTCTTCGGCGAGCAGAATGCGCTTGACTGGCACGCGTGATGGCTTGGCGCTCATGGATGCCCTACGTGATCCTGATTGAAGCCGGCGATCAATCCCCGCATCCAACAGTAACGGTATGCAACGCTGTTGGCCAAATCTGGCGCCAATTTGGTAAACGGGCAATGAAGTGTGGGTAACGGGGGCACGTGGGTGGCCCCCGGGCGCATCCCATGGCGCCAGCCCAGTTGCGGCCGTCCGCCCCGCGACCAGCCATCCCCGTCGGCCGTGCCGGGCGCGCATGGCTCACCACCACCTAAAGTCTTCCACGGTCGGGCGCGAGAATGATAGACAGCCCCCTCGCGGATTGGCAAAGTGGCTGGCAATCGCCGTCCTGCTACACACCGTGGCAGCCTCACCCGTCTCGGAAAATCGGTAGCCCATTCAGTATGCTAGAGCCTTAGATCGACCGAACCTCCGAGCCCTCATGCAAGCCAGCGAACGAGCATCGATTCTTGCGGAACTGACACCGCCGTTCACATTGCTCACGCCTCCGACGCAGGTCGCACCTGTCGTATTCTGCTCGCCGCATTCGGGGCGCATCTATCCCAAGTCGTTTTTGCAGGCTTCTCGGCTCGATCCCCATACGCTGCGTAAATCCGAGGACTGCTATGTGGACGAACTGTTCGAGGGGGTGGTGGCCCTGGGCGCGCCGCTGCTGGCCGCGCGCTTTCCCCGGGCCTACCTCGACGTCAACCGCGAGCCCTACGAACTTGATCCAGAGCTTTTCAGCGGACGGCTGCCAGACTTTGCCAACACCCAGTCGGCCCGGGTCATGGGTGGGCTTGGCACCATTGCCCGCATTGTCGCGGATACCGAGGAGATCTATCGCGAGCGCTTGCCGATCACGACGGCCTTCGAGCGCATCGAGCGGCTCTACCGGCCCTTTCATGGTGCCTTGGCGGGTCTGTTGGAGGCAACCCGGCGCCAGTTCGGAATGGCGGTGCTGATCGATTGCCACTCGATGCCTTCCGCATCCATGGGTCAGCCCATCGGGGCGCGCCCTCATTTTGTGCTCGGCGATCGGTTCGGCACGTCCTGTGACACCAAGCTCACCCGCTTCATGCGCGATATTCTTCAGGGCGGGGGTTATGAGGTGCAGATCAACCGGCCCTATGCCGGCGGCTTCATCACCGAATATTACGGCAACCCGGCGCAAGGAATTCAATGCCTGCAGCTCGAAATCAATCGCGCGCTCTACCTGGACGAGGCAACCCTGTCCAAAAGCAAAAATTTCGCGAACCTGGCCAAGACCCTCGGCGCCATGGCCGCCCAGGTGTTCCAGGCGCTACCGGCCCTGCTAGAGCGGCGGGCTGCGGCCGAGTAGCACGGCCGGTGCTCGGCCATGACGCCCGCAGGGCCCCGCGTCTGGATGCTGCGGCGCAATAGATCGCGGGGTCGAGTCGCTTGCTCTTAAATGTCGGCAAGGGGTCGCCGGGCGGGCGGTCGGCGGCCTAGAGCTAAGTTGCGGAGGAGATTGGCCAAAGAAAAGGGGCCGCGCGGGTCACGTGCGGCCCAAGTCTAGGGAGGAAACGCCCAAGGAGGGCATGAGACCCACGACAAGGTCGTTGGCCTCGCCACCCATTTAGATGTGCGACGCACAAAGTTCAAGCGAATTGTTTTGCATTGCAGAAACACGGAGAGAGCATGGCTTGGAAGTGGAGCTGGTCACCCGCCTTGCGGCCGTGCAAGGTGCAAAGAAAAAGGGCCGCGCCGGCATGGCCGTGCAGCCCAAGTCTAGGGAGGAAACGCCCAAGGTGGGCACGCCATGGTGGGCTGGGCCCGGCCACGGCGCTATCATGGATATGGGCGTGTTCGTGCTGCGCTGCAACCTCACCCGGGTTCCGCCCTCACGATCTTCGGGAAGAATGTGGCCGTCGGGCAACGCAGGTTTGCCAAATGGCAACGCTTGAGCTTTGATCGGATTGAATGGCGCCACGCTGGCGCGCGTGGATGAGAAAGAGCGTGCCCGGCCTGCAACCTTCGCCCTCGCGCTTGCTTGCCTTTGCCCATCAGCTTGCCGATCTGTCCGGCGAGGCTATCCGTGGCCACTTCCGACGGACGCTGACGGTTACGAATAAGGCGGAGGGGGGCCAGTTCGACCCCGTGACGGTAGCCGACCGCAAGGCGGAGCGCCGCATGCGCCGAGCCATCGCCAAGATTTTCCCCGACCACGGCGTCATTGGGGAGGAGTTCGCACCGGCGGCCGGTGTGGGACGCTTTCATTGGATCCTCGATCCGATCGACGGCACCCGCGCGTTCATGATTGGCAGTCCGATGTGGGGAACGCTGATCGCCTTGACCGATCGCGGGCGACCGATCCTCGGCGTCATGAACCAACCCTTCACGCGCGAACGCTTTTGGGCTGCCAGCGGCGTGGCGCGAATGCGGGGGCCCGCCGGCCGGCCGACACGGCTCAAAACCCGCGCCTGCGCGCGGCTCGAAGACGCCGTTCTCACCACCACGCATCCCGATCTTTTTGCCGAACATGGCGAGCGCGCGCGCTTTGCTGAGCTCAAGAACCGGGCGCTGATGACGCGCTTTGGCGGCGACTGCTACGGCTACTGTTTGTTGGCGGCCGGATTCGTGGACCTCATTATCGAAGTCGGGCTCAAGCCTTACGATATCATGGCGCTGATCCCCATTATCGAAAACGCCGGCGGCATCATCACGACCTGGGAGGGTGAGCCCGCGCTCAACGGTGGCCGCGTCATTGCCGCCGGCGATGCACGCACGCACCGGCAGGCCTTGCGCCTGCTGGCGGGCTGAGGCGACAGGGCGCGGCTTGCGTGCTCGGCATCGCCCGTGCTCAAGCGACTGCCGTGGTGACGCCCAGATATTCGTCAAACACCGCCCAGAAATGCCCCCTGATCGGGTCGGCCTCCTGCATGATTTCGTGCTTGGCCTGCGGGATCAAAACGTGAGCGCCGACTTTCAGGCGAAGCCCAAATTCCTCGATGGCCTGCGTCGAGACGATGCTGTCGGCCCCGGCCGCAAACAGCAGGAGAGGCAGTTCGACGCGCAGGGGATAGTCGGGCGCCCTGATCTTGGCGATTGAGCGCAGCGCGGCCCTGAGCCAGCCAATGGTGGGCGAGCCCACGCCAAGGCCGGGCGCGCTTTCCAGCACCATGCGGCTGCGCAAATACCGCTCGCGGTCGGAGGTCACCGGATTGTGCTCGAAGGGCGTGGCCTCGAGCACCTGATTGCCGCCGTGGCGCACGTAGAGCGAGCTCAAGCCCAAGGCGCCGAGAATCTCGGTATAGGCGCGCGCCGCACCCTGGGGTACGCCGAGCTGTTCGCGAGCGATGGCGATCATGGGGGCGCTCAGGACCATGCGCTGGAACCAGCTACCGGGTAGGCGCGCATTACGCAGAAGGATGTTGCCGCCCATCGAATGTGCCAGCGCGATGAAGGGCGCCGGGCAATCGGGCAGTACGATCTCTTGCATGAAACGGGCAAGATCGCGATCATAGTCGGCGAAGGAGCGCACGTGCCCTTTGCGGCGGTTGCGAAGCAGGCGGTCTGACCCGCCTTGACCTCGCCAATCCATGGTCGCCACGCAATAGCCGCGCCGACGCAAATCGGCGATCACTTCGAAATACTTTTCGATGTATTCGCCGCGGCCATGAAACAAGCACACCGTGCCGCGTCGAGGACCGCGGGTCGGCGCCCAGCGCGCAAAGCGGATGTTGACGCCGCCTACCCCTTTGAAGGTTCCCGTTGTGGCTCCGCTCGGTACCGGGTTCTTTGCAAGGGCCACCAGATCCATGCCCGTCTCCGCCAAATGCCGCTCGGCCGGGCTCTATAGCAGGCCGGCCGCCCGGCCAACAGCTGCGGGTTGCCGCAAATAGCAAAGACCCCGGTGCCGGACCGGGGTCTCTCGCGTTGACCCCACGCTAGTGAGGTCGCTTTTGCAATCAATAGGAGCGTTGCCACCAAGGTCGCGGACCGTAGGCGAACGGACCAAAGACGCGCCCTTCAAGCGGATAGGCGCTGACAATCTCGCCCGAGCAGCGCTCAATCGTCAGTTCGAACAGACGCCCACTGGGACGTCGGGCGCGCACGACCGCAACATTGCCGCGCAGTGCGCCGTCGTGGAAATCATGCCATCCGTGCCGCGTCAGGCGGTCGCGAATGACGTCGCGCGGCACGCACGGCCCGCCGTAGCCCGGTCGCGCATCGCCATAGGAGTAGCGGGGCGGCCCATACGGGGGCGTCTCTTCGTCGTCACGATAGACCCGCTCGCGCGGAACTGGGGCTGCGTAGGGAACGGGCGGCGTGCCGGCGAAGGGCCGCTCGGGTCGACGATAAATGTCTGTATAGCGAGGATCCTGGTACACTGAGCCATAGCGATCCGGCGGCGGGCCCTCGTCGAGGTCAGCGGCCTTTGCGCTCGCACTGACAGCTCCCGTGGCGGCGAGCAAGCTCACCACCAAAATCCAACTCCGCATGGGCACTCTCCTCTCGCACGCCTCTCCTTGGGCAAAGTGGCGGCCGCAACATGAACGGGGCATGAAAACTCTTATGCTCAGCTTCGGCTTAAGCGATTGGGAGCGCGGACTCTTCTCCGCCCCTTGTCCCTTGGCCTTGCCGAGGTGCAGGGCGCGATCCGTGTTGAGAGGTTCCGCCGCCGGACGGTTCTTTGCCGCGGTAATGCCGCGAGAATGATGGGGTCGGCAGGCGGCGCATCCAGCCCCACCGGCTGGCACGGGGCCTGGCCCAGGGGCCCTTGAAGCCGGCAAAATCGCGCCTAGATTCACGACTGTGTGCACGCCTCTGATTGGGTGCGCGCAAACCCGCTGCCTGGCCCTCGGGCAGGCTCTACGCGCTGCTTTCGGGCAGGCAGATACCCACAGTCGCTTCTAAGGAGGACTCGTGATGCGACACCTCGACTTGACACCCTTTTACCGTTCCACCGTTGGCTTCGACCGCCTGTTCGATCTCTTGGACGGCGCTGCGGGCTTTGATTCCGACGGCGTGGCCTACCCTCCCTATAACATTGAGCGCCTCGGTGACAATGAGTACCGGATCACCATGGCGGTGGCCGGTTTCGGTGAGGACGAGCTCAAAATTGACGTCAAGGAGCAATCCCTCACCGTGCGCGGCGAAAAGAAGGCCGACGACAAGCCACGACAGTTCCTGCATCGCGGCATCGCCGGGCGCAGCTTCGAGCGACGCTTCCAGCTTGCCGACCACGTCGAAGTGAAAGGCGCCGACCTCAAGGACGGTCTGTTGCATGTTGACCTTGTGCGCAATGTGCCCGAGCGGCTTAAGCCGCGGGTGATTGCGATTGGCAACGGCAAGGTTGCCAAGCAGGTCGAAGCGAGCGCTTAAGGCCTTGCTCGGCACGACAACGAAGGGCGTCGCGCCAGCGGCGCCCTTTTTGCGCCAGACCCCCCTATGCGCCCCGCGCACGCGTTTCGGTCTCAGGCCAGGTTTGAGATTGGGCACAGCCGATCGCACCAAGGGTGCCGGTCGCGCGAATGGCTTTGCCAACACCCGGGGGAGGGCGCTGCAGGCGGCTTTTGGGGCGGTGGGCTGGGGAGCCGTCCTGGTGCTGCCGGTGTGGATTGAACACACGACCTCTCCCTTACCAAGGGAGTGCTCTACCACTGAGCTACGGCAGCGCCACCAGAGCGCCACAACCCGTCGATCCGGTTGGCGCTTCGGCATGGCCGCGGATATGCCATAGGCGGGCTGGCGCAGCAAGATGCGCAAGGTCGCTGGAGCGCGCCTCGCGCTTTTGAGCGTCCTGCATTCCACCCGCCGCGCATTAGCATACCCGGGCCCACTCGCTGCATGGTAGGGGATGCGGCCCCGCAGGCTCAAAATCTCAAAAATCAGGCAGGGATGATGGTCTCCGAGACAATGCGATCCTTCGCGGGTCGGGAAGCGCCACAAAGTGAGACCGGCCTGCTCATCGTGGTGTCCGCAGCCCACCTCGTCAGCCACTTCTACATTCTGGTCCTGCCCGTCTTGATCCCGTTGCTCAAAAATGGTCTGGACGTGGGCTATTTTGAGATCGGCTTGGCGCTCACGACTTTCAACGTCGTGACGGGGTTGACCCAGGCGCCGATGGGCTTTCTGGTCGATCGGGTCGGCCCACGGCTGGTGTTGATGGCTGGCCTCTGCCTTGGTGGCTTGGCCTTCGCCATGCTGGGGCTATGGACTGCCTACCCGGTGCTGATGGCGGCTGCCCTTCTTGCCGGGCTCGCCAATTGCGTCTACCACCCGGCCGACTACGCGCTGCTGGCCGATGCGATTGCGGAACATCGCGTGGGCCGCGCCTTTTCCGTCCACACCTTCGCAGGCTTTGCTGGCGGAGCTTTGGCGCCGCCAATCCTGCTCGGCGTTGCGGCCTCTGCGGGACTCGCGACCGCCCTGCTCGTGGCCGGCCTGGTCGGGCCCGTGGTCGCGGGCCTTGTGCTGATGCGGGGCAGGGTGGTGGACGCATCCCGGAACAAGGCACGCGCCGCCAATGCGGCCGGCCAGCAGGCGCCCTGGAGCTTCTTCAACGCGTCGATCATTGGCCTCACCGGGTTTTTCACGCTGCTCGCCTTATCGAGCGGCGGCATCCAGAGCTTCTCCGTGGTGGCGTTGCTCGCCACGCAGGACGTGACGCTCGCCTCCGCCAACGTCGCGCTCACGGCCCATCTGAGCTGCGCCGCGATCGGCGTGCTTGCCGGTGGCGTCCTTGCCGACCGTACCGCCGCGCACGGCTACGTTGCCGCCGTCGGCTTTGGTCTGACGACGGCCATCGTCGCGGCCATTGCCGTGCTGAGCCTCGCCGCCCCCGTCATCATCGGAGGACTTGGGCTTGCCGGCTTTTTGTCTGGTCTCATCATGCCCTCGCGCGACATGCTGGTGCGCAAGGCGGCGCCCGTGGGCATGGTCGGGCGAGCGTTCGGCATCGTTTCCACGGGCTTCAACATCGGCGGTATCATCGGGCCGCTGCTGTTCGGTTGGATCATGGACAATGCCTCGCCCCGCTGGGTGTTTGGAGTATCGGCCGCGTTTATGGCCGTCACCGCCGCCTTCGGTATCGCCAGCGAGCAGCGTGCCCGGCAGCGCCTTGCCGCTCAGATCAGCGCGCGCTAGCTTGCCGCTGAGATGGCTAGCCGACAGAAGCGGATAATTTGGTAAATGCACAAGCCGGTCGATAAAAAAGGCTCAGAGCGCGCGCACCGACAAGCCCGGCTGGCTCAGCAACTGCGCGGCAACCTATTAAAGCGAAAAGCCCAGGCGCGCGGGCGTGCGTCCGCCAGCTCCGGCGGCGAGGTGCGTCCAGCGGGCAACAGGCCGCAGGACTCCTAGACCGCGCCGCATCGGCGCCTTGTCGGGTTGGTCGAATGCTGCGTTGTTGAGTTTTGCACGTGCAAACGGAACGCTTCCATGGATCGCATTAACATCATCGGTGGCTCTCGCCTTACAGGCACCATCCCGATTTCGGGGGCCAAGAACGCCGCCTTGCCATTGATGATCGCCAGTCTGCTCACGGGCGAGCGGCTGACCTTGAAAAACGTGCCCAACCTCGCCGATGTCAATCTGCTGGCCCGCATTCTGCGCAATCACGGCGTTGATCTCACCATCGATGGAAAACGCGCCGATCCTTCGCCGCATCTGGGCGAAACGTTTCACCTGACCGCGCGGGATATCGTGGACACCACCGCGCCCTACGAAATGGTCAACCGCATGCGGGCGAGCTTCTGGGTGCTTGGTCCCCTATTGGCGCGCTGCGGCCGCGCACGCGTGTCGATGCCCGGTGGCTGCGCCATTGGCACGCGTCCGGTCGATCTGCATTTGCTGGGTCTCAAGGCCTTGGGTGCAAGCATTGACATCGACGGCGGCTACGTCGTGGCCAAGGCGCCCAAGCGTTTGACGGGGGCCAGGGTAGTCTTTCCCAAAGTTTCCGTTGGCGCGACCCACGCGGTGATGATGAGCGCCGCGCTTGCCGACGGGGAAACCGTGATCGAGAACGCCGCCTGCGAACCCGAGGTCGGCGATGTCGCGGACTGCTTGGTGAAAATGGGCGTCAAGATCGAGGGTATCGGGACCAGCACGCTGCGCATCCAGGGACGGGAGCGGCTGGAAGGCGCGGTCCATACCGTGCTGCCCGATCGCATCGAGACCGGGACTTTCGCCTTCGCCGTGGCAGCGGCCGGCGGTGACGTTGAACTCAAGGGCGCCCGCAAGGGCTTGTTGGAAGCCGCCTTCTCGGCTCTCGAGTCGACCGGGGTTGCGGTTGCCGACACGGCGGCTGGCGTGCGCGTCGCCCGCGACGGCCGCGAGCTGCAACCGATCAGGATCGAGACCCAACCCTTTCCCGGTTTTCCCACCGATTTGCAGGCGCAGCTTATGGCGCTGATGACGCGGGCCAATGGCAGCAGCGTGATTCGAGAGACGATTTTCGAAAATCGGTTCATGCACGTGCAGGAGCTGGTGCGGCTTGGCGCCGACATCCAGTTGCAGGGCGATACCGCCACCGTGCGTGGCGTCCCTAAGCTGCGCGGGGCCCAGGTGATGGCGACCGACCTGCGCGCCTCGGTCTCGCTCGTGATTGCCGGGCTGATGGCAGAGGGGGAAACCGTGATCAATCGAGTTTACCATCTCGATCGCGGTTTCGAACGGTTGGAACAGAAACTCTCCGGCTGCGGGGCCAGCATCGCCCGTTTGGTGAGCGGCTGACGGCCGGGCATAGCCGCTTCGCAGCCGGTTTGGCTCGCGCGGCGCGACCCAGGCCGGGGCAGGTTGTGCTGCCCTCTTACAATCGGCGACGGCGTTCGCTATCACTGCCGAGTGACGGGCAGGCTGCTTTGCACGTCCTGCCTCGCGACCCCAGTCCGATGCCGCAGAGAGGACCAGCGCAGCACATGGCGGAGCTCAAGCTGATCGCGCTCGACGCCGACGACCTGGCGGTGCTGTCGGCACACCTGCAGGATGCGGTCATTCAGGTCGCCGACATTGCCTACCTGCCCAAAGAGCGGCGATTCGCCGCCGTCGGCAATCGGTTCGACTGGATGGCGGCCGCCGCGCCGGCCGAGGGCTACGCCCGCCGCCGTGCGGCGGTGCGCTTCGAGCGGGTGCTTGGCGCCCAGGTGCAGGCGATCGATCTCAAAAACAAGAGCTTGGTGCTCTCCCTGCTCGCGGTCACCTTCGAGCCGACCGGGGCGCCGGAAGGCTACGTCACCTTGCATTTTGCCGACGGCGGCGCCATCCGGCTGCACGTGGAATGCGTCGAGGCCGAGCTCAAGGACTTGGGACCGATCTGGCAGGTCGAGTTCAAACCCCAGCATCCCGACGGCAGCCCCATTTCAGCCGCGCCCGGCAAGGATCCCCCCACCTGATCGCCATCGAAACTTGACCATGCCCGTTCGTCTCGCGACCACAGATGCAAATTTTGACGGCGCGTTCGCCAGCTTGTTGTCGAGCAAGCGCGAGGTTTCAAGCGACGTCGAACACAGCGCGCGCACCATCATCGCCGACGTGCGCCAACGCGGCGACGCGGCGCTTTTGGACTACACCCGCCAGTTCGATCAGTTCGATCTTTCCAGCCTGGGCGTACGCATGGCGGAGGCTGAGATCCGTGCGGGGGCCCGCGCCTGCGATGGCGCAACGCTTGCGGCCTTGGCCACGGCGAAAGCGCGGATCGAGGCCTACCACGTGCGCCAGCTGCCCAAGGACGAGGCGTTCACCGATAGCCTCGGCGCCGAGCTCGGTTGGCGCTGGTCGGCAATTGAGTCGGTCGGACTTTACGTCCCCGGTGGTCTCGCCAGTTACCCAAGCTCGCTGTTAATGAACGCCGTGCCGGCCAAGGTGGCGGGCGTGCCGCGGATCGCGGTGGCGGTGCCGGCGCCGCGCGGTGAGGTCAACCCCTTCGTGCTGGCCGCCGCCGACCTGGTCGGCATCTCGGAAATCTACCGCATTGGCGGCGCCCAAGCCGTGGCCGCTTTCGCGTTCGGCACCGAAAGCGTTGTACCCGTCGCCAAGATCATCGGTCCCGGCAACGCCTACGTGGCCGCGGCCAAGCGCCAGGTCTTTGGCACGGTCGGTATCGACGCCATTGCCGGCCCGTCGGAAGTGCTCATCATCGCCGATCGGCAGAACAACCCCGCCTGGTTGGCGGCCGATCTGCTGGCTCAGGCCGAGCACGACAGCGCCGCGCAAGCCATACTTATGACCGACGATGCCGCTTTCGCCGCCCTCGTCGAGGGCGAGGTCGAACGTCAGCTCGCGCGCTTGCCCCGGCGCGAGATCGCCGAGGCAAGTTGGCGCGAGTTTGGCGCCGTGATCATCCTGGCAACGCTCGAGCAAGCCCCGCCTTTGGCCGACCGCATTGCCGCCGAGCACGTGCAAATCGTCACGCAAGATCCCGAGCGCCTTGCTCGTGGCATCCGCAACGCCGGCGCCCTCTTTCTCGGCCCCCACACGCCGGAGGTGATCGGCGACTACCTGGCTGGCTCCAACCACGTGCTGCCGACGGCGCGCAGCGCGCGCTTTGCCTCCGGCCTCGGCGTTTACGACTTTATGAAGCGCACCTCGACCCTGCGCCTCGATGCAGCCGCGTTGCGACGGCTAGCGGCACCGGCGATGCTGCTCGCCCGTGCCGAGGGTCTTGCGGCGCACGAGCGCTCGGTGGCGTTGCGCCTCGACCCTGCCGCCGATTGACCTTGAGGTCTCAATGTTTGAGCCGCCGGCAAGCGATGCCAATCCCAAAGCTCGGCTCATTGCCATCACGCTCGACAGCGCCTCCATCAAACGGGGCAGCTCCGGCATCGAGCACGAACGCGAGGTCGCAATCTTTGATATCCTGGAGAGCAATTTCTTCAGCCTGGATGGCCGCGAGGAAGGCCCCTATACGCTCAACCTTGCAATCGCCGAGGACCGGCTGGCGCTGGCCGTGGGCCAACAGCCGAGCGGCGCCGTCTATACGGTAGTGTTGTCCCTGACGCCGCTGCGGCGCGTCATGAAAGATTATTTCATCGTGTGCGAAAGCTACTACCGGGCAATCCGCACCGCCCCGCCGTCGCGCATCCAGGCCATCGACATGGGTCGACGCGCGTTGCACGACGAGGGCAGTCGGGTGCTGCTGGAACGGCTCAAGGGCAAGATCACCGTCGACAACGATACGGCGCGGCGTCTGTTCACGTTGATATGCGCGCTGCACTGGAAAGGATGAGAGGTGGCGGGCGCGGGGGGCCAAGAGCTGCCGGGCGCGGTCTTATTCGCCTGCACCATGAACTCGGTGCGTTCGCCCATGGCCGCGGCCATTCTCAGGCATCTCGCCGGTCGGCGCGCCTACGTGGAATCGGCGGGCGTGCGTGCGGGTGGCTTGGACGCCTTTGCCGTGGCGGCGATGGACGAAATTGGCATCGACATCTCCCAGCACGCCCCGCGCACGCTGCGCGACCTCCACGACACCTCGTTCGACTTGATCGTCTCGCTCTCGCCGGAAGCTCACCATCAGGCGCTCGAGCTCACCCGCACCATGGCCGTGGAGGTCGAGTATTGGCCGACCTTCGACGCCACGCTGCTGATCGGCAGCGCCGGCCGTGAGCAGATCCTGCAGGCCTACCGCGACGTGCGCGATGGCCTGTTCCAGCGCATCAAGCGCCGCTTCGGCTTTGAGGGTGGGCCGAGCGTCTAGCGCCTTGCGCGCCCAGCGCGTTGGCTTGATTTTCCGCGCCGACCGTGGCCAATGTCGCACGCTCGATTGCCTCTGGAGCCATGCCGATGAGCCTGACAAAGGCACCACAATCGCTACTCAACCGTACCGATAGTCCACGGCGCGAAACGCTGCGGGCCGAGCTTGCTCGCACCAAACCGGGCGGCCGGCGCGCCCGCCTCAAGCCGAAGCTGGTGCTCGCCAGCGGCTCGCCGCGGCGGCTGACCCTGCTGGCGCAGGCGGGGATCGAGCCCGACGGCTTGCGACCAGCCTCGATCGACGAGACCCCGGGCAAGGGCGAGATGCCGCGCTCGCTGGTCTCGCGGTTGGCGCGGGCCAAGGCCGAAAGCGCCCGCGACCAGATCGCCAACGACAAGGACATTGCCGACGCCCATGTGCTCGCCGCCGATACCATCGTCGCCGTCGGGCGTCGCATTCTGGTCAAGCCGCGCTTCGTCGAGGAGGCGCTGGCAGCGCTGCAGCTGTTGTCGGGGCGCAACCATCGCGTCATTACGGGGTTGTGTGTGATCACGCCGGATGACCGGGTACGGCTCAAAATTGTTGACACCCGCGTGCGCTTCAAGCGGTTGTCGAAGGACGAAATGGACGCCTACATCGCCTCGCGCGAATGGCGTGGCAAGGCAGGCGGCTATGCCATTCAAGGATTGGCCGGTTGCTTCGTGCAAAAGCTGGTGGGCTCCTATACCAACGTCGTCGGACTGCCGCTGACGGAAGTGGTGGGAATGCTGGCGGCGGAGGGATTTCCGATCCATTTCAACTGGCTCAAAATGGGCGAGACCGAGCTCTCGTAGCCCCACCATGACCGAGGCCAAGCGCCCTCCTCGGGCGGCGCCGGGACGCTGCCCGATCTGCGGCCGTCCCAGCCAGGACGACTATCGACCGTTCTGCTCGCGCCGCTGCGCCGACGTCGACCTGTCGCGCTGGCTGCGCGGCAGCTACGCCATTCCGGGTGAGCCGGAGGAGGGGGAGCGCGACGAGGCCCCAGCAACGGGAAAGCCACTTCCCGAGGAGACCTGAAGCTGAACTTGCGGGGTCCCTCGCGCCGCTCGCGCGCATTTGCCATCTGCCAGCAGCCTTGAGGAACGGATCGGCGCCACAGCCCCGCGCGCTTGGCCATTGCAGCCCTGTGGCCTTCCGATCACCCCGTGGCGAAATTTCCCGTAGTTGTGCACTCAAGGCCCGTTGACTCCCATTAAATCCCATGTAATCCCAGACGCGCCCGGCGAAGGCTCGGGATTTTGTCGGTGGCGGAGCGTGGCAGCGAGGCTCGAGCGCAGGGATGGACCGCTTTGTCTCCACCTTCACCAACAAAATCGACGCCAAAGGGCGCGTCTCGATCCCGGCCCCATTCCGGGCCGTCCTCGAGCGCGACGGCTACGCCGGGGGCATCTACTGCTACCCCTCGCTCGATGCTCCGGCGCTCGATGCAGGCGGCCAAAGCCTTGCACAAAAGATCGATGGGCTTCTCGCTGGTCTGCCGGACTATTCGGACGAGCGGGATGAGCTGTCTGTCGCGCTCTACGGCGACGTCCACATCCTCAGCCTCGATGGCGACGGACGCATCGTCCTTCCTGAGGCGCTTCGCGCGCACGTCGGAGTTGCGACCCATGTCACTTTTGTCGGCCTGGGTCAGAAATTTCAAATGTGGGAGCCCCAGCGCTTCGAGGAGCGACGCGCGCGGGCCCGCGCCAAAGTTCAAGACCACCGCCGCCTTTTCGGCGCGGGGAGCCGCCTCGGCACGGGGGACGATGGCGGCGCGGGAGGAGCACGGGAATGATGACGCCGGGCGGCACCTCGATGGGGGAGGGTGCTCGCAGAGGGACGTCGCGCCACGTTCCCGTGCTGCTTCCCGAAGTTTTGGCCGCGCTCGCGCCGCAGCGCGGCGAGACCTACATTGATGGCACCTTCGGCGCCGGCGGCTATGCCAGCGCCATCCTGACGGCAGCCCCGGATTGTCGCGTGCTGGCTATCGATCGCGACCGACAGGCGATTGTCGCCGGCGCGGCGCTGGCCCAACAACACCGGGGACGACTGCTGCTTGAGGAAGGCTGCTTCGGGCGTCTCGACCGCATTGCGGAAAAATGCGGCCTGACCCACGTCGATGGCGTGGTTCTCGATCTCGGCATCTCCTCGATGCAAGTCGACGATCCGGCACGGGGATTTTCCTTCCAGCGCGACGGGCCGCTCGACATGCGCATGTCCCCGCAGGGCCTGACCGCCGCCGATTTCGTCAATACGGCGGCCGAATCCGAGCTCGCCGACGTGATCTTTCAACTCGGCGGCGAGCGCAGCTCCCGCGCCATCGCTCGCAGAATTCTGGCGCGCCGGGCCGAGCGGCCGTTTGTGCGCACCGGTGAGCTCGCCGAGCTCGTCGTCCGTGTGCTGGGCCGTGAAAAAATTGCGGGTCGACACGCCGCGACGCGCACCTTTCAGGCGTTGCGCATGCACGTCAACGATGAGCTCGGCGAGTTGGCCCGAGCCTTGACCGCCGCCGAACACACCTTGCGCGGCGGCGGGCGTCTCCTGGTCGTGAGCTTCCACTCGCTCGAGGATCGGTTGACCAAACAGTTTTTGCGCGAGCGTGCGGCCCCGCCCGCCCACGGCTCGCGGCATTTGCCGCCGGAAGAGCCACAAATCCCGCCCGCAAGTTTTCGATTCGTTAACCCGCGGCCCGTAACTCCAAGGGCGGAGGAGGTTGCGACCAACCCTCGTGCCCGCTCGGCCAAGTTGCGCGCGGCGATACGCACCGACGCGCCCGCCTGGCCGGCGCCGGCGGCGAGGGTCCGCGATCAGCTCTAAGCACCCCTCGCGCTGAGGAAACTCGCCGTGCTGCGGATCATCAATTTGACGTTGATGTTGTCGATGCTGGTTGGCGTATTTGCCCTCTACGCCATCAAGTACGACGCACGCCAACTCGAGGCTCGCGTGCAAACGCAAGAGCGCGACTTGGAAAAGCTTGAAAACAACGTGGCCGTGCTGATCGCCGAGCGGGCCCATCTGGCGCGACCCAAGGCGCTCGAACCGCTAGCCCGGGGCCTTGGCCTGGCTCCGATCGCTCCACGCCAGTACCTGCGCCTCGAGCCGTCGTCCGCGGCCAATGTGATTGAATGAGGTCGGATGCGGCTCCTGCGCGCCAGTGCTCGCCCGAAATGCCTGCTGCGGGCGCCGATCGTCGCCACCGCATCGACCCGCCGGCGCACGCTGCTGACGCTCGCCGCGCTGGTCGCCTGCTTTGCCGCCATCGCCGCACAATTGCTGAGACTGGGGGTGAAGGCGGAGCCCGACTTCCATCTCAACATTGCCGAGCCGATCGGGCAGAGCTGGTCGCGCCCCGATATCGTCGATCGGCACGGGCAGCTGCTCGCCACCGACGTTGCGACCCACTCGCTCTATGCCGACCCGCAGCTGGTGCTCGATAGCGACGAGGTCCTCGAGAAGCTCACGGGTGCGCTTGCCGGGCTCGATCGTGCAGAAGTGCGCCGTGCCTTGGCCGACCGCGGGCGCCGGTTCGCCTGGATCGCGCGCGGTCTCACGCCGCGCCAGGCCCAAAGCGTGCATGACCTTGGTTTGCCGGGGCTCGCCTTCCGCACGGAGCTGAAACGCGTCTATCCCCTCGGCGCCCTGGCGGGACACGTCGTTGGTAGCGTCAACGTCGACAACAAGGGTCTGGTCGGGCTCGAGCGCTGGCTCGACGACATGGGCAAGGTCGAAGCCGTGCAGGGGACCGACCGCAGCGCAAAGCCGGCGCTGCGGCTTTCCCTCGACGTTGGCGTCCAGCACGCCGTGAGCGAGGAATTGCAGGCCGCCGTGACCCGCTACTCGGCCACCGGCGCGGCAGGGCTCGTGCTCGATTTGACCTCGGGCGAGATCTTGGCTGCCGCCTCCTTGCCCAGCGCCGACCCCACCCGTCCCTCCGACTGGTTGGAGCTTAGCCACGCCGACAAACTGATGTCCGGTAGCTTCGAACTGGGCTCGGTGTTCAAGACCCTGACCGTGGCCATGGCCTTGGAGGCCGGTGTCGCCGACCTCAATAGCCTCTATGACGTGCGCCGGCCCTTGACCATTGGTGCCAATACCATCACCGATCTGCATCCGAGCGGGCGTCCGCTGAGCGTGCGCGAGGTTTTCCTGCACTCCTCCAACGTCGGCGCCGGTCTCATCGCCTTGGATTTGGGCGCCGATCGGCAGCGCCAGTTCCTGGCAAAATTCGGGCTGATCGAGCCGTTGCGCACGGAGGCGGGCAGCATAGCTCCGCCCCAGCTTCCCAAACACTGGGGCCGGATCGAAACGGTTACCGTCAGCTATGGGCACGGGATCGCCGTGGCGCCGCTGCAGCTCGCGGCGGCCATGGCCGGCGTAATTGTCGGCACCAAGGTGACGCCCACGTTCTTGGCCCGCGCCGAGGCAAGCGCACCGGCCGCGCGGGTCGTCGCACCGGCCACCAGCGCCCGCATCCAGGAAATCCTGCGCCTCAACGTGACGAGCCCCGTGGGCACCGGGCGCAAGGCCGATGCGGAGGGCTACCGCGTCGGCGGCAAGACCGGTACGGCGGAAATGCCCGGGCGCGGCGGCTACCAGGCCAAGGCCGTGATCTCCTCCTTTATCGGTGCCTTCCCCATGGATGCGCCCAACTACCTCACCCTTGTCTTGCTGTTTGAGCCCGAGCCCGTCGCGGGCATCGCGCCGGGAATTACCGCCGGCCTGAACGCTGCGCCGACGACGGCGCGAATCGTGCATCGTATTGCCCCAGTGCTGGGGGTGCTGCCGCGCCTGATTGGACGTGCCGAGCCCACCGACGGCCCGTTTGACGCCCCGTCTGCGGCGCAATAAGAAGCGAGGCTGATCTGCTCGGGAGCGCGCGGGCGCACCCGGCCCGCGCAAGGATTAGGGTCGAGTGCAATGAGGCTCCAGGTCTTGGCCGACGGCGCAACGGATCTTGAGATGTCGCCAGGGTGCGGCGATCTCGAGATTGCTTCGCTTACGGCAGATAGCCGCAGTGTGCGACCGGGATCGTTGTTTGCCGCGCTGCCGGGTGTTAAGGCCGACGGCGCACAGTTTGTTGCCGACGCCATTGCCAAGGGGGCGGCGGCGGTGCTGCTCAAGAGGGATGCCAAGGTCGCGGTGCCGGCTAGCGTCGGCCTCCTCATGGCGCCAGAGCCGCGCCAAGCCTTCGCCCGCTTGGCGGCGCGCTTTTGGGGTCAGCAACCCCGCACCATCGTCGCCGTCACGGGCACCAGCGGTAAGACCTCGGTGGCCGATTTCGCCCGGCAAATTTTTGACCGACTGGGGCACGCGGCGGCCTCGCTTGGGACGCTCGGGGTGGTGAAGGGTGGTGTCGCCAGCTACGGCGCGCTCACCACCCCCGATCCGGTCACGCTGCATCAAACCTTGGCACGGCTGGCCCAGGAGGGCGTCACCCATCTGGCGATGGAGGCCTCCTCCCACGGGCTCGATCAATACCGGCTCGACGGCGTGGCGCTACGCGCGGCGGCCTTTACGAACCTCGGCCACGATCACCTCGACTACCATCCCTCGATGGACGCCTACCTCAAGGCAAAGCTTCGCCTGCTGGCCGAACTACTGCCCGAGGCTGGCGCCGCCGTTATTAATGCCGATGCCGCGCATGCCGGGCCCGCCATTGCGGCTGCCCACGCCGCCGGTCGCCGGGTCGTCACTGTCGGCAGAGCGGCGGGTAGCACGCTGCAACTCGAAGAGCAGCGCCCGGTCGGATTCGGCCAACGGCTCCGCGTACGCCATGGCGATAGGGTCGTGGCGCTGCACTTGCCCCTGCTGGGCGACTATCAGGCCGCCAATGCGCTGTTGGCGGCCGCCTTGGTGATGGCCACGGGGGAAGCCCACCTCGACGCCCTGGCCGCCCTGGAGCATCTCGAGGGGGTGAAGGGTCGGCTCGAGATCGTCGGCCAGGCGCGCGGCGGCCTCATTGTCATCGATTATGCCCACAAGCCGGATGCGTTGGCGGCCGCGCTCACGGCGCTTAAGCCCTTCGCGGCGGGTCGCATTGTTTGTGTGTTCGGCTGCGGGGGCGACCGCGACAAGGGCAAACGCCCGATCATGGGCCGCATTGCCTGCGAGTTGGCGACCAGCGTGATTGTCACCGACGACAACCCCAGAAGCGAAAATGCGGCCGCGATCCGGGCGGAGATCTTGGCCGCCGCGCCGGGGGCCCGCGAAATCGGCGACCGTGGCGAGGCGATTAGGACGGCCGTGCGCTTGCTCGGCAGCGGCGACGTGCTGCTGATTGCCGGCAAAGGCCACGAGACCGGCCAGATCATCGGCTCCACGGTCGTGCCCTTCTCCGATCACGAGGCGGTGCGGGCTGCCCTTGCGGAGGCTCCCCTCAATGCCTGAACCGCTGTGGAACTGGAGCGAGCTGGCGGCGATCGCCGAGGGTACGGTCGACGGCGCACCCGCCTGGCCCATTCGCGGCTTTTCCATCGATACGCGCAACCTGCGCCCGGGCGACGTCTTCGTCGCCTTGCGCGACAAGCGCGATGGACACGCCTTCGTGCCGGCGGCGTTTCGGGCCGGGGCGGTGGCGGCAATCGTGGCCCGCGACTATCGGCACGCAGGCTCCGCGCCGGCACTCTTGCGCGTGGCAGATCCGCTCGCGGCGCTGGGGAACATCGCGCGCGCCGCTCGCCTGCGCTCGGCCGCGCGCATCATTGCCGTCACGGGAAGCGTCGGCAAAACCGGAACCAAGGAAATGCTGAGCCTGTGCCTCAGCGACCTCGGCCGCACGCACGCGGCAGAAAAATCCTACAACAACCATTGGGGTGTGCCGCTGACGCTGGCCCGCTTGCCCCGCGACAGCGAATACGGGGTGTTCGAGATCGGCATGAACCATGCGGGCGAGATTAAGCCACTGGCCGAGTTGGTGACCCCGCACGAGGCCCTGATCACCAGCGTCGAGCCGGTTCACCTCGGCCACTTCAATTCGGTCGCCGAAATTGCCGAGGCCAAGGCCGAGATTCTGACGGGTCTGGTACCCGGCGGTACCGCCATCCTGCCGCGCGACAATTCGCATTTCAAACTGCTGCGCGAGCGCGCCTTGGCGCTTGGCGCCAGAATAGTCACGTTCGGCTATCATCAGGACGCCGACTTCCGCGGCCTGCAGGTGGACCTCGGGCCCAAGGGGTCCTCGGTGATCGCCGGCTTCGGCACGCAGCGCTTTCCCTATCGGTTGGGTGCGCCCGGTGAACACTACGTCAAGAATTCCCTGGCGGTGCTTGCCTGCTTGAGCGCGCTCGGCGTCGATATCATGCGCAGCCTGCCCGCGCTGGCCCGCGTCAGCGCGCCGACGGGTCGCGGCGCGCGTAGCCTGTTTGAGACGGCCGACGGCTCCGTCCTGCTGATCGACGAAAGCTACAACGCCAATCCAGCCTCGGTACGGGCCGCGCTGGCCGCCATGGCAACGACGCCGCGCGAGACCTATCCGCGCCGCGTGGCCGTGCTCGGTGACATGTTGGAGCTGGGTCAGGCGGCGCCCGATCTGCACCGCGGTCTCAAGGACGCCATCGACGCCGCCGGTGTCGACCTCGTGCTCGCCTGCGGTCCGCTCATGCGTTTGCTGCACGAGAGCCTAAGCGCCGGCCAGCGTGGCGCCTGGACGGAAACCTCTTTAGAGCTCGTCGATGCGCTGATCGACAGCGTGCGTGGGGGCGATGTCGTCATGATCAAGGGCTCGCTCGGCACCAACATGGCGCCGCTGGTCGCGGCACTCATGGCACGGTTGCGTCCAGCGCGGTCCGGAGGCTAACGAATGCTGTATGCACTGGTGCAGTTCAGCGATCAAATCGGTCCGCTGAACGTTTTTCGCTACATTACCTTTCGCACCGGCGGTGCCATCATGACCGCCCTGCTGTTCGTGTTTCTGTTCGGACCGGCGATCATCGATCTGCTGCGCGTCAAGCAGGGTAAGGGTCAACCCATTCGTGAAGACGGGCCGCAGTCGCACCTGGCCAAGAAGGGAACGCCCACCATGGGCGGGCTGATGATCCTGTCCGGCGTTACGGTTTCCACCTTGCTGTGGGCCAGCTGGGCCAACCCCTACGTCTGGATCGTCTTGTTCGTGACGCTGAGCTACGGTGCCATCGGCTTTTACGATGACTATCTGAAGGTCACGCGCAGCCAGACCGCCGGATTTTCAACGCGCCTGCGCTTGCTGGCCGAGATCTTGGTGGCGGCCCTTGCCGCGCTGGCCGTAATGCGCATCGGCAGCGCCGGGTTTTCCTCCTCCCTGACCGTTCCCTTCTTCAAAAATGTGGTGGTCCCGCTCGGTTTCTTTTTCGTCCTGCTCGGTGTGCTGGTGATCGCCGGGGCCGGCAACGCCGTCAATCTCACCGATGGGCTCGACGGACTCGCCATCGTTCCCGTCATGATTGCGGCCGCGACCTTCGGCCTGATCGCCTACCTCTCCGGCAACGCCAATTTCGCACGCTATCTGCAGATTCACTACGTACCGGGAGCCGGCGAACTCGCCGTCATTTGCGGCGCCTTGATCGGCGCCGGTCTGGGCTTTTTGTGGTTCAATGCCCCACCCGCCATGATCTTCATGGGCGACACCGGTTCGCTGGCGCTCGGCGGGGCGCTTGGCGCCATTGCCGTAGCCACCAAGCACGAAATCGTGCTGGCGATCGTTGGCGGCCTGTTCGTGTTGGAAACGCTGTCCGTCATCATCCAGGTGTCGTCCTTCAAGCTGACGGGCAAGCGCGTGTTCCGCATGGCGCCGCTGCACCATCATTTCGAACAGAAGGGCTGGCAGGAATCGACGGTGGTGGTGCGCTTTTGGATCATTTCCGTGGTGCTGGCCCTGGTCGGCCTCGCCACCTTGAAACTGCGTTAGGGCACCGTGCAGCTGCCGAGCAACCCTTGCCTCGCGCCGGGCCCCGACCCTGGTTGCGCCCGCACCGGGACGGTTCGCCGGGGGGCTGAACCATGACGCCCGCCACCACCTTTGCCGGCCAACGCGTCGCCGTCTTCGGCCTCGGGCGCTCCGGTTTGGCAGCCGCCCAAGCGCTGTTGGCCGGTGGGGCGCAGGTTTTGGCCTGGGACGATGAGCCCGGCAGCCGGCACGCCGCGGCCGCGGCCGCCATTCCCATCGAGGATCTGGCGGGTAGCGACTGGTCGCAGTTTCAGGCCCTGATCCTTGCCCCTGGCATTCCCCTGACCCACCCTGAGCCGCATTGGTGCGTGCTAAAGGCGCAGGCCGCCGGCGTGGCGGTCATCGGAGACATCGAGCTCTTTTGCCGTGAGCGGGCGCTCGCAGCGCGCACGGCGCCGTTCATCGCCATCACTGGAACCAACGGTAAATCGACGACCACCGCCCTGATCGGCCACCTGCTGCGCACGGCCGGTCACGACGTTCAGCTGGGCGGCAATATCGGGACTGCCATCTTGGCCTTGGCACCCCCGGCGCCGAACCGGATCCACGTCGTCGAGATGTCCTCCTTTCAAATCGAGCTCACCCCGACGCTGGCGCCAACCGTCGGCATCCTCCTCAATATCTCGCCGGATCACCTCGATCGCCATGGCAGCATTGAGCGCTACGCTCAACTCAAGGCGCGCGTGGTCGAGGGTGCCGAGCATCCGATTATCGGCGATGATGACGACTGGTGTCAGGACATCTCCGAAGCCCTGCGCCTTGCCAATCGTACCTGGGTCGATCGGGTCTCGGCCCAATCCCGGCTGGCACACGGTTGGTATGCGGTCGACACCGAGCTGATCGCGCGCGCGCCCTGGACCGGTCCCCTTGGCGCCTTTGCCGACCTTGGCGGCATCGGTGCCTTGCGCGGTCGCCACAACATCCAAAACGCGCTTGCCGCCAGCGCCGCGGCCATGCACCTGGGTGTGACACCCGAGCAAATCGCCGGCGCACTGTCGACCTTTCCCGGCCTACCGCACCGTTTGCAGGAAGTGGGCAGGATTGGTGCAACGCTGTTCATCAACGACAGCAAGGCCACCAACGCCGACAGCGCGGCGACGGCGCTGGCCGCCTTCCCAGGCGATATTTTCTGGATCGCTGGCGGCAAGCCGAAGGCGGGCGGCATCACCAGCCTCGAGCCCTACTTTGCGCGCATCAAAAAGGCCTTCCTGATCGGGGAGGCGATGGAGGATTTTGCCGCCACCCTCGCCACCAAGGTGGCGTTCGAGCGCTGTGGCACGCTCGATCGGGCCGTGGCGGCGGCCGCCCGCGATGCGGGGCTGATGGGCGGCCGTGAACCGATCGTGCTGCTGTCGCCGGCCTGCGCCTCCTACGACCAATTTCGCAATTTCGAGGTGCGCGGCGAGGCCTTCGGCGCCCTGGTCGCGGCTCTGCCGCGCGCTGCTGAAGGGAGGTGAGGAATGCATGGCTACCGATCGGGCGTGCCGGCCGGCGCCGGCCGGGGAGCTGGGCGATGAGGTTGTCGCGCGCCGAGAGGAGCCGCCTCGCCGAATGGTGGTTCAGCGTTGACCGCGTGCTCTTGGCCACGGTCCTGGTGATCGCGGGCACGGGAATGTTGCTCTCGCTGGCGGCAAGCCCGGCCATCGCCCTCAAGCGCGGCCTGCCAACCTTTTATTTCGTCGAGCGTCATTTGCTGTTTGTCGTGGCGGCGCTGGCCACAATGCTGGCCGTCTCGCTGCTGACGCCGGCGCAGATTCGCCGCCTTGCGCTCGCGACCATGAGCCTGAGCTTGGCGCTGCTGATCTTGGTCTTGCTGACGGGATTGGAAATCAACGGTGCCCGGCGTTGGCTGCATCTCGGCGGCTACACCCTGCAGCCCAGCGAGTTCGCCAAGCCCGCCTTTGTGCTGCTTTCAGCCTGGTTGTTCGCCGAGGCGGAGCGGCGGCCCGACATGCCCGCCACCAGCGCCGCCGTCGCCCTCTTTTTGCTCTTTGCCCTGCTGTTGGTGCTCGAACCCGATCTGGGACAGACCTTGCTCGTCAGCATGGTTTGGTGCGCCCTGTTCTTTTTGGCCAACCGGCCGCTCAAATGGTTCGCGGTGTTGGTGGCGGCGCTCTCGGTCGCGCTGGTGGGAGCCTATTTCACCTTTGGCCACGTGCGCTGGCGCATCGATCGCTTCCTGCATCCCGCGCTCGGCGACAGCTTTCAAACCGAGCGCGCGCTACGCTCTTTTGGCGAAGGCGGCTTGTTCGGCAAGGGGCCGGGTGAAGGCACGGTCAAGACCGCCTTGCCGGACGCGCATACCGACTTTATTTTCGCCGTCGTCGCCGAAGAGTACGGCGTCCTCGCCTGTCTGGTGATCCTCGGCTTGTTTGCCTTGGTGGGGATCAGGGTGTTGCTCCGCCAGCTGCGGGAGAAGGATCCATTTCTGCGCCTCAGCGCCACGGGGCTCGCTCTCCTCGTCGTACTGCAGGCGATCATCAACATGTCGGTCAACGTGGGACTGGCGCCCGCCAAAGGCATTACACTGCCCTTCATTTCCAGCGGCGGCTCATCCATGCTTGGCATCGGCTTTGGCATCGGCATGCTGTTGGCCATCGGTCGCCGGCGAGCCCAACTGGGCGATGTCGACAAACCTCATTTCCTGCCCACGGCAGCCTATGGATCGGCGCGATCGGGGCGAGCGTGACACCAACATCAAAATCAGGAACGCCAGCCATTGTTCTGGCCGCGGGCGGAACCGGCGGGCATTTGTTTCCCGCTTTCGCGCTGGCCCAGGAACTCGCGCGGCGCGCGATCGCCGTTGATCTTGTTACCGACCGGCGCGGCGAGGGCTATGGCGCCGACTTTCCGGCGCGGGCAATCCACCAGATCGCCGCCGCGACGCTCACGGGCCGATCACCGCTTGCGGCCGCCAAGACCGGGTTGAGGCTGCTGCGGGGCGTAGCGGCCGCGCTGGGCCTGCTTCGACGCCTCAAACCCGCCGCCGTCGTCGGTTTCGGCGGCTATCCCTCGTTTGCGCCCGTCGTGGCGGCCCGCTTGCTGCGGCTGCCCACCCTTTTGCACGAGCAAAACGCCGTGCTCGGTCGCGCCAATCGGCTGCTGGCCGCCCACGTCACCGCGGTTGCCACCTCCTTCGAACAGACAAAGTTCGTCGAAGAGCGCGCCCACTTTAAGGTCCGCTACGTTGGCAACCCCGTGCGCGATGCTGTGTTGCAATGGGCTGATCAGGCCTATCGCGAGCCGAGCGGGCAGGGCCCCTTTCAGCTTCTGGTTTTCGGCGGCAGCCAAGGCGCGCGCTACTTCTCCCAACTCCTGCCGGCGGCTTTGGCCCTTTTACCCCCCGCCGCCCGGGCCCGCCTTAGCGTGGTGCAGCAATGCCGCACGGAGGATTTGGCGCAGGTTAAATCCGCCTACCTCGCCCAGACCGTCACCGCGCAGTTGGCGACTTTTTTTCCCAACCTGCCCGCAGAAATGGCCAAGGCCCACCTTGTCATTGCCCGTTCCGGGGCCTCAACCGTTGCCGAGCTTGCCGTTTTGGGCCGTCCTGCCATTCTTGTGCCGCTGCCGCACGCCATCGATAACGATCAAAGGCTCAATGCGATCCGGCTTGCCGAATCGGGTGGTGCCTGGTGCATTGAGCAAGGTGATTTGTCACCCGAGCGCCTGGCGTCCACCCTCAACGACCTGATGACTGCGCCCGCCCGCCTGCTCGGGGCAGCCGCAGCGGCAAAACGCCAGGGCCGGCCGCATGCGGTCGCGCGTCTGGCCGACCTGGTCGAGCAGCTGATCGGGAACCGAAGCCACGGTGCCTAACTTGTGCCAGGATCGCGTGAAGGGCGGCAGGAAAGGAAGAGTTCAATGCAGATGCCTGCCAAGATCGGCACCGTGCACATTGTGGGGATCGGCGGCATCGGCATGAGCGCCATCGCCGAGATCTTGCACGCCAAGGGCTATATCGCTCAAGGCAGCGACCAGAAGGAGAGCGCCAACGTCAAGCGGCTCAGGGCCAAGGGCATCCGCGTGTTCGTTGGGCATGACGCCGTCAATCTGGTGGGCGCCAAGTACGTCGTGGTCTCCACCGCCGTCAAGCCCGGCAACGTCGAGCTTGAAGCGGCCCGCGCCAAGGGACTGCCGATCATTGGTCGTGCCGAGATGCTGGCCGAGCTGATGCGGCTCTACGCCACCGTCGCCGTCACCGGCACGCATGGCAAGACCACCACGACCTCGCTCATTGCCCACCTGTTTCGGGCCGGCGGCAAGGATCCGACCGTGATCACGGGCGGCATTGTCAATGACTGGGGCTCGAACGCCCGCCTGGGTGACGGGCCATGGATGATTGTGGAAGCCGATGAATCCGATGGAACCTTCATCAAGATTCCAACCCAAATCGGCATCGTCACCAACATCGACCCCGAGCATCTCGACTACTTCAAGACCGTCGAGACGATGCATCAGCAGTTCGCCACCTTCTTGCGCAACATTCCCTTCTACGGTTTGGCCGTGGCCTGTATCGACCATCCGGTCGTGCGCGAAATGCTCGACGCCCTCGAACTGCGGCGCAACGGCCGGCGCCTGTTAACCTATGGCACAAGCCCGGGCGCCGATCTCCTGCTAAGGTCGGCGCGCGTCGAGGGTGCTGCGACCATCTTCGATGCCGATCTCGGTCCGCGCCTTTCCGGCGGCGCGCGCGCGCTCAGAGGCTGGAGCGTGCCTATCCCGGGGCAACACAATGCGCTCAACGCGCTGGCCGCCATCGCCGCCGCCAGTGAAGCGGGGATCCCGGATGAGACGATCAGGGCGGCGATGGCGTCGTTCGCCGGCGTCAAGCGCCGCTTTCAACCCACGGGCACCTGGAACGGCATCGCCATCTACGACGACTACGGCCATCATCCCGTCGAGATCGCTGCGGTATTGAAGGCGGCGCGCGCCGGCGCAAAAGGGCGCGTGATTGCCGTCGTCGAGCCGCATCGCTTCACGCGCGTGCGCGATCTTTTTGCGGACTTTGCCGCCTGCTTCAAGGACGCCGACAGCGTCATCCTCACGCCACTTTATTCGGCGGGGGAGTTGCCCATCGACGGCGTCGATCATACCGCGCTGGCCGAGGCGGTGCGCGCCACGGGTCACCGGTCGGTCTCGACCGTCAATAGCGAGCGCGAGCTTCCCGCCGCGCTGAGCTGCCAGGCCCGCCCCGGCGATACCGTGGTGTGCCTGGGCGCCGGCAACAGTACCGAATGGGCCCACGCCCTCCCCCAATGGCTGGCACAGGAGCCCCTGCGGGTGGGAGGTGTCGCATGAGCCGGCCCCCTCTCAGGTCCGCTCTTGCCGCGGAGATGCCTGAGCTGCGGGGCCGCCTCAGCAGCGACGTGGCTTTGGCCGACGTCACCTGGTTTCGGGTCGGCGGCCCGGCGGAGGTGCTCTTCGTCCCCGCCGATGAAGCCGACCTTGCCTACTTTCTCGCCCGCTTGCCCGCCGCCATTCCGATCTTTGTGCTCGGCCTCGGCTCCAACCTGCTGGTGCGCGATGGCGGCGTGCCGGGTGTGGTGATCCGTCTGGGGCGCGGCTTCGCCCACACCCGCAGCGAACCGGAGCATCGGCTCCGCGCCGGCGCCGCCGTCCCCGATGTCAAGCTCGCGCGGGCGGCGGCCGATGCCGGCGTCGCCGGACTCGCCTTCTATCGCGGCATTCCGGGCTCGATCGGCGGCGCCCTGCGCATGAACGCTGGCGCGCATGGACGCGAAACGCGCGACGTGCTGCTCGAAGCGCGCGCGCTTGATCGGCAAGGTCGCAGCCACGCGTTGGCGGCCGCCGACATGGGGTTCAACTATCGCCATTGCGGCGTGCCGGAGGATTGGATCTTCACCGAGGCGCTGTACCAAGGCAGCCCGGGCACCTCGGCCGATATCCTAAAAGCGATGGCCGAGGTCGCCGACTACCGCGAGGCCAATCAGCCGATCAAGGAGCGCACCGGCGGCTCCACATTCAAAAACCCGCCGGCCGCGAGTGCCTGGCAGCTGATCGATCAGGCGGGCTGTCGTGGCTTGCGTGTCGGCGGCGCCAAGGTCTCGGAGATGCATTGCAATTTTCTCATCAATGACGGCGGCGCCACGGCTGAGGACATCGAGCGGCTCGGCGAAACCGTACGCGCGCGCGTGAAAGCCGCAAGCGGCGTCATCTTGCATTGGGAAATCATACGTCGCGGGCTTGCCCGAGACGGCCAGCCGATCGGCGAAGCCTTGGCCGAGGCGCTGAGCCAATGACCGGCGCGCACCGTCGCTTTCAGCACGTGGCGGTACTTCTCGGGGGCTTCTCGGCGGAGCGCGAGGTGAGCCTGCGCTCGGGCAAGGCCTGCGCGCAGGCATTGGAAGCGGCCGGCTACACGGTCACGCGCATCGACGCCCGGCGCGATCTTGCCGAACACCTGACCCAGGTGCGGCCGCAGGCGTGCTTCAACGCTCTGCACGGGCGCTGGGGCGAAGACGGCTGTGTGCAAGGCCTCCTGGAAGTCCTTGGCATTCCCTATACGCATTCCGGCGTGCTGGCTTCGGCCCTGGCCATGCACAAGGAGCGCGCCAAATCGGTGATGCGCGCCGCCGGTGTACCTGTACCTGCAGGTCGCATCGTCGCGCGGACTGAAGCGGCCCGGGCACACGTGCTCGAACGGCCCTATGTGCTGAAGCCCGTGGCCGAAGGCTCGAGCGTCGGGGTCTATATCGTCCGCGAGGATCACGCCTATCCGCCGCAGGAGCTCAACGATCCGGGCTGGGCGTTTGGCGATGACTTGCTGGCCGAACCGTTTGTTGCGGGCCGGGAGTTGACCTGCGCGGTGCTTGGGGACCGGCCGCTGGGTGTGACCGAAATCATCCCCGCCGAGTCGCTGCGCTTCTACAACTATGAAGCCAAGTATGCCGACGGCGGCTCGCGCCATCTGCTGCCGGCGCCGATTTCATCGAATGTTTACGAATTGGTGCAGAAGTTAACGCTGATGGCCCACAGGGCGCTTGGCTGCCGCGGCGTTTCCCGGGCGGACTTTCGCTACGACGACACGCCGGGCGGCACGGGGCAGTTGGTTTGTCTGGAGGTTAATACGCAGCCGGGCATGACGGGCACATCGCTGGTGCCGGAATTGGCGGCGCACGCCGGCTTAAGTTTGCCGGAGCTCGTCAGCTGGATGGTGGAGGAGGCGAGTTGCAACAGGTAGGACTTGAGGCGGAGATCTGGAGGCGGGCGAGCCCATCGCCAACGCCCCGCCCGGTCCTGAGGCTAGTCCCCGCCTTTGTACGGCGGCTTCCCGCGCGTCCGCTGCGGCGGACACGCCAGAGCAATCGCTGCCTCCTCTTGCTTGCAGTGCTCGCCGCGCTCGGCCTCGCCCAAGCGGTCAAGCTGGCGCGCAGCGAGCAGGCCGGAACGGTTCTGGCCAAACTCGAAACCTGGGCGCAGCTGGCTGGGCTGGGCCTCGATCAGGTCACCCTGATCGGGCACCGCTACACCGCCGATAAGGATATCTTTGAGGCCATTGCGCTCAAACGCGCGCGCACGATGCTGAGCTTCGACCCTGCCGCGGCGCAGGCGCGCCTTGCCGAGTTGCCCTGGATCCAGCAGGCGAGCCTCGAGCGGGTGTTTCCCGATCGCTTGGAGGTGCGGGTTATGGAGCGCACGCCGGTGGCGGTCTGGGGCCGCGGCGAGCAAAGTTTCTTGATCGACGTGACGGGGCGCACGCTGGCACAGGTTCCTGCAGACGTGATGCCGGACCTGCCGCGTGTCCGCGGCGAGGGGGCCGATAGCGCGGCCGCCGCGCTGTTTGCGCTGCTGGCCCCCTTCACCGATCTCAAGGCGCGCATCGCCAGCGCCGAGCGCGTCGGCGGCAGGCGTTGGACCTTGCGGCTCGCCGGCGGTGGCACCGTTCAGCTGCCCGGCGAGGGCGAGGCGCAGGCGCTCGCCCAGGCCGCCAGCCTGTTGGCGGCTGGGTTCGGCCGAGGCGAAATCGACGTGCGCGCGGCCGGACGGGCGATTGTGCGTGAGGCGCCGCGCGCCAACCAGGTCCAGCTCAATGGTCCCGACCGGCGGCCGACGGACCGGCTGTGAAGACGCGAGGCTTGGAGGTTGGCGTGGCACCGCAGCACAAATTGCACCGACAGACGCCACCGATTCTCGGCCTCCTAGACATCGGCACCGCCAAGACCGTGTGCTTTATCGTGGCTGCCGCGCGTCGGGGTCGTGAGGGCCCCGTCGACGTCCTGGGCATCGGGCAGCAACCCTCGCGGGGGCTCAAGGCGGGTGTGGTGATCGAGCTCGACGCGGCCGAGCAATGCGTGCGCGCCGCGGTGAGCGAGGCGGAGCGCGCGGCCGGCTGCGAGCTGCGCCAGGTGTTGCTCGCCGTCGCGTGTGGTCGCCTCAAATCAACGACCTTTGCCGCGGAAGCCACGATCGAGGGGCGCGCGGTGATGGACGCGGACATGGCACGGCTGATGTCGGCCGGGCGCAGCTACGTGGAACGCGATGGGCGTGCCTTGCTGCACATGAACGCGATCGG
>Ga0081540_1000059_pt1 | contig 120226 bp, 112 predicted proteins | sample TabmetS2T1R1_FD_71024 | JGI IMG/M metagenome (GOLD analysis project Ga0081540, IMG submission 71024) | Tabebuia heterophylla rhizosphere microbial communities from the University of Puerto Rico - S2T1R1 | ecosystem: Host-associated > Plants > Roots > Rhizosphere ... | reverse complement strand
TGGGAACCGTTGAAGATGCGATGCATCGCGTTCTTAACTGCTGGGTGGACCTGCCGCCACCCATGAAAGAAGCGATCGAGCAGTTTCGCACCCAACTCGGGGCGGCAATTGATTCCGTCGAATTTGCAAAAAAGGCACTCGACAGAGAAGTACACGAACCTGAGCATCGGTTAGATTAGTAGCCTGCAACTGCATGAACACCTTGCGCGCACAGGCGTCGTCACGCTGGCCCGTGCCGTATAGCTCGTCGAGGTGGGGACCGCTTCATGGCACGAGGCGGTCGTCTTCGGCCTTCGGCGAACGAGTCCGCTTACTAGGTGTCTAAGAGACCCCAATCAGCAGCCCGGCTGCGATGCCGCTCGTGGCCCGACCGTGACGTCTGAGCGGCAGGCAAATCACAGCCGGAACCTCTGCCGACGCGGCGCACAAAAGTGGTCTTGCTCATCCACCCGCAAGCTCACAACACTAGTGCGCACTCGGCGTGCCCGCCCCGAGCCTGACCTTGCGCAAGGGGCGGCCGACCCCGCCGCGGCATCTGTCGCGTGATTGGGTGGCGTGGCTGTCGTTCTGACTTCGGCGACCCTGCTGTTTGGCGGTGACCGCATGAGCCGGCTTGACCCACATTCTGCTTTCCTTCGCGACCGACCTGCTCCGTCGATCCACAAATTCAGCGCCTCAAAGGATTGCATGGAGCGAAACCGTTGTTTCCACTCGCCGCTAAGGCTATGAATCTTCACGCCGCGAACAGAGCAGGAATAGTGGAAATCACCCTTGATTGTCTTGGCTCTCTTTCGGATTCCCAAGCTGAGTGTCGAGGGTTCGATTCCCTTCGCCCGCTCCATTACCTAAGGTGTCCGGCCCGGACAGATAGGTAACAGAACGTACCTCCTTCGTTTCTGACTAAGATGCCGCACGCGCACCCGGCACGGTCCAAAAAGCAGTGGTGGCCCGCGAGACACTGCGCGCTCCAAGGTTTGTGCGCCGCGGCACCTTTATGCCGATGCTTGAGGTCCGTGTTTTCGTTACCTTCCGGCTATGAGAGCGGCGAGTCGGAACACCCAAACAGCGCGAGGGCCACGAGGGCTGTCACAGTCGCATTGGCCTAGGCCTAAAAAGGCAGGGCTTAGACCTTGAAAAGGCTCATCATCACCGCCGATGACTTCGGCGCCGCACTGCCGATCAACGAGGCGGTCGAGGAGGCGCACCGCAGGGGTGTTCTCTCGGCGGCGAGCCTGATGGTGGGGGCCCCCGCCGTAACGGACGCGGTCGAGAGAGCGCGCCGTCTACCCTCACTCGGCGTCGGCCTGCACCTGACGTTGGTCGATGGCGCACCGGTCCTTTCCCCGCGCCTGATCCCGGATCTCATTGGCCCCAATGGTCGCTTTTCCATGGATCCGGTCCGTTTTGGTCTTGCGCTTTTCTTCTCTCCCGGGATGCGCCGCCAGGCAGAAGCGGAAATTGAAGCGCAGTTCGAGCGCTTCCGGCTAACCCGTCTGCCGTTGGACCACATCAATGGGCACCAGCATTTTCACATGCACCCGGTCGTGGCGGGCACCATTGCCCGCATTGCGCCGGGCTTCGGCTCGCCCCCCGTGCGCATCCCACTCGAGCCGTTCCGACACTCCTGGCAAGCCACGGTCGATCGACCCTTGCGGCGGCTTGCAACCTGGTTGTTCTACACGCTGCAAACGCGCGCCATGCGACGGCAGCTGCGCGCGGCCGGCTTGCCCCTGAACGATTACGTGTTTGGCGTGAATGACAGCGGCGCCATGGTGGAACGGCGCTTTCTCCAGTTTCTCGAGCGCCTGCCGGAGGGGGTCACGGAACTCTATTGTCATCCTGCGACCCGCCGATGGGAAGGGCCTGACAATCTTCCGGCGCACTATCGGCCCGAGCAGGAATTCGCCGCCCTCGTCAGTGCAAACGTCCGGGCGAAGCTTGCTGCCATTGGCGTGCGGCCGCGTTCGTTCCGAGAGGCCTTCCCCTGATCGGCCGCCACGCCTGCCGGTGATCGGCTGCGAATCACGTAACATCGGAAGTTCTGTTTCCAACTGCCGCGCTGTTCGGCCGGGGCATTGGCCTGCAGCGCAGCGCCCCTCGATTGTGGCTCAAACCAGCATCTGGGCTGCGGTTCCACTATGCCAATTTTCGTGGCCTCGCTGGCCGAGACGACAGGTGTGCTCCTTGGGCTTGCCGCCTTGGCCTACCTTGCGTTGGCGCTGCGCTCAACACGGCGGTTTCGCGAACGACCTCAGGCAGTTCCCGGTTGGCACCCAAGCATTTCCGTGCTCAAGCCGATCCACGGCACGGCACCTTATCTTTATGAATGCTTGCGCTCTTTCTGCGAGCAGGACTGGCACGAGTACGAGATCATCTTCGGTGCCCATAGCGATGGCGATCCGGCTATTGAAGTTGTGCAACGGCTGATTGCCGAGTTTCCGCTGCGAAATTTGCGGCTCGTCGTGGACGAAAGCCTTGCCGGCCCCAACCGCAAGGCGGCAAATTTGGCAAACATCTACAGGCATGCACGCCACGATATCATCATCCTCGCCGACAGCGACGTACGCGTCGACCGCAATTGCCTCGCGGCGATGGCGGCGCCGTTCGCGCAAGCAAATGTGGGCACCGTCGCCTGTGTCTACAAAGGATTGCCGGTGCAAGGGCCGATCGCGAGCTTTGGCGCCCTCCACATCAACGACTGGATGGTCCCGTCGGTGTTGGTCGATGTCGACCTGCGCGGCATAGATTTCGTGTTAGGTGCCATGAGCGCCGTGCGCCGCCAGGCACTTGATGGGATCGGAGGCTTTCAGCACCTGTCGCAGAGCCTTGCCGAGGATTTTGCCATGGGGCGCCTGGTCGCCCGCAAAGGCTGGCGAGTGGTGTTTTCGCCTTATGCCTGTGAGGTCGTCGTGCCCGAGCGCGATCTCGGCGGAATGTTGCGCCGTGAAGTGCGCTGGCAGCGATCCGAACGCGCCTGCCGCCCGCTCGATCACCTGCTATCGGTGGTGACTTATCCTTTACCGCTGCTGCTCGTGCTGCTGCTGCCGCAACCGAGCATTATCGGTCTGACCATCATTGGCACGGAGATGGCCGCGCGGATTGCGCTCCACTATCAGGTCCGCCGCAGCCTTTCGATCGCCGCTCCGCCGCAGCCCTGGCTCGTTCCAATACGCGAATGTGTTTGTTTTCTAGCCTGGGCGATCAGTCTCGCGGGAAATAAAGTAACCTGGGCCAACAGTACCTTTTCCATCTCGGCGTTTCGCAGGCAACTGAGCGTGGACAGCCCGCTGGTCGTTGCTTCCAGATCACCCAACCCGGGCGCCGAAGGCGCCTAAGAAAAGATCATCTTGAGGACAGGACGCACGGGGCGGCGAACGTGAAGATCGGCCTGACACTGGGCGCCTTCGGCGGTCTGGCGCTCGCCGGCGCGCTTTTCATCTATTACGGTTTTGCGCCGATCGTGGCGGCTTGCGCCGCCACGGGCTGGGGCGGATTGACCGCAATCTGCGCGGTCCACCTGGTTTCCGTGGTGCTATGCGCACTCGCCTGGCGACTGCTGCTGGTGCCGGCACCGGCAGGAGCCTTTTCGGCGTTGCTTTGGGCGCGCTGGCTGCGTGACAGCACCGGCAATCTCCTCGCGATTTTGCCGGCGGCTGGCGAGCTCATTGCCGCTCGCGAGCTTACCTTCCATGGGATTGCCCGCTCCCTGGCGGGGGCGACCACCATCATCGATCTTACCATCGAGATGCTGAGCCAGCTCATTTTCACCCTACTTGGTCTGGCTCTCCTCCTCGTGCAGCGGCCCGGTTTCGACAGTGCCTGGTGGACGGCCGTCGCCCTTGTGGCGGCAGCAACCGCCGTCGTGGGATTTATCGCTGCGCAACGCCATGGCCTATTCCGGCTCCTGCAGAAGCTCGCGACGCGGCTCGGCCTGCGGCAGCCTTTTCAAGGCCTTGTCGATGCTGCGCGCATCGACGCTGCGATCCAGGAGATTTATCAGCAGCGCCTCCGGGTCGCAGGCTCCCTCGTGCTGCATCTCGCGGCCTGGGTGGCCGGAGCGGCCGAAACCTGGCTCGCACTCCGGCTGCTGGGATACCCGCTGAGCTTTGCAGATGCCTTGCTGATGGAGAGTTTGGTTTTCGCCCTCCGAACCGCTGCTTTCGCCATACCGTCGGGGCTCGGCGTGCAGGAGGGCGGCTACCTGATGCTGGGGGCATTGCTTGGGCTCCGACCCGACGTGTCGCTGGCCCTCGCCCTGCTCAAGCGGGCGCGCGAGATCATCTTCGCTGTGCCTGCTGTGTTGATCTGGCAGGCAATCGAGTCGCGACGGCTCTGGTTGGACCTGGGATCTTGGCGGCAACCCGAATCAGCTGAGGTCGGCGAACCGCGCTCCTGATCGCGGCGGGGAGACGCGGCTGAGGTCGCACGCAAGTCGCGCGCGGCCGAGGGCGGAAATCACCGTCTCTGTGACCCTCCCTGCGACCAAACCGGCCTGCTCGTACATCCGCTGCGGTGTATCGTGGTCGATGAAGAGATCAGGCAATTTCATGGTGCGCACGGTTAGGCCGCCGTCGAGCAGGCCCTCACCGGCGAGATACTCCAGCACATGGCTGCCGAAGCCGCCGACCGAGCCTTCCTCGACGGTCACGAGGACCGCATGATTGCGGGCGAGTTGTCGAATAAGGTCGGTATCCAGCGGCTTCATAAAGCGTGCGTCCGCAACCGTTGTCGCGAGGCCGAGTGCCGCGAGCTCGTCGGCGGCTTGCAGGCACTCTGCCAGCCGCGTGCCAAGCGACAGCAGGGCAGCTACCGAGCCTTCGCGAACGATACGCCCTTTGCCGATCTCAAGGATCGTGCCCTCGGCCGGCATCTCAACGCCAACACCCTCCCCGCGCGGGTAACGCACCGCCGAGGGGCGATCGTCGATTGCTGCCGCCGTCGCCACCATGTGGCGGAGCTCGGCCTCATTGGCAGCGGCCATGGTCACAAAACCCGGCAGACAGCCCAGGTAGGCGAGATCGAAGCTGCCGGCGTGCGTTGCCCCGTCGGCACCGACCAATCCAGCACGGTCGATTGCAAAACGCACCGGCAGCTTCTGGATGGCGACGTCGTGCACGACCTGATCATAGGCCCGCTGCAGGAAGGTTGAATAGATGGCAGCGAACGGCTTCATCCCCTCGGCCGCAAGCCCGGCGGCAAACGTCACGGCATGTTGCTCGGCGATGCCGACATCGAAAGTGCGGTCCGGGAACTCCTTGCCAAACAGATCGAGGCCCGTGCCATCCGGCATTGCGGCGGTGATGGCAACGATCTTCTTGTCCTTCTTGGCTTCTTGAATCAGGCTTTGCGCGAACACCTGCGTGTAGGTCGGCGCATTGGCTTTCGCTTTCTGCTGTGCACCGGTGCCGACGTTGAATTTGGCGACACCATGATACTTGTCGCCGGCCGCCTCGGCCGCGGCGTAGCCCTTACCTTTCCGGGTCACCACGTGAACGAGGATCGGCCCCTGACGAGCGTCGCGCACGTTCTTCAGGACGGGCAAAAGCTGACCGAAATCGTGACCATCGATTGGGCCAACATAGTAAAAGCCCAGCTCCTCGAACCAGATGCCGCCCTGCCAAAGGTGGCGAGTATATTCCTCAACCCTGGCGGCGCGGCGCTCCCATTCCCTCGGCAGACGCTTGGCCAACTGCTTGGCGAGGTCGCGCAGCGCCAGGTATGGACCGCTCGAGGTGAGGCGTGCGAGATAGGCAGATAGGGCCCCGGTCGAGGGCGCAATTGACATCTCATTGTCGTTGAGCACCACGATCAGGCGGACGTCGCGCGCGCCCGCATTGTTCATCGCCTCGTAGGCCATGCCCGCACTCATGGCACCGTCGCCGATGACGGCAATAACATTGTTGTTTTCGCCCTTGAGATCGCGCGCCGTCGCCATGCCCAAGCCGGCCGATATTGAGGTGGAAGAGTGCGCAGCGCCGAAGGCGTCATAGCGGCTCTCTACGCGCCGCGTAAAACCAGAAAGACCGCCGCCTTGCCGTAGGGTCCGAATGCGATCGCGGCGTCCGGTGATGATCTTGTGCGGATAGGACTGGTGGCTCACATCCCAGATCAGGCGATCTCGAGGCGTATCGAACAAATAGTGCAGCGCCACGGTAAGCTCGATGACGCCTAGACCCGCACCGAGGTGCCCCCCCGTGACGGATACCGCGTCGATTGTTTCCTGGCGAAGCTCGTCGGCAAGTTGGGGGAGGCTGGCCTCTGGCAGCTTGCGTAGGTCGTCGGGCGTCTTGACCTGATCGAGCAGCGGGGTCTTTGAAGCAGGCGAAACAAGGGATGCACGCGCCTTGACGCGATTGAGACCCGGCTTCAGTGTGGCAGGCGGTGTCGTGATTGCCATCGTGGAGCCCATACAATCAGTCGTTGCCAAAGGGTATAGTGGGGCGGCGGGATCGGAGCTAGAAACCATTCCATAAGATCGACATCCCAGCCGTACATTGCTGTGGATTGTGGCGGATGGGTTTGTTGTGCGCCGGCGCTTATTCCTCTTTGCTGGACCAGCCGGATCGCGGCAGCTGCCCGGAGCGGGCCGGACAGCGCGCCGCCGCCGAGAGTTGTTGCGACATTTCGAATGCCGCCGACCATAGTGGCGGAAAAGATATGAACCTGAGGGGACTGAGAATGGTGCGAGGCAGCATGTCGATGCGCTGGCGGCGCGGCGCCGCCCTGGCGCTGGCGGGGTTTGCGGCCTTGGCGCCCGTGGCCGCATCCGCGCAGGGTGCTGATTCTCCCACCGTGCGCATCGACGGCCTCTACGTTGCCTTGGTCGAAACGATGAAACAGGGCAAACAGCTCGGCATGAAGGGCCGCTACGACAGGCTGGCACCGATCCTGTTCAAGACCTATGACGTCCCGTTAATGGCGCGAATTGCGGTCGGACCAAGCTGGGAGGCGATGTCGCCAGCCCAGCAACAGGGGGTCATAGAGGCCTTCTCGCGAATGATCATCGCGACTTATGCCAGTCGCTTCGACGAGTTCTCTGGTGAGAGGTTCGAAATCCTGCAAACGCTGGAGCAGCCGCCGGCCGACAAGATTGTAAAGACCCGCCTCACTCAATCCAATGGCAAGGTCGTGTCGCTCAACTATTTGGTACGTCGTGGCGGCGCCGACTGGAAAGTGGTCGATGTTTTTCTCGACGGCAGCATCAGCGAGCTAGCAAGCCGCAGGTCCGAGTTCACCGCGATTTTGAAATCAGGTGGGCCAGATGCGCTGATTAGTTCGCTGCGCGTGCGAGGCGATAAGCTTCTAGCCGGCGGTTGATCGGGCTCGATCCGTGAGGCTATCAGCGGCTCGATCAGCCTGCCCGCCGCCTTTCGAGCACGACGGTCCAGCCCGCGGGCACCTCCGGCTCAGCTTCTGGTGGGGTTCCTCCCTCTGCTGGCCCCGGGGGCGCGGTGATAGCCGGTGGCAAATCGGTGGCCGGCGCCTGCAGGGCCGGCGAGCTCAGCGCCGGCGATAGCAGAGGCGAGCCCGGCTGGGTGTCGGCATGATCCTCGAGGCCCGGCAGCGTCGACACCAGACTCTCCTTGAGCGCATCGCGCAGCTCGCCCTGCCGTTTCTGCTCCACGACGCTGCGCAGCATGGAATAAAAATCGATCGAAGTCCGCTCGAGCTCTTGCAGCTGCTCAACCTTGCTTAGACTTGCGACCGGCGAGGTGACGGTACCGACGGTTCCCACGTGATTCGCCGTCGCAACCGCGGATGTGGGCAAGATGGTTCCCAGCAAAACCTGAGCCCCCAGCTCCACGCCGTTGCCGAAGGCGTCGCGAACAGTGGTCGGCCCCAGCACCGGCAGTACGATAGGGTCGCTGTCGCGAAAGCCCCAAACATAGAGTGTTTGCCCGAAATCCCCGGTCTGGCGCGCCAGGCCTTGTTTGGCCGCCACATCGAAGAGCCCACCGATGCCGACGGTCGAGTTCAGCCCGAAGCGCCCAAGCGTTGTCGCGGCGGCGGCGAAGCGCAACTGCAGGACATTATTTGCAAAGACCACCGGTTCATTGAGATTGTTGCTGAAGGCGTCGATCGAGTCGCGCACCGGCTCCGGCACCGTATCGCGGTAGGCATTGGCAATGGGATAGATGACGGCGTGATTGAAGTGCTGATTGCTCTCGAAGGTCGACCGGTTCAGCTGTTCCAGCGTCTGGGCGCTCGTGGGGGCCTCGGTCGCCGGCGACAGACGCTGCGGCTCGGGTGTCATTCCCACAGCGCAGCCGCAGAGCGTCGTCGCCAGGATTGTAGCTGCAATGCCTCTCACGGTGCCGCCAGTGCTCGGGGTCGTGCGACCCACTGATCGGATTGGATTGGAACGCACTTCACAGACGCCGGAGGGCGACCGATGTCTGGTTACGAGCTAGCCGCTCCGCTGTGGCTGATTTGCACCGTTTTGGCAATACTCGGATCCGTGTACTTGCTCTTTGCCGCTACCCTCGCGTGGCAACTCTTCGACAAGCCACTTCCGGCTCTTGCGTGCGCACCGGGCGTCACCATCCTGAAGCCGCTGTGCGGTACCGAGCCCGAGTTGGAGGCTAACCTGGTCACGTTCTGCACGCAAGACTATCCCGGACCCGTCCAGATCATCTTCGGGGTCCGGGAGCTAGCAGACCCGGCGGTCGCCATCGTCGCCGGGCTCATGGCGAAGTTTCCAGGCGTGACCATTGAGCTAGCCGTTGGCGGCCACGCCGTTGGCGCCAATCGGAAAGTATTAAATCTCATCACTATGATGGCGCGCTGCCGGCAGGATGTGATCGTGCTCTCCGACAGCGATATCAAAGTTGCTCCGAGCTATCTTCGGCACGTGGTCGCCGAACTCGGTACGCCGGGCGTGGGGCTGGTTACGTGCCTTTATCGCGGGGCTTTCGCTGCCGGGCTGTGCTCACGTCTCGCCGCCATGGCGATCAACCATCACTTCCTGCCGAATGTCCTGGTCGGACTTAAACTTGGACTCGCTCGGCCCTGTTTCGGTTCGACCATCGCGCTCAAGCGGCAAACGCTCGATCGGATCGGAGGCTTTAGCCGCTTTGCCAATCAGCTCGCCGACGACTACGCGATCGGTTTTGCAGTAAGACAGTTGGGCCTCCGCGTGGCGGTCCCGCCCCTGCTCGTCGACCATCTCTGCAGCGAGCCGACATGGGGCGCACTCCTGCGCCACGAGGCGCGCTGGGCGCGCACCATCCGAATCATCAACCCCGCGGGTCACGCTGGTTCGCTGGTAACCCACCCTCTGCCCTTTGCGCTTGCCGCGGCAGCCCTGGGTGGGTTCCGCGCGAGCGGCCTGGGGATAATCGCGTTGGCACTTGTCTGTCGTGTTCTGGCTCCGCTACACATTGAGCGTAAGCGCGGAAGCCTCGGACCCTCGCTCTGGCTCACTCCCGTCCGTGATCTGTTGAGCTTTGTGATATTTCTGGCGAGCTTTCTGCCTGGGGGCGTTACATGGCGAGGGCAGCGTTACGCCGTTCGGCCCGATGGCACGCTGACGCCGACCTGAGGGATCACTACCATGCGCACGCTGTTCCTGCAGGCCCCGTCCTTTGAAGGTTTCGACGGCGGGGCCGGCGCACGTTACCAGGCCAGGCGCGAAATTCGCTCATTCTGGTTCCCGGTCTGGCTCGCTCAGCCTGCGGCTCTGGTCGAGAACAGCAAGCTTATCGATGCCCCGCCGCACCGAACGAAGCTCGCCGACATCCTGCCCCTGGCTCGCGACTTCGACCTGGTCGTGGCGCACACTTCGACGCCGTCGTTCGCTTCGGACGTTAGGACTATCGAGGCGCTGAAGTCTGTGAACCCGAGCCTTAAGGCGGGCCTCATCGGCGCCAAGGTCGCGGTCGAGGCCGACCAGAGCCTGATTAACGCACCGGCCGTCGATTTCGTGGCGCGCAACGAATTCGACTTCACGATCAAGGAAGTTGCCGACGGTCGCCCCTGGAAGGACGTCATGGGCCTCAGCTACCGGAATGCCGCGGGGATTGTGGCGCACAACCCCGACCGCACGGTGCTCGAGGACATGGACCAGCTGCCGTTCGTCACGCCGGTCTACCAGCGGGATCTCACCATTGACCGGTATTTCATCGGCTATCTGCAGCACCCCTACATCTCGCTCTACACCGGCCGAGGCTGCAAATCGCGCTGCACGTTCTGCCTGTGGCCGCAGACCGTCGGTGGTCACCGCTACCGCACCCGCAGCGTCGGCCATGTCATCGACGAGATCAGATGGGCAAAGTCGGCATTCCCCGAGGTGAAGGAGTTCTTCTTCGATGACGACACCTTTACCGACAACCTGCCGCGCGCCGAGGCCATCGCTCGCGAGCTCGGAAAGCTTGGGATCACGTGGTCCTGCAACGCCAAGGCGAATGTCCCGCGCGGGTCGTTGAAGGTCCTGCGCGACAACGGCCTCAGACTGCTGCTGGTCGGCTACGAATCGGGCAATCAGCAGATCCTGCACAACATCAAGAAGGGGATGCTGGTCGATGTCGCGCGCCGGTTCACCAAGGACTGCCACGATCTCGGCATCACCATCCATGGCACCTTCATCCTCGGGCTGCCGGGCGAAAGCCGGCAAACCATTGAGGAAACCATCCGGTTTGCCACTGAAATCAACCCGCACACCATCCAGGTTTCCCTGGCGGCACCATATCCTGGAACCTTTCTCTACGCTCAGGCCGTACGCGAGGGTTGGCTCGATGCCGCGCACGCGGAGCTTGTCGATGACAGCGGGGTACAGGTGGCCCCGCTGCACTATCCGCATCTCTCCCACTCCGAGATCTTTGATTCCGTTGAGACCTTCTACCGGCGCTTTTATTTTCGTTCCGGCAAAATCGCTTCGATCGTCGGCGAGATGCTGATGAGCCCGGCCATGCTGAAGCGGCGGCTGCGCGAGGGCGCCGAGTTCTTCCAGTTCCTGCGCGAGCGCCGCAGCGTCACCTCGCAGCCTGTGCCCAACAGATGATGGCGTCGCGACGCCGAGCCCGGTTGGCGATTGCGGCGTCGCTGCTGGGGCGCGCCTGCCATGATCGTGGCGCGGAACGCGCCGCCTCAGCGTTTTCTCGCAATGACCGCCGGTTTCAATGTCGATGAAAATTTCGCCCTGCGCAGGTTTGCCTCAGCGGGCGAGCTATGCCAGCGCCAAGAAATCATCGTCGTCGCGACGTCAATCGCTTGACTGCCGCAGGGACTTCGAAGGAGCGTCCGTCTTCGGCTGCCGCGGCGGCCCCATTAGGATCGGTTGAAACAGCACCGCCGCCGCGAGTGTGGTGATGAGCGACAACCCCAAGAGCCTGCCCATGCTCGAGGTACCGGGGTGGCGCGAGAACCACAGGCTGGCGAAAGCGGCCGCCGTGGTGAGTGCACTGAACAGAACCGCACGCGTAAGCGACGAGGCAAGCAGGCTGGTCTCACCGGCGCGCCACGCCAGCACGTAATAGATCTTGAATGCGACACCCACGCCCAGGAGCAGTGGCAGCGCGATGATGTTGGCAAAGTTGAGCGGCAAGCCGAGCAGCACCATGACTTGCAGCGTCACCACGCTGGCAAGAAGCAAGGGCACAAGCGTCAGCAGAACGTCGCTCGCGCGTCTGAGGACGATGAGCAGAATGAGCGTGATGGAAATGAGGGCGAAGGCGGCCGCCCGCACGAAAGCGTCGACCACCGTATTCGCGGATTCCTGGATGAGAATGGGCGTCCCCGTGGCGTTGGGGGCAACGGTCAGAACCGCCGCGGCGAATCGCTTCAGCGTTTCGTTATCGTGGCCGTCACCCTTGAGCGCAACCTCGACACGGGCCATGCCATCCTCGCTGATCCACTCCCTTACGAGATCGGCCGGCAGACTATCGAGCGCCACCCTCTCCGCCTTCAACAGCTGCCGCATCTGCTCAAGGCGGATCTTGAGTGGCGCCATCAGCGCGTTCTCGGCCGCAACCCGGCGCGCAGGTTCGCCGCCGGCAAGCGCCAGCAGGGCCGCCGCCAGACGCCGGCACAGCGCCGTAACCGTATCGTTGCCGTCGATCTCGGCGAAGGCCGCAGCGGTCTCGCGCAAGGCCTCGATCGTTTGCGAATCGCTTGCTGCCGCTTCCGTCGCGGACGGCGTCAGCGTCGGTGCCAGCAAGGCCGCGGCGTCGGCGATGATCGCTAGCTTTTCCTCCTGCGCGTCAGGCACGAAGCTGTTGAGCGTGAGGGTGCGTGACACCTCGGGCAGCCGATCAAGACGTTGAGCAAGTTCGGTGGCGGCGCTCAGCGAAGGCGCCAGCACATCGATAGTGTCGAGTCCGCTGGCAGGATCCTGCATCAGGTCGAGCAGTGTCGCTACGGATTCGACCTGCGGGCTCCTCAGGTTGAGCGGGTTGAAATCGAATCGGACGTCCCTTAGCAGCGGCAGGCCGGCGGCGACGGCGATCCCGCTCAAAATTAGAATCGCACGCCGATGACGTGCTAGGAAACGATCGATGGGCGCGAGCTGGCGATAACCGATCGGCGCGGTCTCGGCCGGGGGTTTTAGTACGACGAGAAGCGCCGGCAGAATCGTGATGCTGGTAATGAACGCGATGATCATGCCGGCCCCCGCAATGAGCCCAAGCTCCGCTACGCCGCGGTAGTCGGTCGGCACGAAGGCGAAGAAACCGGCAGCGCTGGTAGCTGCCGCCAGGGCCAATGGCTTGCCCGCCTCCTTCGCGGCACAGACCAGCGCCGCGCCTAGGTCATCGTGGCGATAGCGTTCGTGCCGATAGCGGACGGCGAACTGGATGCCGAAATCCACGCCGATGCCAACGAACAACACCGCGAAGGCCACCGAGATGAGATTAAAAGCCCCCACCATCGCCAGCCCTGTCGCGGCCGTGAGGGCGAGGCCTACAAACAGGCTGATGACCACGGCCGCAATGATCCTGACGGACCGCAAAGCGAGCCAAAGGATCACCAGCACGGCGGCTATGGTCACAACGGCATTGAGCAGCGCACCCTCTGCTAGCGTGCCGAACTCCTCGTCGGCCAGCGGCACGGGACCCGTCAAGCGTACGGCGACGCCGTTCTCGGGCACAAGGCCGAGCGCTTGCACGGCGCCCCGGATGACGTCGGACGCGACCGCGCCCGGCTGCAAGGCGCCGTAGTCGAGAACCGGTTTGACGCGAATGAAGCGGCGCAACTCGCGGGGATGTGGCGCCTCCCCAAGCATCAGCTCACCCCAGGAGAAGGCCGTGCTGGCGTTGGCCGCCAGCCCCTCCAGGGTATCGGCAACCCGCGCCAGGGGCTTGCCGTAATCCTCCATCCTGATGTGAGCGGATCTGGCACCCAGCGGGAGAAAGGCAAGGGCCCGGGCAAAGCCGCGCAGGGTCGGGTCCGCCGCCAGGGTGCCGAGGAAGGGCTGGGCGCGAATCATTTGTTCCGTCGCGCCCTCGACCTCCGCGGTTGAGAGAAACAGCAGGCCGCTGCGGTCGAAAAAGGCGCCGGCGTCGGGTTGCCGCACCGCATGGAAGTGTTGCGGCTGCCTCGCAAGCTCCCGGGCCAGCGCACGCGCGGAGCCGTCGGCGAGCTCCGGGCTCAACGCGTCGACAACGATGACGATCGTGTCGATGCGTTGCGAAAATGCCGCATCGAGTTGCAATTCGCGCTGGCGCCATGGCAGCGACGGCGAGATCAACTGGCTGGTGTTGGTGTCGATGGCGAAGTGGCTAAGCATGTAGCCGATGGCGCCCGCTGTGCCCAAGGTCGCAAGGACAATCACAAGCCAGGCAGCCCGGCAGCAGGCTCGCGCACACCCCACCATCAACATTTGCAGCATGTGTTGCGCCCAATAACGTGAGTGATACCGGCGTGCTTGCGCGCCAAGCCCCGGTGTGTGCGTGCCAGACCTCGGCTTGTCATTTCTCTGCGGAGAAACGAGGGCGTTTGCTGGCATTGCGACGCGGTTCACAATATCCTCCGACTCAGGGCGCGTGATCCTGCGACTCAGGGCGCGTGTGTTGTGCGCATTCGGTCGACCATGCTTGAGCGTTACGGGAAGATTTTGCCGGCCAATCGGAGCAAGTGAGCTTGCGTCTTCAGGATTTGGTGAAGACATGAAGGTGATCTTGGCCCAACCACGTGGCTATTGCGCCGGTGTCGTGCGAGCCATCGAGATTGTCGAGCGGGCCCTGAAGAAGTATGGACCACCGGTCTACGTGCGCCACGAAATCGTGCACAACCGCCACGTCGTTGAGGGCTTGAAAGTAAAGGGTGCCCGCTTTGTGGAGGATCTTTCGCAGGTTCCACCCGGCGCCGTCACGATCTTCAGCGCACATGGTGTCTCGCAGGCGATCGAGAACGATGCCAAGCGCCGGCGACTGTCGGTGCTGGACGCGACCTGTCCCCTGGTCGCCAAAGTCCACAGTCAGGGACGACGCTACATCGCCCAGGGCCGCAGCGTGATCTTGATTGGCCATGCCGGCCATCCGGAAATCGAAGGGACCATCGGCCAGCTGACGCAGCCGGTGCATCTTATCCGCGACCGGGGCGATGTCGAACGGCTCGACCTGCCCACCGATGCCCCGGTGGCCTACATCACCCAGACGACGCTCAGCGTCGACGATACGCGCGCCACCATCGACGCCCTCAAGCAGCGCTTTTCTGACATCGTCGGCCCTGAGACCCGCGACATCTGCTATGCCACCCAGAACCGCCAGGCGGCCGTGCGCGCGCTGAGCAAAATGGTTGACCTCATTCTGGTGGTTGGTGCGAGCAACAGCTCAAACTCGAACCGATTGCGTGAGATCGGCGCCGACGCAGGTATTCCGAGCTACCTCGTGGCGGATGGCAGCGAAGTCAATGCCGAATGGTTCGCCGGCAAGACTACGGTTGGACTGACGGCCGGGGCTTCGGCACCCGAAGTGCTGGTCGACGATGTCATCAATGCGCTCGGTCGCTTTGGCCCGGTCGAGGTTACGACGCTGCAAGGTATCGACGAGAAGATGAAATTTCGGCTGCCACCAGAACTCGCCGCACCTGGCCCGGCCGCGGCGACGGCTGTGGGTAGCAGCCGCGTGTGATAAGGATGCGCGCGTGGGAATCCCTATCAATCAAGCTCTGTCGATCGGAGCCTATGTACTCAGCCAGCATCTCAAGGGTCGCAAGCGTTACCCGCTGGTGCTGATGCTTGAGCCCCTGTTTCGCTGCAACCTGGCATGCGCGGGTTGCGGAAAAATTGATTACCCCGAGAAGATCCTGAACCAGCGCCTCTCGGTCGCCGATTGCATGCAGGCGATCGACGAGTGCGGCGCGCCGGTGGTGGTTCTGGCCGGCGGCGAGCCGCTCCTGCACAGGGAGTTGCCGGAGATCGTCGCGGGCGCGCTGGCCAAAGGCAAGTTCGTCACGGTGTGCACCAATGCCCTGTTGCTGGACAAGAAGGTCAACCAGTACCGACCGCATAAGCGATTCAATTGGTCGGTGCATCTCGACGGTGACAAGGACATGCACGACAAGTCCGTTTGTCGGCAGGGTGTCTATGTCAAGGCCGTGGCGGCGATCAAAACCGCCAAGGCGATGGGCTTCCGGACGACCATCAATTGCACCCTCTTCAGCGATGCTGAGCCGGAGCGGGTCGCCAGGTTTTTCGACGATGTTGAAGCGCTTGGCATCGACGGCATTACGGTGTCGCCGGGATATGCCTATGAACGTGCTCCCGACCAGCAGCACTTTCTCAATCGCGCCAAGACCAAGCAGCTGTTTCGCGATGTTTTTCGGCGCGCCCGCAAGCGCCGCGCCTGGCCGTTCTTCCAGTCGTCACTATTCCTCGACTTCCTGGCCGGCAATCAGACCTTCCAATGCACCCCTTGGGGCAACCCAACGCGGACTGTGTTCGGCTGGCAGCGGCCCTGCTACCTCCTCGGCGAAGGCTATGCCAAGACGTTCAAGGAGCTGATGGAGGAGACCGACTGGCACAGATACGGGACGGGCGCTTATGAGAAGTGTGCCGATTGCATGGTGCACAGCGGTTTCGAGGCGACCGCCGTAATGAGCGCCGTCAAGCGGCCTTGGAAAATGGCAGCCTTGGCGCTCAAGGGCATCAAAACAGATGGGCCGATGGCGGCCGAAATCCCGCTCGATCGTCAGCGCCCGGCCGAGTATGTGTTTTCCCGGCACGTCGCCGAGAAGCTAGCTGCGATCGAAGAAGCCAAGACCGGGTCCAAGCGTCTGGACGCAGCGGAGTAATTGCAGCAGCGCTCGCGCTGTATCGACAGCAAGGCCGACCAGCGTCGGCAGCTGGCCGGGATCGCGAACAAGCGAGCGCAAACAGGCGCCGATATCGGCACCTCCGTCCGATCTCATGCCGGCCAGCGCCGCGGGTGGAAGTTTACGGCTCACCGGATCGGCGATTACGCGCACCACCGCGAAGGGAAGCCCGTAGCGGCTGGCGACGGCCGCCACACAGTGGCTTTCCATGTCAGCGGCGGCAGCGCCGGTTGCAGCCTGGAGCGCTCGCTTGTCGACTGGATTCGACACGGCACGATCGACGCCGGCCACGCGCTCAACGGTTGCCGCCTGCGCCAATCGTGCTAGTCGGGTGGTCCACCCGGCATCGGCGCGATAGAGCTCTCCGGCATGCACGACCTCGCTGCCGATCAGGCAGGTCCCAGGTTTCAGCCCCTGGCCCAGCCCACCGGCGGTGCCGAAACTCACGACTGCGCGGCCGCCTTGCGCGATGGCGCGCTCGAGACGCCCGGCAAGATGGCTTGCGCTACCACCGCTCACCGCGGTCCTTACACCAGGTGACCTCGCTGCGATCCGCGCCTCTGCCAAGAGACCCGTTGCCGCTATCACAAAGCCAGGCTCTTGGCCCTTGCAGCTCACATTCCCATCGCGGTGACCGTGGCGTTTGCCGCCATGAGGTTGCGGTAGCGCGCCAGCGCCCACAGCGGAAAGAATTTTGGGTAGCCGTGGTAGCGTAGATAGAAAACGCGCGGAAATCCGGTTGCCGTAAATCGCGCTTCCTTCCAGCATCCGTCTTTGTCTTGCGTGCGCATCAGATAGTCAATGCCACGCGCCACAGCCGAATGACCGGTCTCCCCCGCCGCCATCAATCCGAGCAGCGCCCAGGCGGTCTGCGATGCCGTGCTCGGTGCCGGCTGATAGCCCCGATAGTCGAGCCGATAGCTATCGCCATCCTCTCCCCAGCCGCCATCGGGGTTTTGGATCGATATCAGCCAATCGACCGCCGTGCGCAGCTCGGTCGATGCCGGATCAATGCCGGCGGCACTGAGAGCGCACAGCACCGACCACGTGCCATAGATGTAGTTCATGCCCCAGCGGCCATACCAGCTGCCGTCTTTCTCCTGGTCGCGCCGCAGATAGGCAAGCGCACGGTCGATTGCTTCGCTTTGGCCGGGTTTGTCGCCGAGCTGCGCCAGCATCGACACACAACGGGCCGTTACGTCCGCCGTGGGTGGATCGAGCAGCGCGCCATGATCGGAGAACGGGATGTTGTTTAGGTACGCGTAGGTGTTGTCCGCATCAAAGGCGCTCCAGCCGCCGTTGCGGCTTTGCAGTCCCAAAATCCACTCCCGCCCGCGGCCGATGGCCTGCCAATAAGCTGAATTGGCGTCGGCCAACGGCCGTTGCGCCGCCCGGTCCAGCCCCATGACGATGACGGCCGTATCATCGAGGTCGGGGTAGTAGGCGTTGGCATACTGGAAGGCCCAACCCCCGGGACGAACGCCGGGTCGGCGCGCTGCCCAATCGCCAACGATATCCAAGATCTGCCGAGGCAGCAGCCACTCAAGCCCGCGCCGCGCCCCTCTTGCGGCGGCCGGCGTGCCCACTTCGAGGAGCGTGTGGGCGACGAGGGCTGTATCCCACACGGGCGACAGGCACGGTTGGCAGTAAGCCTCGCCCTCCTTAATCACCAGCAGCTTCTCGAGCGAGGCCCGCGCGGTACGGCGGTCAGGGTGATCCGGCGGGTAACCCAATGCGTCGAACATCAGCACGGAGTTCGCCATGGCGGGAAAGATCGCGCCAAGCCCATCTTCACCGTTCAGCCGCCTCCTGACAAACTGGACGGCCTTAGCGATCGCCCGGCGGCGCGCCGCCGCCGGAAAAAACGGCTCGGCGATACGCAGCAGGCGGTCGACCCCAGCGAAAAGCTGAGCCCAGGGCCACTTTTGATGCGGACCCTTGTGCCAGACGCGCACCTGCTCGGGAGGGGTGACGAACAGCTCGTCGATGCGGATGCCCTTGCGATTGCGCGCCTTCGGCTTCAGCGCATTGATGACGGTGAGGGGAACCAGCACCGTGCGCGCCCAGTACGAAATCTTATCGAGATGAAAGGGAAACCAGCGCGGCAAAAGCATGATCTCGACCGGCACCACCGGAACACTGTGCCAAGGGATGGCCTCGTAAAGCGCCAGCAGGTTGCGGGTAAACACGTTGCTGGCCGCAGCCCCGCCATTGGCGAGGATCCATTGACGCGCGCGCGCCATGTGCGGGGCCTTGCCGCACTCGCCAATCATCTTCAATGCAAAATAGGCTTTGACGCTGGCGCTGATGTTAGAGGCGCCGTCGTGAAACAGGGGCCATCCCCCGTCGACGGCCTGAATGTTTCGCAGATAGGCCCCGATCTTGCGTTCGAGGTCAGCGTCGACCGGCTCCCCGAGATAATGCCGCATGAGCACATACTCGGCGGGTATGGTGGCGTCCGCCTCCAGCTCGAAGACAAAGTGCCCGTCCGGGCGCTGCCAACCGAGCAGCGCCGTCACCGCCGCCTCGATGCAAGCCTCGAGGGCGCCGGCGGCGTGCGGCCGTCGCAAACTGGCAACTTCGGCTTGGGCGCGGGTCGTGCTCATGCTGCTCATCCCCCGACGACTCGTGCCCAATTACCTTAGCAGGATTGCAGCGCCGCCGCCATGTCGGCCGCCCGATTTCCCGAGCGGACAGCGCTTTCGATGGTGGCGGGCAGACCCGTCGCGGTCCAGTCGCCAGCCAGAAGCAGATTGCGCCACGGCGTGCGCGGCCCCGGTCGCCGGCTGTGCTCGGCTGGCAACGCCGCGAAGGTCGCCCGGCGCTCCTTGATGATCTGCCATGGCGGCATTTGGGCGCCAAGGCCGGTGAGCGTCGCCACCTCGCGCCAGATGCTTCGGGCGATCTCCTCGCGCGGTGCTTCGTTGAAGCGGTCGGCCGCACTGATGGTGACCGAAAGCCTGTCGGCAAAAGAGAACAGCCACTCCGCCGTGCCGTTTAGGATGCCGAGCATCGTTGGCAGCTCCGGCGGCGGCGCGATGGCGAAGTGGGCGTTGAGAATGGCGCGGAATTGCTGTGGCGCGAGCAACTGCGGCACCAGTGCCTGCGCCACCCAGGACGGCACCGCGAGGATCACCAAATCGTTGTCGCCAAGCTCGACCATATCCTCACCGAAATCGAGCGCGCGTACTCTGCCCTCCGCGAGCTCGAGCCGGCGCAGGTGGTGAGCAAACAGCAGGTCCGCGCCGTGGCGGCGAAGATAGGCGAGCGCCGGATCGACAAAGGCCGCGCCGAGACCGGCCGAGGCAATGAGGGGTCGACAGGCGGCGCCGCCGCGGGCGAGTGACTGGCGCACGACGGCGCTGGCCAGTCGCGCCGATGCCTCGAGCGGCTCCGCGTTGAGCGCGGCGAGCAGGATGGGCCGCCATAGGCGCTGGTAGAGCGGGCTCTTGCAGTCGATGACCTCGGCTACGGTCTGATTGGGACCGGCAAGCAGAAGGCCCGAAAGGGCGAGATATTCGAAAGCTCGGGTCGAGGGCACGCGCCTGGCCTTGGACAGAACCCACCATGGCAGCCGGCCGTCGTTGGGCCGCAGCTGCCAACGCTCGCCCGTGGCCAGATCGGCAAATGCGAACACCGATTGCGGTGGGCCGACAAGCTTGTGTTCACTGCCGATTGTTTTGAGGAAGCTGACCGCGGCAACGTTGCCGGAAAGAATGAGATGGTTACCATTGTCGATCGTCAGTCGCAGCGCCGGCTCGAAGTATGAGCGGCAGCGGCCGCCGCCGTGGCGAGCAAGCTCATGTAACGTGACACGGCGCCCCGATGACGCCAGCCGCACGGCAGCCGACAAACCGGCAAGGCCGGCCCCGACGATATGAATGGTGCCGGGCGTAGTCAGAAGAAACCGTGGCGCAGAATTGGCCAAAGGATTTGCGATCGCCTCGGCCGCACGGCCGCGCGCGGCGGCGCCCAGCCTCGCTCGACAAGCCTATCGAGGATGGCTTTGTAGACGGTTGCCATCAGACGAGGCGAGCGCACAGTGGCGCGCGGACAGCGCAATATAGTGGCATCGGCGGCAGCGAAATGCTGTCGTGCCCGTTCCGCCACGAGCATGCACACCTGCCCGAGCGCCGGATGGCTCAACACCTGCGCCACGTCGCGGCTGGTGATACCCGCTGCCGATAGCGCCTCCTTGGGCAGGTAGAGGCGTCCCAGGGCCGCGTCCTCATCCAGATCGCGAAGGATGTTCGTCATTTGCAGGGCGCGGCCAAGGTGGCGGGCAAGTTCCGACCCGTTGGCGCCATCGACGCCGAAGATCCGCACCGAGAGCCGACCCACCGCGGAGGCCACCCGGTCGCAATACAGGTCCAGCGTCGCCCAATCCGGCGCACGGATATCTTGCAAGACGTCCATCTCCATGCCGCTGATAACGGCCAGAAAGTCGTCTAGTGCAAGAGAGAAGATTTCGATCGGCTCGGCCAGGTCACGCGTCAGTTCGCTGCCCCCGAGGCCGCCGTAGAGCCGCCCTAGGTCGTCTCGCCAGCGATCCAACGCCGCCATTCGGGCCGCTCGCGGCCCAGGATCGTCGGCGATGTCGTCGACACCGCGGCAGAAGGCGTAAACCGCGTACATGGCATGCCGTTGCGCCGGTGGCAGGATGCGCATAGCCGCATAAAACGAGCTGCCGGCGGCAACCGGAACGGTCTGAGTATTGGCAGACAGGCGTGGCAGAAAGTTCATCGGTCATCACCCCCTAGCGGCCGCACCCGGCCGGATCTGACCAAGGACGCGGCCGGCGATGGCCCAACTTGCGGCGCGGGCAGCGACAGCGAGGGCACCAGCTTTGGTCAGGTGCACACGCTCACCAAGCGGGTCACGGATGAGCAGAAACTCAATCAGTTTCCGCGCGAGACCGACAATGACGGCAGTCTCGGCTGCAAGCCGGAGGCTCCTGACCTGGTGTGGCAGCTTTGTGGCATCGGCCATAAACTCCCCAACCTTGGCGGCAAGCGCCCGCAGGCAAGCCCGAAGCCGGGGCGAGGCCTTGTTCATAGCGAGTTCTTCGACCCCGATGCCATACGCGGCAAGCGCATCGAGCGGAACATAGACGCGGTCGAGCGCGCGGAAGTCCTTGGCGCAGTCCTGCAGGTGGTTGATGATCTGCAGGGCGGTGCACAGGGCATCCGACGCCGGCCAGGTCGATTGGCCCTCGCCGTGCACATCGAGCACGAAGCGCCCGACAGGCATCGCCGAATAGCGGCAATAGTTGAGCAACTCGCCCCAGTCGCGATAACGCCGTTTGCTGACATCAATGCGAAAGGCCGTCAGGAGATCCAGGGCGTGGCGCGGCGCTAGTCCCATGTCGGCGAGCGCGGCGCGGAGCGGCAAGGCATCTGCAGCGGCGTCCGTCCTGCCGAGCAGGGTGGCCTCCAGCAAATCGAGCGCTGCGAACTTTTCGTGTTGCCCCAACTGCGGATGGTCGGCCACGTCATCTGCGGCACGCGCGAATCGGTAAAAGGCAAGGATCGGCCGGCGAAATCGCGCGGCGATAAGCAAGGAAGCAACGGGGAAGTTTTCATCCCGCTCGGTCTTACCGGACTTGAGGCTGGCGATATCGGTCATCGTTTTGCCGGCATTGCCTGCACGCGACCTTTCCACCATCCGCCGCGCCCGCGCCAATGCTGGTAAGCGGAATCGATGGTGAAGGCCACGTAGGCCGCAGCAATGAGCGGCAGCGCCGCTCCCCAAAGAGGCGACAGGCGGTACTGATGCAATGTCGGCTGAAAGGCGATTGCCATCAGCGCCCAGGCAACACCGGCAAGCGCATTGGCGGGAAAGCCGTCGAGGATGGCAATGATGGGCGCGGCCAGGTACGTCACGATCATGCCCGCTACCGTGGCCGCCAGCAGCAGCGGCGAGTATCGCAATTGCGCGTAGGCAGAGCGCGCCACCATGCGCCTGATGTCACCGATCTGCGCGTAAGACCGCAGACTGATGACGCGGTCGGTCAGGCCGAGCCAGATCGGCCCTTGTGCCTTCAGGCGCCGCGCCAGCGCGCAATCGTCGATGAGGGCGCCGCGTATCGCCGCGATACCACCTGCGCGTTCCAGGGCCTGGCGCTCGACCAGCATTGAGCCGCCGGCGGCGGCGGCGGTTGCAGCGGTGCTGTCATTCACCCACGCGAACGGATAGAGCATTTGAAAGAAAAACACGAACGCTGGGACGAGACTGCGTTCGGCGAGACTGTCGCAATTCAGCATCGCCATCTGCGAGGTCATGACGAGGGCATTGGTCCGAGCGCGCCTGACGAGACGGCAGAGGCTGTCCGGCGCATAGCAGACGTCCGCGTCTGTGAAGAGCAGAAAGTGCGGTGGGGCGACGCGGCTGTTGGCCAGCGCAACACCCTGCTCCAAGGCCCACACTTTGCCCGTCCAGCCCTGCGGCAGCGGCAGGCCCCCGAGCGTAACCACCTCGCGCCGACCGTCCTCGGCAAAACGCCTGGCCACATCAGCGGTCGCGTCGCTGCTTTGATCATCGACGACAATGATTGAGAGCAGGCCTCGATAGTCTTGCGCCAACAGGGACGCCAGGCTGCGCGGCAGCATGTCGGCCTCATTGCGCGCCGGCACGACGGCGATAACACTCGGCCACCTCTCGCTCGCCCGATCGGCATCAACGCAACAAGACAGATTGCGGCGCTCATGCTCGCGCGCGAGCCAGAAGCCTCCCCGGCCCAGCATCAAAAACATCCACACGGCCACGGCAAGGAAGGCGATGACAAGCCCCACCGTCATCGGATGTAGCCCGCCGCGCGAAACCACTGAATGGCCTCGCCGATGGCGACATCAACGGACCGCGCGTTGTAGCCAAGCTCCTGCTCGGCTTTGTGCGAGCTGAAGAACATTCGGTGCTTTGCCATCCGCAGGCCATCGAGGGTCACGAATGGTTCCCGGTTGGTGATGCGGGCAACCGCCTCGGCGGCGTAGGCCAGAGGGTAGATCGCATGCCGCGGCAGGCGCAGGCGCGGTGCACGACGGCCGACAAGACGGGCAACTCGCGCGAGCATTTCGGCCAGGGTCATGTTCTCACCGCCGAGGATATAGCGCTCGCCTATTCGGCCCACCCTCAATGCCGCGATGTGTCCCGCCGCAACGTCATCGACATGCACGAGATTGAGCCCGGTATCGACGAAGGCCGGCATCCGGCCGCAAGCCGCCTCGATGATGATGCGCCCCGTCGGGGTCGGTCTTACGTCACGCGGCCCGACAGGCGCGGTCGGATTGACGATGACCGCTGGCAAGCGGTCCTTGATCATTGCCTGCACGAGCTGCTCGGCCGCAAGCTTGCTGCGCTTGTAGGCGCCGATGGCGTCCGTGGCGGCAAGCGACGCTGATTCATCAGCGGGGGCACTATTCTCCTTTGGCTTTAGGGTCGCGACGCTTGATGTGTAGACGATCCGTTCCACGCCCGCCGCACGTGCGGCCTCCATGACCACCCGCGTACCCTCGACGTTGTTGCGGATTATCTCAAGCGGATCTCGCGCCCACAGCCGATAATCGGCGGCGACATGCATGAGGTAGCGAGCACCGTTTGCGGCACGCCCAGCTGCGGCGGGCTCGCGCATGTCACCTTCTACGATCTCGATGTCGAGACCCCTAAGATTGCTTCGCGACCTATTTGGCCGCACGAGCGCGCGCACCGCCCAGCCGGCAGCAATCAGTGCGCGCACGACTGCCGAGCCAATGAAGCCCGATGCGCCGGTCACGAGTACCTGATCCTGGTTGGCCAAGCTGCTATTGCTTCCGGTCTAGGCGGACCTAGCTGCGGCGATTACTGACGAAATCAGCGGCTTCCTCCAAAATCGCCGCCCGACTCCCGAACGGTTGCAGGGCCTCGACGGCGTCCCTGCCGAGTGAGGACAACATCTCGCGCGCCGCCGAAACGCCAAGCAGGGAGACAAACGTCGCCTTGCCGGCAGCGGCATCCTTGCCCGTTGCCTTGCCGATGTCCTCGATGCGACCCTCCACATCCAGAAGATCATCGGCAATCTGAAAGGCAAGGCCAATGGCACGCGCATATGCTCTGAGCGCCGCTCGCTCGGCGGGGGAGCCACGGCCGAGAATCCCACCGGCATCGACCGAGAACTCGATCAGCGCGCCGGTCTTCAGGGCTTGCATGAGGCGAATGTCGTCCAAGCCGTAGCGGCGCCCCTGGGCTTCGAGATCGAGCATTTGCCCACCCGCCATTCCACGCCAACCCGCGGCTCGTGCCAGCCCCAGCACAAGTTCCATCCGGGCCGCGGGGTCGGGGTCCGTCGCCGGCCGGCTCAAGATCTCGAACGCGATGGTGAGGAGACCGTCCCCGGCAAGGACGGCCGTTGCCTCGTCGAAGCGCTTGTGTACCGTCGGACGCCCGCGCCGGAAGTCATCGTCGTCCATGGCGGGCAGATCATCGTGCACCAGCGAGTAGCAATGCACGCATTCGACGGCCGCCGCCGTATCCAAAGCCTTGAGCGGTGGCACCCCGAACAGCGCGGCTGCCTCAATGACCAAGAACGGCCTGAAGCGCTTGCCGCCACCGAGCGTTGCATAGCGCATGGCTTCGGCCAGCCGCACGGGTGGCGCTGGAGCCTCACCGAGAAGATTGGCTAGACGTTCATCGACGGCTTCCCGGTGCGCCGCAAATCTGTCGGCAAACGACAAGCAATCCCCCGATTACGATCGACCTATCTGAGGTGTAGCCCGGTGCGGGGGCGGCGGCAATCCATCGCCCGTTCGCCTCAGGCGGCTCGGCGTCGTCCTACGATTGCGCCCATGCCTGGGGTTGGCGCTGCTTTGCGTGTCCGCTCGAGGCTGGGCCCAGGGCATCGGGCGCGTTCGGCAAGATCGAGCTGGCTTTCGGCAGAAACCCACGAGGCCACTGGCCGTTGCCGGCTCCACGGCCAACGCCCAATGGCTGCGCCAGAAAATGCGGCCCGCCGCGTATCGGAGCGTTCGCAAAGCGCCAGCACAATTGACACATCGGCGTCGGCCACAGCCTAGCCTTTACCGCTCGGCACCTTTCCATGCGGCCAGCGCTTGGCCTCGTAAGCCTCAACGGCATCGACAATGGCCGCGCGCTCGGCTTCTGCGGCTGAACCCGCAATGCAACCGGCGAGTTCGTCGGCCCGCTTCACGAGAAGCGCGTGCATGCCGTCGGCGACAGAGGCCAGATGCGCCACCGCTACCGGCGGGCTCGACCATATTCCCTGTTGATAACTGTAGCCGAGTTCCTTCATCGTCCTGACAGCGGACGTCTGCCGACTACTGGCACCCATGGGAACCTCCGATTGGTCCGGATGTCCGCACGGTAGGGTGATTCGCCACGGTTTGACATTGCCGACGCACGCAGCGGCAGGAGTGCTCATCAAGTTTTCACGCCGCCACAGGCAGCATCGCTGGCGGCCGACGCGCGGGTGCTTGATCGGGGCGGCCAGCCGCAGGACCAGCGCGGCCGGCAGGGGGTGAGGGCATGACGGTGATGGTTGTTTCTCGCCATCGAGGATCCCGCCGCGGGCCCTCGGCCCGGGAAGCCCGGCGCTGCGGCGCGGCGATTTTTGACGCCGAGGGCCGGCGCAAGCTGATGGCGGTGCGTCGGCCAGAGCGGCCCCCGCGACATTGGCGGTGCGCCCCATCAGGAAGGGCTCGCGAGACGCCCGACGCACCGGCATCGCCCGCAACCTGACACCGCCTCCTCGACGCGCAAGGTTCGCGCCCCCGACCGCCAACGGCCCCAGCGCCGAGAGCCCCTGACGGCCGGCGTCGCCAGGGCGGGCGGGGACGACCTCACTCCTGCGGCCCCCTTGCGTCCCAGGCACCACGCCCATGCTCAAATAGACGCCAGATTGTGCGCAAGGTTTGGGCGTGCCCTTGACAGGCCCACTGGCAGATTTGCCTATGTCAGCCCAGGCAGCGGGCAGACGGGGAGGGATTGCAATGCCGGACGTGCAAAAGGGCTTGGAAAGCCTGCAGGCGGGCGCCGATGTGCTCTTCCTCCTGGTCGGCGCAGTGCTGGTGTTTGCCATGCACGGCGGCTTCGCCTTTTTGGAGGCGGGCACCGTTCGCCACAAAAACCAGGTCAACGCGCTGTGCAAGATCCTGGTCGACTTTTCCGTGTCCACGGTTGCCTATTTTTTCCTGGGCTTTGCCATTGCCTATGGCACCACCTTTCTCGTCAGCGCCGAGACGCTGAGTGGGAGCGGCAAGGGCTTCGACCCGCAGGGCTACACGCTTGTAAAATTCTTCTTCCTGCTGACCTTCGCTGCCGCCACACCGGCCATCGTCTCCGGCGGCATCGCCGAGCGCGCGCGCTTCCTGCCCCAATGCGTCGCCACCGGCCTGATCGTCGGCCTGTTTTATCCGTTCTTCGAGGGCATCGTCTGGAATAAGAACTTCGGCCTGCAGGAGGCCTTCTTCAAGGCTCTGCTGGGCGAGGAGTTCCACGACTTTGCCGGCTCGATCGTCGTACACGCGGTCGGCGGTTGGATTGGCTTTTCGGCCGTTCTCATCCTAGGGCCTCGCCTTGGCCGCTATGAGGGCAAACGCACGACCGGGATCCCGCCATCCTCCATCCCCTGGCTGGCGATGGGCTCCTGGCTCCTGTGCATCGGCTGGTTCGGCTTCAACGTCATGAGCGCGCAATCGCTCAAGACCGTTACGGGTCTCGTCGCCATGAATTCCCTGATGGCCATGGTCGGCGGCATTATCGCCGCCCTGTTTGCCGGTGACGGCGATCCGGGCTTCATCCACAACGGCGCGCTGGCCGGTCTCGTTGCCGTGTGCGCCGGCTCCGACGTCATGCATCCGGTGGGCTCGCTGATCGTGGGTGGGGTTGCCGGCGTGATCTTCGTCTATGCCTTTCAGATCGCCACCAGCAGCAAATACAAGCTCGACGACGTGTTGGGGGTGTGGCCGTTGCACGGTTTATGTGGGCTGTGGGGCGGCATCGCCTGCGGCATCTTCGGGCTCAAAGCCTTGGGCGGCATGGGCGGGGTCAGCTTCGTCTCGCAACTCCTTGGCAGTTTGCTCGGGGCGGCTTTCGGCGCCTTTGCCGGCTACGTCATCTACACCGCCGTCGATATGCTGCTTGGCCTGCGGCTGACAGCGGAGGAGGAGCGGCGCGGTGCCGACCTCGCCGTACACAAGATCGGGGCCAATCCCGAAGAAGATGTGCGCATGGGCCGCATCTAGGGCGCAATTGCCGCTGGCGCCATGCTGGCGCAATTTGCTTCTCCCCGGGCGCGCGCCGGCCTAAAAGGCCCCCCGCGCGCCCCCTGCATCAATGGACCACTCATGCACGCTGCTACCGGCCTTGAAACCCTGGCTCAGGGCGCCGTCCTGTCGCCGTTCACCCGCATCAACCGCCTGCTTGCCGGCATCGCACCCGGAACTGCGAAGGTGATCGAGATGACGGCGGGCGATCCCAAGGAGGTCATGCCGGGCTTCGTTCCCGACAAACTGGTGGAAGCCAAGGCCCTGCTTTCGACCTATCCCAAGATCCGCGGCTCGGACGATCTGCGCGGGGCCATCGCCGCCTGGCTCGGCCGGCGCTACGGAATTGCCGACAACATCGATCCGGCCCGCGAGATCCACCCCCTCAATGGCTCGCGCGAGGGCCTGTTTTTCGCCGCGCTGCCCGCGGTTGGCCGCAAGCGCTTTAACCGTCGGCCGCTGATGCTGCTCCCGAACCCGTTCTACCAGGCCTACCTCGGCGCCACGCTGGGCACCAACTGTGAACCCTACTACCTCAACGCCACGGCCGAGACCGGCCACTTGCCCGATCTGGAGGCGCTGGAGCGCGAAGGCAACATCTTGCACCAGGTGGCGGCCTTCTACATTTGCTCCCCTGCCAACCCGCAGGGCGCCGTCGCCGCTCCCGACTACCTGCGCAAAGCCTTGGCGCTGGCGCGCCAGTATGACTTCATGCTGTTTCTGGATGAGTGCTACTCCGAAATCTATGCCGGCCAGGAGGCTCCGACCGGCGGCCTCCAGATCGGCGCCGCCACGGCCGAGCGCTACAAGAACCTGATTGTTTTCAATTCCCTGTCCAAGCGCTCGAACTTGCCCGGCATGCGCTCGGGCTTCGCCGCCGGCGATGGCGATTTCCTCGAGACGCTGGCGGAGATCCGCAATCTGACCGCCCCGCAGATGCCCGGCATCGTGCAGCACGCCTCGGCCGCGGTCTGGTCGGAGGAGCAGCACGTCACGGTCATTCGCCGAGCCTACCGGGTCAAATTCGACATCTGCGATGAGCTCCTGACGGGCCGCTTTGGCTATCGGCGCCCGGCCGGCGGGTTCTTCCTTTGGCTCGATATGAGCCATCTCGGCGGAGCTGAGCAAGCGACCTTAACCCTATGGAAACGCTGCGGTGTCAAGGTTACCCCAGGCGTTTACCTGGCGCATGAGGACCGGCACGGCCTCAACCCCGGCCGCAACTACATCCGCGTCGCCTTAGTGCACAACGCGGCGACGATCAGGGAAGCGCTCGAACGCATCGTTGAGACTTGCGCGTAACCCGTGTTCTTGGTGGTATGGCGTACCAGGGTATCGATCACACGCCGCTGCTGCCGGCCGCCTTACGCCGGCGCCTCGGGCGCTGGCTGTTGCGGGCGACCGGCGCCAGCGTGCTTCTCGCCTGTTTGGCGTGCGGCCTCGCACTCGCCACCTGGTCGGCCACCGATCCCAGCCTTTCGCACGTAACCAGCGGCAGCATCCGCAACCTGTTGGGTCCGATCGGCGCCGTTCTTGCCGACCTGCTCATGCAACTGCTTGGTCTTGCCGGCGTCCTCATGTTGCTGCCACCCCTGCTGTGGGCGCTGCCGCTCAGCAGCGGCCGGCCGCTCGAGGCCTGGCGCGGCAAATTGGCGTTGGGGCCCGTGGCGATCGTCGCCCTCGCCGGGGCGATCTCATCGCTTCCCACCTCGATCACTTGGACGTTGCACCACGGCAACGGCGGCATGATCGGCGATCTCGTCTTCACGCTGCTGGCGAGCGCGCTGGCCCCCCTCAATCCCGACAAGGCCGGTGTGACGGCTAGCCTCATTCTATTTGTCGGCGGCGCCATGGCCCTGATCGGCAGTCTCGGGCTCTCGCAGCGGGAGTGGGGCGAGGTTCTCGCCTACCCCGGCGCGCGCCGGCTCGAGCCCGCGGCGCGGGCCTGGCGTCTCATCGGGGGTTGGCTGCCGCGGCCAAGGCCGATGCCGTCCCTTCCCCCGTTTGCCTTTCCCGTCCGGCAGGAGCCTCCCATGTATCGCAGCGAGCGGGGGCAAAAGCCCGCGACCAAGGCTCAGCCCTTGGCTGCGCTCGACGCGCCCGCCTCGGCCAACTTTACCCCGCCGAGCGCTCGCAGCGACGCCTTCGAGGAGACAATCGATCCAAGCAGCCGCGCCATTGCCGAGCGCTTTGCGCCGCCCGGCAAGCAGCCCGTGTTGGCCCCCCACATCGAACGGCCGGCGACGCCGGCCCGGAGCGTGCCGGCGCCGGTTCGAGGCGAACCGGCCACCGTCCGCGACGGCGCCGGCTACCGCGCCCCACCCATCACGCTGTTGAAGCGGCAACCCGCCCTGAAGCTGAGCGATCAGCTCTCACAATCGGCGCTGATCGGACACGCGCGCCTCTTGAGCGATGTGCTCGCCGATTTCGGGGTCAAGGGCGAGATCAGGGGAGCGCATCCAGGCCCTGTGGTGACGCTTTACGAGTTCGAGCCGGCGCGCGGGACTAAATCCGCGCGGGTCATCGGCTTGGCCGATGACATTGCCCGCTCCATGAGCGCAGTGTCGGTGCGCGTCGCCGTCGTGCCGGGGCGCAACGTGATCGGCATCGAACTGCCGAACCCGCGCCGCGACAAGGTATTGTTGCGCGATCTGATCGAGGCGGAGGCCTTTCGCCTTTCCGCCGCCAATCTGCCCTTGGTGCTGGGCAAGAACATCGGGGGCGCACCGGTGGTGGCCGATCTCGCCCGCATGCCGCACCTTCTGGTGGCCGGCACGACCGGCGCAGGCAAGTCGGTCGGCATCAACGCCATGATCCTGTCGCTTCTCTACCGCCTGTCGCCCGAACAATGCCGCCTGCTGCTGATCGACCCGAAAATGCTGGAGCTGTCGGTCTACAACGGCATCCCACACCTGCTCTGTCCGGTCGTCACCGATCCGCACAAGGCGGTCGCCGCCCTCAACTGGGTGGTGCGCGAGATGGAGGAGCGCTACGCGCGCATGGCAAAAGTTGGCGTGCGCAACATCGAGGCCTTCAACGCCCGCGCAGCCAAGCGGGACCGGAGCATGGCCCAGGACGCCGCGGCGTTGCCCTTTATCGTCGTGGTGGTGGATGAATTCGCCGATCTCATGCTGGTCGCCGGCAAGGAGATCGAAGCGGCCGTGCAACGGTTGGCACAGATGGCCCGGGCCGCCGGTATCCATTTGATTATGGCGACGCAGCGGCCCTCTGTCGACGTCATCACCGGCACCATCAAGGCCAACTTCCCGACCCGCGTCAGTTTCAAGGTCGCCTCGAAGTTCGACAGCCGGACCATTCTCAACGACCAGGGCGCCGAGCAGTTGTTGGGACAGGGCGACATGCTGGTCTCGGGTGGCGCCGATCGCCTGATGCGGGTGCATGGTCCGTTTGTTTCCGACGAGGAGGTCGAAGGCGTCGTCGCCCACCTGCGGGGGGCGGCTACGCCCAGCTATATTGCCGGCATCACCGATCTGCCCGAACCTGAAGCGGCAGACGGCGTCGAGGTCGCCCAGCGCGGCGAGGAGCTCTATGACCGCGCCGTCGGCATCGTCATGCGCGAGGGCAAACCCTCCACCAGCCACCTGCAGCGACGGCTGTCCATCGGCTACAACCGAGCGGCGAGCCTGATCGAGCGCATGGAACGGGAACGCGTGATCGGCCCGGCCGCCGACGGCGGTCGCCGGCAAATCTTGCTGGCCGCCCCCGCAGCGGCGCGCGCGGCCTGGTAGCGGCCGCAGGTGGGCCGCCTTGCGACTTGCCTCGCCCACAATCTTGACCCAATGTTCGGACAAACGACTGACATCGGCCGAATCACCCGCGTTGCCATGGAAACGCGTGGTCGTCTGGGGGAAGCTAATGAACGCACGAATTGGCGCGATCCTCGCCGCCCTGGCGGTTGCCGTCCCGTTAGCGGCGTTGGCCCAGGATGCCAAAAAGGGGGTCCCGCCCAACCCGGCCGCGGCGACCTCGCCCTGGAGCCAAACCGTCTCCAAGGATGCCAGCGTGGTCGGCGAGCAGCTCGACAAAAAGCAGCTCGAGGTGGTGCAAAAGGTGAACGGCTATTTCAATCAAATGAGCGATATGAAGGGCCTGTTTGTCCAAACCAATGCCGACAACAAGCGCATCCGCGGCAAATTCTATGTCAAGCGGCCGGGGCGGTTCCGCTTCGACTATGGCGCGCCCAGCAAGCTGGTGATCATTTCCGACGGCCAGTACCTCGCCATCCAGGATTTCGACCTGAAGACCGATGACCGCATCTCCCTGGACAACACCCCCTTCAGGGTGCTGATGCGCAAAGATGTCGATCTGCTTCGCGACGCCCATGTCCTACAAGTTCAAGACATCGACGATGTAATCGTTGTATCCCTGGAAGACCGCAACACGGATAATCCAGGTCGCATTAAGTTGTTTTTGGCCAAGAAGCCGGCTTTGGAGCTCAAGGAGTGGATCACGACTGACCCGCAGGGTCTGGATACACGAGTAGAGCTGCATGAGATGAACAAAGCCGACGACTTAGACCCAAACCTTTTCAAGCCATCATTGATTTCAACCCAAAAAATACTGCAGTAGGCCGGGATCGGCGCGCAAATGCGGGCATTCGAATCAGATCAAGCGAAAAGTTGATCGGAATTGAAACAATCCGTAACAATTTCGTGATCGGTAGCGGTTGCATATTGTAAACCGCCGGCCACGCGCTATCTGTTGTCGGGAGCGGGCGATGTCGCTCTTCATCGGTAGTGCCCCCCGTCTAGCCGAAAGACATCGCTTGCCGTGCCGGCTTCCCTCCCGGCACAATGCGCATAACGCGCTTTTGCGCCCAACTCCTCCCCCGGGGTTGGGCGCTTTTCGTGTGCCGCCTTCTCGTGTGCCGTCTTCGGTGCGCCAAGGCGCGATCGCGGCCAGCCCGGCCGTCTCCCCCTTTGGAACCCCTGCCGACCGCTCAGCTCAAGACGCGGTCGCCGCGGCGCCAAGCGCAACCTGTGCCTGCGGCGGCGCGAGGGCCGGCGGCGGCGGGCCCAGGCTGTTCCGACGGGCCTGCAAAAGGCTGTCGATTTCGCGCAGCTGACGCGCCACTGCGCCCAGGTGTTGCGTGACGTGGCGCTCGAAGTGGGCTGCCAGCGCCGGGTCGCCCACCATTTGCGCGTGGATACCCGCACGCGTGATCCTGAGGCAATACGCACGCTCGCGTGCCACGACGCTCGACCCGTAGGCGTGCTCGATCAGCATCGAGAGCTGACCAATAAAGGATCCCGGGTGCACCACTTCGGGCGCGTCCGCGAGCCCGGGTTCGGGAAGACATTCTGCGGCGCCCGACACCAACAGATAGGCACCCGTGCCCGCCTCGCCGGCGCGCGTGATAAAATCGCCGGGGGCAAATTTGATGCGTTCGGTGTGCCCGGCGAGCGCCTCAAGCTGGGACGGCTCGAGGCCCCGAAAGATCGCGACCTGCTGCAAGGCTTCCACAATCTTCATCGAGGCCATCACCACCCTCCACCTTACTCGGCGCGCGCAACCTGCGGGGGGCTCACGCCATCCCCACCGTCGAGCGATTCGCGGGCGGCGGTCCAGAGGGGTGTTGAAGAGCTGTGAACGCGGGAGTATTGCGAAGGTCTACAGCCGGAGTGACGCAGACCTACCCGCGTCGGTTCGGGACACGATTGCCCACCGGGTTCGTCCACGGCCGCGCCAGATCTGGGGTTGAGCATGACCTACCGCGCCAGCCCGCTGCCGCTCGAAGAGGTCGTCGCCGGGCATTGGTATTTTGGCTTCGACTGCCTCGCCTGCGAAATGCGGTTCGCCGTTCTGGAAGACCAGAGCGCGGGGCGCAGACGGCTCAATTTCGGCGGCGACGGCTACGTGCAGGCGCTCTGCCCGCATTGCTCGGTGGATGGTCTTTATACCGCCAATGAGCTGCGTCAGTTCAAGGCGACGTGACGCTGCGCGTCAGGGCACGAGCTTGTAGCCGCCGGTCTCCGTGATCAACAGCTCGGCGTGCGAGGGATCCTTCTCGATTTTCTGGCGCAGGCGGTAGATGTGCGTTTCCAGCGTGTGCGTGGTTACGCCGGAATTGTAGCCCCACACCTCCTGCAGCAGCACGTCGCGCGTGACCACCTTCTCGCCGGCCCGATAAAGATACTTGAGGATCGAGGTTTCTTTTTCCGTCAAACGGATTTTTGAGCCCTTCTCGTCGACCAGCATCTTGGATGCGGGCCGGAACGAGTAGTGGCCGATGGTGAACACCGCATCCTCGCTTTGCTCGTGCTGGCGCAATTGCGCCCGGATGCGTGCCAACAGCACGGCGAACTTGAAGGGCTTGGTGATGTAGTCGTTGGCCCCGGAGTCGAGGCCAAGGATCATGTCGGCATCCGAGTCGTTGCCGGTCAGCATGACGATCGGCAGCTTGAAGCCGTTCTTGCGCAACAGCTTGCAGGCCTCTCTGCCGTCCATGTCGGGCAGCCCGACGTCCATCAGGACGAGATCGAGATGCTCCGCCTTGACGGCCTCGACACCCTTGCCGGCCGTGGCAGCGGTAACGACGTCGAATTCATCGTGCAGCGCGAGTTGGTCTTTTAGGGACTCACGCAGGTCCTCGTCGTCATCGACGATGAGAATCTTGCGCGCTGTGCTCATGCTAATCGGCTCCGTTAAGGGTTCTCGATGGTATGAGGGTTCTCGGCGGTATGGGGTTCATTGAGGGCTATACTCTAGCACCAGATTAAGGGTGGAAACATAGATTGTGGGCGATATCGCCCAGGGAGGAGCTTTGCAAGAGAGGCGTGCAAAACGATGCCTAAGGCGGTAGCCATGCGTGTCCTGGCGCGTTCGCCCGCGGCCACCCGGGGACAGCTTAACTGCGGGGGCATGACGGCGGCGTGTGCCCTTGGATCTGGTGGCCGCCGTGCGCGCAAGCGCGAGGGCGACGGTGCCACACCGATCGGGCGCTGGCGTCTGAGCGAAGTCTTCTATCGCGCCGATCGACTGCCTCGGCCGCGCACGGGCCTGCCCGTGCGCGCACTCAAGGCGTCGGATGGCTGGTGCGACGCCGTCGGAGACCGCAACTACAATCGGTGGGTGCGCCACCCCTATTGGGCGAGCGCGGAGAAGCTTTGGCGGAGCGATAGCCTTTATGACATCATCGTCACCCTCAACCACAACGCCAGGCCGCGGATCCAGGGCCTCGGCAGCGCCATTTTCATGCACGTGGCCGGCCCCGGCTACCCCGCCACCGCCGGCTGCGTTGCCCTGGCGCGGCCGCATCTTTTGCGCCTGTTGGCGACGGCGCGTCGCGGCAGCGTCCTGATCGTGGCCGGTGGCAGGTGGAAAAAGCGCCCGGAGTAGGCACTCCGGGCGCTCAGAGCACGGTACCGGGAAAGTCGCGTGCTCGAGGCAAGCAGCAGGGCCAGTGGAGCGCCGTCCCCGCCGCAAACCCGCGCGTCTTAGTAGTTGTAGGCGCGCTCACCGTGGTCGACGAGGTCGAGGCCTTCGCGCTCCTGATCGGTGCCCGGCCGCAGCCCGACCACCAGCTTGACGAAAGAGAACAGGATAAAGGAGCCGACGCCCGACCAAATCAACGTCAGGCACACGGCCTTAGCCTGGGTGATGAACTGGGCGAGCATGTCGTAGTCGCCGACCTTGCCGGTCGTATAGTCGAACACGCCGGTGCCGCCCAGGATCGGTGCCGCCAAAATTCCCGTGCCAAGGGCGCCGACAATGCCGCCGATGCAGTGCACGCCGAACACATCGAGCGCATCGTCGTAGCCCAGCGCATTCTTGATGGCCGAACAGAAGAACATGCACACGAAGCCGGCGACGATGCCGAGCACAATGGCCCCCATTGGCCCGGCAAAGCCGGCCGCCGGCGTGACCGCAACGAGGCCCGCGACCGCGCCCGACGCGCCGCCGAGCAAACTGGGTTTGCCCTTGGCCACCTTCTCGGCGCACATCCAGGCTAACGCTGCCGCGGCCGTGGCGACAAAGGTGTTGATCATGGCCAGCGCCGCCGTGCCGCCCGCCTCGAGCGCCGAGCCGGCATTGAACCCGAACCAGCCGACCCACAGCAACGCCGCACCGATCAGCGTCATGGTCAGCGAGTGGGGCGGCATCGCCTCCTTGCCGTAGCCGACACGCCGACCGACCAGCAAGGCACCCATCAGCCCGGCGATGCCCGAATTGATGTGCACCACCGTGCCGCCGGCGAAGTCGAGCGCGCCCCAGCCGAAGGCAAGGCCGGCGTTGGCCGTCACCGCATCCATGGCGGCCTGTGCCGCGGTCTTGGCGTCGCCGGTGGCCGCCGCCAGCGTCTTGGCGGCACCGACGGTTGCGGCGGGGCCGGCCCAATACCAGACCATATGGGCGATCGGGAAGTAGACGAACGTGACCCAGAGCGGGATGAACAGAACCAGCGCGGAGAATTTCATCCGCTCCGCCATCGCCCCGACGATCAGCGCCGGCGTGATGCAGGCAAAGGTCATCTGAAAGCAAATGTAGACGTACTCGGGGATCACGACCCCATCAGTGAAGGTCTCGGCCGTGGAGTCCGGTGTGACGCCGGCGAGGAAGGCCTTGGACAGGCCGCCGACGTAGGCATTGAGCGAGCCGCCTTCGGAAAAGGCAAGACTGTAGCCGTAAAGAACCCAGATGATGCAGACGAGGCAAACGACAAAGAAAACCTGCATCAACATGGACAGCATATTCTTGGTACGCACCAAGCCGCCGTAGAAGAGCGCAAGTCCCGGTACCGTCATCAACAGCACGAGGACGGATGCCGTCAGCATCCAGGCGACATCGCCCTTGTTGGGGGTGGGGGGTGCGGGCGTTTGCGCGACGGCCGAGGCGGCGGCAAGGCAGAAAAGGAACGCCGTGACTGCCAATCTGACAATTCGGCGTGACGTACCTAATGACATGAGTGGTGCCTCCAAAGGAATGCGGCGGGCTTGCTTGGTGCTGGCGCCAAGGTCAGATGGCGCTGTCGTCGGTTTCGCCGGTGCGGACGCGGACGGCGTGTTCGATCGGCGACACGAAGATTTTGCCGTCCCCGATCTGACCCGTGCGGGCGGTGCGCACGATGGCCTCCACGGCCTTGTCCACGGTGCCTTCCGGCACCACCACCTCGATTTTGATCTTGGGCAGGAAACTGACCGCGTATTCGGCCCCGCGGTAGATTTCGGTGTGCCCCTTTTGCCGCCCGTAACCCTTGACTTCGGTTACGGTCATGCCCTGTAGCCCGAGATCGGTCAGCGCCGAGCGGACTTCCTCGAGCTTGAACGGCTTGATGATGGCCGTTACGAGCTTCATTTGGTTCCCCTTGTGCTCCGGCCGCCTTGCCCGCTCTGTGAGCATGCGGCATCACACGCCGCTCGCTCGGCGGCGCAAGGGTGCTTAGTCAAGAGCCGTGCCAACTGCCCCGAAGCTGTCTATGTATTTGAAAATATTCAAAAAAAAGAAACTCGAAGATTCATCGGCGCGCCCGCGGCCTTGCCTATAATTTGGGCAAAATTGCTTGTTTGCCCATCAGCGAGGCACGAAGGCCGACTGCCGCGCGCGGGTCAGGCCCTCCTGGGCGACGGAGGCCACCAGCGCGCCATCGCGCCTAAAGACGCTGCCCCGGCAGAACCCCCGCGCGCCGTGGCTTGAGGGGCTGTCTTGCGCATAGAGCAGCCATTCGTCCGCCCGAAACGGCCGGTGAAACCACAGGGCATGGTCCAGGCTCGCAAGCTGGATGTCCTTGTCGAACATCAATTTGCCGTGGGCGATCAGCGCCGTGTCCAGCAAGGAGAAATCCGAGGCGTAGGCCAACACGCACTGGTGCAGCGGGAAGGCGTCGGGCAGCCGGCCGCTGGCGCGCAGCCAGAGCATTTGCTCCGCCGGCCGTTGCTCGCGCGAGAAATAGCGCGACACATCCACGGGACGCAGCTCGATGGGACGCTCCTGTTCCCAGTATTTGCGCATGACCTCCGGCAGCTCGGCAAGCATGCGCGCCTTCAAGTCCTGTTCGCTCGGCAGGTCCTCGGGCGGCGGCACCTTCGGCATGGTGCTGTAATGCTCCAGGCCCTGCTCGTGTTTGTGAAAGGACACGCTCATCACGAAAATGGCCCGCCCGTGTTGGGTCGCGGTTACGCGCCGGGTGGTAAAGCTCGCGCCGTCGCGCACGCGCTCGACGCTGTAGATGATGGGGCGGTTGAGGTCGCCGGGCAGCAAAAAGTAAGCGTGCAGCGAGTGCGCGACCCGCTCCGGCGGCACGGTGCGCACGGCCGCCACCAGACCCTGCCCCAGCGTCTGGCCGCCAAATACGCGCTGCCAGGACTGCTGCGGGCTGCGGCCGCGAAACAGGTTGTCCTCCAGCGTTTCGAGGTCGAGGATGCTGAGCAACCTGTCGACGGCCGTGGCCGCTGGCGGGTTCTCGGCCGAGACGCCCATGCCGCACCGTATTGAGCTAGATGGATCAAGCTGCCGCCACAGGAGGCCCCCCGGGCGTCCCTGTCAAGCGCGGGGACAGGCAAGCCATGCGATCGCAAGCCGCCTTTGATGTGGCCATCGGCGGCGGCGGCAGCGTCGGCCTGGCGCTGGCCTGCGCGCTGGCCGACGCCTTGGGCGCGGGCGCGCGCATCGCCCTCGTTGATCGCGGCGCCTTGAGCGCGACGGCTGGCGGCGACCTTCGCGCCTCTGCCCTGTCGGCCGCCTCCAAGCGGCTCCTCACCACCCTCGGCGTCTGGCCAGCCCTCGCGCACGCCGCCCAGCCCGTCACCGCCATCGACATTACCGATTCGCGCCTCACCGACGCCATCCGGCCCGTCCTGCTGTCCTATGACAACACGCTGGCAGCCGAGGAGCCCGCCAGCTACATCGTCGAGAACGAGCGGCTGCGGCCGGCCCTGCTCGCGGCCGCGGCGGCGCGTCCGGCGATCGCGCTGATGGGCTCCTCACCGATCCTGAGCTTTGTTGTCGATGCCCACGGCGTCGATGTCTCGCTCCCCGACGCAAGCCTGCGCGCAGCTCTGCTGGTTGGCGCCGATGGTCGCGCCTCGCGCCTGCGCGAGGCGGCTGGCATCAAGATCCTGCGCTGGAGCTATCCGCAAACCGGCATTGTCACCACGGTTGGCCATAGCCAACCGCATCACGGCCGGGCGCTGCAGCACTTTCTGCCATCCGGCCCCTTTGCCATCCTGCCCCTGACCGGCGATCGCTCCTGCATCACCTGGAGTGAGGCAAGCGCGACCGCCCAGGAGCTGCTGGCGCTCGAGGCGGCGCAATTTCGCGCCGAACTCGCCCGGCGTTTCGACTACCGACTGGGGGAGATCGTGGCGGTGGGCGCGCGCGCCGCCTGGCCGCTCGAGATGCATCTGGCCCGCGCCCTTGTGAGTGACCGCTTCGCCCTCGTCGGCGATGCGGCCCGCGTCGTGCATCCGATCGCCGGGCAGGGTCTCAATCTCGGCCTGCGCGATGTCGCGGCCCTGACCGAGGTCATCGCCGATGCCGCCCGGCTCGGCCTCGACACCGGCAGCCAGCTCGTGCTGGCACGCTACGAACGCTGGCGCCGGCTCGATTCGGCGCTGTCGGCGGCCAGCTACGACGCCCTCAACCGGCTGTTCTCCAACGACTGGACGCTGCTGCGCACGGCGCGCGATTTCGGCCTTGCCGTGCTCGATCAGTTTCCGGCCCTCAAGCAGGTCCTGGTGGCCGAAGCCGCGGGCGTAACGGGCGAGGTGCCAAAGCTGCTGCGCGGCGAGCGAGCCTAACGGACGCCCATGGGGGCCCCTGCAACGGCGCGCCCCTGCGAAGCAGCCGCCGTCGGCTTGTCTTGGCCGCGCCCTCGGGTCCAAGATGGCCACGAAAACGGCAGCGCCGCTGCGGTGCGGTCAAGCGCGGCATGGGGGCGGAGACAGGCATGGCCAACATCGGGGCAAGGGAGCGGCTGATCGTTGCGCTCGACACCGGAAACGTCGAGGAGGCGCGCGGGCTGGTTGGGCGCCTGGGCGATGCCATCAGCTTTTATAAAATCGGGCTCGAGCTCATCATGAGCGGCGGGCTCGAGTTTGCCCGCGCGCTCACCGGCGAGGGCAAACAGGTCTTTCTCGATATGAAGCTGCTCGATATCGAGAACACCGTGGAGCGGGCGACGCGCAACGCCGCCGCGACCGGGGCAGCCTTCCTCACCGTGCACGGCCATGACCTCAAGACCCTGCGCGCGGCCGTTGCCGGCAAGGGCGGCACCTCCCTTAGGGTGCTGGCCGTGACCGTGCTGACCAATCTGACGGCGGCCGATCTCGCCGAACAGGGCTTGCGGGAAATGCCCGAGGCCCTGGTCGCCCGCCGTGCCCGGCTCGCCCACGCCGCCGGTTGCGACGGCATCGTTGCCGCCGGCGCCGAGGCGTCGGTGGTGCGCGCCGTCGTTGGCCCGGGGATCACCATCGTCACCCCGGGCATTCGCCTTGCCGGCGATGCCGCCGGCGATCAGGCCCGCATCACCCCTCCCGGCGCCGCCATCCTGGCGGGCGCCGACTACCTGGTCGTGGGCCGGCCGATCACCGGGGAGACCGAGCCGCGGCCGGCCGTCGAGCGCTACCTGCGCGAGATCGAGGGCGCGCTCGCCCGGCGTTCCCTAGGTCCCCCGAGCTGAAGCCTCGACCCGTGGGTGGCAAGGCCGGGCTTGCGGCGGCTGCGAGCGATGGCGCCTGCGGCTTGCCGTCGCCGCGGCCGCCGTGGGATGAAGGTCAACCTGCGGCCTAAAAGCGAGCCACCTCCACCGTGTCGATGCCAAGCCCAGCCGCCTCGCCCGCGCCGTGGTGCGCCACCGTGCTCACCCTCTTACCGGAGCTGTTTCCGGGACCGCTCGCCGGCTCGCTGAGCGGGGAAGCGTTGCGCAAGGCGCTATGGCGCTTGGAGACCGTCGATTTGCGTCCTTTCGGCCTGGGCCGGCACAGAAACGTCGATGATACCCCAGCCGGTGGCGGGGCCGGCATGGTCCTACGCGCCGACGTCGTCGGCGCCGCCATCGATCAGGCACGCAGCCACCACCCCAAGGCCGAAGCGATTTGCCTGTCGCCGCGCGGGGAACCCTTCACGCAGGCCACGGCTCAGCGCCTGTCACAGGGGCCGGGCGTGGTCTTGCTTGCCGGGCGCTTCGAGGGGGTCGACCAGCGCGTCATCGACGCGCGCGGCTTGCGTGAGATCTCGATCGGTGACTACGTCCTTGCCGGGGGGGAGCTGCCGGCCATGGTGCTGATCGAGGCCGTCGTGCGGCTGTTGCCGGGGGTGGTCGGCCAACCGCTCTCGCTCGCCGAAGAGAGCTTCGCCGCGGGCCTGCTCGAATACCCCCAGTACACGCGGCCGCGCGAATGGGAAGGCCTCAGCATCCCCGCAGTCTTGCTCAGCGGCGACCACGCCCGCATCGCCCGCTGGCGCAGCCGCGAGGCCGAACGCATCACCCGCGAGCGGCGCCCCGATCTTTGGCGCCAGCGGCGCCCGGCAGACGACGCGGAACCCTGAGCCATGGCCAGCGAACAGGCACCTGCCGCCGCGCCGGCAAGCGTGGCGACGCGAGAGCGGCGCACGCTGGCGGCGGCCGCGACCGCCCACATCCTGCATGATGGCTACACCGACCTCATCTACGTCTTGCTGCCGGTGTGGCAGGCCGAGTTTGGCCTCGGCTTCGCCGAGGTCGGGCTCTTGCGCGCCAGCTACACCGGCAGCATGGCGGCAGTGCAGATTCCCGCCTCGATGCTGGCCGAGCGCTGCGGCCCGGTTTTGGTCTTAGTCGGAGGCACGGTGCTGTCGGCGATTTCCTTCGTCTTCGCCGGCGCCAGCCTGGGCCTTGCCAGCTTGCTGGCGGCGCTCGCGCTCGGCGGCCTTGGCGCCAGCGTGCAGCACCCGATTGCCTCGAGCCTGGTCAGTGCCGTCTTTCCCGGCGCGCGTTCGCGTACCGCACTCGGCGTTTATAATTTCACCGGCGACCTGGGCAAAATGGCGATGCCGGTTCTGGCGGCCCTGCTCTTGAGCGCCATGCCCTGGCGGCAGGCGCTGTTTATCCTCGGCGGCCTTGGCATCGCCTGCGCCGCCCTCGTGCTGGCGCTGGCGCCGGCCCGCGGTCAACGCCCGCGCGCGCCTGGACACGGATGCCGCCAAGCGCACGGCTGTGGCGCAACCCGCACGGGCACCGCCGCGGCACGGCTTCCTGCTGCTCATTGCCATCGCCATGATCGACTGCGCAGGCCGCAGCGGCTTTTTGACCTTTCTGCCGTTCCTGCTCAAAGCCAAAGAGGCCTCGATCGCCAGCATCGGCACGGCGCTGTCGTTGCTGTTCGTCGGCGGCGCGGCGGGTAAGCTGGTCTGCGGCTACCTCGGCGCGCGCATCGGGCTCCTCAATACCGTCCTGCTGACGGAAGGGCTGACCGCCTTCGGCATCATCGCCTTGCTGCCGATGCCTTTGCCGGCCAGCCTGGTCCTGATGCCGCTGCTCGGCACCTGCCTCAACGGCACCTCCTCGGCCCTCTACGGCACGGTGCCCGAGCTGGTGGTCCCGACACGGCGGGCGCGCGCGTTTGGCATTTTCTATACCGGCGCCATTGCCGCCTCGGCCGCCACGCCCCCGCTGATCGGGCTCCTCGGCGATGGCTTCGGGCGTCACCACCGCCATGACGATCATCGCCGTCACGGTGCTTGCCACCGTGCCGTTGTCGGCCCTGCTGATGCCGATGTTGCCGACGCCGGCGCGGAGTTGAAGAGCCACAAAAGCCGCCTTGGCCGCGGCCGCCATTGACAGCCATCCTCGCGCACCCCATAAGAACCGCCATGATGACGATTGCGAAGATGGCCCTGCGACGCCGCCGGTTCGACCCGCGGCTGCGATGACGCTCCCTGTACGGGCGTCGCTTCGCCAGCCGCGTGTCAAGCGCGGCTTTTTTGTTGTCTATTCTCCATCGAGACCACCACCATGCCGACCAAGACCGCCTCCAAGCCCAAGGCAAGCCTGGCCAAGGGCCAAGCAACAGACAAGAAACCCAGAATTTTTATCGACGGCGAGGCCGGGACCACCGGCCTTGAGATCCGCCGGCTGGTTGAGGGCTCCGCCAGCCTCGAGCTCAAGAGCGTGGCAGCGGCCGCGCGCAAGGACCCGCAGGCGCGGCTGGCGGTCATGGCCGAGGTCGATCTCGTCGTGCTCTGCCTGCCCGATGCCGCCGCCAAGGAGGCCGTCGCGCTGATCGAGCAGCTGGGGCAAGAGGCCCCCAAGATCGTCGATGGAAGCACCGCCCATCGCGTGGCCTCCGGGTGGGTCTATGGCTTTCCCGAACTCGACCAGGACCAGACCGCGGCCGTGCGCCAGGCGCGGCGGGTCACCAATCCGGGCTGTTATCCGACCGGCGCCATTGCCCTCATTCGTCCCCTGGTCGAGGCGGGACTGATCCCCGCCGACTATCCCGTGAGCGTGAACGCGGTCAGCGGCTATAGCGGCGGCGGCCGCACCATGATTGAGGCCTACGAGGCTGGCAATGCGCCCGCCTTCGAGCTCTACGGCCTCGGCCTCGAGCACAAGCACGTTCCCGAGCTGCAGAAATACGCCAAGCTGACGCGGCGGCCGCTGTTTGTACCCGCGGTCGCGACCTTTCGGCAGGGCATGCTGGTGAGCGTGCCGCTCCATCTCGACACGCTACCGGGCAAGCCCAGCGCCGGTGACCTCGAGGCGGCTTTGACGCGCTACTACGCGGGGGCCAAGGGCGTCTCGGTGGTCCCCGTCGGCGAGCCGGTGGGCCAAGGCGGCCGCCTCGAGCCGGAGGGCCTCAATGGCAGCAACGCCCTTGAGCTCCGGGTCTTCGCCAACGCCACCTACGGCCAGGCGGTGTTGGTGGCGCGGCTCGACAACCTCGGTAAGGGGGCGGCGGGGCAGGCCTTGCAAAACATCGGCTTGATGCTGGGCGTGCCCGTTTAGAGGAGCGCGCGCCGGCGATCCTGATCGATGCACCGCAAGGGTGAGCCATGCGCAGGTACGACTTTAGTGCCCACCGCCTTTTCGTGGACAGCGCCTTGGCGCCCGGCACTTTGGTCACCTGTCGCGCCGATCAGGCCAACTATTTGCGCAACGTGCTGCGCCTTGGTCTTGGCGATCAGATCCTGGTCTTCAACGGCCGCGACGGCGAGTGGTGCGCGCGCATCGCCGAAGCGCGCAAGTCGACAACGACGCTCAGCGCCGAGACCCAGGTGCGGCCACAGCAAGCCACCCCCGACATCGACTATTTGTTCGCTCCTCTGAAACGGGCGCGACTCGACTACATGGTGCAAAAGGCCACCGAGATGGGCGTCGCCCGGTTGCGTCCGATCTTTACCCGCCGCACGACACCGGAGCGGATCAATGGCGCACGCATGCGCGCCAATGCGATCGAGGCTGCCGAACAGTGCGGTATCTTGCGGGTACCCGACGTGCTCGACGCCGAAACGCTCGTCGCGGCGATCGCGCACTGGGACCAGCGGCGGCGGCTCATTTTCTGCGACGAGGACAGTGACGAGCCCGATCCGCTGGCCGCGCTCGGCGCGCTTGAGCGCGGTCCGCTGGCGTTGCTGATCGGACCCGAAGGTGGCTTCGACGACGCCGAGCGTGAGCTCCTCACATCCCAGGCATTCGCCGTGCGCATCTCCTTGGGCCCGCGCATTCTGCGCGCCGACACGGCCGCGGTTGCCGCACTCGCCCTCGTGAATGCCACGCTTGGCGATTGGCGTTAAGGGGACAACCGCCAAAGGCTTGTGCCCGGCCGGTCTTTTCCATAACAAGGGGCGAGCCGAGACCCGAGCAGGGTGGCCGAGCCCGACCAACCCAAAGGAACAGCCGCCGGATGTCCACCCGCGAGGACAGTGCGCCCAGCCCGCCTGTTGGTTCGCGCGACGATTTGGTCGCCTGGATCGCCGCCGGGTCAAAGCCGAAGGAACGCTGGCGCATCGGCACCGAGCACGAAAAGTTCTTGTTCCACACCGACACCCTGGGTCCGGTGCCCTACGCCGGCCCGCGCGGCGTGCGCAGCTTGATGGAAGGGCTGATCGCCCGCTTCAGCTGGATCCCCATTTTGGAAGCGGACAACATTATCGCCCTCAAGCGACCAAGCGGGGAAATTAACGCCGGCACGGTCTCGCTCGAACCCGGCGGCCAATTCGAGCTGTCCGGGGCCCCGCTCAGGACCGTGCACGAGCTGGGCGCGGAGACCCAATTGCACCTCGATCAGGTACGCGCCGTTGGCGATGAGCTCGGCATCGGTTTTCTTGGCGTCGGCTTCTCCCCCAATTGGACGTTCGAGGAGACGCCGCGCATGCCGAAGCAACGCTACGGCGTCATGACACGCTATATGCCGCTCGTGGGCTCGCGCGGTCTCGACATGATGTACCGCACCGCCACCGTGCAGGTGAATTTGGATTTCGCCGACGAGGCCGACATGGTCAAAAAGCTGCGCGTATCGCTGGCGCTGCAGCCGATCGCCACGGCAATCTTTGCCTGCTCGCCCTTCTGCGATCGCAAGCCGAACGGCTTTTTATCGCTACGCAGCGAGGTGTGGCGCGACACCGACCGGGCGCGGACGGGCATGTTGCCGTTCGCCTTCGAGCCCGGCATGAGCTTCGAGCGCTACGCCGATTACGCGCTTGGGGTGCCGATGTATTTCATTTATCGCGACGGCCGCTACATCGACGTCGCCGGCGCCTCGTTTCGGGATTTTATGGCGGGGCGCCTGGCCGCGCTCCCCGGCGAGCGGCCGACGCTTGATGATTGGTCCGATCACTTGACGACGCTCTTTCCCGAAGTGCGCATGAAGCAGTTTCTGGAGATGCGCGGGGCCGACGGCGGCCGCTGGCGTCGCATTTGTGCCGTGGCCGCCTTTTGGACCGGCTTGCTGTACGATGCCACCGCGCTCGATGCGGCCTGGGACCTGGTCAAGGCCTGGAGCGCGGCCGAGCGCCAGGCGTTGCGCGATTGGGTCCCAAAGCTTGCCCTGGCCGCGCCGGTGCACGGCACCAGCGCCCTCGAGATTGCGCGCCAGGCCGCGGCCATCGCCCGCGCCGGGCTGGCACGGCGCGCCTCAACCAACGGCAAAGGACAGGACGAGACGATCTTCCTTGAACCCGTCGAGGCCATCGTCGCGGCGGGCTGCACGCCCGCCCAGGAAATGCTCGAGCGCTTCGCAACGATTTGGGGCCGGAGCACCGATCCACTGTTTACTGAGTTTGCCTTTTAGCAACTGAGCAACTTCGGCCGGCGGCCACATTCAGCTGACGTTCATGCTTTCGAGCGTAGCAATGCCGCAATGCGGCTCACGTTACCTCGACCGGCGATGGCGCAGCCAAAGGCAACGGGCGGCGAGGCCGGCTGCGCGCGCCCGTGGAGGCGCTGCCTGGTCGCAGCGCTGCTGGGCTGGTCGCTCGCGGCGGCATTGGGCGCCTGGCCGGCCCAGGCACAGAATGCCTGTTCGTCGGGCTGCAGGGCCGCCTATGGCGCCTGCTATAAGTCGACCCATGACCGGTCGCGCTGCCAGGTCCAGCTGCAGCGCTGCCTCGAAGGCTGCATCCGCAGCCGCGAATCGAGCCGGCGCCGATCGGGGCTATCCGGTGGCGGCCCCGCCTTGGCCCCGTTCGGACGCGGCCCGGGCCGACTTGGCCAGGCGGAGGCACATTCGGCCCACGGTCACGTCAGCCAGAACCGCCTCGGGCAGGGCCATTTCGGGAAGCTTTTCAAGTAGGCGATCACGCCACGCCGGCCTTTCGGCCGCACCGTGGCGCGCTTGCGTGAGGGCGCGAGGCCGCGACCGGCGGATGCCGACGCCTGCCGCGGGTCGGCCTCCCAGCTCGCCACCCCAATCCCCTGCGCGCGGCCCCTCAATGTTAGCCTCGCGTCCTGCCGAGATGCGGTTTGGGCATTGCGCCAGGGGCGCGGTCTTTTGCTGCGACGCCGTGCGGCAAGGCAACAACGGGACAACGCGCCGGTGGCAATGGCGAGGCAGGTGGCTTGCAGCTATACTTTCGATCGAACCTGAGCCACGCTGGAGCAGAAAGCGACCATGTCACGCGTGATCCTGCCGGAGCCCGACCGCGCCATCCTTGCCCGGCGCGACGGCATCGTGGCGGACCTGCGGCGGCTCGTCGGCGGCAAGGCGATTATTGCCGACGAGGTCGGCCGCCGCGCCTACGAGACCGATGCGCTGACGGCCTATCGCAGGCTGCCGCTGGCCGTCGTGCTGCCGAGCACGACGGAGGAGGTCGCGCGCGTTTTGCGCTACTGCCAGCAATGGGGCGTCAAGGTGGTGGCGCGCGGCGCCGGGACCTCACTTTCGGGCGGCGCGCTGCCGGCCGAGGACGCCGTGGTAATCGCCGTCTCGCGGATGAATCGCGTGCTCGAGGTCGACTACGTCAACCGGGTCGCGCGCGTTGAGGTCGGCATCACCAACCTTGCCATCAGCGAGGCCGTCAAGGCCGCCGGCTTCTTTTATGCTCCCGATCCTTCGAGCCAGCTCGCCTGCACGCTTGCCGGCAACATCGGCATGAACTCGGGTGGCGCCCATTGTCTCAAGTACGGCGTGACGACCAACAACGTGCTGGGGCTCAAGGTGGTGCTGGTCGACGGCACCATTGTCGAGCTCGGCGGACCACATCTGGATGCGGCGGGCTATGATCTCGTTGGCTTGATCGTCGGCTCCGAGGGACAGTTTGGCATCGTCACGGAAGCAACGGTGCGCATCCTGCGCGCCGCCGAGGCTGCGCGGCCGATGCTGATCGGCTTCGATTCCAGCGAGGCGGCCGGCCAATGCGTCGCCGCCATCATCGGCGCCGGCATCATTCCGGTGGCCATCGAATTCATGGACCGGCCCGCCATTCGTGTCTGCGAGGCCTTTGCCAAGGCCGGTTATCCCGACGTGGAGGCGCTGCTGATCGTCGAAGTAGAGGGCTCCGATGCGGAGATCAAGGCGCTGCTCGAGACCATCACCGAGCTCGCCAAGCCCTTCGATCCGCGCGAGCTGCGCGTCAGCCAGAGCGCCGAGCAAAGCGCCGCCATCTGGAAGGGCCGCAAGTCGGCCTTCGGCGCCATCGGCCGTATCTCCGATTACTACTGCATGGACGGCACCATTCCGCTCGGCAAGCTGGGTCACGTGCTGGTCGAGATCTCGCGCATTTGCGACGCGCACGGCCTCAAGGTCGCCAATATCTTCCATGCTGGCGACGGTAACTTGCATCCGCTGATTCTCTATGACGCCAACGATGCCGAACAGGCCGACAAGGCCGAACGGGCAGGGGCGGAGGTGCTCGAGCTGTGCGTGGCCGTGGGCGGCTGCTTGACCGGCGAGCACGGCGTCGGCATCGAAAAGCGCGACCTGATGCGGGTCCAATTCGACGCCAGCGACCTTGCGCAGCAGATGCGCATCAAGACCGTGTTCGATCCGAATTGGCTGCTCAATCCGGCCAAGGTGTTCCCGCTCGAAGGACGCCCTGAGGCGCCAGCAAAAAGCGCCAAAGCGGCAGCCTGAGGAGAGGATTGGTGCCAAGCGACGTGCGCCCGGTCGACGAACGCGAGCTCTCGCACATTTTGCGCGAGGCGGCTCAGGCGGGCACACCCCTCGAGCTGAAGGGTGGTGGCAGCAAGCACAACATCGGCCGACCGATGACGACCACGCTCGGCCTCTCAACCGGGGCCCTGCGCGGCATCACGCTCTATGAACCCAACGAGATGGTGATGTCGGCGCGGTCGGGCACGCCACTGAGCCTGCTCGAGGAGAACCTCGCCGAGCGCGGCCAGATGCTGGCCTTCGAGCCGGCGAGCCTGGGCGCGGCCGCCGGCGGCGAGGCGCGCGGTGCCACCATCGGCGGCGTGTTCGCGACCAACCTGTCGGGGGCAAGGCGCATCATGGCCGGGGCCGCCCGCGACCACCTGCTGGGCGTGAGGGCCGTAAACGGACGTGGCGAGATCTTCAAGGCCGGCGGGCGCGTCATGAAGAACGTCACCGGGGTCGATCTTTGCCGCGGCTTAGCCGGCAGTTGGGGAACGCTGGCGGTGATGAGCGAGGTGACGTTCAAGGTGCTGCCGATGCCCGAGCACACCGAGACCTTGGTGCTGCTGGGTCTGCCGGACGAGATCGGCATCGAAGTCTTGTGCACGGCGATGGGCACACCTTTTGAGATCAGCGGTGCCGCGCACCTGCAGCCCGCCATGGTCGCTCGCCTGGAGCATGAGGGCTTGCGCGGCCAGGGCCAGGCCGTGACGGCAATCAGGCTTGAGAATTTCAAGGCCTCGGTCGACTACCGCAAGGGCAAGCTCAAGGCCTTGCTCAAGGCCTACGGCGACATCCACGATCTCGACTACGACAATTCGCTGGCGCTTTGGCAAGAACTGCGTGCCCTCACCCTCCTCAAGGCGAGCGATGCGCCGCTGTGGCGTATCTCGACGGCGCCGAGCGCCGGGCCGAAGGTGGTGGCGGCGATCGCCCGCTACATGGACTGTAGTGCTTTTTACGATTGGGCCGGCGGGCTGATTTGGCTCGAGATGCTGCCGACCACGGATGCGGGCGCCGCCGACGTGCGCCGTGTGATCGCCACGCACGGCGGCCACGCCACCCTCATTCGGGCCGCCCCGGAGGTGCGGGCGGCCGTCGACGTATTCCAACCGCTGGAGGCCGGCGTCGGGACGATCTCGCGACAACTGAAGGCGGCCTTCGATCCGGCGGGCATCTTGAACCCCGGCCGCATGTACGCAGATTTTTGAACGCCAGCGGACACCAATGCAGACCAATTTCAGCGCCAAGCAACTGAAAAATCCGCGCATGGCGGAAGCGGAGAAGATCCTGCGTCGCTGCGTGCATTGCGGCTTCTGCACGGCGACTTGCCCGACCTACCTTCTGCTGGGTGACGAGCGTGACAGCCCGCGCGGGCGCATCTATCTGATGAAGGAGATGTTTGAGAACGAGCGCAAGGCCAGCCCCGAGGTGCAACGCCACGTCGATCGCTGCCTGAGCTGTCTTTCCTGCATGACGACGTGTCCGAGCGGCGTCGACTACATGCATCTCGTCGACCACGCCCGCGTGCACATCGAGGACACCGGTCAGCGCAGCCTCAAGGAGCGGGCCTTGCGGGCGCTGCTGGCGGCCGTGCTGCCCTACCCGGACCGCTTTCGCCTGGCCCTGCGCGCGGCCCGGTTTGCCAAACCATTGGCCGGTATTTTCCGTCGGCTCGGGCTCAGCGAACTGGTGGCGATGTTAGAGCTGGCACCGATCGGCCTGTTGCGCGGGGCCGCCTTTGCCGGGCCCGGCACCGCCATCACCAAGCTCGACCGCCGCAAACGCGTGATTTTGCTGGCGGGCTGCGCCCAGCAGGTGCTGCGACCGGAAATCAACGACGCCACCATTCGCCTTCTCGCCCGCCGCGGTGTCGACGTCGAGGTGGCGCCGGGGGCGGGCTGCTGTGGCGCGCTCGTTGCGCACATGGGCCGCGAGGCGGCGGCCATCGCCATGGCAAAAAACAACGTCGACGCCTGGAGCCGGCTGATCGATAAGGCCGGCCCGATCGATGCCGTGATCGTCAACACCTCGGGCTGCGGCACCACCGTTAAGGACTACGCCCACCTGCTCAAGGGCGAGGCCGGCTACCGGGAGCGGGCACACCGGATCGGGGCCATGACCCGCGACGTGACCGAGTTCCTGGCCGGCTACGAGATGGGGCCGCCAAAGCGCTGGTCTTCGCTTAGGATCGCCTATCACTCCGCCTGTTCCATGCAGCACGGCCAGCGCCTGACCGAGGAGCCGCGTCAGCTCCTGCGCAACGCCGGCTTCACGGTGATGGAGGTTCCCGAAGGCCATATTTGTTGCGGCTCGGCCGGGACCTACAACGTGCTGCAGCCGGAGCTCGCGGCACAATTGCGCGACCGCAAGGTCACCCATATCAAGAGCGTGCGGCCCGACGCGGTGGCGGCCGGCAACATCGGCTGCATCGTGCAGCTGGCTTTTGGCATGGATATTCCGATCGCCCACACGGTCGAGCTGCTCGACTGGGCCTACGGCGGCCCGGTGCCGCGCGGGCTCGAGGCCCTGGCCGATCAGGTGCAGGAGGTGCCGGAGCCAAAGCTGGTCCTGCTGCAAGGGTGAGGCGAAGCAAATTGAGCCAACCGCGGCTCGGGAGCGATCTTCATGCGCATCGGCGTGCCGAAGGAAATCAAGGTGCACGAGTATCGGGTGGGCATGGCGCCCGGCAGCGTGCGCGAGGCGGCGGCCCACGGCCACCAGGTATTTGTCGAGCGCAATGCCGCACTGCGCCAGGGCATCTCCGATCGCGACTATGAGCGCGCCGGCGCGATCGTGCTCGACACGGCGGCCGAGGTGTTCGCCCAAGCCGACCTGATCATAAAGGTCAAGGAGCCCCAGCCCTCGGAGTTTGGCCTTTTGCGCGAGGGCCAGACGCTCTTCACCTACTTGCACCTGGCGCCGGACCCTGCACAGGCCGATGCCCTGCTCAAGGCCGGCGTGACCGCGATCGCCTACGAGACGGTGACGAGCCCGCGCGGTGGGCTGCCGCTCCTGGCACCCATGAGCGAGGTCGCCGGCCGCATGGCCGTGCAAGCTGGCGCGCATTGCCTGGAAATGGAACGCGGCGGTCGTGGCATGCTGTTGGGTGGGGTCGCTGGCGTGGCCCCCGCCAAGGTCGTGGTCCTGGGCGGCGGCGTCGCCGGCGTCAACGCCGTGCGCATGGCCATCGGCCTCGAGGCACAGGTCACCGTGCTCGACATCAACCTCGAGCGACTGTACGCCATCGACCAGCAGTTCGGCGCCGCCGTCAATACCGTGTTCTCGACGCGACAGGCGGTGGAGGACTATCTGATCGAGGCCGACCTGGTGATCGGCGCCGTGCTGGTGCCCGGTGCCGCCGCCCCCAAGCTGATCACGGAGCAGCACGTCAGGGACATGCTACGTGGCTCGGTTCTCATCGACATCTCAATCGACCAGGGCGGCTGCTCGGAGACGTCGCGGCCGACGACTCACGCCGACCCCACCTACATCGTGCACGACGTCGTGCACTATTGCGTGACGAATATGCCCGGTGCCGTGGCGCGCACCTCGACCTTTGCCCTCAACAACGCAACCTTGCCGTTCGTCCTGGCGTTGGCGAACAAGGGGCCGCAGCGGGCGATGCTGGATGACCCGCATCTCCTCAATGGGCTGAACATCATGCGCGGCCACGTCGTGCATCCCGCCGTGGCGGACGCGCTGCGGTTAAAACACCTCGATCCGCGCCAGCTGATCACCGCTTGACGCGGGCTCAGCCCCCGCCGTTGTCGTTCTTGGCCCGCGCCGGCACCGCATCGCCGGCGGGCTTTGCCTGCATGCGACGATAGAGCTGATCCTTGCCGGCGAGGTCGATGCGCAGCCGGCACTTGGAGCGCAAATCATTGCTGTGGGCACCAAAGCCCACGTGCACCACATGCTTGTTGCGCGTTTCCTGCACGAACTCGACCGCCGGGCAGAAATCGCTGTCCTCCGAGATCAAAAAGGCGATGTCGTAAACGTCGTACATGGCATCGGCGATCAGGTCGGTCGTCACCAGCGTATCAAGCTGCTTCTCCGGCGCGATCGGAATGCCGCCGACCGTGAAGTTGCTCGAGCCCAGGCGATCAAGCCGCGGGGTGCGCCGCGAAATGGCAAAGACCAGAAAGCCAAACTCGTTCTGCAGCGCCGTCAGTTCGCCGCGTTGCGCCTCGTTTTCCAGGCGCCAGCGCTCCACGGTCTCCTTTTGAAAATAGATCTTGAGCGGCAGCTTTTCCGGGGCCGAACGCTCGAGCCGCAGCATGGTGTCGAGCAACTCGAAATACTCCTCCTCGAACAGAGTGCCGTACAAATTAGTGCCGCGATAGATCAGCGCCGGCGGCTCCTTGCGGCTTTCCACGAGCCAGCGCCGGGTTTCGTTCAACAGCAGTTCAGGCAGCTTCGCCCAAATGATATCGCGCTCGATGCTGTGGGCGTCGTTGTTGATGACGCGCTTCCAATTTTTCGTGAAATTGGAATGATCGATATAGATCTTGGCCAGCTGAATGCGGTCGCTGCGCAGCTCCTTGAGGCGGCCGCCGAATTCTTCGGCCAGCCGGCCGATGTGGCGCGCCAACGCGGCAAGTTCATTGTCGCGGCGGTCACCGCGGCTGACGCGCGCGGAGGCCGCAAACAGGCGCTCGACCTGGCGCCGCCGCCGGGCCCTGCGCAGGCGCCCCGGCAAGAGCCACGCAGTCAACACCATCACAAAGGCAAGATTAGACCAGAAGAAGAGCGCCGCCGGAGCGCTGGAGAAAAGAACGCGCGTGCCCTCAACCAGAAGCGCGTCGAGCACTTCCATGCCACCCCTACTCTCACACGGGTTCGCGGAACCCATTGCTCAGGGCCCGCGCCGGTCCTGTAATGTTTCTGGTGAGGCTAAGCGGTCCGCCGCCAAGGGTAAAGAATGACGGGCAGGGGCGCTCGGGTTTTGCCGGCCGCGGGCTGGCAGTTTTGCAACGCCGCCGGCATGGAACGTCGCCGCGGGTCTGCCGACGGCTTGGCGCACCGGCCGCGGTTCACCTAAGCTCGTCGCGGCCGGGGCCTTTGCCGGCGGCCCGAGCGGAGCGGAATTGCCTTGAAGATTGTCGGTCTCACCGTGGCCGTCCTCATCCTCGTCTTATGCGGTGGCGAGGGCGCCGGCGCCGAGGATCTGGTCGGATCGATAGTGGAAATCCGCGGCGGGCTGTTGGCCCATGACGTGCCGGACCTGTGGAGCGGGTTTCGGCTCGAGCGCGGCCTCGACGTCAACGGCGAGATTTTGTTCGGTTCCGGCCTTCCCATTCTCGGCGGCAGCCTGCGCCCAGCCATCGGCGGCTCGGTCAATACGCAAGGCTATACCAGCAAGGCCTACGCGGATCTGCGCTGGGAGATGGAGCTGCCGAGCCGCCTCTTCCTGGGCCTCGGCTTGGGGGCGGCGCTGCACGACGGCAATCTCGGCCCCACCGAGGTAGACCGCAAGGCCCTGGGCGCGCGGGTGCTGTTTCACATCCCACTCGAACTCGGCGTCCGCCTCGACGCCCGGCAAAGCCTATCCGTCTACTTCGAGCACACCTCGAATGCCGGAACGGCCCGCTTCAACGAGGGCATGGACGGCATCGGCATCCGCTACGGCTACCGCTTCTGAGCCGGCGCCGCCGACCCCAGTTGCGTCGGTCTCGCCGGTTTGCCGAGCGCAACAAGGCGCTTGCCGCCGCGCCTGCGGCTCAAGCGTCGAAGGCGATCACGCTGCGCACGACCTTGCCCGCCTTCATGTTGGCGAAGCCCTCGTTGATGCTGTCGAGACCGATGCGGTCGGAGATCCAGTCGTCGAGATGCAGCTTGCGCTGCATGTAGAAGTCCACCAGCCTCGGCATGTCGACCCGGAAGCGGTTGGATCCCATCGAGGAGCCTTGGACCTTGCGCTCGCGTAGGAAGTCGAAGCCGTGCAACTCGATTTTCTGCCCGAACGGAACCATGCCGACGATGGTGGCGGTGCCACCGATGGCGAGCATCTGGAAGGCCTGTTCGGCGGTCGACTTGGTGCCGAGACACTCCACGGCATGGTGCACACCCCCACGCGTGAGGTCCTTGATGCGCTGCACCGGATCGCCGTCGCGCGGGTTGACGAGATCGGTGGCGCCGAGCTTGGTTGCGAGTTGCAGTTTCACCGGATTGGTATCGACCGCAATGATGCGGCCGGCACCGGCAATCGCGGCCCCGTTGATGGCCGCCATGCCGACGCCGCCGCAACCGATTACGGCCACGCTCTCCCCCGGTGCGACCTTGGCCGTGTTCACCACGGCGCCGTAGCCGGTGATGACGGCGCAGCCGATCAGGGCGGCACGGTCGAGCGGAAAGTCGTCGCGGATTTTTACCACGGCGTGCTCGTGCACCAGCATTTGCTCGGCGTAGGAGGAAAGATTGGTGAAAGTGTGCAACGGCTTACCATTGAGGCTCAGGCGCTTGGCGCTTCCCGGCGGCAGCTTGACGTCGGTGTTGGTGCAGATGGCCGGTCGACCGGTGGTGCAGTTCTCGCAGGTACCGCAGAACACCGACAGGCAGGTGATGACGTGATCGCCTTTTTTCACATAGGTCACCTCGGACCCGACCGCCTCCACGACGCCGGCCGACTCGTGACCGAGAACGACGGGCAGCGGATGCGGATAGAGGCCTTCGATAAAGTGCAGGTCGGAATGACACAGGCCGGCGAAGGCCGTGCGCAGCAGCACCTCGCGCGGCCCCGGCTTAGTGATGCTCACCTCTTCGATGACGAGCGGCTGGTTGACCTCGTGCAGCACCGCGGCCTTCATTGTTCCCTCCCTCAGGCGTCGAAAAACACGGTCTCATCCTGGCCCTGCAGGCGAATGTCGAAGCGGAACACGCCGGCGCGCGTGGGGTGCGGCGTCGCCAGCAGCGTCGGCCGGCGCTCGGGCGGTACCAGCGCCAGGATCGGATCGCTGGCGTTCATGGCCTCGTCGGCGAAGTAGATGCGCGTGAAGAGCCGCTTCAGCAGGCCGCGCGCGAAGATGCCGACGTTGATGTGCGGCGCCTGCGGCCGACCGTGGGGTCCGGGCACCGAACCCGGTTTGATCGTGGCAAAAAAGAATTCGCCCGCCTGGTCGGTCGGTGCGCGGCCGAAACCGCGAAAGGAGTTGGAGCTCAAGGCCCGCCCGTCCGCCGGATGCGCATAGCGACCCTGCGCATCGGCCTGCCAGATTTCGAGGAGGGCATCGGGCAGCCCATTGCCCTCGCCATCGCTGATCCGACCCTCGATGCGGATGTGCGTGCCGGCGAGGCCGGGTTCGGCCAGAACCGGCGCGAACAGCGGGCGCAAATTGTAGTCGGCGGGGGCGAGGCCGAGATGCAGGAAGGGTCCGACGGTCTGCGAGGGCGTGCGTTCAGGCATGCTCGGGATCCTGCGGAGTGGCGTCAGGACCGCGCAGCACGATGTCGAAGGTGTAGCCAAGCGCCCATTCCGGACGGGTCGTGCCGAGGTCGAATTGGCACACCATGCGCGCGCGCGCCGTCGCATCGGCGACGGAATTGAAGATCGGATCAAAGGCAAACAGCGGATCGCCCGGAAAATACATTTGCGTCACCAGACGGGTGAGGAAGGACGGCCCGAACAGGGAAAAGTGGATGTGCGCGGGACGCCAGGCATTGGCGTGGTTGCGCCAGGGGTAGGCGCCCGGCTTGATGGTGGTGAACTGATAGCGGCCGTCGGCATCGGTCACGCAGCGGCCGGCACCGGTGAAATTGGGATCGAGCGGGGCGGAATGCTGATCGACGACGTGAATGTAGCGCCCGGCGGCATTGCACTGCCAGATCTCCACCAGGGTTTCCGGCACCGGCCTCGCGGCCTCGTCGAGCACGCGCCCGCGCACGATGATGCGCTCACCCAGCGGCTCGCCGGCATGCTGGCGGGTAAGATCGGCCTCCTCGGGCCGAACATCGGCATGCCCGTAGACCGGCCCGGTGATCTCCGAAAGGGTCTGCGGCATCACGATCAGCGGGCGGGACGGCGCCCGCGTCCGGGTGGAGCGATAATCGGCGGCGAGGTAGGGTGGATCGGCACGATTGCCGGCGCGTGCGTAGCTATCGGCCATGGCGGGCGAGGCTCCTCGTGGGGCGGGCGTGCGGCGGCACCAGGGCGCGCGTTAACGGCGCCGGCTCAGACCTTGTGATCGCCGGCCTCGAAAAGCAAGTGCGCAATCCCGCAACCGCCGGCCAAAGCCCGGCATGGACCCGCGCCTAGCCGCTAGCCGATGCTGCCGCGGAGCCAGGCCCGCGTGCCCGGCCCCGGCACCGCCCCGACCGGCTGGTAGTAGAGGCGCACCTCGGCTATCAGGCCCTCACTCAATGCGCGTCGGGTGGGCGCATGGTGCACCTCAAAGGCGTCGAAGCCGACCCTGCGCATAAAGGGGATTTGATCGGACAAGACGTTGCCGACGGCGCGAAGCTCGCCGCCGTAGCCGAACTTCTCGCGCAACAGCCGCGCCGTGGAAAAGGCGCGGCCATCGGAGAATTTCGCAAAATTGAGGGCGATCAGGGCAAAGCGCGCCAGATCGTCGGCGATGTCGTCGACGCGTTCCCCGCCCTCAAGCAAGAGGCCGATCGGCGCCGCGCGCGACAAAAGGCTCTCCCGCGCGGCCACCCAGCGAGCCTTGACGAGCAGCACGGGCGAGGCGCCGGGCTCGCCGCCCGCCGGGGACGGCCGCCAGGGATCACGCCGGAAGGCACCCTGCTTCCAAATCGGACCTTCGCGATCGACCTCCCCGGTCAGGCTCGCCTGTGCGGGCCACCCCGAGCCTGGATCAGGCGTTGGCATAGATGGCCTCTTTGAACGGTTCGGCACCCAAGCGCGCGTAGGTGGCCAGAAACGCCTCCTGCGGCCCGGCGCGCAACCTCAGATAGGTGTCGATGACCCTGTCGACGGCATCGACGATGCCGTCGGGGCCGAAGCCAGGGCCGGTGATGCTGGCCAGCGCCGCTGATTCGGTGCCCGAGCCACCGAGCAACAGCTGGTAGTGCTCTTCCCCCCGCTTCTCGACGCCAAGTATGCCGATGGCACCAACGTGATGGTGACCGCAGGCGTTGATGCAGCCGGAAATCTTGATTTTGAGGTCACCCACCAGATCCTGACGCGGCGCCAGCCGTGCCGAGAGGCGCTGGGCGATGGGAATCGAGCGCGCGTTGGCAAGGGCGCAGTAATCGAGACCGGGACAGGCAATGATGTCGGTGGCGAGACCGGCGTTGGCCTCCGAGAGGCCGATCGCCTTCAGCTCCTGATAGACCGACCACAGATCGCCGAGCCGCACGTGCGGCAGCACGAGGTTTTGCTCGTGGCTGACGCGCACCTCGTCGTAGGAGAAGCGCTGGGCCATGTCGGCGACGGCGTCCATTTGCGCGGCCGAGGCGTCGCCAGGAATGCCGCCGATCGGCTTCAGCGAGATGGTGACGATGGCGTAGCCCGCTTGCTTGTGGGCGTGCGTGTTGCGCGTTACCCAGCGATCGAAGCGCCGATCGGCCGGCCGCAGCGCCGCCGGTGGCGGCGCCGTCGCGAACCGAGGTGGCGCGAAATAAGCCTCAATGCGCGCAATCTCCTGTTCGGGTAGCTTCAGGACACCATCCTTGATGCGGGCCCATTCCGCCTCGACCTCGGCGCGAAATGCCGCGATGCCAATGCTGTTGATGAGGATCTTGATGCGGGCCTTGTGGATGTTGTCGCGCCGGCCGTACAGGTTGTAGACGCGCAGGATGGCCTCGATGTAGCTGAGCAGGTCCGCTTCCGGCAGCCCGTCGCGGATCAATTGGGCGAGATAGGGCGTGCGCCCCTGGCCGCCGCCGACCCAAACGGCAAAGCCGAGCCCGCCGCCCGCCAGTCGCTTGAGCTGCAGGCCGATGTCGTGGGTCTTAATGGCGCTGCGGTCGTGCTCGGAGGCGGTAATGCCAATCTTGAATTTGCGCGGCAAAAAACTGAACTCGGGGTGCAGCGATGACCATTGCCGGATGATTTCCGCGTAGGGCCGCGGATCGGCGACTTCCTCGGCGGTGGCGCCGGCAAAATGATCGGCGGTGACGTTGCGCACATTGTTGCCGGAGGTCTGGATGGCGTGCATCTCCACCTCCGCCAGCTCCGCCAGAAGATCGGGAATATCGGAGAGCTTGGGCCAATTGAACTGCAGGTTTTGACGTGTGGTGAAGTGGCCGAAGCCCCTGTCGTAGGTGCGCGCGATGTGGGCCAGCTTGCGCAGCTGCCGCGCGGACATGGTGCCGTAGGGAATGGCGATGCGCAGCATGTAGGCGTGCAGCTGCAGATAGACGCCGTTCTTGAGGCGCAGCGGCTTGAACTCGTCCTCGGTCAGCTCGCCGCTGAGGCGGCGGCCGACCTGGTCGCGAAACTGGGCCACGCGCTGGCGCACGAAGGCGGCATCAAATTCGTCGTAGCGGTACATGGCTCAGGCGGCCTCCGCGCGCTGCAATGTTTGGCCGCGAGGCGCACTAGCAGCGGCCTCGGCGTCCCCGGCGGCGGTGCCGGTGGTGTTTGCCGGGCCCACGCCCGGGGCGACGTAGCCCGGTATGTCGTCGAGAATGCTGGGACCGTCGAGCCGCACGCGCTCGCGTTGGCGAGTGGGAAGGAGCGCACCTGCGATCTCGCGCATCTCGACCAGATAGGGATCGACCACCAGGTTGCGCCCCGCATCGAAAAGGCCGCGGGCGGCAAGGCCACGTGCCTCGTCGGGCGAGCGCGCGATCACCACGCCCGCCAGCGTCGCCACCCAGTCGCCATCGAAATTGAGAAACACGACGGCACCGTCGCCGAGACGGTTGGCCGTCAATACCTGCACGTGTCCGCTCGACTTGCTCATAGCACGGCCTCCGCGCTGATGGTGATGGCATCGCCGGCCGCCAGCGGCGGGCGCGGCGGGCGACGCCGATGGACCTCTACCGTTCCGGGACGCGCCAGCCCCGCGGCCGCCCAATCGAGACCGACGAAGATGATGGCCGGGCCGGTGATGGCGCGCTGGTCGATGGCGTCCGTGAGATCGCGCAGCGTCGTGGCAACGGCGCGTTCCTCGGGCTTGGTCCCGTTCTCGACGATCACCACGCGGGTCTCCGCGCGGGCACCCGCGGCGAGCAGCCGCTCGCGCACCAGCGGCGCATTGGCGACGCCCATGTAGATGGCAAAGGCGGCGTCGGGCGCCGCCAGCGCGCGCCAATCGAGGTCAGGCACGCCCTCGGCGCTGCTGGCCGTCAGCAGCGTGAACTGACGTCGGCGCTCGCGCAAACTCAACGGCAAGCCGATGCGCGCCGCGCAGGCGTGGGCGGCCGTGATGCCCGGCACGATCTCGACCGCAAGGTGGGCCGCCGCGCAGGCCGCCAGCTCCTCGCCGGCACGACCGAAGACTAAGGGGTCGCCACCCTTGAGCCGCGCCACCAGCCGACCCGCGACCGCCTCGGCAACCAGAATGCGATTGATCTCGGCTTGCGGGGTGGCGGGACCGCCTGGCGCTTTGCCGACAAAAATGCGCCTGGCGTCGCGGCGCGCATAGTCGAGAATTTGTGGATTGACCAGCCGGTCCACGACCAGCACGTCGGCTTCCTGCAGCCGCTGCAGGGCTTTGAGCGTCAATAGGTCGGGATCACCGGGCCCGCAGCCAATCAGCACGACGCGACCAACGCTGGGCGTTGCCGCGGCCTTGAGCTCGCGGGCGAAAATGCGCTCTGCCTCGCCGTCGGCACCCATCAGCACGGCGCGGCGGAACGCCCCCTTGAATAGACGCTCCCACAGGTGACGGCGCGATTGGGGCTCACCAACGCCGGCGGCGACCCGGCGCCGCAGGCTCGCCGCCTTGGTCGCAAGCGCGCCGAAGTTCGCCGGCAACCAGCTCTCGAGCCGCGATTTGATCTCCCGGGCCAGCACCGGGGCTGCACCCTCGGTGCCGATCGCCACCACGACCGGGTCGCGATCGACCATGGCGGGGGTAAGAAAGGTGGAAAGCGCCGGCGCATCGACGACGTTGATGGGAATGCCGCGCGCACGCGCGGCAGCAAACAACTCAGCCTCCAGCCGGCGATCTCCGGTGGCGGCATAGACGAGGCTCTGGCCGTCCAAGTCCGCGGGCCGTGGCAGGCGTGGGAGGTGCCGCAGCACCCCGGCCTGCGCCAGGCCGCACAACTCCTCGTTGAGGCTTTCGGCCATCACCGTGATGCGAGCACTGGTCTTGCGCACCAGGCGCACCTTCTGGGCGGCGGCCTCCCCGCCGCCCACAACAAGGACTTGGGCCTCGGCCAGGTCGGCGAATAGGGGAAAGTACCTCATGCGGCGCCTCCCACCAGGGCGACCTCGAGGCCATCGAGATCGGTGTCCCAGATGATCTGACAGGCGAGCCGGGAGGTCGGCGCCGCGTCGGGCAGCGAATCGAGGAGGCCCTCCTCGTCCTCGCGCATCGGGGTGACGCGGTCCGCCCAATCGGGAGCAACGCGAACGTGACAGGTGGCACAGGCGCAGGCGCCGCCGCACAGCGCCTCAATCGGCAGGCCGTGTTCGCGAATGACCTCCATGACGCGCCAGCCCTCCACCGCCTCCAGTTCGTGCGTGGCGCCGCTCGGATCGCTGACCTTGATGATGCCCATGCCTGCTGCTGCCCACGGTTCAATACCTGCTGACGACCGCGCCCCGATGGGGGACCCCCGCCGGGCCGATCGCATGGAAACTAAATAGAATGATGTTCTCCAATTCCGCAATATTGGCGCTCAAAAAGAAAATAAAAACTCGAGAACTTCGGAAAGTCGAGAATAATGCCCCGGGGCCGGCCCTGCGCGCGGGATGTTTCGCCGGCTTTTCCGGAGCGGGCGATGATCGGCGTTCCAGCCCGGCGGGCCGGCACCGGTGCAGCGCCCGGGAACGGGCCAGGCAATTGGCAGCGTGCAAGACACAAGGGGGTTGGTGGGAGTTGGCTGCGGCGGGAGGGGCCGGGCCACCGGCAGAGTGTCCGGGAGAGACGACCGGGCGCCGCCTTGGCGCCCCATTGCCCCAGCAACCTTCACGCAAACATCACCGTTAATGTGTTGAGCACGCTTCCAGTGGGCGTGATAGAGTAGGGCAATGGCAGCATCACACACACCTCAATCGGCCCTCGAACGCGGCTTTGAGCGCAAGGTTACCCTCAGCCGATGGACCTTGTTGTTTGAGCAGCTGTGGCCGCGCGCCTGGGCGCTTATCGGCCTGGCCGCACTGTTCATCGCGGTTTCGCTCCTGGGCCTGTGGACGCGCCTGGGTGAATTGACCCACAAGGTCGTGCTTGGGGTGTTCGGCCTTGCCGTCCTCGCCGCCCTGGTGGCCCTGGCGCGGGTGCGCTGGCCGACCCGGGCCGAGGCGATCCGGCGCGTGGAGGCGGTCTCAGGCGTCAAGCACCGCCCCGCCTCCTCCTACGAGGACACCCTCACGCTCAACGCCGAAGACGCCCGTACGGCGGCGCTGTGGCGGGTGCACCGCGGGCGGCTCGCCCAGCTGTTGGGCAAGCTGCGCGTCGGTCGACCGGCGCCGCGCACCGATCGTTACGACCCCTTCGCCCTGCGCGCCCTCTTGCTGCTCGGCGTTTTGCTGCTGCTGGTTGCGGCCGGCGACAGCACCCAAGACCGGCTGTGGGCGGCCTTCCGGTTCGGTCCGCTGGCCAAGGGCGCAGAAGCCCGGCTCGATGCCTGGGTGACGCCGCCCGCCTACACCGGCAAGCCGCCGATCATGCTGGCCGATGGGTCCCACGGTGGCTGGCAGCAGCAGGAGCGGCCGGCAGGAGCCTATGAGGTCCCCGACAAGAGCGTGCTCGTGATCCGCGCCAGCGGCGCCGGCGTCGGAGCCCTGGCGCTCGAGGTCCCCGGCGGCGGCCAGGGCACGACGCGGCGGCTGGAGGCCCCGGCCCCGGCCAACCCGGGCGACGTTGCCGAAATCCGCACCGAAATTGCCCTGTCGGGGCCGGTCACGGTCTATAGCTCGGGCACGGTGATGGCGAGCTGGGCCTTTCAGGTGACGCCTGACCTGCCTCCCAAGATCAGTCTCTTGAAGGAGCCCGAGCGCACCCCGCGCGGCGGCCTGAAGCTTAGTTTCAAGGTCGAGGACGACTACGGCGTGGTGTCCGCCGAAACGCGCATCCGACGCCTGGCACCCAAGGAGGATACCACGGCCACGGCCTGGGCCCGGGCGGGCGCAAAAAAGGGTCCGCGTCCTCCCCTTGAGCGACCGCCCGCGCTGGCCTTGCGGCTGCCCAAGGCCTACCCCAAACAGGCCGAGGGCCAAAGCTTCCACGAAATTGGCGACCACCCCTGGGCCGGCATGAAGGTGCGTCTGACGCTGGTCGCCAAGGATCTTGCCGGCCAGGTCGGCCGCAGTGAAGCCGTTGAGATGGTGCTGCCGGAACGCCGCTTTAGCAAGCCGCTGGCGCGCGCCGTGGTGGAGCAGCGCCGGCGCCTGGTCGAGGATCCGCGCGATCGCCCTCAGGTCATGCGTGCCCTCGACGCCCTCACCCTGGAGCCCGAGGGGTTCATCGAGGACTTGCAGGTTTATCTCGGCTTGCGCTCGGCCTATTGGCGCCTGCAGCGCGACACCTCGCGGGCGAGCCGCAACAGCGTGATTGCCCAGCTTTGGGATGTCGCGCTCCGTATCGAGGATGGCAATCTCTCCGACGCCGAGCGCGCGCTGCGTGCCGCCCAGGAGCGCCTGTCCAAGGCGCTTGAGGAGGGCGCCTCCGATGAGGAAATCCAGCGCCTGATGCAGGAGCTGCGGCAAGCGCTGGCGCAGTTCCTCGACCAGCTGCAAAAACAGGCGGAAAACCAGCCGCCGATGCAGGGCATGGATCGCAACAGCCAGTTCATGACGCCGCAGGACCTCGATCAGCTCCTGCGCAACTTGGAAAACATGGCGCGCTCCGGCAATCGCGACATGGCCCAACAGATGCTGTCGCAGTTGCGCGATCTGCTCGACCGCTTGCAATCGGGACGCATGGCCGACCAAGGCCAGAGCCGGCAGTTCGGCAAGATGATGGATGAGTTCGGCAACATCATCGGCCGTCAACAGCAACTGCTCGACGACACCTTCGGCCAGCAGCGTCAGCAGGGCCAGAAGGGGCAGCAAGGCCAGAGGGGGTCGCAAGGCCAGAAGGGCCAACAGGGCCAGCGCGGCCAACGCGGCCCGCAAGGGCAGCAAGGCGAGGGACAGGGCGAGGGCGAGGAGCTTGGCGGCCTTGGCGATCGCCAGCGCGAGTTGCGCGATATGCTGGGCCGACTGCAGCGCGGCATGCGCGAATTCGGTCTCAATGCGCCCGAACAGTTCGGCGGCGCCGGCGAATCCATGGAGCGAGCCGAGCGGGCCTTGCGCGACGGCGATCTCGACGGTGCCACCCAGGAGGAAAGCCGCGCGCTCGAGCAACTGCGCCAAGGCGCCCGCGAAATGGCCCAGCAGATGCTGAACCAAATGCCCTCCCGCTTCGGGCTCAACGACAACAACGGCGAACTCGATCCGCTTGGGCGGCCGCCGCAGCGCACGGACGGGCCCGATCCTGGGGTCGGCGTCAAGGTGCCCGACCAAATCGACGTCCAGCGCGCCCGCGAGATCTTGGAGGAGCTGCGCAAGCGCCTGGGCGAGCCGACGCGTCCGCCGATCGAACTTGAGTACCTGGAGCGACTGCTCAAGCTGTTCTAGGTCACGAGGCGGCCGCCGGCCACGCGGCCCTCGGCGGCGCAAGCCCCCCGTTTGGGGGAGGGGGGCCCCGCACTTCTTATTTGAATACCAGAGACTTGCTCGCTACAGTGCGCTTCGCGTGTTTTGCGATAATGCGCTGGACCCGCACGAAAATCGGGTGGGGACCCCACATAACAAAAAGCGCGCGACCGGCGTAGGGAGCGGTAATGGACATCCAAGATATGCGCATTTTTGCGCGCGTGGCGGCTTTGCAAAATTTGTCCGCCGTCGGTGCCGAGCTCGGCCTTACGCCGGGGACCATCTCCAAGCGCATTCAGGCCTTAGAGGACCAGCTCTCCGCCCGCCTTTTCGACCGCACCACCCGCAGCATCCGCATTACCGAGGAGGGCGCCACCTTCCTCGTCCATGTCGAGCGCATTCTGGCCGAAATCGAGGTGGCCTGCGCCAGCGTCGACGACCGGGTCAACAAGCCTAAGGGCACGCTCAAGATCGCGGCCCCGGCCTTTCTCGGGCGCCGCTATGTTGCCCCTGCGCTGTGCCACTTCATGCGGGCTTACCCGCAGATCGACGTTCAGGTCGACCTGCAGGATCGCCCCGTGAACTTGCAGGAAGACGGCTATGACATTGCCATTCGCACGGGCACCTTGGCCAACTCGACCCTGATCGCCAAGCGCCTGGCCCCCGATCGGCATATCATCGCGGCTTCCCCCGCCTATCTTGCACGCAAAGGACGACCGACGCAGCCGGAGGATCTCGCCCGGCACGATTGCCTGATCCTCGGGGACCGGGTGCAATGGCCCTTCAGCAAGAACGGGCTTGAGACCTCGGTGCGCATCCAGGGGCCGATCCGCTCCAACGACGGGGAGCTGCTGTGCCAAGCGGCACAGGATGGGCTGGGCCTGATCCGTGCCTCCGAACTCGCCGTGCTCGCCGAACTGCGCTCCGGCAAGCTCACCCAGGTTCTGGCCGACTATGAAGTCGGCAGCAACGCCGCGGTCTGGGCGCTTTACCCCAGCGCGAAGCATCTGCTGCCGCGCATGCGTGCGCTCTTGGATTTTCTCGGCGCCTGGTTCCGCGACCTCGCCAGCGGCCAATCCGCCACCCCGCTGCTTGCCGCCAGCAGCCTCGCCTCCGCCGTCAATGGCCGCCCGCAGGCCCCGGCGGGTTGAAGCCCTACCAAACTAAAAGGCGCGCAGAGGAAAATAGCGCAGCAGCAATTCCTCGTAGCGGCCGGTGGCACGGATGTGCTTCAGGGCGGCATTGATCAGGCTTTTCAGCTGCTGGTCCTCACGCCCCACCACCACGCCGACGCCATCGCCGAAGTATTTCGGCTCGCTAAAGGGTCCGCCCTTGAATTCGCAGCATCCCTTCGAGGCGGTGCCGTTCAGCCAAAACACCAAACTGATGCCGTCATCGAACAACAGGTCGACGGCGCCGGTGATCAAGGCGTCGCGCGCAAGCTCCGGCGTCTCGAAGGCGCGGATCGAACTGTCGGAGAAAAAGGCGCGCAAATAGGCTTCGTGCGCCGTGCCCTTGGCAACCGCGATCCTTTTGCCCTCGAGCCCTTCTGGCGTGACCTCGAGCCGGCTCGCCGTGCGCGGACCGGCGAAGCGACCGGGCGTATGGTAGTAGCGATCGGTCACATCAACGGCCTTCAGCATGTTTTGACTGATGGCATGGGAGGCGATGATGGCGTCGGCTTCCCCGCGTCGCAGCGCCGGGATCAGCTCCGACCAGGGCCGCACCTGGATATCGCAGGCCGCGGCCAGCTCCAGGCAGACGGCGCGGGCGATGTCGACGTTGAAGCCGGTCAGCACGTTGTCTTCGTCGAGATAGTTGAAGGGTGGATAGTCGCCTTCGGTGAGGAAGCGTATGATGGCGCGCCGTGACAGCGTCTGATCGGTCTCGGCCTCGGGCACCGCCGGGGCCTGGGCGCGCAGCGGCGCGCTGGCGAGCATGGCGCCCAGCAGTGCGGCCGTCACAAGCCAGCACGCGGGCGTGAAGCGTTGCGGTCCGAGCATCATCCTTGGCGTTTGCCCTCTCCTTGCCGACCCGGCGCCGCCGAGCCACCGCCCCGGCGCCATGGGATCGGGTTTTCATCGCCGGCCCGCCGCGCCATTTTAAGACCAACCGCCCCTCCCGCCCAGAGCGTCGACGGCCCGAAAAGGCAAGGCCCGCCGCGGGGCTGCCCTGAAGGCATCCCCGCCTCCCTTTAAGGCTGCCAGGGCCGCTGCACCTCCGCGGCGGCCGGGGGCCGTTTGGCCTTGGCGATTTCGCGCGCCAGCGTGCCCAGCACCTCGCTCAGTCCCCGACGGGTGACGGCCGACAGCACAAGCGGCTTCTTGCGCGCGGCGCGCGTCAGCGCGGCAACCTTGGCCGCCAGCAGGTCGGCATCGACCGCATCGCACTTGGACAGGGCCACGATCTCCTTCTTGCGCTCGAGCCCCGCCCCGTAGGCCTTGAGCTCGGCGCGCACGGTGCGGTAGGCGGCGGCAACGTCCTCGCGCGTGGCATCGACGAGGTGCAAAAGCACGCTGCAGCGCTCGACGTGACCCAGAAAGCGCGTGCCGAGGCCCGACCCCAGGTGCGCACCCTGGATCAGGCCCGGCACGTCGGCGAGCACGAAATCGAAGCCCTCGATCCGCACTACACCCAAGTGCGGGTTGAGGCTGGTGAAGGGGTAGTCGGCGATCTTGGGCTTGGCGGCGCTGACGCTGGCAAGGAAGGTGGATTTGCCCGCGTTCGGTTCGCCGATAATCCCGGCGTCGGCAATGAGCTTCAGGCGGAGCCAGATCGTCAGCTCCTCGCCCGGCGCCCCGGGATTGGCGCGGCGCGGCGCCCGATTGGTCGACGATTTGAAATGGGCATTGCCGAAGCCGCCGTTGCCGCCGCGCGCGAGGCGAGCCCGGTCACCGACCTTGACGAGATCGGCCAGCAGCGCGGTTTGATCCTCCGCGTAGATCTGCGTTCCCGGCGGCACCGCGATCAGCTTGTCCGCGCCGGACGCGCCGGCGCGATTCTTGCCCATGCCGGTGCGGCCGTTCTGGGCCTTGAAGTGCTGCTGGTAGCGGTAATCGATCAGGGTGTTGAGACCGGCGACGCACTCAGCCCAGACATCCCCACCCTTGCCGCCGTCGCCGCCGTCGGGGCCGCCGAACTCGATGAATTTTTCGCGCCGAAAGGAGACCGCACCGGGCCCACCGTCGCCGGAGCGGATGTAGATCTTGGCTTGGTCCAAAAACTTCATGGGCTCCGCCGCGGCAGGCTGCTCAGCCGGCCCCAATCCGACCCAGCCAGGTGCGCCAGCGCCGCCGCTCCGCCAGGCCAGCGGCCGTGGGGGCGATCACCAGCAAAGCGCGTTGGCGCTCCAAGCGATAGGTAATGGCGTCAACTTGGTAGCCGCGCGCCGTACAGGCAATGGGCATGCGCTCGACCTCGACGAAGCCGAGCTTGGCCAAGACGCGGCCCGAGGCGGGGTTGTCGACGAAGTGGGCGGACGAAAAGGCCGGCAATCGCCGGTCGCGCACGCCATGGGCCAAGACGGCGCGGGCGGCCTCGGTCGCATAACCTTGGCCCCACCAGGGCTTGCCGAGCCAAAACCCGAGTTCGGCGATGCCCGTGGGGCGGCGGTAGAACCCCGCGCCGCCGATCAGGTGCCGGCCTTCCGCTTCGATCGCAAACCGCACCTCGCCCCGAGCGGGCTTGAGCCAGGCCAGTGCCTGGGCTTCGTCGAAGGGATGGGGGATGTCGCTCGTCATCGAGGCGACCGCCCAGTCACCGGCGAGGCGCGCAAACTCCCGAGCATCGGAGCGTTGGAAGGACCGCAGGAGCAGGCGCTGGGTTCTGATCGTCAACATGCGGCGTCTTTGTGCGCGCGCCCCGAACCTGGTTTGTCACCCGGCAAGCCGGCGGCGACGTCGCCTGGGCGCACCTTTAAGTGTTAAGTGCGCGCACCTTAGGCGTTATTCGGCGGCACCTTTGGCCGCCGGCTTCACCGACACGAAGATGCGGCCGTTGCGCTTGGTGGCAAATTCGACATTGCCCTCGGTCAAGGCAAACAGCGTGTGGTCCGTGCCCATGCCGACGTTCGACCCCGGGTGCCAGCGGGTGCCGCGCTGACGCACGAGAATGTTGCCGGCAAGAACGCGCTCGCCGCCATACCGTTTGATCCCGAGCCGTCGCCCCGCCGTATCGCGGCCGTTGCGCGAGGATCCGCCCGCCTTTTTGTGCGCCATGAAAACGATCCTTGCTTGAGCCGGCGCTCAGGCGCCGATGATATCCTTGATGCGAACGGTGGTCTGTTCTTGCCGGTGGCCCCGCTTGCGCCTTGAGTTTTTCCGCCGCCGCTTCTTGAAGGCGATGACCTTGCGGGCCCGGCCCTGCTCCAGGATCTCGGCGGTCACCTTGGCGCCCGCGACGCCGGGCGTGCCAACTTTGGGCGCTTCGCCGCCCAGCATCAGCACGTCGGCAAACTCCACGGTTGCCCCGGCTTCGCCGGCGACTTTTTCGACCGTCAGGACATCATTGGCAGCGACGCGGTACTGCTTGCCGCCGGTCTTGATGACAGCGTACATCTTTGAATTCCTTAGATTTCCCGCTGCAAACGACACTCACTCGCGCACACGGGAATCGCGCGCGCGGGATAGCGTGGCTCGGGTCGGCGCGCACTATCGTGGAGGGGCGGCGCAAAGTCAACTTTGCTGATGGCACGCAGGGGCAGCTCGCGGGTTGACAGGTGCGCCGCCTTCAACGATGGTGCGGCCAAATCCAGACGGCCCCGTGACAACGAGCCGCCGCCTGGCACGCGGGTCGGGCCAAGGGGCACGACCAAAAGCCAGGAGGTCAACGTCCGCCAGCGCGTTGCGCCCGCGGGCGCGCGTTCGTATTTGGGGGGTCCGTCGTTCCAGGACGAACCGGATCGGCGCGGTGGCGAGTTTTTGTGGGCTTGGGAGCATGGCTCCCCCTGGCGGGGATGGGCGCAGGTGTGCGCCCCTCGGACCCTGCGGCTGGCGCCGAACCGTCGCAGGCGGGGCACGACGCCAGCGCGCGTCGACCCGCACGCCCAAAGCCACCCGCGCCGCCGGCGCCGGCCCGGCGCGGCCGATCGCAATCGCAGCTGCTGCTGGAGCCTAAATGTTCCAATCGCTGTCAGATCGCCTCTCCGGCATCTTTGAAAAACTGACCCGGCGCGGGTCGCTCAGCGACAGCGACGTGGCCGAGGCCATGCGCGAGGTCCGCCGAGCGCTATTGGAAGCCGACGTGGCACTCGAGGTGGTGCGCGACTTCACCGAGAAAGTGAAGGCCAAGGCGGTGGGCCAGGAGGTGATCAAGTCGATCACACCCGGCCAGATGGTGGTCAAGATTGTGCATGATGAGCTCGTGCGCATGCTGGGCTCGGAGGCCGAATCCATCGACCTGGCCGCCCAGCCCCCGGTGACGATCATGCTGGTGGGCCTGCAGGGTTCGGGCAAGACCACCACCTGCGCCAAAATCGGCTACCGGCTGACCAACCGCGACAAAAAGAAGGTGTTGATGGCCTCGCTCGACACGCGGCGGCCCGCAGCCCAGGAGCAGTTGCGGGTGCTGGGCGAGCAGACCCAGGTCGACACCTTGCCGATCGTGGCGGGGCAAACACCCCAGCAGATCGCCCAGCGCGCCTTGGATGCCTCACGGCTCGCCGGCTATGATGTGGTGTTGCTCGACACCGCCGGCCGCATTCATATCGACGAAGAGCTGATGCAGGAATCGGCCGAGGTAAGCCGCATCGCGCGGCCGCACGAGACCTTGCTCGTCGCCGATTCGCTGACCGGCCAGGACGCGGTCAAGCTTGCCAAAAACTTCGATGAGCGGGTCGGCATCACCGGCATCGTGCTGACGCGCGTCGATGGCGACGGCCGCGGCGGCGCCGCGCTCAGCATGCGCGCCGTGACGGGCAAGCCGATCAAGCTCGTCGGTGTCGGCGAGAGGTGGGACGCGCTGGAAGATTTTCATCCCCAGCGCATTGCCGGGCGCATTCTCGGCATGGGCGACGTGGTCAGCCTGGTGGAGAAAGCCGCCCAGACGATCGACCTCGAGAAGGCGCAGAGCATCGCCGAGAAGCTGCGCAAGGGTGCCTTCGATCTGGAAGACCTGGCCGATCAGCTCAAGCAGATGGAGCGGCTTGGCGGCATGTCCAGCATGCTGGGAATGCTGCCTGGCATCGGCAAGATCAAGCGGCAAATCGACGAAGCCAACCTCGACAACAGCATCATCAAGCGCCAGCGCGCCATTATCTCGTCGATGACGCCGAAGGAGCGGCGCAACCCGAAGATGCTCGATGGCAAGCGCAAGCGCCGCATCGCGGCCGGCTCGGGTACCAGACCCGAGGACGTCAACCGTCTGCTCAAGATGCACCGTCAGATGGCGGACATGATGAAGCTGATGGGCAAGCAGCGCGGCGGCCTGATGCAGCGCATGATGGGCATGGGCGGCGGCGCGGCGCCGAGCCCCGCCGAACTGGAAAAAATGCAGGCCGACCTGGCGCGGCTCGATCCCAAGGTGCTGGAGAAGCTGCCCAAGGACTTGCAGGGTGGTTTGCCCAAGGGGCTGTCGGGATTGGGTGGCGGGCCGTTGCCGAAGCTGCCGGGCCTGCCGGGTTTCGGTGGCGGGCCGTCGCGGCTGCCTGGCTTGCCCGGACTGCCGGGCAAGAAGAAGTAGCTGCCCCCCTATGCCCCTCAACAGTTAACCAAAGCTCAACAACCCAGGAGATAAGCATGGCCGTAAAGATACGTCTGTCGCGCGGAGGCACCAAGAAGCGACCCTACTTCTACATTGTGGTCGCCGATTCCACCTCGCCCCGCGACGGTCGCTACATTGAACAGATCGGCACGCACAATCCGCTCCTGCCCAAGGACAACGCCGATCGCGTCAAACTCGACGTCGAACGTGCCAAGCACTGGCTCGCCGTCGGGGCACAGCCGACCGACCGCGTGTTGCGCTTTCTCGATGCCGCGGGTCTCGCCAAGCGCACCCAAGGCAACAATCCCGAAAGGGGCAAGCCGAAGAAAAAGCGCATGGAGCGTGAAGCGGCGGCCGCCGAGGCCGCGGCCAAGAAGGCCGAGGCTGGCGAAGCCAAATCGGCATGAGGCGCGCCGTGGCCGAGGACGCTTGCCATCGCATCCTCCTCGGCCGCATCGCCGGCGCCCATGGGCTTAAGGGCGAGGTGCTGATCCACTCCTTCGCTAGCGTACCGGAAAGCATCGCCGCCTACGGGCCGCTCTCGGACGCGGAAGGCAGCAAGATCTTCACGATCACGCGCGCCAAACCGACGGCCAAAGGCGTGGTGGCGCGCCTGGCGGGCGTTGGCGACCGCGAGGCGGCCGAAGCTCTGATGGGGCTCGGGCTTTACGTCGCCCGCACGCGCCTGCCGCCGCCCGCGGAGGACGAGTTCTATCACGCCGACCTCATCGGCTTGGAGGCCGTCGACCCCGCCGGGCGGGTGCTGGGGCGCATCAGCGCCGTGCACAATTTCGGCGCCGGTGATTTGATCGAGATCCGGTTGGCGGGGTCGGGCAAGACCGAGCTGGTGCCGTTCACCTCAGCCAGCGTGCCGAGTTTGGACGTCACTGCCGGTCGCGCCGTGGTCGTAATGCCCCCCGTGCATCGGGCACCACCGGCAACGGATTAACCGAGGCAACGGTTCGGCTCACGTGGCCTTGCCCTCGAAGAATTCCTTCATCTTGGCAAAAAAGCCCGAGGAATGCGGCGACGTCTCGCGATTGCTCTCGCGCTCGAATTCCTCGAGCAACTGACGTTGGCGCGCGTTAAGGCTCTTGGGCGTCTCGACCTCGACCTGGATGTACATGTCGCCCGTGACCTTGGAGCGTAACACCGGCATGCCCTTGCCTTTGAGGCGGAACTGCTTGCCGCTTTCGGTGCCCTCCGGCACCTTGACCCGGGTCTTGCCGTTATCAATGGTGGGAACGTCGATCTGGCCGCCGAGGGCCGCCGTGGTCATGGAAATCGGCACGCGGCAGAAGATGTCGGCGCCGTCGCGCTGAAAGAACTCGTGCGGCTTGATCGACAGGAAAATATATAGATCACCGGCCGGACCGCCGCGTAGCCCGGCTTCGCCCTCGCCGGCGAGACGAATGCGCGTGCCGTCTTCAACGCCCGCTGGGATGTTGACGGAGAGCTGGCGCTCCTTGACCACGCGGCCCTTGCCGCCGCAATCGCCGCACGGATCGGAGATGATTTCGCCGCGGCCGTGGCAGCCGGGGCAGGTGCGCTCGATGGTAAAGAAGCCCTGGCTCGCGCGCACCTTACCGATACCGCCGCAGGTGGGGCAGGCGGAGGGCTTGGTGCCGGGGTTGGCGCCGGTGCCCGTGCAACCCTCGCAGGTGACGCTGGTCGGCACCCGGATTTGCGCGGTCTTGCCGCTATAGGCCTCCCGCAAGCTGACTTCCATATTGTAGCGCAGATCGGCGCCGCGTTCGCGGCCGGAGCGTCGGGCCCCACCGCCGCGCCGTCCGCCCATGAACTCGCCGAACAGATCGTCGAAGATGTCAGACATCGAGGAGGCAAAATCCGGCCCAAAACCGTGGCCGTGCCCGCCGCGACCGTCGAAGGCGGCGTGGCCGAACTGGTCGTAGGCCGCCCGCTTCTGCGGGTCTTTCAGGGCCTCGTAGGCCTCGTTGAGCTCCTTGAACTTCTGCTCGGCGCTCTTGTCGCTGGCGTTGCGATCGGGGTGGCAATCCTTGGCAAGGCGGCGGAAGGCCGACTTGATATCCTGCTCACTTGCCCCTCGGCTGATCCCCAAAACGTCGTAATAGTCGCGCTTGGCCATGGGCCTGAGTATCCAATTCTCGCCTTCTTACGCGGGCAGCTCCACGCGGTCGGCGTACGTGAGGCAAGCCCCCGCCCTACCAGCGCATCGTCTCTATCGCGACTGCTGGCCTGACGAGGGCTTGCATGATTAATCCCCCAGCTTAGGCAGACTTCTTCTTGTCGTCTTTTACTTCTTCGAAGTCGGCGTCGACGACATTATCGCCGCCGCCCCCCTTCTTTTGTGCCTCGCCTGTGCCGCCGCCCGGGGCGCCTTCGGCGGCCTGCTGAGCGCCGTAGATCGCCTCGCCGAGTTTCATCGAGGCTTGCGCCAGGGCATTGGTCTTGGACTTGATCGCCTCGAGGTCATCCGCCTTCAGCGCCTCTCTCAGCTCGCCGATTGCCGTCTCGATCTTGCTCTTGTCGCCGGCGGCTACCTTCTCGCCCAAATCCTTGAGCGACTTCTCGGTCGCGTGGATCATGGCATCGGCGCCGTTCTTGGTCTCGACCAGTTCGCGCTTCTTTTTATCGTCGTCCTTGAAGCGCTCGGCTTCCTCGGTCATGCGCTTGATGTCGGCCTCGGTGAGACCACCGGAGGCCTGGATGCGGATCGACTGCTCCTTGTTGGTGGCCTTGTCCTTGGCCGAGACGTGCACGATGCCGTTGGCATCGATGTCGAAGGTGACCTCGATCTGCGGCATGCCGCGCGGGGCCGGCGGGATGCCGACCAAATCGAATTGACCGAGCAGCTTGTTGTCGGCCGCCATCTCGCGCTCGCCCTGGCTGACCCGGATCGTCACCGCGTTCTGGCCATCCTCGGCGGTGGAGAAAATCTGGCTCTTCTTGGTCGGGATGGTGGTGTTGCGATCGATCAACCGCGTGAACACCCCACCCAGGGTCTCGATGCCGAGCGACAGCGGCGTAACATCGAGCAGCAGCACGTCCTTGACATCGCCCTTGAGCACGCCACCCTGGATCGCCGCACCGACGGCAACCACCTCGTCCGGGTTGACGCCCTTGTGCGGCTCCTTGCCGAACAGCTCCTTGACGATCTGCTGGACCTTGGGCATGCGCGTCATGCCGCCGACCAGCACCACCTCGCCGATCTCGGCGGCCTTCAGCCCGGCATCCTTCAGCGCCTGCTGACACGGACCCTTGGTGCGCTCAATCAGGTCGTCGACCAGGCTCTCGAGCTTGGCGCGCGTCAGCTTCAAGGTCAGATGCAGCGGCGACTGCGTCTGCGGGTTCATGCTGATGAAGGGCAGGTTGATTTCGGTCTGCTGCGAGGACGACAGCTCGATCTTGGCCTTCTCGGAGGCTTCCTTCAGGCGTTGCAAGGCCAGCTTGTCGTTCCTTAAATCGATGCCGTTTTCCTTCCTGAACTCGCCGGCGAGATACTCGACCAGGCGCATGTCGAAATCCTCGCCGCCGAGGAAGGTGTCGCCATTGGTCGATTTCACCTCGAACACGCCGTCGCCGATCTCGAGCACGGAAATGTCGAAGGTACCGCCGCCGAGGTCGTACACGGCGATGGTCTTGGAGTCCTTTTTCTTGTCGAGACCGTAGGCGAGCGCCGCTGCCGTCGGCTCGTTGATGATGCGCAGAACCTCGAGCCCGGCGATCTTGCCGGCATCCTTCGTGGCCTGACGCTGGGCATCGTTGAAGTAGGCCGGCACGGTGATGACGGCTTGCGTCACGCTCTCGCCGAGCTTGGCTTCGGCCGTCTCTTTCATCTTCTGCAGCACGTAGGCCGAAATCTGCGCCGGGGAGTATTGCTTGCCATGCGCCTCGACCCAGGCATCCCCGTTGGGGCCCTTGATGATCTTGTAGGGGACGAGGTTCTTGTCCTTTTCCACCATCGGATCGTCATAGCGCCGGCCGATTAGGCGCTTGATGGCGAAGAACGTGTTCAGCGGATTGGTCACCCCCTGGCGCTTGGCCGGCAGGCCAACCAGGCGTTCACCGTCATCCGTGAACGCAACGATCGATGGGGTGGTGTTGGACCCTTCAGCGTTTTCGAGCACCTTGGGCTTGGAGCCCTCCATGACCGCGACGCAGGAATTGGTGGTGCCGAGGTCGATGCCGATCACTTTGGCCATGTCGTCTTTGTCCTCTCCTTTGCGGCAAACCGCCCGGACCCAAAAACTTGGCGCCCGGCGCCCATGGCCCGCTATGGAGCCATGAGAACGGTCCCCTAGAGCTGCGATTGCTTGTCTGGCGTTATATAGTGGGGCCCTTTTAGGGCTGCAACGGTCGCGAACCAGGCCCCGGGCGGCAATTGTTACGAACCCGTTGATCGATGTACAGCAGCCACAAAATCTGCCCCTTAGCGCCGCCCCCGACGGCTTTCGCTACTTGCCGGGCCAGCTGGACCCGCCGGAGCAGGCCCAGCGGATCGGCAAAATCGGCGCCGTGATTCGCCTGGCTCCTCTGTTTGTTCCCGCCATGGCCTGCGCCGGTCCCGCCTTTTTCTGTACGCATCAGCAGCCGCGGCGCGGCTAGGTTTCGGAGGCGACGGGCGGCTATCGCCATCGGCCCCATCATCCCGAGACGGGGCGGCCCTGGCTCGCCACCCGCATGCCGGCAGCTGGCCGTTTCAACCTCACGCGACACCGGCTTCAGCCGCCTTGAGCCCACGCCCACAAGGCCCGGCCCAATGGCCCGTTGCCCACATGGCCCGTTGCCCGCATGGCCCGTTGCCCGCATGGCCCGCGCTAGGTGATCCCGCCCTGGCCGTTGGGCGGGCTGTCGTCGTTGGCGGCCGGGCGCGCCTCGGGGGCCCTCGGCTCGGCCTTGGCGATCACCACCATGGCCGGGCGCAGCACCCGATCTTCGATGGTAAAGCCCGGCTGAAACACCTGCACGATGGTACCGGGCGCAACGTCGCCGCGGGGAACCTCCATCATCGCCTGGTGCAGGTGCGGGTTGAAGGGTTCGTCTTTCGGGTTGAGCCGCTTGATGCCGTGTCGCTCCAAGATGTTGAGCAGCTCCCGCTCGGTCAGCGTGACACCCTCAAGGAAACTCTTGAGCGCCGGCTCGCGCTCGGCGGCGCCGGCGGGCACCGCGTCGATCGCGCGCTGAAAATTGTCGCCGACGTTGACGATGTCGCGCGCGAACTTGGTGATGGCGTATTTCGCCGTCTCCTCCTTCTCGCGCTCGTAGCGCTTGCGCACGTTTTCCGTCTCGGCCTGGGCCCGCATCCACCGATCCTTGTAATCGGCGACCTCGGCCTGCAGCGCGGCGATCACGTCGTGCACGCTCCGCTGTCCCTCGCCCGCCGCCGCGCCGGCCGCCGATGGCTCGCCAGCAGGGTCGGACGAGGTGGTTCCGGGGCTCGGCCGGTTCGGGTCGGACTCATCGGGCGGTGGTTGATGCATCATCTCTTCCGCGTTGCTGGCAACGTGCGCGCCCTGCCGATTTGCAGCCTTACGATCAGAACGCGACGACGGGCAATTGGGATTCGTGCCGATATCGTGCAGTGCGCCAAAAAAATCAAGTCAGAAGGCGGCCCACAAGCTTGGCCGTATAGTCCACCATCGGAATGATGCGCGCGTAGTTGAGCCGGGTAGGACCGATCACGCCTAGGACGCCGACAATCTGGCGCTGCTTGTCCTGGAATGGGGCCACGATCAGGGACGACCCCGACAGGGAGAATAGCTTGTTTTCCGAGCCAATGAAGATGTGCACCCCTTCGCCGCGCTCGGCGAGCCCCAACAGCTGCACAAGGTCGCGCTTGGCCTCGAGATCGTCGAACAACTGGCGAATGCGCGCGAGGTTTTCCAGGCCGTCGACATCCTTGAGCAGGTTGGCCTGACCGCGCACGATCAGGCTTTTCTGCTCGCCGAGCGCGCCGGACCAGGTGGCAAGCCCGGCCTCGACCACTTTCTGCGTCAGCTGATCGAGCTCGGCCTTTGCGGAGGCAAGCTCGACCTCCACGCGTGCCTTGGCCTCGCCGAGCGTCAACCCGCGGATGCGGGCGTTGAGGTAGTTGGCGGCCTCCGTCAAGCTGGATGGGGGCAGCCCTGCCGGCAGCGTGATGACGCGATTTTCGACGCTCTGGTCGTCGCCGACCAAGATCACCAGCGCCTTACCGGGCTCGAGTTGTACAAACTCGATGTGTTTGAGCTTGCCCACCTGACGGTCGCTGATGACAAGCCCGGCGCAGTGGGAAAGCCCGGAGATCATCTCGCCGGCCTCGCTCAACACCTGCTGCAGCGACTTCTCGCGCTTGACACCAATCTGGACCTCGATCTGGCGTCGCTCCTCGTCGGTGAGATCGCCGATCTCCAACAGGCCGTCGACGAACAAGCGCAGGCCGGCCTCGGTGGGCAGCCGGCCGGCGGAGGTGTGGGGTGCATAGATGTAGCCCAGGTGCTCCAGGTCCGACATCACGTTTCGGATCGAAGCCGGCGACAGCGTCATGGGCAGATGACGCGCGAGGTTGCGCGAGCCAACCGGGTCACCCGTCGCCAAATAGCTCTCCACGATCTGGCGGAAAATGGTGCGAGAGCGTTCGTTCAGCTTTTGCAGGTCCGAGAGGGCCTCCAGCGACCCTAAACGGGGGAAGGTCTTGTCCAAGTGCGTGCGCCGAAATGTGAGGTTACGGGTGCCCAGAGTCTAGGGAACAGCGCCCGTCCTCGTCAAACGAAGCTGTGGAGGGAGACGGGCCAAGGCCGCTTTCCTGGCGCGACAGCCTGGACGCCCCATGCCGGCGGCCGGCCTAGCCGGCCCGGACCGGCGAACCGATCCGGCTCAGCGCCCCCTGGGCGTCGGAGCGTTTTTCACGATCTCGGTCTTGTCGCACAGCGTGAATTCGGGGAGATCCGCGAAAGGTGGCGAGCGATAGGCCGTACCTGGCGACCTCGGTGGACAGGCCAAGTAGAGGCGGCCAAATTGATCGAGTGCCTGGAGCTATAGAGCACGTAATAAAGGGCTAGCCGAAAAGGCGATCCAGAGCAGCCCGCGCAGGGCGCGCATCAATGACCTGGCCACCGTCCTCGTCGCTCAAGCTCCTGGCGCCGCGGGCCTTGTGCCACGCTGGCCCAAACCTCCGAGCTTCAGTCCTCTGGTCCCAGTCCGATCGCCCCTGCGAACTTTTCGTTAGCCTTTCCCGTTGGCCTTTCGTCTTGGCCATCCCTTCTGGCGCGCACCCGGCCTTCTGGCGCGCACCCGGTCTCTGGCGCGCGCCCGGGTGGCTCGGGCGGTGCGGCTTCAGCGCCTCCGACCTTTTCCCGCGCCCGGCAAATGCCCGCCGAAGTGCTTCCAATGGGCGCAAGATCGCTTTAGTGTGCGCCCACAATTTCCTCTGCTAGAGACCGAAGTGCGCCCGATGCGTCCCTCCAAGCGCAAGCCCGATGAGCTACGCCGCGTCTCGATTGAACGTGCGGTATCGATGCACGCCGAAGGCTCCTGCTTGATCAAGTTCGGCAATACGCACGTCCACTGCACCGCGAGCCTGGAAGAGCGCATGCCGCCTTGGCTCAAGGGGCAGGGTCGCGGCTGGGTGACGGCGGAGTACGGTATGCTGCCGCGCGCCACCACCGACCGCACTCGACGTGAAGCCACCGCCGGCCATCCCTCGGGGCGCACGCAAGAGATCCAGCGTCTGATCGGGCGCGCGCTGCGCGCGGTGGTCGACTTGCCGAAGCTCGGCGAGCGGCAAATCTCCATCGATTGCGACGTGATCCAGGCCGACGGCGGCACCCGCACCGCGGCCATTACCGGCGCCTGGGTGGCGCTGCACGATTGCCTAAAGTGGATGCAGGCGCGCGATATGATCCGCGAGGGTGTGCTGCGCGACCACGTGGCGGCCGTCTCCTGCGGCCTCTACAAGGGCACGGCGGTGCTTGATCTCGACTATCCCGAGGATTCCGGCGCCGACGCCGATGCCAACTTCGTCATGACCGGGGCCGGTGGCATCGTCGAGGTGCAAGGCACCGCCGAAACCCTGCCTTTCACGCAAGAGAGCTTCGACCAGTTGATGGCGCTGGCACGCAAAGGCATCGCAGAACTGATCGAGCTACAAAAGCTGACCGTCGCTTAGAGCCACGCGGGGAGCAATGCTTCCATCCGGCATTCTCGAGACCGTGCTTTATGCCAAGGACCTGGACGGCACCGAGCGGTTCTACGACCAGGCGCTGGGTCTTATTCCCTTTGCCAAGGTGCAAGGTCGCCACTTGTTTTACCGCTGCGGCAACCAGGTGCTTTTGATCTTCAATCCGGATGCCACCAAGGTGCCGCCGGCCCCCCGTGCCTTGCCGGTCCCACCCCATGGCATGGAGGGAGAGGGACATCTGTGCTTTCGGGCATCCGCCAGCGAGATCGACGCCTGGCGTGCCGCGCTGGAGGCGAAGGGCATCGCCATCGAGGCCGATTTCGAGTGGCCCGGCGGTGGGCGCTCGATCTACTTTCGCGATCCGGCCGGCAACTGCTTGGAGTTCGCCGAGCCGCGCATCTGGAAACTGGCATGAGCCGCCGCCTGCCCCCCAGTTCCCGCCTCGTCGTCGCCAGCCACAATCCGGGCAAGGTCGCCGAGATCGTCGAGTTGGTCGCCCCATTCGGGCTCAGCGTTACCACGGCCGGCAAGCTCGGGCTGGCGGAGCCGGCGGAGACCGGCTCGAGCTTCGTGGCCAACGCCGAGCTCAAGGCGCTGGCCGCGGCCGAGGCCTCCGGCCTGCCGGCACTGGCCGATGACTCCGGCCTCGAGGTGGTCGCCTTGGGCGGGGCGCCGGGAATTTATTCGGCCCGCTGGGCTGGGCCTGAGAAGGACTTTGGCGTTGCCATGCGGCGCCTGCACGACGAGCTTGCCCGCGGCGGCGCCTGGCTGCCACCCGGGCCGTTCGCCAACTTCACGGCCGCGCTGTGCCTGGCTTGGCCCGATGGAGAGGTGGCGGCCTTCGAGGGTAAGGTCTATGGCCACCTGGTCTGGCCCCCCCGCGGCGGCAAGGGATTCGGCTATGATCCAATGTTCGTCCCCGAGGGCGAGACCTTGACCTTCGGCGAAATGGAGCCCGAGGCAAAGCATGCAATCTCGCACCGCGCCCGCGCCTTTGAGCGCTTCGTTCGCGCCTGCCTCAGTGACGCCTAGCGGCGCCTTCGGCGTCTATTTGCATTGGCCGTTTTGCGCCTCCAAATGCCCTTACTGCGACTTCAACAGTCATGTCCGAGCCGGGGGCATCGACGAGGCGCGCTTTGTGGCCGCCTACCGCCGCGAACTGCAGCATTGGGCCGAGCTTGCCCCGGGCCGCACCGTCGGCAGCATCTTTTTCGGCGGCGGTACGCCCTCGCTGATGTCGCCGGCCGCCGTCGGTGCCCTGCTCGAGGAGATCGCCGCGCTATGGCGGATCGACGCCGGCGTCGAGGTCACGCTGGAGGCCAATCCATCGAGCGTGGAAGCGGCCCGGTTCGGGGGCTATCGCAGTGCGGGGGTGAACCGCGTGTCGCTCGGGGTGCAGTCCTTAGCCGATACGGCCCTGCGCGCGCTGGGCCGGCTGCATACGGCCGCGGAGGCCGTGGCCGCCATCGAGGTGACGCGCCGAACCTTTGCCCGCTTTTCCTTTGATTTGATTTACGCGCGACCGCAACAAACGCTATCGGACTGGCGGGCCGAACTGGGCCAGGCGCTGGACCTGGCCGGCCAGCACCTTTCCCTTTACCAGCTCACCATCGAAGCGGGAACACCCTTTGCCGCGCTCAACGCTGCGGGCAAGCTCGCCATTCCAGAGGAGGCGCGGGCGGCGGAATTTTACGAGCTGACGCAGACCGCCACCGCGGCGGCCGGGCTGCCCGCCTACGAGATTTCCAACCACGCCAGAGCGGGCGAGGCGTGCCGGCACAATTTGCTCTACTGGCGTTACGGTGAGTATGCCGGAATTGGCGCCGGCGCCCACGGCCGCTTGGTCGGGAGCACCGGCCGCTGGGCTACCAGCACCGAGCGCCAGCCCGAGCGCTGGCTTGCCGCCGTCGAGGCCAATGGGCACGGCCTGGTCGAGGCCAGCGCGCTGACGCTCGACGAGCAGGCCGACGAGGCGCTGTTAATGGGGCTGCGGCTGAGCGAGGGCGTCGATCTTGAGCGCCTACGCACAATCGCCGGTGTCTGTCCGGGCCAAGAGGCGATCGAACGGCTGATCGCGCGCGGGCTCATCGAACGCGGGGCACACCACCTCCGGGCCACGGCCATGGGACGGCCGGTTCTCAACGCCCTTGTGGTCGAGCTGGCGCGCTCGCTGCAAGGCATTTCAGTTGTTGAGGAAGTTGAAGAAGCCCGAAACTAGGCCGGGCGTGGCGCCACCGGCCGTGCCCGCCACCGATCCGAGCGCCGGCGGCGGGTCAATGATGCCCGCACCGATCTTTTGCACCTCGAGGACGGCCAGCCCCCGCTCGGCGGTGCCATCGGCGAGCAGCCGATAGGGTCCATCCACGCCGGTAAAGCCACTCGGGCGCGTCAAGGCGGCCAAAGCGTAGCGCTCGGCCTCGTTCGCCGATCCCGACAGCGTGATGGCCAGGCTCACCGCGTCGTAGGCGAGGCTCGCAATGCGCGGCGGCGCCTGGCCGTAACTCTTGGCGAATTTCTGCGCGAACTCCTCCCAGCCGTGCGGATCGGGACCCGGGTACCAGGCCCCGACCAGGCCAGCGTTGTGGCCGGCATTGGCGTAGTCCATACCCCCCGTACCGAGCACCTTGACGGCGGTGCTATCGATCTCGGCTTGCGGCATCAGGCGTGCAAGTCGTTCCAAGTTCTCCTGCCCACCCGGCAGAAACAGCGCGTCGACCTGACCGCCTTCGCTCTCCCGCGCGGCGCTGAGCACTATGCCGACCTTGCGCATGGGCTCGAGCATACCGTTGGCAGAGGCCGGGTAGCTTTCAAGCGCCACGATGGCGCCGCCCGAGCGTTCGACGGCGTCGCGAAAACCCTCGGCGGCGACCTTGCCAAAGGCATCATCCGGGATGAGAGCCGCGAACCGGCGCTTGCCTTGCCGCGCCGCATAGGCGACCACGCGGGCGATTTCGGGCGCGGGCTGAAAGCTTAACAGATAAACGCCGCGGCCGGCCACGTGGCGATCGTTGGAAAAGGCGACCACCGGCACATTGGCCTGGCGGGCAATCGGCGCGACGGCGGCGACGGATTTGGCAAACAGCGGACCAAGAATCAGGCTAGCGCCGTCCTTGATGGCATCGTGCGCCGCCGCTGCGGCGCCTTCCGGCGTGCCCTTGTCGTCCTTGATCAGCAACTGCAGGTTTGGACTGTCACGGTCGAACAGCGCCAACTCGCCGGCCTGCTTCAGCGCCTTGCCGATGAGGCCTGGCTGGCCTTGCGCCGTTACGGAGGCGATGAGGGCCACTTTCACCGGGGCGCTTTTGAGGGCCGCTTCGGGGCCCGGCGTTGGCGTTGCCGACGTCGTCAATGCCCCCGGTGCCCCCGGTGCGTTGGCGGCGCAGCCGGCCAGCACGACCGCGCACACGGCCAGCTCGAGATGGGCAAGCTTGGCCCGACGCAGCCAGGCTCCTGCCGATGCCAGCGGTCCCCTCATCCGATGCCGTCGATGTTGCCGTCGCCACTGCGCGTGGAGATAACGATCTCGAATCTCCTGCGAAGAAGGCAGAGTGAGCGCCGGGGCGCAACAAAAAACGCCAAATGGGGTGGCGCTTTGGCGGTCGGCAGCGGCATAACTGCAAATGTCCGCGAGGAACGAGGACCGTGACGCAACCGGCCGATCCTTTGAGCTGTGGCGGCGGCCCAATGGCCGAACGCGTCCTTGCGCACCTCGCAGGGCTGCAGGCGCAAGCTTTGCCGGCGGGCCTCCACATCATCGCCACGCCCATTGGCAATCTCGGCGACATTAGCTTGAGGGCGCTCGCGACGCTGGCGCGCGCCGACCTCGTCTACTGCGAGGACACGCGCCACAGCCGCACGCTGTTGGCGCATTTTGGCATCAGCCGCCCACTGCGTGCCTATCACGAGCACAACGCAGAGCGGGAGCGCCCGCGCATCATGGCCGAGCTGAGGCAGGATCGCTCGGTGGCCCTAATCAGCGACGCCGGGACACCGCTGATCTCCGATCCCGGCTACAAGCTAGTGCGCGCCGCCCTCGCGGCCGGCATCCGCGTTACCAGCCTGCCCGGCGCCTCGGCCGTGCTTGCCGCCCTGACCTCCTGTGGGCTTGCCACCGATGCCTTCTTATTCATCGGCTTTTTGCCGGCCAAGCAGGCGGCTCGGCGTACGCGATTGGCCGAGCTCGCCGCCACGCCGGCGACGCTCGTGGCCTTCGAGGCACCGACGCGTCTCTCGGCCAGTCTTGCCGACATTGCTGTGGTGCTCGCCGATCGTGCCGTCGCGGTGGCGCGCGAGCTCACCAAGTTGCACGAGGAAGTGCGCAGCGGCGATGCCGCGGAGCTGGCGCAGTGGGCCAATCAATCGGCGCCGCGCGGTGAAATGGTGATCGTCATCGGTCCACCCGCCGCGGCCGTCGCCGTCACCGACGCGGCGATCACGGCGCACTTGACGGGCCTGCTCGCGAGCATGAGCGTGCGCGACGCCGCCAAGGCCGCGGCTGCGGCCTTGGGCGTGTCGAAAGCGCGCGCCTACGAGCTGGCGCTGGCGCTGAGAGAGGACGAGCGCTGAAGACGCTGCCGAGCTCGCCGCCGGCACGCACCCCCCGCCAGCCGTGCGCCGCCACGGCGCTCGCGCCGAGCTATCCCAGCGTCGAGGATGGGACGCAATTGGCGGTTGAACTTGGCTGCGGAAAGGGCTTGCATGCGTCCTCGACCGTGCACGAGCCGTCCCGGAGTGGAGCGCATGCCGCTCAGAGTTGCCTGCCAGATGGATCCGATCGACCGCATCGACATCCGCGGTGATTCCACCTTTGCCTTGCTGCTGGAGGCCCAGCAACGCGGCCATCAGCTGTTCTACTACACGCCGCCGCACCTGAGCCTCCTGAACGGCCGGCTGATTGCGCAGGGCTCGACCCTGGCCGTCGAGGATCGGGTCGGCAATCACTACCGCGTCGGTGACCCGCGCTCGGAGGACCTGAGCCAGATGGATGTGGTGTTGCTGCGTCAGGACCCGCCCTTCGACATGTCCTACATCACCACCACCCACCTGCTTGAGCGGATTCATCCCAAGACCCTTGTGGTCAATGACCCCGCGCACGTGCGCAATGCGCCGGAGAAGGTGTTTGTGCTGGATTTCCTCGATCTGATGCCGCCGACGCTCGTGACCCGACACCTCGAGCAGGTGCGGGCCTTTCGCGCCGTGCACAAGGATATCATCCTGAAACCGCTCTACGGCAACGGCGGCGCCGCGGTGTTTCGCGTCGGCGAGGGTGACACCAACCTCAACTCGCTGGTGGAGTTGTTTCAAACCGTGTTCCGCGAACCCTTCATGGTGCAGCAGTATCGGCCCGAGGTGCGCGCCGGCGACAAACGCATCATCTTGGTCGACGGCGAGGTGGTGGGCGCCATCAACCGCGTTCCGGCCGCCGACGAGACGCGCTCCAACATGCACGTTGGCGGGGTCGCCACGGCAACCGAACTCACCGCCCGGGACCTGGAAATCTGCAAACGGCTTGGCCCCGAGCTCAAGCGGCGCGGCCTGCTGTTTACGGGCATCGACGTGATCGGCCCCTACCTCACGGAAATCAACGTCACCTCGCCGACGGGCATCCGACAGGTGAAGGCCTTCGGCGGGCCGGACATCGCCGCGCTCATTTGGAATGCCATCGAAGCGCGCGTGGGACGCGCTAGCGCGCTTGGCTAGGCCGGAGCCCGAGCCCGGCGCCGTATCGGACCAAGGCCACGCGCGGCCCGGACGGTCATGCACTGCTCACATGGTGGCGCCGATCTGCCAGGGCACGAATTCGTTGTCGCCGTAGCCCAACAGCTCGCTCTTGGTCTTTTCCCCTGAGGCCACGCGCAAAATGCTATCGAAAATCTCCCGCCCCTTGGCCTCGATCGAGACGCCGTCGAGAATGTCGCCGCAATTGATGTCCATGTCGTCGAGCATGCGCCGGTAGATGTCGTGGTTGGTGGCGAGCTTGATCGATGGCGTCGGCTTGCAGCCATAGGCCGAGCCGCGGCCCGTCGTAAAGCAAAGCAGGTTGCAGCCGCCGGCGACCTGACCCGTCGCCGCGACGGGGTCGTAGCCGGGCGTGTCCATGTAGACGAAGCCCTTGGCCGTCACCGGCTCGGCGTAACGGTAGACTTCGTTGAGTGTGGTGGTGCCTCCCTTGGCCGCCGCGCCCAACGACTTCTCCAGGATGGTGGTGAGGCCGCCGGCCTTGTTGCCGGGGCTTGGATTGTTGTCCATTGAACCGTCATTCCGGGCGCAATAGTCCTGCCACCAGCGAATGATTTCGACCAGCTTTTCGCCCACCTGGCGATTGCGCGCGCGCCGCGTCAAAAGGTGCTCGGCGCCATAGATCTCTGGGGTTTCCGAAAGCACCGCGGTACCGCCGTGGCGCACCAGCATGTCGACGGCGGCCCCCAGTGCGGGATTGGCGGTAATGCCGGAATAGCCGTCCGAGCCGCCGCACTGCAGGGCCAGCGTGATCTCGCTCGCCGGCACGGTTTGCCGTCGGGCGGCATTGGCGTGCGGCAGCATCTCCTTGATGCGCGCGACGCCGGCCTCGATCGACTTCCTGGTGCCGCCCGTATCCTGGATGGTCATGGTGCGGAAGTTATCGCCCTCCACGAGACCGTAGCGCTCCTTGAGGCGGGCGATCTGGAACACCTCGCAGCCGAGCCCGACGAGCAGTGCTGCGGCAAGGTTGGGATGGCCGGCATAACCCCACTGCGTGCGCTCCAACGCCTCGTAGCCCTCACCCTTGGCGGCAATCCCGCAGCCCGTGCCGTGCACGAACGACACCACGCCATCGACGTTTGCGTATTCCTGCAGGATGCCCGAGCGGCTCACCGCCTCGGCCATGAAGCGGGCAACCGAGGCCGAGCAGTTGACGCTCGTCAATACACCGATGTAGTTGCGCGTGCCGGTCTTGCCATTGCTGCGCCGAAACCCCTGAAAGGTCGCCCGCCGTTCGGGCGCCAGCATCGCTTCCTCGCGGGCGTCTTGGGCGTAGGCGTAGTCGCGCTCGAACTCCGCAAACGAGCAATTTTGGGTGTGCACGTGGCTGCCGGGGCTGATGTCTTCGCTGGCAAACCCGATAATTTGTCCGAATTTTAAGATGGGCTCTCCCCTGGCGATGGCTTGGGCCGCCATCTTGTGTCCGCGCTGGATGCGCGCGGTGGCCGTGACGCCGTCGACCGCACACCCGGGCGTGACGGGATCGACGGCGACGATAATGTTGTCGCGCGCATGGAGCCGCAGCGTGCGCGGCCTCGAGCTTTCCGGCTTGTCCTGCATGGCTGCCTCCCGGGGGTTGCCCCAATCATGCACCATTTTCGCCCCTGGCGCGATCTGATGCGCTAAGCTGGCACCGGCCGACCGCCTGCGGCGCCCCGCCCGGCCTCGGGGGCACGGTGGCTATCGCCTCGGAACCGCTTAGCAGTCAAGGATTTGCCCTCGTGAACCTGTCATCCATGCTCAAGGCGCGTGCCGCCGAGGCCAAGCCTATTCGCGTTGGTCAGATCGGCGCGGGCAAATTCGGCACCATGTTTCTGTCGCAAGTCCGCCTGACCGCCGGCATGCATCTCGTCGGCCTTGCCGATCTCGCACCGCAGCGCGCCAAGGATCGGCTGCTTGAGGTTGGCTGGCCAGGTGAACAGCTTACTGCCCGCGATGTCGGCGATGCGATCAAGACCGGCAAAACCTTCATCACCGATGATGCGCTCGCGGTGATCGCCCACCCCGAGGTCGAGGTGGTGATCGAGGCCACGGGCGACCCCGCCACCGGCATCCGGCTGTGCCAGGCCGCCATTCAGCACGGCAAGCACATCGTCATGGTCAACGTCGAGGCCGATGCTTTGGCCGGTCCCCTGCTGGCACGCCAAGCGCGCGAGGCGGGCGTCGTCTATTCGCTCGCCTGGGGCGACCAGCCGGCGCTGATTTGCGAGCACGTCGACTGGGCGCGCACCTGCGGCTTTGAGGTGATCGCCGCCGGCAAGGGCACGCGCTATCACCCGAGCTATCATCAATCCACCCCTGAGACCGTCTGGAGCATCCTCGATCAGTACCTAAGGATCACCGATCGCAGCCACATCAACCCAAAGATGTTCAACTCCTTCATCGACGGCACCAAGTCGGGGATCGAGATGACGGCGGTGGCAAACGCCACGGGTTTGCGGCCGCAGTCCAATGGGCTTGGCTTCCCGCCGTCCTCCCGCTTCGACCTTGCCGAAATCTTGAAGCCCAAGGGCGAGGGGGGCACGCTGGAGACGAAGGGTGTGACCGAGGTCGTCTCCTCCGTCGACCGTCAGGGCAAGGACGTGCCGCAGCATTTGGCAATGGGAACCTACGTCGTCATCGCCAGCCAGAGCCCCTATGCCAAGCAATGCTTCACGGAATACCACCTGCTGCCGGACCGAAGCGGCAACTATGCGGCGCTCTACCGGCCGACCCACATGATTGGTTTGGAGCTCGGGGTTTCCGTCGCCTCGGTGGCGCTACGCAAGGAGCCGACGGGCGCTCCCGTCGCCTTCAATTCGGACGTCGTGGCCACCGCCAAGCGCGCCCTGAAAAAAGGCGAGATCCTTGACGGCGAAGGTGGCTTCTGCGTTTGGGGCAAGCAGACCCCCGCCGCGGCTTCGCTGCGCCACGGCTATCTGCCGTTGGGCCTTGCCCATGACGTCAAGCTGACGCGCGACATCGCCGAAGGCCAGTCGCTCACATGGTCGGACGTGCTTTACGATGCGGAGGCGCCGGCCGTGCGGGTGCGGCGCGAAATGGAGGCCATGTTCGGGGCCGCCAAGGCCGATTAAGGGCCAATTAAGGGGCGATTAACGGCGCCAGTAGCCACGGCGGGTGTCGCTGCGATGCACGCCGTCCTCCGCCATCAAGGTGGCCAAGATACCCTCGCGCAGCCCGCGGTCGGCGACGCGCAGGCGATCGCAGGGCCACATCGTCAGCATCGCCTCGAGAATGGCGCAACCCGCAAGCACCAGATCGGCGCGCTCCCTGCCGATGCACGGTTCGGCCACGCGCGCTTCATAGCTGGCGGCGAGCAGGCGCGCCGAGACGGCGCGCGCCTCCTGCGTGTCCAGCCAGCAGCCATCGACGCGATTGCGATCGTAGCGCGGCAGGCCAAGATGCACACCCGCGATCGTGGTCACCGTCCCCGAGGTTCCGAGCAGATGCGTCCGGCTGCCGGGAAGACGCGCACGGAATTTGTGCACGGCCTCGAAGGGAGCCAGCAGCGTGCCGACGTGGTCAACCATCGCCTGAAACACCTCCGGGCACACAAAGACGCCGCCGAAGCGCTCCGCCAAGGTGACGACGCCGACCGGCAGCGACGTCCAAGCGGCGATACAGGCCTGCATCTCCAGGCGATCGGTCGGAACGGAACGGTCGAAGCCGCGCCGGCGCGACAGGTCGAGCCAAATCAGCTCCGAAGAACCGCCGCCGATGTCGAAGACAAGAACCAGATCGCAGGCGGGATCGATCAGGGAGGCACAACCCGACACGGCCAGGCGTGCCTCGGCCTCGCGGCTGACGATTTTTATGTCGAGGCCGGTTTCCCGATGCACGCGGCGCAAAAACTCCGGCGCATTGATCGCCACCCGGCAAGCTTCCGTGGCAATCAGCCCCGACCGCTCGACGTTGAGCGCGCGCATCTTGTTGGCACAGGCGTGCAGGGCATCGATGGTGCGCTCGATGGCGGCCTCCGACAGCCGCCCACTGATGGAAACACCCTCGCCCAAGCGAATGATGCGCGAGAAGGCGCCGATCACCTTAAAGCCGCGCGGCCGCGGGTGGGCGACAAGTAGGCGGCAGTTGTTGGTGCCAAGGTCGAGCGCGGCGTAGGCGCGTCGATAGCGCTGTCGCTGTGACGACGGCTCGCGGCGTTTCTGCGCGTAGTCGGGCGAGGCCATTGCCACGGCAAGACCATCGTGCCCAAACGCACCGTCGTCCACCACGTCCGGCAAAACCTCGCCGGCCTCTTTGCTCGCACCCTCCACAGTGGTCTCCGGCGTCCGTTCGCCGCGCTCGGACGTCCTTGTGCTTAAACTTGAGGTTACTCTATTCAGGTCGCCGGCCGGGGTAAAGCCGCCTCGCCAAAGGGCGCCGGGCACGCGGGTTTTGCCCTTCGGCGCCGCGCCGGCCGCGACCTTGCCAGGTGCGCGATCGGGACAGCGGAGTTCGGCCCGCGCCAGGGTTAGAACGTTGGCGGAACATTTCTCGGCAAGCGGCGGCTCAACGCGGCCAGCGCGGGCACGGGGCCCACCACCGCGGCGCGCTTGCCTAGAGCCAGGGCCGTTCGGCGTGCGCCTTGGCCTCGAAGGCACCGATCGCCTTTTCCTCTTGCAAGGTGAGCGCGATGTTGTCGAGGCCTTCGAGCAAACAGCGCTTGCGGAACGCATCGATCTCAAATCGGACGACGCCGCCGTCGGGCCCACGGATCTCCTGCTTTTCAAGGTCGATGGTGATGGTGGCGTTGGCGCCGCGGTTGGCATCGTCCATCAGTTTTTCCAGGTCCTCGGGCGACACCTTGATCGGCAAAATGCCGTTTTGAAAGCAGTTGTTATGAAAGATGTCGGCGAAGGAGGTCGAGATCACGCAGCGAATGCCGAAATCGAGCAGCGCCCAGGGGGCGTGCTCGCGCGAGGAGCCGCAGCCGAAGTTGTCGCCGGCCACCAGCACTTTGGCGTTGCGATAGGCCGGCTTGTTCAGCACGAAGTCGGCCCGTTCGTTGCCCGCATCGTCGTAGCGCAATTCGTGAAACAGGTGCTTGCCGAGACCGGTCCGCTTGATCGTCTTCAGGAACTGTTTGGGAATGATCGCATCGGTATCGATGTTGATCATCGGCATGGGCGCGGCAACGCCCGTCAGCGTAGTGAATTTGTCCATTGCGTCCTCGGCATCTGGCTCCGCGGCGGCCAACGTTCCGCCTCAGGTCGAGCCGCCTTTAAACGCTAGCAAGCTTGCGCCCGTCAAGGTGCCACCCGGTACCGAGTGCCGGCGGAGCGGCTTGCCTCGACTAACCACGCCCGCGGGGGGATGCGGGGTCGCGGCCGGCCAGAGGGCGAGACGGAGCCGGGCTTGGGGTGGCGGCTTTCTTCGGCGACCGCAGCGCCCGCCGGGCCGTGCTTCGCAACGCGGCGCCGGGCGGTGGGGCTACTTGGTGGGGCTACTTGATGTCGCTGTCCGTATAGCACTTGCGCATCAGCTCGCAGCGGTGCGAGCCTGAAAAATGCATGCTGTCGCCCTTGGCCGGGGAAATGAAACGGCAGACTTCCTCCAGCCCGTCGGGCGTCAGCCACCCCTGCCGGCGCCCGCGTTGGACGGCAAAGCAGTCGGCCGTCTCCTCGTCGGGCCCGCGGAACTGGTGTCCGCACTCGTGGGCGTGGATCCACAGCTTGACTGGGGTAGAGACCTTAGCCAGCAACTTGGGATTGAGAATTAAGAAGCCCGGGTAAGCGGCCCCGTAATCATCGAGTTGGGTGTCGAGCACGGTCGGGCGCTTGCCGCAGACCAGCTTGCGTCCATCCAGGGCGAGCTCGCCAAAGGCGACGATTTTGGCGTCGCCGCCGACGTGGGCCACGTATTCTTCGGGACTGGGGCCGGCTTCGGCCGCCACGCAGGCCAGGCTTCCCAGTGCGGCCGCCAACAGACGACGCGCGGCTGCGCGATAGGCTCGGCCGCAGTCAGGCCACCCCCTCAAGGCGCATCCCCTCTTAGCCTCAGGTCCAACCGGCGCCCACATTCGCCGCTTGGCGGCCGCAACGCAACCCATCATTTTTGCCTGCCCACCTCGCTGACTGGCGTGCCCAGCCGCGCCGCTGCACGGCGCGGCTGGGCGTTACGCCGCGCGCAGCATGCTGCCGCAACTTGCAGGCATTTTGGCGGTGGCGGGCCTTGCGAGCTTCTGCTGTTGTGCGGGGGAGGCAGGGGCGATAGGAGAAGTGGCCGTCAGCCGCAAGCGGGCGTGGGCAAAGGGAGCTGCCGGGATGCGCGTGGGCGATGACATCGTGGCGCAGTATGCACGGCTGGCGACGCCGACCATTGCCAATGCGCTCGATGACGTGTCCTTCGCCGGCGTCATGGTCGGCCTGCACCAGATCGTGGCCGGCACGCGCTGCCTCGGCCGGGCGGTGACCGTGCGTCAACTCACGGGGCAGCGCGGTGACTTTAAATCGGAGGATTTCAAGGTCGGCGATATGATCGAGGCGGCCGCGCCCGGGGACGTCCTCGTCATCGACAATGCAGGCCATTGCGTTTCGACCTTTGGCGGCTTGGCGACGCTCGCGGCCAAGACCCGGGGCCTTGCCGGCGTCATCGTCGATGGGGGTGTGCGCGACCGGGAGGAGATGGAGGAGCAAGGGCTGCCCGTGTTCGCGCGGCACATGACCCCGCTGACGGGGCGCACGCGCCTTGCCATCAGCGCCATCAATCAGCCGGTCAGCTGCGGCGGTGTGCGCGTGCGGCCGGGGGATATCATCCTGGCCGATGGCTCGGGCGCGGTCTGCATCCCGGCCGAGCACGCAGCCGAGGTCGCCGCGCTGGCGGCCAAGTATGCAAGCGACGATGCGGCGGCCGCAGCGGAACTCGCGCGCGGGCTGACGTTTGGCCAGGCCATGGCGAAGTTCACCCGCATCTAGCGACAACCGAGGCCAGGCACGTGGTAGGGGAGGTGGACGAGCCGGGCAGGCGTTTTCTTGTCGCCCTCGTGCTCTTCACCTTCGTCATGAACCTGCTCGCGCGCGGCACACAAGAATCTTTCGCCGTTTTTCTGCTGCCGGTGCAGAAGGGATTGGGCCTAACGCGGCCGCAAATCACGCTCACCTATGCCACCAACATGTTGGCCTATGGCTTGTCGGCACCGTTTGCCGGCCAGCTCGTCGACCGGCTGGGCGCGCGCGCCACCTACGGCTTTGGCCTCACTAGCCTGGGCCTCGGCTACCTGCTGGCCGGCTTTGCCACCGAACTGTGGCACTACGTCCTGGCCGTTGGCGTGCTGGGCGGGCTTGGCGCTGCCGCGCTTGGCATGATTGCGGCATCCGCCTTGCTCAGCCGTTGGTTCACGCGCCACATCGGCGCGGTGGTGGCTGTGCCCTACGCCGCCGTCGGCGTTGGCATGTTATTGCTGCCGCCCATCACGCAGGTGCTGCTGTCCTACTACGACTGGCGCACCACCTATCAGATCCTGGGCGGGCTGGTGCTTTTGCTGCTGCCCGCCGCCCTGGTGCTTCCCTTGCAGCGCATCAGTGCCGGCTCTCGCCACTGGCAGGCCATGCGCGCCGCCGCGACCGCGTCTTCCGCCGGCGCCTGGACGGTGTCCTCGGCCACGCGCACCGGTGCCTTTTGGGGTCTTTTCGCCGTCTATCTTTTCACCTCGCTTGCCGCCTACAGTGTCACGCCGCACTCGGTGGCCTACTTGGTCGAAAAGGGTTTCGATCCCCTGGTCGCGGCCGGGGCTTTCGGCCTCACCGGCGCCGTGTCGGTGCTGGGCATGCTCAACATCGGCTGGATTTCCGACCGCTTCGGCCGGCGGCAGACGGCGACACTATCTTACCTTTCGACCATCCTCGGCATCGTCAGTCTCAGCCTCGTCGGCGTCTGGCCGAGCCTGCTCCTTCTTTACGGCTTCGTCGTCTTCTTCGGCCTCATGCAGGGCGTGCGCGGCCCCATCATCGTGGCGATGGTGGCCGTGCTGTTCCCGGGCGGCGGCGTCGGCGCCATCTATGGCACCTTATCGTTGGCAATGGGCCTCGGTGCCGCGCTCGGCGCCTGGGGCTCCGGCCTCCTGTTTGGTGTGACCGGGAACTATCTCGCCTCATTCCTGCTGGCGATCGCCGGCGCCGGCGCCGGCCTGCTGTGCTTTTGGGTCGTGCCTAGTCTGCGCCGCGAGCGCATTGCGGCGACCGATGCGGCATCGGGGGGACGCTGAGGCGGACCCTGCTCAGTGGGCGAAAAAGACCGGGATCTCGGCGGCGGCCAAAATGTAGCTGGTGGCGCCCCCAAAAATCATCTGCCGCAAGCGGCTGATCGTATAAGCACCCTTGACGAGCAGGTCGGCCCCTTGGGCTGCGGCTTCGGACAGGATCACCTCGCCCTGTCGCTGCGTGCGGCCGGGGATGTTTTTTTCGAGCGCCGTGATGCCGTTGGCCGCCAGGTACCCCAGGGCATCCTTCGAACTGGGTCCCGGCACCACGTTTCCTTCCAGCGTCAGCAACATGACCCGTTTGGCCTTGCGCAACAGGGGCATGGCCATAAACATGGCACGCGCGGTCTCGGTGCTGGCGTTCCAGTGGATGACAACGGATTCGCCGAAGGTCTTGCCGGGCGTGGGCGGCGTCATCAACAGGGGTCGGCCGCTGTCGAACAGGCTGGCTTCGAGCGCGGTCATGCGCGCGCCGCGATTGCCGGGACGGCTCAGCACGGTCACATCGTATACGCGCCCAAGGCTACCCAGCGCGCCATCCTCGATGACCGAGCCGCCGCGCCAGCGAAAGCGTGGGGCCTTGCCCTGCTCGGCGGCATGGCGCGCGGCAAAGGCATCGAACGTCTGGCGCACCGTGCGCACAAAATCGGTCTCGTTCCAATCGGCCGGCGGGATGGTGACCGCCACGATTGGATCGGGCGCCACGATCTCGGCGAACGCGGGGCGCAGCGCCACGCCCTCGATGGTGGCATCAAACATCTGCGCGAGTTGCCAGGCCGTTTCGAGCGCCGATGGCATCTGCTCGCTCTGATCCACAGGCAAAAGGATGCTCTTCATGGCGGGATCCAGCTTTGACGGATGTTCTTTGATTTGCCTGCAGCATAGCACAGTTGCTCTCCCAGGGGAGCAGATATCCGCGTCCCGACCAGGAGGCGCGCTGGCGAACGCGGCTCGCAAATTGACGAGGCTTGCGCGGCTGCGAGCCGTCGGGCGGCGCGCCGTAATTGCTTGCGCCGACTTGCAAAGCCGAGCCCCGCGCAAGGCGCCGAGCCAAGGGGCGGCGATTGCAGCGCCGGGCTGACGGGATCGCCGCATCGCCTTGGCCCACGCGTTTGCCGCGCCGGGTCAGCATTACGGTCGCGGCGGGACGCAAACGTCGTGTCGCCGGCCCGGTTAGGGTTTGATGTTGGGCGTCCTTCAGGCGCGGCGGCGCCCGGGCTTGTCGCCGGCCGACAATTGGCACAACGCGACGCTTTCGCAGGCCTGCTGGCCGGGCTTGGCCGCACTTAAAGCCAGCCATGCGCTCCGGGTGCGGGCAGGCCGCCGCAGAGACCACTTGACCGTGGCGGCTGACGCGGAAGGCGGGTTGCGTTGTGTCTTCTCGCGCGCGCAGGCGGCCGCCAGGCCCGCCAGAACAATCGCGCCCGCACGCATGACGCACCCCAACCCACACGTTCTCGGCGCCGAGCCCTATCGGCTTCGCCGCAGACCGCAAAGCCTGGCGGCGGACGCAGGTGAAGGCCAGACCCTCTCTACCCCCGCCTTTATCCCCAGCCTTTTTCTTGGCGCGTAACGCGGCGCGCAACTCGGCTCGGACGCCGCCGACGACGATCGCGCAGCCGCTCTCACGCCTCCACAACTTCAGATTGAAAATTATGCACATGTTGTGGGCAATTGACGGCGTTTTCGGCGCTTTGCGTTGCGGGTCGCGCCCGTCCGACGGTAAGGTCGGGCTGGGCTCAGCCCGAGGGCGCGGCTTGTTGGCGCTGGGCTGGCCCGTCTTGGCTGTTGGTGGTGTGGGCAAGCAGCGGAGTTGCGGGGATGAGTGGCAGCGAGCGCGTCGATCCGAACTGCGGACCATTTGCCAATCTTTGGCTTACCTATTCCAACGCGCTCGATGGCCTGGCCAAGAGCTGCGAACCCGCCGCGCTCGGCCTCAGCCGCTACAATCTCGAACTGATGACGCTGGCGCTGCGGCGCACGCAGGCTTGGCTCGGGCGGCCGACGTCGCTTGCCGGGGCGCGGACGCCGCAGGACGTCATGCACGAACACGTGCGCTTCTGGCAGACCGCCGGCGCCCACTATGCGGAAAGTTCGCAGCGATTGCTCTCGGCCCTGTTTGCCGCCGCCGCGCCGCCGCGCGGCGTGCACCCTGCCGAGGGCAAGGCGGCGCGCGACTTTATGGCGGTCACCGAGGTGAAAGAGACGCCGGCCACGCACCCGGTGAAGGATCGTCGCGCCGCCTGAGGCGCGTTAATGCCAGCCGACCGCGCCCCCGTGAGACAACGCCACGCTTGACAGCGAGCCTGTGACGCTGCGCTCTGTGGACCGCAACGTGCCCTTGAGGAGCATGAGCCATGCGCAGCGCCGTGACCTGGGTGTTGGGAGCCGTTCTACTCGTCGGTTTTGCGACGAGCGTCGCGGCCAAAAAGCCCAACAAGAAGCCCAAGCACTATGCGGCACGGCAGGTGTCTCATTCGGCGCGCGCGCCGGCCGACGGCACCCAGTGGTATGCCCGCGACGCCAGCAAATTGCCGTTCGGCTCCAGCATCTGGTGGGACCAGATGCTGCGCGAGAACCGGTTGACCTGCTGCAATTGAACGCGCGGCCGCCAGCGGCGCAACGCGCCTAGCGCTTGGAAAACTGGAAGCTGCGGCGTGCCTTGACGCGGCCGTACTTTTTGCGCTCGACGACGCGGCTGTCGCGCGTCAGGAAACCGCCTTTTTTCAGGACGGCTCTGAGCTCGGGCTCGTAGTAGGTGAGCGCCTTGGAAATTCCGTGCCGCACCGCGCCGGCCTGGCCCGACAGCCCGCCCCCCGAGACGGTCGCGGTGATGTCGAATTGACTGAGGCGATTGGCGGCCTGCAGCGGTTGCTTCAACAGCATTTGCAGCACTGGCCGCGCGAAATACTGGGCGAAATCCTTGGCATTGACGGTGATGCGGCCCGCGCCGGGCTTCAGCCAAACGCGCGCCACGGCATCCTTGCGCTTGCCCGTGGCATAGGCGCGCCCGCGCGCATCGAGCTTCTGGCTGTAGCTGGGCGCCGCCACGGGCGTGTCGCCCTTGAGCGCCGACAAATCTTCCAACGTTCTTGTCTCAGCCGGCATCGGTGTCACGCCCTCGCAGCGTTCTTGGGGTTGAGTGCCTTGACGTCGAGCGGTTCGGGCTTTTGCGCATCGTGGGGATGCTCCGCTCCCTTGTAGACTTTCAAATTGCGCATCAGCTTGCGCTGCAAGGGGCCGCGTTTGAGCATGCGCTCGACGGCCTTCTCGAGAATCCGCTCGGGAAACTTGCCCTCCAGAATCATGCGCGGTGTGCGGGTCTTAAGGCCGCCGGGATAGCCCGTGTGCCACTGGTAGAGTTTGTCGTCGGTCTTTCGGCCGGTGAACACGGCCTTGGCGGCATTGATCACGATCACGTTATCGCCGCCGTCGACGTGCGGGGTATAGGCCGCTTTGTGCTTGCCCCGCAGGCGGGTGGCGATGATCGTCGCCAGCCGACCAACCACCAGGCCGCTGGCATCGATCAGGACCCATTTCTTTTCCAGCTCGCCGGGTTTGGCGGCATAGGTGCGCATGGCAGCCCTCAACGTCTCAAGTTGCGAGAACGGCCGCTTGTAGCCAGCGAACGCGGCCCTGTCAACGCTTATCCGCGTCAATCTCTTGAAATTTCTACAATGAAATCATAGGACTAGGTTGATGGCAACATATTACCTCAGAGATCACGGGGCGGGTTCGGCAGAGCATAGGTGGCAATCGCATGCGCCACCAGATCGGCGGCGCCGTCGGAAAAAAGCTGAGCCTCCCCCACGGCGAGGCGCCGTCCCAAGCGCAACAAGCGCACGCGGGCGATCAGGTCACGCGGTTCAGGCTTGGCTAAGAAATTGATATTCAAGTTGGTCGTGACGGCTTCGATGCCGGCTTCGCCCAGGGTGGCAATGATGGCAACGTAAACGGAAAAATCCGCCAGCGTGAACATGGTTGGCCCGGAGACCGGACCCCCCGGTCGCAAGTGCCGATCTTGTTTCTGCAGCCGCACCCGCGCGCGCCGCAGGCCTGCCTCTTCGATCACCATGGCGCGGCCGCCGACATGGATTTGCGGAAACTGGCTGTTAATGAGCGCCTCGACCTGTGCAGCATCAAGGCCACGCCCATTTTGTTCGTGGTCCGGCATTCCGCCTAACGTCCAACTTTTGTCATTTGGCACGCTTACCAGACCTTTCTATGCTCCCACCCGATATCGCAACGAGGACATAGTCATGCATCAGATGATTCGCCTGGCGATCGCTGCTTTCTTGGCCGTCGCTTTCGCCTGCCCAGCCGCCATTGCGACCGCCCAGCCCGTCAAGCAGATTAAGCTGACCGACAAGCATGTCGAAGGCTTCATTGCGGCGCAGCAGGACATGGCCGGGGTTGCGGAAAAGATGCAGGGGAGCACCTCCGACAAGCCCGATCCCAAGATCGAGGCCGAGCTCGAGTCGATCGCCAAGAAGCATGGCTTTCAGTCCTTCGCCGAGTATGACGACGTCGCCGGCACGATTTCCATGGTGATGGCCGGGATCGATCCGCAGACCAAGGCATTCACGGAGCCGCAGATCGCTATCAAAAAGGAGATCGAAGAGGTCACCGCCGACAAGTCGATCCCCGACAAAGAGAAAAAGCAAATGCTCGACGAGTTGAATGATGCCCTGAAATCGGCCGCTCCCATTCAGTTTCCGAGCAATATCGAGATCGTCACCAAATATTACGACAAGATCGACGCGGTCTTGCAATAGCATGGGAGCTTGCCTATGCCGGCGCCGAAATCGGTAGCTCGCCGTCCCCCGCCCAGCCCGCGCGCGGGCGGCGAGCTCAAGCGCGAACGCGCCGGCGCCGTGCACATCCTCACGCTAGCGCGGCCGGAAAAGCGCAACAGCTTGTCCGAAGCCATGCTGGGCGCGCTGCAGGCGGCCATTAGCGAGGCCGACGGAGACGACGGCGTGCGCGCCGTGGTGCTTGCCGCGGAAGGTCCGGTGTTTTCCGCCGGCCATGATTTGAAAGAGTTGACGGCCCGCCGCAGCGATGCCGATGGGGGTCGCGCCTATCATGCGCAGATCATGCGGCAGTGCGCGGACATGATGCTGTCGATCGTGCGCTGCCGCAAGCCGTTCATCGCCGCCGTTGAGGGGCCGGCGCTGGCCGCCGGCTGCCAGCTGGTGGCGACCTGCGATCTGGCGGTCGCGGCGATGCACGCCACCTTTGCCACCCCCGGCGTCGATATCGGCCTTTTCTGCTCGACGCCGATGGTGGCCTTGTCGCGCAATGTCCCGCGCAAGCGCGCCATGGAAATGCTGCTCCTGGGTGAACAGCTCAGCGCCGCCAAGGCCGCCGACTATGGCCTCGTCAATCGCGTCGTGCCGGCGGCGCGCGTCATGGCGGAAGCGCTGGCACTGGCAGAGCTCATTGCCAGCAAGCCCAAGGCTACGGTGGCGATCGGCAAGGAAGCCTTCTACCGCCAGCTCGAAATGGAACTCGCCGACGCCTACAGCTATGCCACCAACGTGATGGTGGAAAACATGCTGCACGCCGAGGCCAAGGAGGGTATCGGCGCCTTTCTCGAAAAACGCCAGCCCGACTGGAAACAAAGCTGACGTTGCATTCCCGTCCGGCGCCTGCCAAAAGCGGCGGTGGAACGCCGCGATCGGGCTCAAGGCCATGGACCACACCGCCTATAGCGATACCTATATCGCCGATATTCTGCGCGAGGCACGCGTCATTGCCATGGTTGGCGCGAGCGGCAGCAGCAACCGGCCGAGTTACTTCGCCATGAAGTACCTGTTGGGCAAAGGCTACCGCGTGCTGCCGATCAATCCGACCGCCGTCGGCCAGAGCATCCTCGGCCAACCGGTGCTCGCATCGCTGGCCGAGCTTGCGGCGCCCGTCGACATTGTCGATATTTTTCGCGGCTCGAAGGCGGCCCTCGAGATCACGCGCGAGGCGATCGCCCTCAAAGACAAGCTCGGCATCAAGGTGATTTGGATGCAGCTGGGTGTGCGCAACGAGGAGGCGGCGGCGGCGGCGGCGGCCGCCAACCTCAAGGTGGTGATGAACCGCTGCCCAAAAATCGAGTATGGGCGGCTTTCGGGCGAGATCGGCTGGGCCGGCGTGAACGCGGGCGCCATCTCCTCAAAGCGCCCACTGCTGGGCCAGCGCGGCGTGCAAAATCACGTGCTTGCCGGCCGACGCTAGGCGCGGCACGCGCGCGCGCCGCTGCGGCGGGGCCGCCTCAAAACAGGGCATAGCCGCCGTCAATCAGGAAGGTGTCGCCGGTGTGGTAACGGGAGGCATCGCTCAGCAAATAGACGGCAATGCCCCCGAAATCATCGCCCGTTCCCCAGCGTCGCATGGGAATGCGCGGCAGCACGTTGCCTGCAAACTTTTCGTTGGCGATCGCGCCCGCCGTCATATTGGTTTCGATCCAGCCCGGCAAAATCGCGTTGGCGCGAATGCCGTGCCGCGCAAACTCCACCGCCAGCGCACGGATCATCGAAATCAGCGCCCCCTTGGTGGCGGCGTAGTGTTCGTTGCGCGCCGCACCCTCAATGGCGGCGAGCGAAGCCGTGCCAACGAGCGCACCGCCGCCGCCGCGCTCGACCATGTGTCTGGCGGCGGCGCGAAAGGTGTAGAAGGCCCCGTCGAGGTTCACTTTCAAAACGCGGTGCCACTCCTCGGCCGTCATCGTCAAGAACGACGGCGTGCCGCGGCCGCTGATGCCGGCATTGGCAAAGCAGCCGTCGAGGCGACCGAGCACACTCAGCGTCTCGGCCATGGCCGCCTCGACCGCCGCCTCCTCGCCGACGTCGCAGTCGAGAGCGAGGACACGACGCCCCAGGCCCTGAAGTTCCGCTTTGGCCGCGCGATTCTTGGCCGCATTGGTACCCCAGATGGCCACGTCGGCGCCGGCCTGGGCCACGGCGCGGGCCATGCCCAAACCGATGCCGCTATTGCCGCCGGTCACCAGGGCGACCTTGCCGCTGAGATCGAAGGGCGTGTACATGGGCTCATCTCCGGGCGCCGCAAAGCAAGGCGCGCGCGCCGGCGCCGGGCGCAACGCGCACCGGCCATCACTTAAACGCAGCAGCTCCGGCCGCACAAGCAAGCGCCCGACCCCAAGCCGGCGCAGGCACGCCCCTTACAAGGCAAAGGCGCGCGGGGGCTCCGCGCGCCTTCATTAGCCGACCGACGATGCCGCAGCGCCCTACAGCTTATGCGCCATGCGCTCCTTCTTGGTCGCCAAGTAGCGCTTGTTGTAGGGCGAGGCTTTGACGATGAGCGGTATCTGCTCGATCACATCCACCCCCTCCTCCCGCAGGGCCTCGACCTTGGCGGGATTGTTGGTGAGCAGACGGATCTCGGGATAGCCGAGGTCAAATAGGATGTGGGCGGCCAGGTCGTAGTCGCGCGCCTCGATCGGGGCGCCGATGGCGACATTGGCATCCACGGTGTCGTAGCCACGATCCTGCAGCGCGTAGGCCCGGATCTTGTTGACGAGCCCGATGCCGCGGCCTTCCTGGTAGGGCAGGTAGACCAGCACACCCGTCGGGCTTGAGACGATTCGATCCATGGCGGCCTGCAGCTGCGGGTAGCAGTCGCAGCGTAGGGAGTGAAAGATGTCCCCCGTGACGCAGCCGCTGTGCACGCGAACGACAGGCAGCTGGTCGCCGGCGTCCTTCGACCGGTGCACCAAAACCAAAGCCTGCGTGTTCGGATCGGTCCCCTGGTAGGCACGTGCCTCCAGTTGTAACTCTTGGCCTCTAAATTCAATTGGTAGGATCGTCTGAGCTGTCCAATCGAGTTCAAGCTCAAACGACTTCACCGCATTCGATTGCATCGAACTCTCCAAACGGCATGCCTGCGCGCATATGGGCTGGCAATTTGGGTCTTGTAAAGGCGAGCCGCCAGCGACGCCGCGTCACAAGTTGTTACAAGGAAATTCTCCCTCCACCCGATGATCCTCTGAGCCCGAGCGCGTATCCGGCAAGCCGGTTTGGCACCGTTGCGAGCAGGCAGATAAGACAGCAAAGTCGAGCCCGAAGTGCCAGATCGGAGCGACTCGGGCACGTCTCGGTGTCTCTCCCTCCATCGATAACTGCTCGAACATGAACGCAGGATGTATGCCATCGGTTCCCGCACAATCGTGCGCACATGGATAAATATCGCGGAGCGTTTTATCTTTGTTGATCATAAGGTTATGCCCAACCTATGGGTATTCTGACGATTTCTTCGCACTTGCACGCGGCGCCGAGCGCGTCCGCTTTGGGCGCTTCTTCTTCATTGCCGGTTCATCGCAGCTGTGATGGTCTATGACAGCTGTATGACACCCCGGGCGTCCCTAAAATGAGCGATCAAACTGTTGGCCTGCCAGCAAGAAAGTCGCGCTGGTCGCGAACACGCGCGCTCGGACGCAAGTGGCTCTTCGACCTCGAATTGCGCCCGACGTCGGCCTGGGCGGTCGTGACCGTCCTCGGTGGGGTGTTGGCAAGGTACTTCTGGTTGGACGAGGGTGGCGCGGCCAACATTCTTTTCACCGCCGCCGTGACGGGCGCCCTGATCGGCGGCGTGGTCCTTTTGTCGCGGCGGGTGCTGTTCGCCAGCGTCCTCGTCTCCGCCCTGATCATTATGGTGGTGGCCGTCGCGGCCGTGAAGCGCTCGATCATGAACATGGTCGTGCATGCCTACGACCTCGTCTTCTATCTCAGTTCCTGGTCCACGATCAGCTTCCTGTGGAGCGACCATCGCCGCTACGTGCTGGCGTTCTTGGCGGCGCTCGCGGCTATCGTTGGCGTAAGCTGGCTCGCCTACCGCGCGGACCCCAGCCGCGTACCGCGCCGCTGGGCAGCCGTTGCCGTCGTTGCCTGCATCCTGGTGGCGACGCTCGGCGCCTACGCCAAAGGCGAGCGCCGCCACATGCAATTCTACTTCTCCGGCCTTTATCTTTCCTCCTTCTATGCCTCGTGGGGCGAGACCATCGAGGCGCTCTATCGCGGCACGCTGCTGGAGGCGGCGCCCAAATCCGTCGGCCCCGCCTTCGCCATCCCGAAGACCTGCCAGAGCTGGGGCAAGCCGCCGCACATCATCCTTGTGCACCAGGAATCGGTGGTGCAACCCTCGCTCTTTCGCACGCTGCGCTACGACAGCTCGATCGATTCTTTTTTTCGCTCCGATGATGAGCAACTGCACGCATTACGCGTGGAAACCTACGGCGGCGCCTCCTGGCTGACGGAGTTCTCGCTGCTGGCGGGGGTCTCGACCCACTCCTTCGGCGGCATGCGCCAGTTCGTGCAGACCTTCACGCAAAGCAAACTCAAAGACACATTGCCGCAGGCCTTGCAGCGCTGCGACTACCGCAACATCGTATTCTACCCGATGCTGAAGAACTTCGTCTCAAACGACCGCTTCTATAGCTCCATTGGCCTCACCGAAATCTTCGATCTCAAGGCGCAAGGCGCGCCGTCGGCGCAGGAGCGTGACAGTTTCTACTATGGCAACGCGCTCAAAGAAATGGAGCGGCACTTCCGGACCTCATCCAAGCCGCTCTTCACCTTTATCCAAACCATGTCGGCGCACTGGCCCTACGACTTCACGTATCAACCGCAGCTCGATGTTCCGGGCGGCGGGCCGGGCACCGATCCGGAGATGAGCGAATATCTGCGCCGGGTTGCCATCGCCAAACTGGATTACGAGGCGCTCGTGCAGCAACTGGTCAATCGCTTTCCCAACGAGCGGTTTCTGCTGGTGCACTACGGCGACCACCATCCCATGGCCACCCGCACCCTGCTCGGCTACCGGGACGAAACGGAGGCCGAGGACGTGCTGCTCGATCCCGATTCGATCGGCTTTCACACCTACTTTGCCGTGCACGGCATCAACTATCGCGTCCCTCCCTTGCCGCGCTACCAACCCCTCGACGTCGCCTATCTCGGCAGCCTGATCCTCGATCTCGCCCGCCTGCCCTTGTCGGATTCGCACCGCGAGCGCCTGCGGCTGATGGTTGCGTGCGATGGGCGCTACTACAGCTGCGCCCGGCGCGACGACATCTTGGCCTTTCACCGGCGCCTCATCGATTCCGGTGTGGTGGTAACCGACTGAGCCGCCCCGGCTTGGCCCGCCGCGCCCGGGGCCCCCGCCGCTTGTGATTGGCGGCCAATGGTGGCAGAGGAACGGCATGGGCCCCCGCGAGGCCGGCCTTAAGGCGTAAGGATAGCCCCTTGTCGATCCCCAATCCGCACGCCGCGCCCCCCCGAGAGGTGCGCCCGGCGAGACGGCTCATCAGCGTGATCGTCCCGGCCTTCAACGAGGCGGCGGGATTGGATCCGCTGTTGGGGCGCCTGCGGCCGGTGCTGGAGGGGCTCGGCAGCGACTGGGAGATCATCTTTGTCGATGACGGCTCCAGCGACGGCACGCGCGACAAGCTGAAAGACCTCAACGCAAGCCAACCCAACATCAAAGGGCTCGTGCTCAGCCGAAATTTCGGCAAGGAGAACGCGATGGCGGCCGGATTGCGCTACGCCAAGGGCGATGCCGTCGTCGTCATGGACGCGGATCTGCAACATCCCCCCGAACTGATCCCCACCTTCGTTGCGCATTGGCATCAGGGCTACGACATCGTCTACGGCCAGCGCCTCGACCGCGCCGCCGACAGCCTCGCCCATCGCTGGGCCGCGCGCGTCTACTATGCCGCCTTCCGCAAACTGACCCGAACGGCGCTCCCCGCCGGGGCCGGCGACTTTCGCCTGCTCGACCGCAAGGCGGTCGACGCCATCAACACCATGGGTGAGCGGGCGCGGTTCACGAAGGGTCTTTATGCCTGGATCGGTTTTCGCTCGTGCGGCGTCCCCTTCCAGGTGCCGGCGCGCGTGGGGGGAGGGAGCCGCTGGCGGCCGCGCGAGCTGTTGCGCTTTGGCATCGATGGGCTCGCCTCCTTCACCACCATTCCGCTCAAGGTCTGGTCCTACGTCGGCCTGCTTATTTCCCTGTTCGCCCTTTGCTATGCCATGATCTTTCTGGTCAAGACCTTGATCTATGGCACCGACGTGCCGGGCTTTCCGACCTTGGTCATCTCGGTGATGTTCTTTGCCGGGGTGCAGCTCTTGTCGCTCGGCATCATGGGCGAGTACCTGGGCCGGGTCTACGAGGAGGTCAAAGGCCGGCCGCTGTTCTTGGTGGCCGAGGAATTGGGCATAAAGGACGATGGTCGCGGCACGCCGGCCGAGCGCCGCCGCGAGGCTTGATGGCGCCGGCCGCCGGCGCGGCGACCGGCGCAGACATCGGCAATGGGATCATTGGGCAAGCATGGTCATTCTTTGCGCCGATGACTACGCCTTGAGTCTAGGCGTCGCGCGCGCCGTCGGCGAGCTGTCGGCGGCCCGGCGGCTGTCGGCCACCAGCGTGCTGGTGACGGCGGCGCACTGGCCCGCGCTGGCGCCGCGGCTCTCCGTCCACCGCGGGCATCTCGCGATTGGCCTGCATTTCAACCTCACGCTGGGCGAGCCCTTGGGTAAACTGCCAAGGCTTGCCCCCTCGGGCACGTTGCCCACGCTCACCAAATTGATCGGTGCGGCCTTGCTGGGCCTGGTCGACCGCGCGGAGATCAAGGACGAACTCGAGCGGCAGCTCGATCATTTCGAGCGCGGCCTGTCGTTTCCGCCGGACCAGGTCGACGGCCACCAACACGTCCACGTCGTGCCGGGGATCCGCGAGGTGGTGCTCGAGACCCTGGCCCGGCGCTATCCGACCCTGCCGCCCCTGGTTCGCGATCCCAGCGACCGCTGGGAGGCAATCGCCGCCCGTCCCAGCGCCAAGAGCAAGGCCGCACTGGTGGCAACGCTGGCCCTTGGTTTCGCGGCGGCGGCACGCCGGCGTGGGCTGCCGATCAACCAAGGCTTTTCCGGCTTTTCCAAGTTCGACGTCAAAGTCCCCTACGCCAGCGAACTTAAAGAAGCTTTGCAGCATTTGGGCGCTCTCCCGATCGTCATGTGCCATCCCGGCCATCCCGACGCCGAGCCCGCCCACGGCGACCCGGTGGCCGCGCGGCGGCGCATGGAGTACGACGCCCTGATGGCGGACCGGGCGCTGCCGCAACGCATCTGGCGACCCTCGCGCAGCCCCGGCGGTCCGCCCGTCGACTGGGCAAGCTTGCGGTTCTAGGTCGATGCAGAGGACCGGCAGCGACAGCATCGAACGGCCGCACGGCCGCCTGCGGCACGCATTGGCGTTTTTGCTGTCGGGCGGGCTTGCCTTCACGGCCGATGCACTCACGCTCAAGGCTTTGACCGCGCTCGCGGGTCTCAATCCCATTTTTGCCCGCCTGTTTGCGATCTCGCTGGCGATGCTGGTCGGCTGGCTGGCGCATCGCAGCTTCACCTTTGCCCTCAGCGTGCGGCCGAGCCTCGCCGAATTTTTGCGCTATATCGCGGTCGGCTGGAGTGTCGCGGCCGTCAACTATGGCCTGTTCGTCGGCATCCTCCTGCTGTGGCCCGCCGCCGAACCGCTGCTTGCCTTGTTCCTGTCCTCGCTGGTGGCGACCCTGTTCGCCTATCTCGGCATGCGCTACGCGGCCTTTCGCGTTCACCGCGGCTAAGCCGCGGGCTCGGCCAACCCCAGGCCAGCCGCGCCCGCGGCTGCCGCAAAACTCAAGGCGACAGGCGCCAAGGTGCCGCGCTAGGCTCGGCGGTAATACCGGTTGCCCTTTTTTTGGTGACAACGCCCATGAAAATCGACGCCGTCGACCTCACGCTGTTCGCCTGGGATGACATTCCCCCCACCAAATACACCGCCGGCACGCTCAATCTTTCCGGCCGCAGCAGCTTAGGCCTGCTGCGGCTCAGGACCGACAGCGGCATCGACGGCCACGCCTTTTTAGGATCTGCCACCAATCCCGCCGACACGGATGCCGGGGGCTTGATCCGCTTTCTCAAACCCCTTTTGCTGGGCAAGGATCCGTTGGGGCGCGAGCAGCTGCACGCGGCCATGCGCTCCCGCCAACGCCATACGGGGCTACGCGCGATCGGCGCCTGCGACACCGCGCTCTGGGACATCGCCGCCAAGGCCGCGGGCATGCCGCTTTATGCCTTTTTGGGCAGCGCCCGTGCGGCGATCGGGGCTTACGCCTCAAGCCAAGTGCTCGACAGCGTCGACGCCTATGCCGAGGAGGCCGCGCAGTTTCGCGCCGACGGCTGGAAGGCCTACAAGATCCATCCGCCCCATGGCCCCGAGCAAGATATCAAGGTGTGCGAGGCCGTGCGCAGGGCGGTCGGCGAGGACTACGCCTTGATGCTCGATTCAACTTGGAGCTACCGCTACCCGGAAGCGCTCAAGGTCGGGCGTGCCATCGAGCGGCTGGGCTTCCTGTGGTTCGAAGATCCCCTCAATGAAGAGGACATCTATTCTTACGTGAAGCTGCGCCAGAAGCTCGATATCCCAATTCTCGCCACCGAGTATCCGGCCGGCGACATCGGCACCTACGCGGTCTGGCTGACCGAGCGGGCCACCGACTATCTGCGCGGCGACATTCCCCAAAAGGGTGGGCTCACCACCATGCTCAAGACCGCGCACCTGGCCGAGGCCTTCCACATGAACTACGAGGTGCATCACGGCGGCAACTCGCACAACAACATGGCGCAACTCCACTTTGCCTGCGCCATTCCCAACACCACCTACTTTGAGGTGTTGTTGCCGCACGGCGCCCACAAATACGGGGTCGAAAATGACATCGTGATCGGCAAGGACGGGCTGGCGCATTGCCCAACGGCGCCAGGGATCGGTGCTAAGATCGATTTCGAACTGATCGCACGCAAGACGACGGGGAAGCTGAGCTGAAGCCAAGGGCCAGGGCCGCCCGCGCCGTGGCGCCTCGAGCGCCGCCTCAGTCCGGTTGGGCAATTGCCTTGGCGAAATTGGCGATGGCATCGGCAGCCGCCGCCAAGTTGCCCCGGCGGGTGTGTCCGGAGGCCCCGCGCGGGCCCAAGTCGTGGTCACCGTCGGCGGCCCAACTGAGCCGGATGGCGCCCGACAGGGGATAGCCCTCGACCTCGCCGCGGCTGCCGAAGGGATCGCGTTCGCCTTGAACGATCAGGGTTGGACACCTGAGGTCCTTGAGATGTGCGGTGCGCAAGTGTGCGGGTTTGTGCGGCGGATGAAAAGGATAGCCCAGACAGATAAGGCCCACGATCCAGCCCTCGCCGAAAAGCCGATCCGCCACCAGGCTCGCAACCCGACCGCCCATGGACTTGCCACCGATCAGGAGGGGCACGCCTTTCGGCGCCGCCGCAACGGCGGCCACATATTCATCCAGCAGGCGTTCGGCCCGCGGCGGCGGCCTTTTCGCGCCGCCCGCGCGGCGGCTTGCCATATAGGCAAACTCGAATCGCAAGGTGGCCATCCCCCGCTCCGATAAGGCGGCCGCCATTGCCGCCAGGAACGGGGTCGTCATGCCGGCGCCGGCGCCATGCGCGCACAAGAAGCGCACGGACGGGCTCGGCGGCCCCGAGGCCAGGAACTCCACCATGCTGCGCGCCCTCTTTTTCCCGGTCGCCGTCTTGGTTTTTTCCGGTGTCCGCCTTTGTTTCCCGGTATCCGTCTGTGTTTCCGGGGCCCGTCTCTGTGTCCGGGGTCCGTCTTTGAGGGTTTCCGGGGTCCGCTTTGAGGCCGCGCTGGTACGGGCCCACCGGGCCCAGCATCGAATCGATTTGAGTGGCCCCCGAGTTAGCATGACTAGCCCCGCGTCAAGCTCGATTTTGTGTTGGACATCTCCGCCGGCCTCTTTTCCGCCGCGGCTGTGCCAAACAAGAAACAAACGGGGGTTGTTTATAGAGCTCGGCCTGGAACACAATGTGAACGTCGGTGAGGTGTGTGATGCGTCCCAGTGTTCCGCGTGGCCCCGTGTTGTTGCCCCGTGTTGCGTTGCGTTTATCCACAGTTCACGACCCTGTGATCACGCCGAAGACGGTGGTGCTGCGTTCCCTCTTCGCTCACAGGGCCGACCCGGGCGGAGCAAAGTCGTCGCCGCGTTCCTCCGTGTCGTCCCGTTTGTTGCGTTGCGTTGCCAAACGTCGTGTTGCGTCTGCGTCCCCTCAGTCCCCCAAACCAAGTATCGGGCCCGCCATGGCGGACCTTAGGCGAGCCGCCGCCGCAAAAAAGTGTGCGCGTTTGGCGACGCGGCTCGCCGGCCTGGTCGGTCCCGGTGACACGCGTTTAGGAGCAGATTCAATGTCTGTTGCACAGTATTCGTGTTTGCCGCGTAGAGCGGGTGCCCGCTGGGTGGCCTTGAGCGAGGCGGCCGCGGCGATCGTGCGGTCACTGCCGCCGCCGGTGCCCCGCAGCGGCCAAGGGCGCCAAGACCGTCAAGCCGATGCGGACGATTAGGGATGGTCGCCTGCTCCGCCGTCCCTGCAGCAGGCGCATCCAGCGTGCGACAGACCAAGTCACCGATGGTTTCACGTGACACGGTTTTGCGTCGTGAAACCGAGACGCTGGGTGCGCCTGCTACTCGCTGCAGCTCAAGCCACAACAAACCCCAACCCAATAGGTGTCAGAGATGTTCCCCCGCCACGTGAATCCGATGCAATGGCAGCTGGCGATGGACTACGCGCGTTCGGCCTGCGCGCGCATTTTTCGCGACGGCGGCAGCGCCAGCGATGCCCTGAGCGCGTTCAACTTGGCCCCGCCCAGCAGCGCGCCCGATTGGAACACCTCGGTCAACCGCATTGCCGAGGCCTTGTGCGTCGGCCAACAACGCAAGGCGGCCTGAGGCCAGCAAGACCGCTTAGGGCTCGAGCTCGGTGTCCCAGTAGAGATAGTCGAGCCAGCTTTCGTGCAGGTAATTGGGCGGGAACAACCGACCATTGCGATGCAGTTCGAACACCGTCGGCCGATAAGGCAGCTGCCGCGGTTGCATGCCGGCATGATGGGCCAAATGTCCGCCTTTGCTCAAATTGCACGGCGCGCACGCCGTCACTACGTTGTCCCAGCGGGTCTGTCCCCCACGCGAGCGGGGGACGAGATGATCGAAGGTTAGATCGTCCTTGGAGCCGCAGTATTGGCAGACAAAGCGATCGCGCAGAAATACGTTAAAGCGCGTAAAGGCCGGATAGAGCGCCGGTTTCACGTAGGTCTTGAGCGAGACCACGCTCGGCAGCCGCATCTCGAAGGAGGGGCTGCGCACAAAGCGCTCGTATTCGGAGACGATGTTGACGCGCTCCAAAAACACCGCCTTGACCGATTCCTGCCAGCTCCAGAGCGACAAGGGATAGTAGCTCAGGGGACGGAAGTCGGCATTGAGGACGAGGGCCGGAAAATTCTCCGGCGCGGCGGTGTAGGCGTTCACAGCTCCGATCTCGTGACCATATCCTTGGGACGAATCAACGCCCGAGGCTCGATAAGCGGGGCCATACTAGCCGTGCATGTCGGGCCTGTGAAGGCGTCGGCGCCGCATTGAAAAGTCAGCAAAAAAACCGCGCAACGCGGCGCCGCGCCTCAGGCCTTGAGGGCTTGCGCCATGAAGCTTGCAGCCATGCGCTCGCCGGCGGCATCGATGCCGTGCGCAAGGCCGGGCCGCACGTGCCACTCAACCGCGAGGCCGGCGGCGGCCAGCTGCTCGCGCGCCAAATGCAGGGCCTCCACGGGAATAAGATCGTCGGCTTCACCGTGCAGCAGGAGAACGGGCGGCCGAGCCTTGATCTCTCCCAGACGCTCCGCGCCCGCCAGCAACCCCGAGTAGGCAACGACGGCCGCGGGCGCAACCGCCCGGCGCAGGCCTACGTGCAGGGCGAGCATAGTCCCCTGGCTAAAGCCAACGAGGACCAACCGCTGGGGGGCGACGCCGAGGCGCGCGAGCTCCTCCGCGATAAAGCGATCGAGGCCGGGTGCGGCGGCAACCACGCCGCGCCAAAACTCGCTCGGATCCTGCAGCGTCAGCGGGAACCACTGCAGTGCGCCCAACATTCCCGGAACCGCTTCCGGCGCGTTCGGGGCCACGAAGGCAGCTTCGGGCAGGCGCGCGCGCCAGCCATGGGCGAGCGCGATCAGATCATCGCCATTCGCCCCATAGCCGTGCAGCAGCACCACCAACGCCGTGGCGCGCCCACTGGCGGGCGCCAGGCGCGGACCATCAAGTGCACGCAACGTGATCAAGACCGTTACACCGGTGTTGCCCGGCCCAGGCGTTTGAGATGGGCGTAGTAGTTCCACAACAGCCGCGCCGCCACTCCGCGCCAGGGTCGCCAGCGCTCGGCGATGGCAAGCAATTCATCAGCGCTCGGACGCGCCTTGAGACCAAGCGCTTTCTGCGCGCCGATCTGCAAGGCGAGATCCCCCGCCGCAAAGCCGTCGCCGCGGCCGAGACAAAACATAATATAAATGTCCGCCGTCCAGGGGCCGATGCCACTAATCGCCGTCAAGGCGCTTTGAATTTCCGCATCGCTGCGGGCCTCGAGCGCGCTGAGATCGAGGCCGTCGCTGCAGGCGGCGCAGATCGCCCGCAAGGTGCGGATCTTGGCGCGCGACAGGCCGGCGGATGCCAGCGCGACGTCCTCGAGTTGCTGAACGGCATGAGGCTCGAAGGGCTGGCACAGGCTCAGCGTGCGCAGCCAAATCGCCGAGGCGCTCGCCACCGAAAGCTGCTGACCAACGATGATGCGGGCCAGGCCCTCAAAGCCTGCGGGCCGCCGCCGCAGGGGCGGATCCCCGGCGGCGTCGTGCACCATGCGCATGGTTTGACAGCGCCGCCGCAGCGCGCGCACGCCCTCGCGCACATCCTCCTCGCCGGCAATGATCCGCAGCGCCGACGGCGCCCGCCGCGGGCTCGGCGCACCCACCGTGGCCGTGACGGCGCGCGCGCGTTTGGTCGCATCCGCCCGTCGGTCTCGCTTGCTGCCCTTCTCCGCCGTGTTACGCACGCACCTTGGCTCCGCCTGACGCTCGACCCCGATCCCGACGGGGCATCTTTGGTGTAGCGGTGCCCGCGGCTTTGACGCAAGCTTGCGCGACATGCATCGAGGCCCAGTCTTCAGGTTTGCGCCCAGTCCCAACGGTGAGCTGCACCTCGGTCACGCGCTTTCCGCCCTGGTCGGCTTTGAGCGTGCCCGGGCGCTCCGCGGCCGCTTCCTATTGCGCATCGAGGACATCGATGCCGGGCGGACGCGGGCGGAGTTCATCGCCGGCATCCTTGCCGACCTTCGCTGGCTCGGGCTGCGCTGGGCGGAGCCGGTGCTGCGGCAGTCTCAGCGTATGGGCGCCTACGCCGCGGCCGCGGCGCAACTCAAGGCCATGGGCTTGCTCTATCCGTGTTTTGCCACCCGCGCAGAGATTGCAAGCGCCGCGCGCGGCACCGGCTGCGATCCCGATGGTGCCCCCCTCTACCCCGGCCTCTGGCGGCATGCACCCGCCGCCGCCATCGCCGAGCGGCGGGGGAAGGGCGCGCGCTTCGCCTGGCGTCTCGACATGGCCCGGGCCATGGCTGCGGTTCGCCCAGGGCTGGCAGGCGCCGAGCTGGCCTTCACCGAACTCGACGAGGCCGGCGCGCCCCGCACGATCCCTGCGCGCCCCGAGCGTTGGGGGGACGCCATCATTGTGCGCAAAGACGTGGCAACCAGCTACCATTTGGCGGTCGTCGTTGATGACGCCTGGCAAGGCGTCACCCACGTCACGCGCGGAGCCGACCTGTTGGCGGCGACCGACCTACACCGCCTGCTGCAGCTGTTGCTCGACCTCCCCGCCCCCCTCTATCACCACCATCGCCTGATCACGGACGCTTGCGGCCGCAAGCTCGCCAAGAGCGCCGGCGATACGAGTCTGCGTGAGCTGCGGCGCCAGGGCCTCACGCCGGCCGACGTGCGGCAGCTGGTCGGGCTCGTTCCGTAGACCGCGATCGGCGCAATGGAAATCGCTACGGCGTCCCAAACCTTAGAATAAATCTGCGCCTGGCCTCAGTTTAGACGCGATTTACCGAAATTATATATCGACATCGAAAACGCTCGGGCATGTGGGCCACGTCTTGACGCGCGGCCAGGGCATTAATCTTTTGTTAAGTTCATTGTCCGAGCTTGGTGGAAGTCCGGCTTATAGTCGCTTCAGATTGCTTGAGATTTCCGGCAAAGGAGCCGGCGATCGGCAAAAGCGGCGGCCGGGTGCGGGGAATAGAGCGGACCTAATCACATGCAGTTTACGTCCCAGCTCGAGCAGGGCGACTGGTACATTGTGGCCTGTTGGTTGTGCGTCGTTGGTACGCTCGTCCTTTACGGTATTGGAGTTGCCTTCGCCAAATGTCGCGCCGCTCTGGCGCGGGCGCGCGTCAGACGCAAGAGAAAAGCCAATAGCGCGCGCCCGAGACGCGCCGAGCCGGCACGGGCAGCCCGGATTGCGGTGCCTCTCAACACCTCAGCACCGCCCGCATCGGGGCACTGGTCCACGGTCGCGGCCATTGTCGAGACGGGCTTGCGTCAAGTCGAGGCGATGTCGGCCTGCCACGCGGCGGCCAGCCGGCAAATCGATGCGGCCGAATACGCCCTCAATCGACTGATCGCAGATTACGGCAAGGTCATGCGCCGGCCGCTCGTGCCGCCGGCCGCGGCCCCACGCCCCCTGCGATTGCCGGTTGCCGTCGCCGTTGCCCAACCGCTCGCGGCTTAAGCCCCCCGGCCCCCATGGCTCACGCCGCTCGCGGCGGCGCCAAAAAGCCGATCAGAGCGTCGAGAACCGCGTCGGGCGCCTCCGCCATCAGGGTATGGCCGCAGTCGGCAATCGTGAGGGTCTCGGCGCCGGCGATGAGTTCGGCGAGCTGGCGCCCCGCCCGCGGTGGCGCCATCACATCGTTGCCGCCCATGATGATGAGGGTCGGACAGCGAACGCGGCGGGCCGCCGCGCGCCCGGAGGTCCAGCTGTTGCAGGCCTCAAAGTCGGCGGCAAGGACGCCGGGTGCGTTGCGGGCCAACAGCGCCATGCTGGTATTGGTGAGCCAAAGTCCCGGCACGGCGTTGCCGCCGCGTTTGGCCGCGGCGCCGAGCGCCCAGGTCGTGATCAGCCGGTGCGCCTCCTGCGGCTGCTCGTGCGCCGCCCGCAGCAGCTGCTCGTTAACGGGCAGCGCCGGTGCGGCGCCGAGCAGGATTAGGCGGCCGCTGCGCTCGCCGAGCGCGGCCGCGGCTTCGAGTGCAATCGCCGCACCCAAGGAATGGCCTACCAGCGTCGCGCGGTTGGCGCCCACCGCCGCCAGCAAGCAACCGATCCAGCCGGCCAAGTCCGGCACGGTCGCGAGCGGCGGCCCTTGCGTGCGGCCGTGGCCGGGCAGATCGACGGCCAATACCGCATGACCGTGCCAAGCGCACCAGCGCGCCGGCAGCTGCCAATTCGTGTGGTCCTGACCGGCGCCATGAATAAAGAGCACAACCGGCTTGCCCGGATCGAAGGCGCGTCCGCCCGTTGCCGCATAGGCCCGTTTGCCGTCGACGACAATGTCCATTGCGCTAGCCCTTTTGCGAGGCCGCAAGGGCCTGATCGAGGTCGTCGATCAGGTCCTGGGCATCTTCCAACCCGACCGATAGGCGCACCAGTTCTTCGCCGACGCCGGCATTGGCGAGCTCTGCGAGGCTCATCTGCTGATGCGTCGTGCTCGCCGGATGGATCACCAGCGACTTGGCATCGCCGACATTGGCCAGGTGCGAGAACAGCTTGAGACGCCCGATCAGCTTGGCGCCCGCGGCGCGGCCGCCCTTGATGCCGAAGCTCAAAATCGCACCCGCACCCTTGGGCAGCTGGCGGTGCGACAAGGCGTGATCGGGATGGCTTGCAAGTCCCGGATACTTGACCCAGGCCACGGCGGCATGGGCCTCCAGGTGGCGGGCCACGGCCTCGGCGTTGGCGACATGGCGCGCCATGCGCACGGGTAGCGTTTCGATGCCCTGCAAAAGGTAGAAGGCCGTGCTGGGGCTCATGCAGGCCCCGAAATCGCGCAGACCCTCGGCGCGCGCGCGCATAATAAAGGCGGCCGGCCCGAACTCCTCGGCAAAGGCGATGCCATGATAGCCCGCGTAGGGCTCCGTCATGGTCGGAAACTTGCCGGCGGCGCCCCAGTCGAAACCGCCGCTGTCGATCAGCAGCCCGCCGATCGCCACGCCGTGTCCACCCAGGAATTTGGTGGCCGAGTGCATGACGAGATCGGCCCCAAACTCGAACGGCCGGCACAGGTAGGGCGTAGCAAAGGTGGAATCGATGGCCAGCGGCAGCCCGGCGCCGTGCGCCACCTCGGCAACGGCGGCAATATCGAGCACCTCCAGGCCCGGATTGCCGAGCGTCTCGGCAAACAGCAGTCGCGTCTCGGCCGTGATGGCTCGGGCGAAGCTTTTGGGCTCGCGCGGATCGACCAACGTCGTGGTTATACCGAAGCGCGGCAGCGTGTGCTGAAACATGTTGTGGGAGCCGCCATAGATGCGCGCCGAGGCCACGATGTGGCCACCGGTCCCCATCAAGGTGGCAATCAGCAAATGCAAGGCCGCTTGGCCACTTGCCGTTGCCACCGCGCCGACGCCGCCCTCGAGCGCGGCGATGCGTTCCTCCAACACCGCCGTGGTCGGATTGGAAATTCGCGAATAAATGTGGCCGGCCCGCTCGAGATTGAACAGTCCAGCGGCGTGCTCGGTATCGTCGAACACGTAGGAGGTGGTCTGGTAGATAGGCACGGCGCGCGCGCCCGTCGCCGCATCGGGACGCTGTCCCGCGTGCAAACTGAGCGTGGCAAGGCGAGGTGATTTGGCAACCGTCATGGCTTCGTCATCCGAGCGGGTGTTGACAAGCGCGGCAGGCGCCAGGCCTGCGGCCGGGGCCGCCGACCCGATCCCAGGGCGCGCGGCCACGGTCGGCGCCGTCGGGCCAGGCGCAGGCGCACAGCGAAAGCAGCGTCGCTCCCGGGGGCGGGGCTTCGTCGCTCGCCCGCGGCATCAGGAGTAGAACGCCGTCTCGAAGGCATAATAGAGCGGCAGCGCCTTCTTGTCGGCGAAGGGGAGCACCTGGGTCAGGTAAACGCCGCCAATTCCCGTCTTCGGATCGATCCAATAGTAGGAATTGGCGAGGCCGGCCCACATCAAGCCGCCGGCGGGACGGCCCGTCGGCGCCGCCTCATCGTTGATCTGAAAGCTCAACCCCCAGGTCTTGCTCATGCCAGGGAAAAACTCCGCATCATTGGAGAGCGTCGGCGCGACGGTCTTGAGCAGGCTGACGCGCGCATCGCCCATGTTGTTGCGCGTCATCTGATCGACCGTCTCGGGCGAAAGCACCTGCGTGCCGTTCGCCTTGCCGCGGTTGAGGATCATGCGCACGAACTTGAGATAGTCACCGGCCGTGGAGTAAAGACCGCCCCCGCCCATATCGAACTCGGCGTCCTGCGGGATCTCGAGGTCGAGCAACGGCGTCAAGACGTCGTCATCACCGCGCTGATGGATCTTGGCCAGGCGCTCGCGCATCGTCGGCGCGATCTTGAAGGCGGTACTGGTCATGCCGAGGGGCGCAAACAGGTGTTCGTGCATGTAGGCGCCGAGGCGTTTGCCGCTGACGGCCTCCACCATCTTGCCGGCCCAGTCGATGTTGATCCCGTAGTACCACTTCTCGCCTGGATCGAAGAGCAACGGCGTTTGCAAGGCGGCGTTCTGGCAGCTGATGATGCCGGGCACGTTCTTGGCCGTTTGATAGGCGGCAATGTCGCCGTTCCAAATCTCGTAGCCAAAACCGGCGGTATGCGTGAGCAGATGGCGCAGTGTAATCGGCCGCTTGGGTGGGCGCAGTTTCGGTTGTCCGGCGGCGTCAAACCCCTCCAGCACCTGCGCCTGTTCGAGCTCGCTCACCACCGCCGCGGCCGGGGCATCGAGGTCCAGCTTGCCCTGCTCAACCAGCTGCATCGCGGCAGCACCCGTGATGGCTTTGGTCATGGAGGCGATCCAGGCAACGGTGTCGGGGCTCATGGCCGCCGGTTGCCCAAGTACACGCTTGCCGAAGGCGCCTTCGTAGATGCTGCCGTCGCGATCGCTGGCCATTGCCACCACGCCGGGCACGTCACCGGTCTCGGCGGCGCGCGCGAGCATCTTGTCGATGGCCGAATTGCGGGCTGCGGCGTCCTTTGCCATGGCAAACCTCCCAAACCAATTGTGGATTTTTGTGCCGGCGAGTGTACAGCCTGTCGCCCGGCGTGGGGCAACTTTTTGACCCGAACGGGCGCCAAGCGCGGCTAGTTAACCTCGAAAATTCGCAAGCTGACCTTGTCGGGCAGGCGCGCGGCGCTGGCGAGAAAGAGGCTGCGGTTGAGCCAATCGAAGTCGCCGGCCGGCGCCTCGAAGGTGGGCACGGCGCGGAAATAGACGAGCGCGGGATCGACGGGTTCGCCGCGGGCGAGCCGCTCCATGAGTTCGGGCGCCGCCCGTCGCAGCCCCCGGTTGGTGACGGCGATTTCCGGCCCGGCCGTCGTCTTGATCGCGTAGCGCGCCACCAGCTCCAAAATGCCGTCGGCGCGCGCGATCTGCCAGTCGGCGCCGCCGGGCAGAACGCAGCCCTCGAGGCGGGGGCCGCTGACTTGGCCACCTAGGATCGGCACCAGCCGTCGGCGACCCCGCGGCATGGCGCCGAGCTCGCGGATCGGGCCAACGGTGACATCGATGTCGCAGACGTGGACGAGGTCGGGCGTCGCCAGCATAAAGAACTCACAGAAAGTCGGTGGCGGTCAGCAGGGCGATGAAGGGAACGCCCACTGCCTTGAAGGCAGCCTCGGCGCCTTCCTGCCGGTCGACCACGGAAATCGCCGCCACGATCACGGCGCCTTCGGCCCTGAGCGCCTCGATCGCCTTCAGCGCCGAACCGCCGGTGGTCGTCACGTCCTCGAGCACGACGACGCGCTTGCCCGCGAGCGTCTCGTCGGGCGCCAAGCCCTCGATCAGCTTCCTGGCGCCGTGCTCCTTGGCCTGCTTGCGCACAAAAAAGGCCTTGAGTGGCCAGCCGGTAATCTGGCTCGTCACGGCTACGGCGACGGCCAGCGGGACGGCGCCCATTTCTAGCCCGCCGATCAGGTCGACATCGGCCCCTTTCAGCGCCTGCAGGATCAGCGAGGCGATCAGATGGCCGCCTTCCGGGTCGAGCATCGAGGGCTTCATGTTGAAATAGAAGGTGGAGGAGCGGCCCGACACCAGCTTGGTCTCTTGCCCCTTGGAGAACGAGCGCTGCCTGACGATCTCGACGAGACGATCGCGCGCTCCGTTGCTTTCGGTCATGACGATCCGTCCTCCGCGTGCCACGGCTCCACCACCACGGCCTGGGCTTGGCTCTTGGCAGGCGAGAATGGCAAGCCGAGGGCCGCGTGCTAAGGAGAGTTGCTCACAACCTGGACTGATAGACAATGCCCGCCGATCACAGCGCACGATTTCCGCAAGCCGCCTATATCGACGCCAGCGCGCGCATTTTTGGCGGCGTCGAAATCGCCGAGGGGGCCAGCCTTTGGCCGGGCGCCGTCATTCGTGCCGAAAGCCAGTTTGTGCGCATCGGCCGGCGCAGCAACCTGCAGGATCACGTGATGGTGCACGTCGGCTACCGGCATCCCACCATCATCGGCGATTACTGCTCGATCACGCACCGCGTCGTCCTGCACGGTTGCCGCATCGGCGACAACTGCCTGATCGGCATCGGCGCCACCATCATGGAAGGCGTCGAAATCGGCGAAAATTCCATCGTCGCCGGGCACAGCTTTGTTGCCGACGGCACGCTCATTCCGCCCAACTCCATCGTCATGGGCACGCCGGGTAAAGTCGTGCGCACGGCCAATAATTTCATCGCCAACCGCATCAACGCCATGCTCTATCACCGCAACGCGCTATGCTATGCCCGCGGCGAGCATCGCGGCTGGGAGGGCCCCGCCTACCAAGCCGAGGCGCAAGCCTGGCAGGAGGAGGCCGAACGGCAGTATGCCGAACGCTATGGCACTGCACCGCCTCGCGCGTAAGTTCGATGCGCCTGGCCCGGCCCGTGCGCGCCAACACCCGTCTAGTGCTCGGGCAGCACCAATACCTTTGGTTCGGTGGGCAGCGTCGGCTGCGAAACCACAATGCTGGGTAATGTCGCCATCTCGACGGTAAAGTCATTGCGAATGCGGTCGAGAAAACGCTGCAAGGTAAACGGATTAAAATAGTGCATGGGCAGGATCAGCCGCGCCCGCAAGGCCCTTAGCACCTCCACCATGCCGCCCACGTCCATGGTGTAGCTGCCATCAACCGGCACCATCACCACGTCGAGCTGGCCGATCTCGGCCAGCTGCTGATCGGTTAGCGTGTGATGCAGGTGACCGAGATGGCCGATGCACAAACCCGCCACCTCGAAGATGAAAATCGAGTTGCCGTAGGGCACGTGCCCGCCACCCCAGTCGCGGATGTTGGTGGCCACATTGCGGACCCGCACGTCGAGGAGCGTGACGTCGTGCCTGGCTGGTCCTCCCTCGGGATTCCAGCCGCGCAGCACCTGCTTGATGTTGGGATCGGGAAAATTGGAATAGTGCGTCGTGTGCGCCCGGTTCATGGTGACAATGTCGGGCAGCACCTCGGGCCTGACGTAATCGTTGTAGTCGGTGGCAACTTTGACCCCGGCGGCGCTTTCGATCAGCCAGGTGGAATGGCCGATAAAATTGAGACGCACCTCATTGGGTTGCAACACGACGCGCCGAAAGCCGACCGGCTCGATGAGCCGCGGTGCCTGCGAAACGGCAAAGCAGCGGTCGACGGGCGGCGCGGCACCGGCGCTCGCCGAGTGGACGAGCATCCCGGCGAGCATGCCCAGGAAAAGAATCATGTGCGCCATTTGCACGTGCTCCGCGCGACGGGACAGTCAAGTGTCGACCAGCATAGCAAAGGAGCCCGGCCGCCCGACAAGACCTTGGCTGGGCGCCGCCAGGAAATGACGGCAAAGTGAAGTCGCCCGACCGGCTGCCAGGGCGCGCTTTGCCCGCAATCTGAAAGACTTGAGACCACCGCACCGGGCCCGACGGGCGGGGAAAAATGCACGGAGGGCGAAGGCGTTGACGTGGCGATGACACAATTTGTTCCGAGCTTGCGGCCGGCCTCGCGCAGGCCGAAGATGGATAAGGTGCAACCACTTCCTCGCGCATGACAGATCATCCAACCCACAGAGGCGGCTTGCGGCACGATGGCGGCCAGGCGCCGCGGCTAGGGCCTGGCCGCCCGCCGCCACTGCCGCGCGGCGGCGAGGCGGCGCCGCGGCCGCGCCGCCGGCGCCGGCGCTGGCTGCAGGTTACGGGCTACCTGCTGTTGGGATTTGCCTGCGCCGTTGTTGGCTCGATCACCTTTTTGCTGATTGCCGCCCCCGTCGACTTCGTTCGCGACCAGATGGTGCAGCAGGTCAAGGCGCACACGGGCCGGGACCTGACGATTGCGGGGCCCACGTCGATCGCGCTCTTTCCGCAGGTGTCGGTGCACCTGGCCGACGTCACCTTGTCCGAGCCGCCGGGGATGGACGGCGGCCCGCTGTTGACGGCGAAATCCTTCGCCATCGATGTGCCCCTGCTCTCGCTGCTGTCGCGGCAGTTCGCGGTGAAGCGCCTCTTGCTCGTGCAGCCAACCATCGAGCTCAGGATCGATGCCGACGGCCGACGCAACTGGTCGTTCGCGCGAACGCCCGGCGGCGCCGAGACGGTCGCCAATGCCGGACCCCGGGAGCCCGCGGCGGCGCCCATACCTCGCTCGCCCAAGGCAGCGGGCGTCGCGGCGGCCTTCGATCAGCTCAGCCTCGAGAACGTCCATATCAGCGATGGCACGCTGCGCTTTGCCGATACACGCAAAGGTGCGCTGAAGGAGATCACGGGGATCAACGTCAGTTTGTCGCTCGCCGATCCCGCCGGCCCCTTACAGGGCAAAGGCAACTTCGCCTGGAACGGCGAAAAGGTCGCCTTCGACGGCAAGCTGTCGCCGGCGCGCGCGCTCCTTGGCGAACAGAAGGGGCGCGTTGCGCTGACGTTAACCTCGCCGCTGCTGGAGGCCGCCTACGACGGCGCGCTGACCCTCGCCCCGGCGCCGGCCCTCGAGGGCAAGGCGACCCTGAAGGCACCCTCCGTCGGGGCGCTAGCCACATGGCTCGGCCGGCACGCCGGCACCGAACCGGTGGCCCTCGACGTCACCGCCATGGTGAGCCTGGAGCAAGGCCGGCTGGCCATCACGGACCTGAACGGGGTCGCCGGTGGCGGCACGCTCAGCGGCACCCTGGCACTCGAGACCGAGCGCGCCCGCCCCTACCTCAGCGGCACGCTACGCACGACCGACCTCGACCTCGGGCGTCTGTTGCTGCGGCCCGTTGCCCCGGCCGCAACAGCGCGCCGCGCCGGCGAGGCTGAGCGGCCGGGCAACGCCGAGGCAGAGCCGGCGCCCGCCGGGCAGGCGCCAGTGGCCGCCGCCGGCAAGCGACGCGCGGCCGGCCGCGGCTGGAGCGAGGCGCCGATCGATCTTGCGCTGCTGCGGCTCGCCGATGCCGACGTGACCGTGGTGGTGGATCGTCTGCTCTATCGCGAGCTGCAGACCGGCCAGAGCCAGCTGGCGCTGGCGCTCAAGGACAATGTGGCCAAGCTGACGCTGCAGGACGCGCTGCTCTACGGTGGACGGGGGCGCGGGGGGTTGACCTTCGATGCCGCCGGGCCGGAGCCCGCCC
>Ga0081540_1000058_pt1 | contig 120635 bp, 105 predicted proteins | sample TabmetS2T1R1_FD_71024 | JGI IMG/M metagenome (GOLD analysis project Ga0081540, IMG submission 71024) | Tabebuia heterophylla rhizosphere microbial communities from the University of Puerto Rico - S2T1R1 | ecosystem: Host-associated > Plants > Roots > Rhizosphere ... | reverse complement strand
CGGATCCCGACGGTCGGCATCGGCGCCGGTCCGTACTGTGACGCGCAGATCCTGGTCTGGCAGGATATGGCCGGTTTGACCACCGGGCGGCTGCCCCGCTTCGTGAAGCGGTACGCCAGCCTGCGTGAGACCCTGCTCGACGCCACGCGCCGGTTCACCGACGACGTGTCGGGCGGGCGTTACCCGGACGCGGAGCACAGTTATACCTAGGCCCTGAGGGGGCGCGGTGGCGCAGCGAACGGTACTGGTGACGGGAGCCTCGCGGGGTATCGGCCGGGCGGTGGCCGAGGCGTTCGCCGGGCAGGGCGACCGGGTGGCGGTGCATCACCGCGGGTCGCCCGGCCTGGCGGCCCAGGTGCTGGCCGGGCTGCCGGGTGACGGTCACGCGGTCGTCCGGGCCGACCTGGCCGACGCCCAGGCCGTGCAGCAGATGGTCGACCAGGCCCACGCGGACCTCGGCGGCCTGGACGTGCTGGTCAACAACGCCGGCATCTACCTTCCGCATCCGGTCACCGACGTGTCCTATCAGCAGTGGCAGGACATCTGGCGGGAGACCCTCGCGGTCAACCTCACCGGCGCGGCCAACGTGACCTGGTGCGCCGTGCAGTACATGAGGCAGACCGGAGGCCGGATCATCAACGTGACCTCACGCGGCGCGTACCGCGGCGAGCCGCGGCACCCGGCCTACGGGGCGAGCAAGGCCGCCCTGAACTCGTTCGGCCAGTCGATGGCGCGGGCCCTGGCCCCGCTCGGCATCGCGGTCGCCAGCGTGGCGCCGGGCTACGTCGGCACCGACATGGCCAGCGACGACCTGAACTCGCCGCGCGGTGCCGACATCCGGGCGCAGAGCCCGTTCAACCGGATCGCGACACCGGAGGAGATCGCGGCCGCCGTGGTCTACCTGGCCTCCCCGGAGGCCGAGTGGGCCAGCGGGGCCGTCCTCGACCTCAACGGGGCGTCATACCTGCGCTAGCGCGTGAACCGCTCGAGCAGGTGGCTGAAGGCCCAGGCGGGCTGCTTGATGCCGGAGCAGGAATCGCTGTCGATGGTGCCCCGGGATCCGTGCGCGCCCCCGCCAACCACGGCAATGTGACTTTGCTGTGGTCCTGACCACGGCGATGTGACATCGCCGTGGTTACCGCCCCTCAGCGATCGCAGGAGCACGGTCCCGCGCGGAGGCTCCTGTGGCGCTGGAGGTTAGGCGAGGGTGGGGTGGGCCACGATATCGGTGATGGTGATCTGGAGGGCTTGCCAGGCGTGCTCGGTGCCGGGGGTGCGGCGGTGCGGGGTGCGCAGGTCGCGGACGAAGCAGGACAGGTCGTCCAGGGCCCAGCGCAGCCGGTAGAGCTCAATCGCGGCGGCATCGACGGGCCGGCCGGTGAGCTCGGTGTAACGGCGCAGCTCGTCGCCGGTCTCGGTGGCTATCATCCACAGGTCGCGCTCGGGCGGGGCCAGGCCGACGGTATCCCAGTCGATCAGCATGATCGCGCCGCGGGCCGGGCCGGCGCAGTCGGCGGCGCCGTCGCCGTCAGCGGCGGCGACGCGGATGATGTTGCCGGGATGGGGCTCGCCGTGGGTGATCACGAGGTTCTGCGGGCCCGCCGTGGCGCGGGCCCACCGGTCCAGGGCGTCCAGCCCGCGCCGTACCGGCCCGGCCGCTCCGGCCAGGAGCTCCCTGGCCGGTTCGGCGAACGGCCCGCCGGTCCAGGGCCGGCCCAGCTCAGCCAGGGCCCGCTCCAGGTCATCGGGCCAGGACAGCTCCACCTCGCGTCGCTGCAGCCGGACTACCGCCGGGTCCGCACTGTGCAGGGCGGCTAGCATCGCCACCAGCTCGTCGAGGTCGGGCGCGGTCAGGGGCTTGTCCCACTCGCCTCCAGATCCGTGCAGGAACGGGAACACCGCGACCGTATGCGCGTCGCCGAGCGGCCGCAGGGACTGGCCGTCCCGCGCCGGAACCGGGGCCGCCACGAACCGCAGGCCGACCTCGCGGCGCAGGGTCACGGAGGCGTCCAGCGCCGCGCGCAGCCCCGCGAACACGGCCGGCCGGGTCCGGCCGAGCCAGCCCTTGCCGTCCAGGTCGTCGACCGTGACGAACCACTGCTCCCCCGGGCCGCTCGTCACGACCCAGTGAAAGCTCCCGCCGCCGACCGGTGCGTACCGGAGCGTCTCAGCGGACAAGCCCCAGCCGTCGGCCAGGGCGTGCACCAGGTCTCGTTCGGTAACTCCCGCGGGCATGTCCCTCACGAGGCCTCACGGTACGGCGGCCGGCCGTCCGCCGGTCAACCGAATTTCCGGCCGGCCGGGACCTAAGGCTGCGCTGTGGCCAGCACGGTCATTACGCGGCCCCAGGCGAGCTCGGTGCCGGCCGCCAGGCAGCCGTCGACCACCGCGTCCGTACCCAGGGCGCTGACCCTGATGTCCGGCATGACCGGCGTGATCCCCTCGAGCTCCCGGGTGACCGCCTCGGCGAACCCGGGCGCCCGGCCGATGCCGCCGCCGAGCACGATCAGATCGGGATCGACCACGGTGACCACGGCGCAGATCGTCTTGGCGATCAGCCGCGCCTCCTCGGCCACCACGGTTACCGCGAGCTGGTCACCGCCGGACGCGGCCTCGAAGACACGCCGGGCCGAGACCGGGCCGCGCATGCCGCCGCGGCGGGCCGCCCGCACCACTCCGGACGCGGACGCGGACGCCTCGAGCGTGCCGCGCTTGCGAGCCTCGTGCTCGTCGGCGCCGGTCCCGCCGGACAGCGGCATGAACGCGATCTCTCCGGCCACGCCGTGCGCGCCGCGCAGCAGCTGGCCGCCGAGGACCAGGCCCATGCCGATGCCGGTGCCGATGTGCACGAACGCGAAGTGCTCGACCTCCCGGCCGTGGCCGAGGGCGCGTTCGGCCAGTGCGGCGGCGTCCACGTCGTTCTCCATCACCAGCGACGGGCCGAACGCCTCCCGCAGGCCGGCCAGCGCCGCGGGCCTGTCCCAGCCGCGCAGGCCGCCGGTCAGCTTCATCGCGTTGCGCCGCGGGTCGTACACGCCCGGGCTGCCGATCACGGTCTGGGTGATCGCCGGGCGTGACACGCCCGCGTTCTCGCACAGCAGATCGGCGAGCCCGACGAGCTCGGCCACCCGGCCGCGCACGCTGGTGGCGTGCGCCCGCAGCGACTGCCTGGCCCGGATCTCCCCGGACAGGTCGGCGATCGCGCCGCGGACGTAGTCGTGCCCGATGTCGAGCCCGAGCACGAGGCCCGCGTCCGGCCTGATCTCGTACAGCCGGGCCGAACGGCCGGGCACCCCGGTCCGCTGACCGGCGATGCGGACCAGGCCCGCTCGCTCGACGTTGTCCAGGGCCAGCGAGACGGTCGGCTTGGACAGGCCCGACACCCGGGCCAGTTCGGCCCGCGAACAAGGCCCGCGCTGGCGGATGTGCTCCAGCAGAAGCTTCTCGTTCATCGCCCGGATCAGCGAGGGCCGCGCCGCGAACAGGCTGGCCCCGGAGTTCTCTGGCGGCGGCAACGCCGAGGCCGGCCGGGGCGTCAGCACCGGCGCCTGCTCGGACGGCACCGACGCTGACGCCGGCCCGGGAGGCGGCGAGGCCAGGGCCGGCTCTGCCGTACCTGTCACGGCCACCTCCACTGTCATGGCTGCTCGGGGTGTCCGGTGCCATGCCCGGACCAGCCGGGCGCCCGAAAGTTACGGTCTCAGGCACCCGGAAGTTAAGACCTTGCGTCAGTTCGCCAGGGATCTTGTCCCGGACAGATAGTTAGGATACTGTCCTAACAAAATTCGCGGAAGGGGTAACCCTCTCCGAATACAGATGTCAGACAAGCGCGGAGGCTGGTCCCGCGCGCAGGCACCGGCCAGGCGCCGGTGGCTGCACCCAAGGGCCGCCGCCGGCTCCGCGCGCAGCCGCCGGCTCCGCGCCCGGTCACGACCTTCAGGACCTAGAGGACCATACGGCAGTAAGGACGAACGGCATGAGACGCCTCACCAGATACGGGGTCATCGTCGCGGCCGGCATGATCGCGGCCGGCTGTACCGCCGGTTCACAATCCAGCTCGAGCAGCGGCGGCTCAGGTAACGGCAACAAGGCCGCGGCCAACAGCACGCTGGCGATCTCCAACGAGAGCGGCCAGCTCTGGAGCTGCGGTTTCAATCCGCTCAACCCCTCCTTCACGCAGTTTGCGGCCGGCTTCATCTACGAGCCACTCGTCTACGTGAACCCGCTGCAGCAGGGCAAGACCACGCCGATGCTCGCGTCCTCGTATAAATGGGGCGCCGGCAACAAGACGCTCGTGTTCACGATCCGCTCCGGGGTCAAGTGGAGTGACGGCACGCCGATGACGGCGAACGACGTGGCCTACACCTTCAACCTGACCAAGAAGAACAGCGCCCTGGACCTGACCGGGGCGTGGTCGGTGCTGTCCAGCGTCACCGCGTCGGGCAGCACGGTCACGATGAACTTCAAGAGCGTGGCCGTGCCGTACTTCTACTACATCGCGAACCAGACGCCGATCGTGCCCGAGCACGTCTTCTCGAAGATGTCCAACCCGGTTACCGACCCGGTCAAGGCGCCGATCGGCACCGGCCCGTACACGATGAGCAAGTGCACCCCGCAGAACATCACGTACAAGGCCAACCCGAACTACTGGCAGCCGGGCCTGCCGAAGGTCAAGACAATCCAGTACCCGGCCTACACCAGCAACAACACGGCCAACGACGACCTGGCCAACGGGAGCGCGCAGTGGGGCGGCCAGTACATCCCTGGCATCAAGGCGTTCTACACCGCCAAGAGCCCGAACTACAAATACTGGTTCCCGCCGACGGTCAACGTCACGCTGATCCCGAACCTGACCGACCCTCAGCTCAAGAACGTGAACGTGCGCAAGGCCATCTCGTACGCGATCAACCGGAGCCAGGTCTCCACCACCGGCGAGTCGGGTTACGAGCCGCCCGCGAACCAGACCGGCATCGTCACGCCCACCTTCGCCTCCTCGCTGAACCGTGCGGCGCTGTCGAGCTGGGGCAACGGGTACGACCCGGCCAAGGCGAAGTCGCTGCTGGCCCAGGCCGGCTACCACATGTCCGGCGGGGTCATGACGAACGCGGCCGGGCAGAGGCTGTCGTTCACCGTGAACAACATCGGCGACTACTCCGACTGGGTGGCCTCCATGCAGGTGATCCAGCAGAACCTCGCCGCGGTCGGCATCAAGCTCACCCCGCACAACCTGTCGAACCCCGACCACCTCAACGACCTGAACTTCGGCAAGTTCCAGCTCGCCTTCTACAACCAGCAGACATTCGGCCCGAGCGCGTACTACGAGCTGAACAACTGGCTCAACTCGGCGAACACCGCGCCGGTCGGCAAGCAGGCCGCCACCAACTACGAGCGGTACAGCAACCCCAAGACCGACAAGCTGCTCGACCAGTACGAGACGACCACGAGCGCGTCCGAGCAGCAGAACATCCTGAACCAGATCCAGCAGGTCATGCTCAACGACGTGCCGATCATCCCGGTGATCGAGGCGGTGGACTGGTTCCAGTACGACACCGGTAGTTTCAGCGGCTGGCCCACCCCGGGCAACCCGTACGCCCAGCCCGCGCCGTACGCCTACCCGGACAACGAGCAGGTGCTGCTGCGCCTGACACCGAAGTAACCCAGACGCCGCTGGGCAGGGCTCTCCGGCAAGAGCCCTGCCCAGCGGATCCACGAGCACCACAGGAGCCAGACCAGCCTTGAGATACGCGCTACGCCGCCTCGGTTTCTTCGTCGTCACGCTCTGGATAGCGCTCACCCTCAACTTCCTGCTGCCGCGGCTGATGCCGGGTAACCCGGCGCTGGCCATGTTGTCGAAGTTCCACGGCGAGCTCAGCCCGAAGGCGGTGAACGCCCTAGAGGTCCTGTTCGGCGTCAACACGAAGGAGAGCCTGCTCTCCCAGTACTTCAGCTACCTGCACCAGATCGTGACCGGCAACTTCGGCACCTCGCTCAGCCAGTACCCGGCCTCGGTCACCTCGGTGATCGGCAGCGCGATCTGGTGGACAATCGGCCTGGTCGGCGTCACCACCACGCTGGCCTTCCTGCTCGGCACCGGCCTGGGCATCGTCTCGGCCTGGCGCCGCGGCTCAAAGCTGGACAGCGTCGTGCCGCCCACGTTCGTGATCACCTCGGCGATCCCGTACTTCTGGATAGCCATGGTGCTCGTGCTGATCTTCGGCCTCACCCTGCACTGGTTCCCCAGCCAGGGCGGCTACTACGTGACCACGGACACCCCCGGCCTCAACCTCACCTACTTCCAGGACGTACTCAACCACGCGTTCCTGCCCGCGATCTCGCTGCTGATCGCCACGATCGGCACCTGGATCCTGACCATGCGGAACACGATGATCACCACGCTGGCCGAGGACTACGTGCGGATGGCCCGGGCCAAGGGCCTGCCGAACCGGCGCATCATGTTCGATTACGCGGCCCGCAACGCGATCCTGCCCAACCTGACCGGCTTCGCGATGTCGCTGGGCTTCGTGGTCAGCGGCGCGATCCTGATCGAGTACGTGTTCAACTACCCCGGAGTGGGGTTCATGTTGCTGCAGGCCGTGGACGGCGAGGACTACCCGCTCATGCAGGGCCTGTTCCTGTTGATCACCGTGGCGGTGCTGTTCGCGATCCTGATCGCCGACGTCCTCACCGCGCTGCTCGACCCGCGGACAAGGACGGCGTCTTAGCCATGGCCATGCCCGTCTCCGGAGTCCCCACCGAGACCCCCGCCGCTCAGGCCCCCGAACTCGGATCCGGCCGCGCGCTGGGCCGGATCGGCCGCGCCGTCCGGCTCAACCGCAAGGCGACGATCGGCGCCGTGCTGCTCGGGATCTTCATCCTGATCGCGCTGTTTCCTGGCGTGATCGCGCACGACAGCCCGACGCAGGACGCCTACCCAGCCCAGCTGGGCGTCTCGACCGCCCACCTGCTCGGCACCAACCACTACGGCCAGGACCTGTTCGCCCAGCTCGTGTACGGCACCAGGAACGTGCTGCTCATCGCGTTCGTGGTCGGGCTGGCCACGACGACCATCGCGGTCCTGATCGGCGTGGCCGCCGCCTACCTCGGCGGGCTGACGGACAGCTCGCTCAACGTGGTAACCGACGTGCTGCTGGTCATCCCGCTGTTCCCGCTGCTCATCGTCATCGCCGCCTACGCGCACGGCGGGACGACGCTGGTGCTGATCGCCGCGATCACGCTGACGAGCTGGTCCTATACCGCGCGCCAGCTCAGGTCGCAGGCGCTCACGCTGCGCAGGCGGGACTTCCTCGAGGCGGCGCGGGTGCGCGGCGAGCGGCCGGCGTACATCATCCTGGTGGAGCTCATCCCCACCATGACCTCGCTGCTGGTGGCGAGCTTCCTGACCAACGCGCTGTACGCGGTGCTGTTCGCGTCCAGCCTGCAGTTCATCGGCCTCGGCGACCCGAACACGGTGAGCTGGGGCACCACGCTCTACTGGGCGCAGAACAACGCGGCGCTGCAGACCGGCGAGCCGCTGTGGGCCATCGCACCCGGCTTCCTCATCGCCACGCTCGGCGCGGCCTTCGCCTTGCTGAACTACGCCTTCGACGAGATCGGCAACCCGGCCCTCCGGCCAGTGAGACGGAGTAAGCGTGCCCGACGCACCGATGCTTGAGGTCAGCGGCCTGTCCGTTGACTATCTCCTGGACCGGGGGAACGTCCGGGCGGTCGACGACGTGTCGTTCACGGTCGGCCGGGGCGAGTTCCTCGGCATCGTGGGCGAGTCCGGCTGCGGGAAGTCCACGCTGCTGTTCGCCGTGGCCCAGCTGCTCGCTCCCCCGGCCGAGGTGGCGGCCGGCACCGTCACGTTCGACGGCGTGAACCTGGTCGGGCTGACCGACAAGCAGCTGTCCGTGATGCGCTGGCGGGACATGTCGGTGGTCATGCAGAGCGCGATGAACGCGCTGAACCCGGTCAAGACCATCGGAGCCCAGTTCAAGGACGCGATGCGGGCGCACGGCAAGTTCACCGCCGAGGAGATCGCGGTCCGGTCCGCCGACGTGCTCAAGATGGTCGGCATCGATCCGGTGCACCTGGGCAGCTACCCGCACCAGCTGTCCGGCGGGATGCGGCAGCGCTCGATGATCGCGATGGCCATGCTGTTCACCCCGGACCTGGTCATCATGGACGAGCCCACCTCGGCGCTCGACGTGGTGGCGCAGCGCTCGCTGATGGTGCAAATCAAGGAACTGCAGCTGGCGTTCGGCTTCGCGGTCATCTTCGTCACCCACGACATGTCACTGATCAGCCACTTCTCCGACCGGCTGATGGTGATGTACGCCGGCCAGGTGGACGAGCTCGGCGCCACCAAGACAGTCTTCGACCGGCCGTTGCACCCCTACACGCAGGGCCTGCTGGAGGCCTTCCCGTCCATCCGCGGCCCGCGCGTCCCGCTCAAGGGGATCCCGGGCAATCCGCCCGACCTGTCCCGCGTGCCGTCCGGCTGCCGGTTCCGGCCGCGCTGCCCGTACGCGATCGACAAGTGCGCCGAGGTCGCGCCGGACCTGTACCCGCTGGACGGGACGCTGGTCCGGTGCCTGCGCCGCGAGGACGGGAGCCTGGCGTCATGACCGATGAGCTGCCCCGTACCGAGCTGCTGAGGACCGAGAGCCTCAGCCGGCACTTCAAGATCGGCAGCGCGCTGTCCCGGCGGACGCTGCACGCCGTGGACGACGTCAGCTTCGCCATCGGCGAGCGGGAGATCGTGGCGCTGGCCGGGGAGAGCGGTAGCGGCAAGTCCACCATCGCCCGCGTCCTGGCCCGGATCTACAAGCCCACCTCGGGCGAGGTGTTCTTCGAGGGCAAGCCACTGTCGTCGATGACCTCGCGGCAGGAACGGCTGCGCTACAGCGGCCTGGTGCCGATGGTGTTCCAGGACCCGTTCAGCTCGATCAACCCGGTGTTCCGGGTCCAGCACGGCGTGCTGCGCTGCCTGAAGCTGCACCGCCCGTCGCTGTCCGCCGCGCAGCGGCTGGAAGAGGCGGCCCGGGTCTTCGACATCGTCGGGCTGAGCCCCGACATGCTGCAGCGGTTCCCGTACGAGCTGAGCGGCGGCCAGCGGCAGCGGGTCGGCTTCGCCCAGGCGCTGGCCATGCGGCCGAGGCTGATCCTGGCCGACGAGCCGGTCTCGATGCTGGACGTGTCGATCCGGATCGGCCTGCTCAACCTGATGGCCAAGCTGCGCGGCGAACAGGGCGTGTCCATCTTGTACATCACCCACGACATCGCCAGCGCACGGTACGTCGCGGACCGGCTGATCGTGATGTACGCCGGCCAGATCGCCGAGACCGGCCCGATCGAGGACGTGCTCACCCATCCCAGGCACCCGTACACCCAGCTGCTGCTGTCCGCGGTCCCCGACCCGCGCGCGCCGCTGTCGGTGGCGGCGGAGACCGACCGCGGCGAGCCGCCCCGGGTCATCGACCCCACCCCCGGTTGCCGGTTCCGCTGGCGCTGCCCGCTGGCCATCGACCGATGTGCGCAGGTCACGCCGGAACTGGCTGAGCTGCGACCCGCACATAGCGCGGCGTGTCACGTTGCCCAGACCAGCTCCGACGAAGTGAAGGCCTTCACTTGACATCCTCCCAGGCCCAGAGACCCAGGATTCCAGCCACTCGCATCTCACTTAAGGAGGCGAGCAGTTGAGGTTCGCGGTTCACAGGCCGGGTAACCCCGTCGCCTCCTCGCGCAGTCACGGCGTGCCCCGCCGCGATGTTCCGAGCCGCGTTCACGTCAGCATTGCAGGAATAACCGCAGGCGGTGCACTGGAAGACGGCTTGGCTCTCGCGCGACTTCCGGTCCACCTGTCCGCACGCCGAACCCTTCTGGCGGACGTTGCGGCCCGGTTTCTCCCGTGTGCCTCTAGCGGATCGGGTCATGTTCCTGATCTGGAGGTCTTCTACCCTGATCAGGTCAAACCTGCGCGCAATATCTGTACTGGCCTTTTCGGCCCAGTCCTTGCGTCGATCGGCGTCGCGGGCGCACAGCCTGGCGATCGCATGTTTCACCCGTGCACGGCGCTTCGACTCGCGCCGTGCACGAGCCAGCTTTCGCCGCAGCCGTCGCAGCCTCTTTCGCTCCGAGGCGGTGAGGCCGACCGCGTGCAGCAGCTCTCCAGTCGACAGGGCCGCAGACACCGCCACACCTCGGTCGATGCCCACCATCTGCCCGTTACTGGGAGCTGGGATCGGGCCTGGCACGAACGCAAAGCTGACATGCCATCGCCCGGCATGATCCAAGGTTATCCGGTAAGACTTTGCGCCGGCTGGCACGCCGCGAGACCAGCGAAACCGCACCCATCCTGCCTTCGGGACACGGATCTCGCCCATATGTCGAGACAGACGCCGTACATCCCAATGCTGGCCGCGCCGCCCCACGATTCGGAATCCCTCATCCCGATCGGCCTTGCGCCACGTCGGCCGCCCAGTCGGATTCTGCAGGTCGAAGGAGAGAGCCAGGGCGTGGGAGAAATCCCGCAGCGCCTGCTGTTGCACCGTCTGACTGCCTGCGGCCAGCCAGTCATGCTCGGCCCTGGCCTGGGTGAGCTGCCGACATTGCTCCAGATAGCTAGGGGCGCTCTTGCGGCCCGGCCGCCAGTGTGCATGCTGCTCAACAGCGAGGTTCCACACGTAGCGAGCATGGGCGCAGTGATTCCGCAGTACCGCTTCCTGGGCGGGCGAGGGCAGCAGGCGATACCGGGACATACCAACAGGCTAGCGACCGCTACTGACATTTCTAGGGAGGTGAAGCGGCGTTCCCGTCCTGTACTTGAAGGTGGGATTCCCGCGCCGCGGATCTCATGAAGCTTGCCGTGATCGGCGGGGGATCCACCTACACGCCCGAGCTCGCGGACGGGATCGGGCGGCTGCTGCCGGACGTGACCGACTTCGTGCTCGTCGACCCCGACGCGGACCGGCTCGCGGCGGTGGGGCCGGTATCAGCCCGGATCGTGGCCGCCCATGACCATCCGGCCCGGGTGAGCTGGACCAGCAACCTGGACGAGGGCACCGAAGGCGCCGACGCGATCTTGTTCCAGCTCCGGATCGGCGGGCAGGCCGCCCGTCAGCGTGACGAGACCTGGCCGCTGGACTGCGGCTGCGTCGGCCAGGAGACCACGGGGGCCGGCGGGCTGGCCAAGGCGCTGCGTACGGTGCCGGTCGTTCTCGATCTAGCCGAACGGGCTAGCCGTCGGGCTTCGCCCTCCGCTTTCATCATCGACTTCACCAACCCCGTGGGCATCGTCACCCGCGCCCTCCTCACCGCGGGGTACCGCGCGGTCGGCCTGTGCAACGTGGCCATCGGGTTCCAGCGGGACTTCGCCTCGCTGCTCGGGGTGGAGGCCAGCCGGGTGTCGCTGGGACATGTCGGCCTGAACCACCTGACCTGGGAGCGTTCGGTTCTGCTCGACGGCGTGGACGTGCTGCCCGAGCTGCTGGCCAAGCACGTGGACGAGATCGCGCCGCACACCGGGATGCCCGCCGACTTCATCCGGCACCTGGGCATGGTGCCGTCGTACTACCTGCGCTACTTCTACGCCCACGACGCGGTGGTGGAGTCCCTGCGCGGCGCGGAAACCCGCGCCGAGGCGGTCGCCCGGCTGGAGGCCGAGCTCCTCGAGCTGTACGCCGACCCGGAGCTGGACACCAAGCCGCCGCAGCTGGCCCAGCGCGGCGGGGCGTGGTACTCCGAGGCGGCGGTGGACCTGCTCGTCTCGCTCACCGGCGACCGGCAAGACGTGCAGGTGGTGAACACGCTCAACCACGGGACGCTGCCGTTCCTGCCCGACGACGCGGTGATCGAGGTGCCGGCCGTGATCGGGTCCGCCGGCGCCGACCCACTGCTGATCGACCCGGTTGAACCCCTGCTGCGCGGGCTGATCGCGCACGTCTACGCGTACGAGGAACTCGCGCTCGACGCCGCCCTGCGCGGCGGCCGGGACCGCGTGTACGACGCGCTGCTCGCGCACCCGCTGGTGGGCCAGGCGGACACGGCGCAGTGCCTGACCGACCGCCTGATCGCGGAAAACGCCAGCTTCCTTTCGTGGACCTAAGGAACCCCATGATGGTTAACCGTCATGCATGGGCGACTGTAGTCGTGGCCGCGGCCGCGGTGACGGGCGCGCTGAAGCCGCTCGGCGCGAACGGCTGGGGCACATCCGACTACACCGCCAACTCGCTGCTGGCGTTCGCCCTGGGCGCGGATCAGGGTTCTGGCCTTGGCTGACGCGGCTGCGCCTCAGCCGGCCGTGCTGGCCATCGACGGGGGCAACAGCAAGACGGACGTGGCCCTGGTCGCCGGGGACGGGACGCTCCTCGCCTCGGCCCGCGGCCCCGGCATCAACGCGCATGAGGTCGGCGTCGACCAGACCGTGCTGATCCTGGACGCGGTGGTCAAGCAGGCCGCGGCCCAGCTGGAGGCACAGCTGGACCGGCGCCCGGACGGCCCGCTGGCCCGGCACACGGTGGCCTGCCTGGCCAACGCCGACCTGCCCGAAGAGGAGGTGGAGCACGCCACGGCGGTGCAGGCCCAGGGATGGAGCGAGAGCGCCACCGTGGTCAACGACACCTTCGCTATCCTGCGTTCGGGCCTGCCGGACGCGGTCGAGGGGCTGGAGGGATCCGGTCGGCACTGGGGCGTGGCCGTGGTCTGCGGCGCGGGCATCAACGCCGTCGGCGTCGCGCCGGACGGCCGGGTGACCCGGTACCTGGCCCTCGGCACCATCTCGGGCGACTGGGGCGGTGGCTACGGCCTCGGCCTCGAGGTGCTCTGGCACGCCATACGCGCGGAGGACGGCCGCGGCCCGGACACGGCGCTGGCCGGCTACCTGACCCGGCACTTCGGCGTGGAGCGGGTCGAGGAGGTCACGATCGGCATCCATAAGGGCAAGATCCCCGACGACGACCTGACCGGCCTGGCGCCCATGCTGCTGCGCGCTGCCGACGAGGGTGACGCCGTGGCCCGCACGGTGGTGAACCGCCTGGCCGACGAGATCTCGGTCATGGCCATCACCGCGATGCGCCGCCTCGACCTGACCGCCCTGGCCACGCCCGTGGTGCTGGGCGGCGGCGTCGTCACCGCGCGGAACCCGCTGCTGATGACCGGCATCACCCGCCAGCTGGCCGCGGCCGCCCCAGCGGCCGAGGTCCGCGTGATCGACGTCCCGCCGGTGGCCGGCGCGGCCCTGCTCGGCCTGGACCACGTGCGCGCTCCGGCCGCCGCCGCGTCCCGGCTGCGTGCCGCCTACGGCATCGCCCGCCTGTGATGGCCTTAAGAACCCCGTTGCTTTTCCTGGCCGGCGGAGTCGATGAGGTTGCGGTCGGCGTCGGCACCGAGTAGCGCCCGGGACAGCTTGGTGAGCAGCTCCCCGAGCTCGGCGTACTCCTCGGGCGACCAATCGGCGAGCAGTTCGCGCAGCCCCTCGCGGCGGGCCGCGAACAGCCGCTCGGCGGCCGCGTGGCCGGCGTCGGTGAGCACCAGCGTCCCGTCCGAGCGGACCACCATGCCCTCGGCGACGAGCCGGTCGACGAACGGCTTGCCGTAATCCAGGGTCACGTTGGCCTGGCGGGCCAGGTCCTCGGACCGTACCGGACCCTGCTTGGCCAGCCGGGTGAGGATCCAGGAGCTCCCCGCGGGCAGGTCAAGTCCTGCCAGGGCGGTCAGCCGCTCGTACCCGCGCTGCCGGATATCCGCCGCCCCGAGCCGGACCAGCGAGCGTTCCACCTCGTCGACCGAGGTGCGCGCCGGCGGGGTCGCCCCGAGCCCTTCGCCGATGCCGACGGAGCTGGTGGTGCGCAGCGGGACCTCGCGCAGGAACCAGGACAGGATGAACGCCGCCACGGCCACCGGCATGGCCCAGAGGAAAACCGGATGCAGGGCCAGTGAGTATGCGTGCCCTATCGCGTCCCTGAGCGCGGCCGGCAGCGTTTTCAGCAGCGCGGGGTTGGCCTGGGAGCTAGCGGCGTTGAACCCGGGCGGCAGCGGGACGCCGCGCAGGGCCGAGGCCAGCTCGCTGGCCAGCCGGTTGGAGAAGATCGCGCCGAACACCGACACGCCGAAGGCCCCGCCGATACTGCGGAAGAAGGTGACCCCGGACGTCGCCGCGCCGAGGTCGGCGTAGTCGGCCGCGTTCTGCACGGCGATGACCAGGACCTGGAGGATCAGCCCCAGTGCGAAGCCGAGCGCGAAGAAGTAGACGCTCATGAGCGCCGTCGAGGTGTGCTCGTCCAGCCGGGACAGCAGGAACAGCGCCACCACGAGCACCGCGGTGCCGATGATCGGGTAGATCTTGTACCGGCCGGTGCGGGCGATCAGCTGACCGCTGGTGATCGAGGTGATCAGCAGCCCGCCGACCATCGGCAGCAGGTACACACCGGACAGGGTGGGCGAGACTCCGTGCACCACCTGCAGGAACAGCGGCAGGAAGGAGATCGAGCCGAACAACGCGAAACCGGCCGCGAGGCTGATCGCAGCGCTCACGCGGAACACCGGGTTGCGGAACAGCCGGAGCGGCAGCACCGGCTCGGCGGCCCGCCGTTCGGCAAGCCACCAGGCCACGATGAACACCACCGACGCGGCGAACAGCCCGATGATCTCCGGGGAACCCCAGGGGTACGTGGTGCCGCCCCACGACGTCGCGAGCACCACGGTGGTGGCGAATCCGGCGAGCAGCACGGCGCCGAGGTAGTCGATGGTGTGCTTGCGCCGGGTCGAGGTGGCCGGCAGCACCACGATGATCACGGCGAGCGCGACGGCCCCGATCGGCAGGTTGATGTAGAACACCCACCGCCAGGACAGGTTGTCCACGAAGAACCCGCCGAGCAGGGGGCCGATGACGCTCGATACGCCAAAGACAGCGCCGAACGCGCCCTGGTACTTGCCCCGCTCGCGAGGCGGGACGATGTCGCCCACGATGGCCTGGGTGAGCACGATGAGGCCGCCGCCGCCGACCCCCTGCAGCGCGCGGAACGCGATCAGCTCACCCATGGTCTGGGACAGCCCGGACAGCGCCGAGCCGATCAGGAAGATCACGATCGCGGTGATGAACAGGTACTTGCGGCCGTACTGGTCGCCGAGCTTGCCCCACACCTGGGTCGTCGCCGTGCTGGCCAGGAGGTAGGCGGTGATCACCCAGGACAGGTGGCTGAGGCCGCCCAGGTCGCTGACGATGGTGGGCAGCGCGGTGGCGACGATGGTCTGGTCCAGCGCGGCCAGCAGCAGAGCCAGCATCAGCGCGCTGTAAATGACCAGCAGCCCGCGCTGCGGCGCGGGCTGCTGGCCGGCGGCCTGGCTGGTCACCAACGCGTGATACCCCCGCCTACAGGCGGGCAATCGCCAGGTGTGGAGGTGGGATGGGGCAGGTCAGGTGCGGATGTTGCTGGCGGACATCTTGACCACGTGCCAGACGCCGCCCTGGCCGTTGCCGGCTGTGGACATCCCCGCTGCGCCCTTGAGCAGGTAGAGCGGAAGGCCGTTGTAGGTGATCTGCTTGACACCGTTGGCGCGGGTCACCAAGCCGAACTGGCCGGAGAAGACGTTAGCCGGACCGGCCTCCGGGGTTCCGGTGGCCGGGAGCCAGGTCTCGGCGCAGGCGCCGGTGCAGGTGGGCTTGCCGCCCTTCTTATCCTTCGAGTACGTGTAGACCACCTGGCGGTTGGCCTCGGCGAGCACGTAGCCGATGGAGGTCTTCTGCACGATCATGACGGTGGTGCCGACCGCCGGGATGGACTGGTCGCCGCCGCTCGGCAGCGGGGCCACCGACTTGTGCGGCTTAGCCTTCTTCTTGGCGTTCTTGGTGGCCGTGGCCGCCGCCGTCGCCGACGACGCGGGCGCCGACGACGGCACCGTACCCGACGCGGCGCTGCTCGCCAGCGGCGCACTCGACGCGGAACCCGCCGCCGAGTTCGCACCCGACCCCCCGCACGCGGCTAGTAGCAGCACCAGCGATCCGATGCCGGCAGCTGCGGCCCACCCGCTCTTAAGCATAACTTTCTCCAATTCGCAAGGATGATGCGCCGGGCCGTCATGATGTGCGGCCCGGGAACGCTGAAACCTCTGGCGCGCGACGGTCAGCCAGCGCCACGGACGATGTTGCTCTCAGACATCTTGATCACGTGCCACACGCCACCGACGCCGTTGCCCTGGGTGGTCAGCGGCTTCGCATTCTTGAAGGTGTACAGCGGGCTGCCGTTGTAGGTGACCTGCTTGGCGCCGTTCGAGGTGGTGACCGTGCCGAGCGTGCCCAGGCCGGTGTCGGCCGGGCTGACCACCGGGTTGCCGGTCACCGGCACCCAGATCTGCGCGCACGAACCGGTGCAGGCCGGCGTCCCGCCCTTGGGGTCCTTGTCGTACGAATAGACGACCTGCCCTTTGCCCACGGCGAGTACCCAGCCGAGGTTGGACTTCTGAACGTGCAGCACGGCCGAGCCGGGCGCTAGGTTGCCCAGTGCTGAGCTGCTCGCCTGGCCACCCGGCTGGGCGGCCGACGTCGCGGTCGGGTTCGAGCTGCCCGATGATCCCGACGATCCCCCGCACGCGGTCAGCAGCAGGGCTAGCGAACCGAGGCCGGCAGCTGCTGCAAACCCGCTCTTGCGCATAACGACTCTCCATTCGAGGTTCAGTGTTCTTTGGGGTGCACCGGGGTCCATCGGATCCTTCGGATCCTTCGGATGCGACCCCGTTCCCAATACGCCGGAAACGTACCAGACTGCCGGGTCGGCCGACGGCTTCTTAGCCGCTACTTAGGGATCTCACGTCCTAAGGGGGCTTTAAGGGTTCATCCGGCTGCAGAGCCAGGCCAGGGACAGCGGGTAACGATAGTCGATGCCCATGTGCCCGGCCTCGAAAAGCTCGAAATGCACGCGGTCGTCGGCGACTCCGATGTCCGTGAGCGCGGCACGGAACGCCTGGGCGCCGAGGTCAAGGTGGTACTCGTCCCTCGTGCCCGCGTCGATCCAGATGGCCCGCAGCCCCCGCAGCGCATCCGCGTGGGATGGCACCATCCGCACCGGGTCCCAGTCCAGCCACCGCTGCCACACGGCGGGCCGGACCACTCCGGTCACCGGGTCGAACGGCAGGTCCACGGTACCGTCCTCGTTCGCGGAGAAGCATGCCGCCACGCCGAGCACCGACAGCAGCGCCATGTCCTCTTCCCTGGTGAAGGACACCCGGGACCCGAAGTCCCGCCACCAGCGCCAGATGTCGCCGTCATGGCGGCGCAGGTGCCGGACGGCGGCGGAGAACTCAGGGAGGTAGCAGTACTCGTACAGCGTGTCGCCGGCGTGGGTGGCCAGCGCGCCGAACAGGTCCGGCCGGAGCATCGGCGTGATCATCGCGCCGAACCCGCCGCTCGACTTGCCCATGATCGCCCGGTGCGCGGCACCGGGAAGGGTGCGGTACCGCGCGTCCACCCAGGGCACGACCTCGTCGCACAGATAAGAGTGGTACCGCCCGGTGCCCGGCGAATCGACGAACTGGCTGCCGCCGTAACTGGTCCACGCGTCGACGTACACCACGATGGCCGGCGGCGCCTCGCCGCGGGCGAACACCGCGTCGGCGGTTTCGGGGAACGGCTGCCGGAAGGCGGACCGGTTCCGCCACATGGCCACGTGCCCGGTGTAGCCCTGGATGACGTACACCGACGGGTACCGGCGGCCCGGGTCCTGCGGCTCGTCGTCGTACCCCGGCGGCAGGTACACGAGCACAGGCCGCTCATACGGGTCACCGAGCGGGTTACCGCGCAGCAGTTCGCTGCTGATGACCTGCTCGTCGATGCGGCCGGCGAGATCCGCGGACCAGGGCAGCACGGCTCCTCCTTAGCGGAGCTTCTCAGGGGACCCCCAGGTGACTGAGGATAGCCGCAGTGACCGGACCGGGTGTCTGATACGGAGCCAAGTGCGAGGTGCCGCGGATGACCCGGAGCCGGGCGTCCGTGATGCCGGACGCGGTCATCGCACCCTGCCACGGCGGTGCGGCCTGGTCCTCGGCGCCGGCGATGACGAGGGTGGGTGCCTTGATCGCGCCGAGCGCGGGACGCAGATCCATGGCGGCGATGGCCGCGGCACAGCCCGCGTAGCCCGCCGGGTCGGTGCCGAGGAGCATGTCGACGACGAAGGCGACCGCCGCGGGCTGCCGGGCGATGAAATCCGGGGTGAACCAGCGCGGCGGGACCATGTCGCTGATCGCCGCCATCCCCCCGGAGCGCACCAGCGCGGCCCGGTCCAGCCATGACTGCCGCGACGGCATCGGGGTGATCGCCGCGCAGCACACCACCAGGGACGAGATCCGCTCCGGCGCGTTGGCGGCGAGCCACAGCCCGGTCATCCCGCCGATGGAGATGCCGCAGTAGGCGGCCGTGGTGACGCCGTGCTCGCGCATGAGGCTGAGCACGTCGGTGCCGAGTTCGGCGATGGAATAGGGGCCGGGCGGGGCGTCCGACTGCGCGCCGGATGCCCCGTGGCCGCGCAGCTCGAACCTGAGCAGCCGGTGGTCCTCGCGCAGGACCCGGGCCTGGGCGTCCCAGATGGCCCGGGTGGTGCCGATCGGGTTGGCCAGGATCAGCACGGGTGCGCCGTCGGGCCCCTCCATCGAGGAGACCAGGCGTGCTTCAGACATCGAAGAAGACTGTCTCGCGCTCCCCCTGCAGGAAGATGTCGAACCTGAGCTGGCCCTCGGGCTCGGGGACCGCGACGAGCGTGGCCCGCCGCTTCGGCGCGCTGATGGAGCACAGCACCGGGTCCGCGGCGTTGGCGGCCGGCTCGTCGGGGAAGTACATGCGGGTGACCACGCGGTCCAGCAGGCCGCGCGCGAACACCGACACGTCCAGGTGCGGCGCCTCGATGTTGCCGTCGGAGGCCGGCAACGGACCTGGCTTGAGCGTGACGATGCGGTACGAGCCGTCCGGGGCGGTCGGGCAGCGGCCGAAGCCGCGGAAGCTCTGGTATCCGCCGGGGGTGGCGCCGCGCGGGTCATCGGGGTGGGCGAAGCGCCCGTCGGGCCCGGCCTGCCATGTCTCGATCAGCCCGTCCGGGATGATGTTCCCGGCGCCATCGTAGAGCCGCCCGACAACCGTGATCGCCCTGGGTGTGCCTTCGGGCACCACGAACGGGCCGTCGGGCCACGGTAGCCGCATCGAGAAGTACGGGCCCACGGTCTGGGAAGGCGTCAACCCTGGCACAGTCGTGTCGTCCTTCACTCGAAGACGGTCCCGTCGCGACCGCGCAGCACGATGTCCCACTCGTAGCCGAGCGCCCACTCGGGCTGGGTCAGTTCGATGTCGAACCTGGCGACCAGCCGCTGCCTGGCCTTCTCGTCGGGCACCGAATTGAAGATCGGGTCGAGCGGCAGCAGCGGGTCGCCGGGGAAGTACATCTGGGTGACCAGCCGCTGGGTGAAGGCCCGGCCGAACAGCGAGAAGTGGATGTGCGCCGGGCGCCAGGCGTTGTAGTGGTTCCCCCAGGGATAGGAGCCCGGCTGGATGGTGACGAAACGGTACCGGCCGCCCGCGTCGGTCAGACAGCGCCCGAGGCCGCCGAAGTTCGGGTCGAGCGGCGCGGGGTGATGCTCGCGCCAGTGCCGGTAGCGCCCGCCCGCGTTCGTCTGCCAGATTTCGATCAGCGTGTCGGGCACCGGCCGGCCATCCGAGTCGAGCACACGTCCGGTCACGATGATCCGCTGCCCCTGCGGCTCGCCGTCGTACTGGGTGGTCAGGTCCGAGTCGGTGGGGATGATCAGCTCGTGGCCGAGCAGCGGCCCGGTCACCTCGGTGAGCCGGTGCGGCAGCAGGACCAGCGGCTGCTTCGGGTGGCGCAGCGCGGTCGAGCGGTACCCCTCGAAGTCCAGCGGCGGGTGCACGCCCGGGGCCGGGCGCTCGTACGACGGCAGAACCAGCCTGCCCGCCTCCGCTCCGGCCAAGGACGCGGAAGCCGATATCTCAGCGGTCATCATGGGTGCGGCGTGGTGACCCGGCCTTCAGGTCGAGAGGACACGCCGCTTCACCTCCCCAGAAAGTCGGCGGCATTCGCTATTGTGTTCGTATGTCTCGGTACCGCTTGACCCCGTCGCCCGCCCAGGAAGCGGTGCTGAGGGACCACTGCGCGCACGCGCGATACATGTGGAACCTCGCGGTCGAGCAGCACTCCTGGTGGCAACCCGGCCGTGCGAGCGCTCCGGGCTACCTTGAGCAATGTCGGCAGCTCACCGCGGCCCGCGCGGACTACCCATGGCTGGCCGCGGGGGCCAGTGTGGTATAGCAACAGGCGCTGCGGGACTTCGCCCAGGCCATGACCGCATTCTTCGATCCGGGGAACCCGGCCGGACCGCCGTCGTGGCGCAAGGCCGGACGGGACGAGGGATTCCGCATCGTCGGGCGCCGCGGGGGGCAGTGGGATGTGCGACGCCTGAGCCGGAAAACAGGCCACGTCTGGATACCGAAGGCTGGCTGGGTGCGGTTCCGCTGGTCCCGCGCCGTGCCAGCGGGTGCGAAGTCCTACCGGGTGACCATGGACCGGGCGGGACGCTGGCATGTCGCCTTTGCCGCCGTCCCGGATCCGGTCCTGGCACCCGGCAACGGCGAGGCCGTGGGCATCGACCGGGGCGTGGCAGTGTCCGCGGCTCTCTCGACGGGTGAACTGTTGCGCGTGCCCGGCCTGACGGCGCGTGAGCGAACCAGGCTGCTGCGACTGCAGCGGAAGCTCGCCCGCGCCCGACGCGGCTCGGAACGTCGGCAGCGGGTACGGCTCTCTATCGCCCGGCTGCGTGCTCGCGAGACGGACCGGCGCAAGGACTGGGCGGAAAAGACCAGCACAGACATCGCCCGGCGGTTCGATGTGATCCGCGTCGAAGACCTCAAGATCAAGAAGATGACCCGATCCGCTAAAGGCACGCGCGAGCATCCAGGGCGCTATGTCCGTCAGAAGGCCGGGCTCAACAGGGAGATCCTGCGATCCGGATGGGGCCTGCTCGTGCGCCGCCTGGAGCATAAAGCTGCCGGCCGGGTGGAGAATATCAATCCCGCGTTCACGAGTCAGCGCTGCTCGGCGTGTAGGAAGGTGGACCCGAAGTCGCGCGAGAGCCAAGCCGTCTTCAGGTGCACCGCCTGCGGTTTCGCCTGCAATGCCGATGTGAACGCGGCCAGGAACATCGCGGCGGGGCACGCCGTGACTGCGCGGGGACGCCCTGGGGTGCCGGGGCGGGAGAACCGCGAACCTCAACTCGCGCTCCTTCCAGCGTGAGGTGAAATCCCCCTCCTCCGGGCGGGGGAGGATGTCAATGGTGACTCCTTGCTTGCTTGCGTGCCCTGGAAACGCCGCAGCGCGTCCAGCTCGACGGGGGTGGGCGCGGCGATGATCTCCGGATCCGCCGCGATGGCCAGGTCCCAGCCGGTGCGTTCCTTCGCGGCCGAGGCGGACACGCCCGGGTACAGGCCGGTCAGGGTGAACTCGAGCGTCTCTGGATCGGGCTCCAGGACACCCAGGTCGGTGATGATCTTCTTGGGCCCGGCGCCGGTGAGCCCGAGCCGCTCGCGGTCTGTCCGGCCCGAACCGTAGCCGACCGAGGTGACGAAGTCGACTCGTTCGACGAACGAACGGTGGTTCTGCCTGACCACGACGATGACCTCACGGCACGAGGCGGCGATCTCCGGCGCGCCGCCCGCGCCGGGCAGCCGCACCTTGGGGTTGCGGTAATCCCTGCCGATCACGGTGGTGTTGATGTTGCCGAACTTGTCGATCTGGGCGGCGCCGAGGAAACCGATGTCGATGCGCCCGGGCTGCAGCCAGTAGTTGAAGATCTCGGGGACGCTGACCACCGCGTCCGCCGTCTCGGCCAGCATGCCGTCGCCGATGGACAGCGGCAGCCGGTCCGGCTTGGCGCCGATCGTGCCCGACTCGTAGATCAGCACCAGCGACGGCGCGTGCGTGGCCCGGGCCAGGTTCGCGGCCGAGCTGGGCAGCCCGATGCCGACGAAACAGGTCATTCCGTCGCGCAGCGCCCGGGCGGCGGACACCGTCATCATCTCGTCCGCGGTGTACGTCACGACCGTACCGCCGGCATGGCGTAGATCTGCTCGTCCAGCCAGCGGGTAAACGCGTCGCGGTCCCGCGCGATGGCATCCCAGGCGACGTAGTAGTCGTTGTCACGGACCGAGTAACCGAGCGCGTAGGAGGGATGAGCGCCGTCCCGCGCCTGGGCCACGAACGTCACCGTCCAGCCGGGCAGCACCACCGCGCCGGGCCGGGGATCGAGCTCGTCGACGATCTCCTCCACCGTGACCACGGAACGGGCGGACGCGAGCACGGCCTCCTTCTGCACGCCGGTGATCCCCCACAGCTGGACGTTCCCGGTCCGGTCGGCCCGCTGGGCGTGGATGACCGCCACATCGGGCCGCAGGGCGGACACCGCGGTCAGCGTCTCACCGGTGAACGGGCAGCTGATCGGCTTGATCGTCGGAGAGCCGTTGAGCGTTTCCAGGCCCGTGCCGTTGTAGCCGCGGAGCACGGCGAACGGGAGGCCGGAGGCGCCGGCCACGTACCGGTTGGCCATCCCGGCGTGGCTGTGCTCCTCTATCTCCAGCGGGGTCGGCCAGGCGTTCTCGACCGCGTCACGGAACCGATGCAGCGAGCCGACGCCCGGGTTGCCGCCCCAGGAGAAGATCAGCTTGCGCGCGCAGCCCGCGCCGATGAGCTGGTCGTAGATCAGGTCCGGCGTCATCCTGATGAGCGTCAGGTCACGGCGCCGCTGCCTGATCACCTCGTGCCCGGCGGCGAACGGGATCAGGTGGGTGAACCCCTCCATCGCGACGGCGTCGCCATCGTGGATCGCCCGCTCTACGGCTTCGGCGAGTGAGACGATCTCCGCCATATCCCTCCACAGTAGTTTGCCTACGCTAAACAATAACGTGTCGGCGATCGCCATGAGTACAGGCGTTCGCATGTCGGACGCCTGTGGCGACTAGGTGGCGTCGGCCCGGGCTTCGGCGATCGCGCGCTGGGCGATCGGGAAGGCCTGGTTGGCGACCGGCACGCCGGCGTAGATCGCCACCTGGAGCAGGACCTCCTGGATCTGTTCCGGGGTCAGGCCGTTGCGCAGCGCGGCCTTGACGTGCATGGCCAGCTCGTGCTCATGCTGCATGGCGGCCAGCACGGACAGCGTGACCAGGCTGCGCTCGGCCCGGGAGAGCCCCGGCCGGGACCAGATATCACCCCAGGCGTAGCGGGTGATGAAATCCTGGAATGGCTCGGTGAACGGCGTGGTCGCCGCCACCGCCCGGTCGACGTGCTCGTCCCCGAGCACCTCGCGGCGTACCGTCATGCCCTGCCTGGCCCGCTCGGTGTCATCCATGGCGAGCCTCCAGCGCCTTGTGCGCGTCAAGAGCCGCGGTGACAAAAGCGCCGGCGGCACCAAGGTAGCCGGACGGCTCGAGCGCCGAGTCGATCTGCTCGGCGGTGATGCCGGCCGACGAGAGCTGTTCTTCCAGCTTGGGCACTGCCAGCAGCACGTCGCGGAACGGGAGCCCGGCGCTGGTGGCCCGCGCCCCGGCCTCGGCCACCAGGTCGTGCGCCTGGGCGCCGCCCAGCACGCCGGCCAGCAGCGAGGACACGTGCTCGGCGAGCGGCAGGCCCTTGGTCGCGGCCAGGTTGGCGGCCATCCGCGAGGTGTCCACGACGAGCCCGGGCAGCAGGTCGGCCGCCCAGCTCGAGGCCGAGCCGGTCAGCCGGAGCAGGGCGGTCAGCGGCTCCCACTCGGCGTGCCAGGCGCCGGCCGCGCGCTGCAGTTCCTGTTCCGAGGCCGCGGCCAGGGTCGCGAGCAGCCCCGGGACCTGCCTGGTGCAGCCGAGGATGGCGATCGAGGCGACCGGGTTGCGCTTGTGCGGCATCGCCGAGGAGCCGCCGCGCCGAGGCGGCCGGGGGGGGACGGGGGGGTGGACCCCCCCGTGCTCCGGAGAATCAGCCGGCGCCTGCTGGTCGGCCCCGCGCTGATCGGCCCCGCGCTGATCAGCACGGGCCTCGGCCGGGCCACCTCCCTCGCTGACCTCGCCGACCTCCGACTGGGCCAGCAGGGTGACATCGCGCGCGATCTTGCCGAGCACCGCCGCGACGCGGGCCAGCGCGGTGCCCAGGTCGATGATCCGTAGCCGGTCCGTGTGCCAGGGCAGCACCGGCACGGCCAGCGCGAGTTCGGTGGCGAGCAGCGCGGTGACCCGCTGGCCGGCCTCGCCCAGCGATGCGAGCGTGCCCGCCGCGCCGCCGTACTGGACCGCGAGCCGCGGACCCACAGAATCGAGACCGGCACGGGCCTCGTCCAGGCTGGTCAGCCAGCCCGCCGCGACCAGTCCGAAGGTCACGGGGACGGCCTGCTGGAGCAGGGTCCGGCCGATCATGATCGAGTCACGGTGCGCCGCGGCCAGCCCGGCCGCGGCGTCGGCCGCCCGGGCCAGATCGGCCGCGATGACGTCGATGGCCCGCTTGGCCAGCAGCATCGCGGCGGTATCCACGATGTCCTGGCTGGTGGCCCCGCGGTGAACAGCGCTGACCGCGGTCTGGGGTACCTGCCGCGCCAGCGCGCGGGCCAGCCCGGGCACCGGATTCCCGGTCAGCGCGGCGAGTCCGCCCAGTTCGTTCGGGTCAAAATTGCCGGCCCTGGCCGCCGCGGTGACCGCCTCGCCCGCCCCGGCCGGCGCCAGCCCGGCCCGCTCGAGCGCCCGGGCCAGCCCCGCTTCGGCGTCCAGCATCGCCTGCAGCCACGCGGCGTCGCCCGCCTCGACGCCGCCCCGGGCAAAAACCCCGCCGAACAGGCCGCGCGCGTTCGGCTTCTCATGGTCAGGCATCCGAGATCCGTCCTCTCCCGTATCCGGGTCACCACCCTAGACTCCTAGCTTTCTGCGCATAGCTACCTCCGCTTTAGCCGTTGAGTCCGATGATCTATGGTCTGATTTATGACCGAGTATGTTTCGGGCGACGACGCCCGGCTTCCGCATGCCCCCGCGGGGGGGCCTGGGGGGGTTGTCCCCCCGAGACAACAGAGGAACCTAGTCACCGAGATTCCCGGGCCCGTCTCGCGTGACCTACTGGCCCGGCGCGAGCGCGCGGTGGCCCGCGGGGTCAGCCACGTCCTGCCGGTGTTCGTCACCGACGCGGGCGGCGGCGTCATCGTGGACGCCGACGGCAACTCCCTGATCGACTTCGGGTCCGGGATCGCCGTGGTCTCCGTGGGCAACGCGGCCCCGCGGGTGTCCGCGCGGGTGGCCGAGCAGGCGGCGAGGTTCACCCATACCTGCTTCATGGTGACGCCCTACGAGGGCTACGTGGAGGTCTGCGAGGAACTCGCCACGCGGACGCCGGGAACGCACGACAAGCGCTCGGCCCTGTTCAACTCCGGCGCGGAAGCCGTGGAGAACGCGGTGAAGATCGCCCGGCACGCCACCGGCCGGCAGGCCGTCGTGGCGTTCGACCACGCCTACCACGGGCGCACCAACCTCACCATGGCGCTCACCGCGAAGAACATGCCGTACAAGGACAAGTTCGGCCCGTTCGCCGGCGAGATCTACCGGATGCCGATGGCCTACCCGCTGCGCTGGCCCGGCGGCCGCGACGCGTGCGCGGCGGAGGCGCTGGCCACGGTCAAGAGCCTGATCCACACGCAGGTCGGCGAGGACAACGTGGCCGCCCTGATCATCGAGCCGATCCAGGGCGAGGGCGGGTTCGTGGTGCCGCCCGACGGGTTCCTGCCCGGGCTGGCCGAGTTCTGCCGCGAGAACGGGATCGTCTTCATCGCGGACGAGATCCAGACCGGGTTCTGCCGCACCGGCGACTGGTTCGCCTGCGAGCACGAGGGCGTGGTGCCGGACATGGTCACCACGGCCAAGGGCATCGCGGGCGGGCTCCCGCTGGCCGCGGTGACCGGGCGCACCGAGATCATGGACTCGGTGCACGCGGGCGGCCTCGGCGGGACCTACGGCGGCAACCCGCTGGCGTGCGCGGCGGCGCTCGGCGCGATCGAGACGATGGCGGCGGAGGACCTGGCCGGCCGGGCCCGCCGGATCGGCGAGATCATGCTGCCCCGGCTGCACGGGCTGGCCGAGAAGTACCCGGTCATCGCCGACGTGCGGGGGCGCGGCGCGATGCTGGCGATCGAGCTGACCAAGCCGGGCACGCTGGACCCCGACCCGGCGACCACGACGGCCGTCGCCAAGGCCTGCCACCAGGCCGGACTGGTCACGCTGACCTGCGGGACGTTCGGCAACGTGATCAGGTTCCTGCCGCCGCTGGTGATCGGCGAGGACCTGCTCGACGAGGGCCTGTCCATCCTCGAGGACGCCTTTGCGGCCGTCTGAGCCCGAGAAACTGACCCGGCTGGTCATGGCGGCGCGGCCGGCGCCGTTCTGGCTGGACCGGCCGGACGCCCCTGCGCCGCGTGAGCCGCTGCGCGGCGACGCGGCGTGCGACCTCGCGGTGATCGGCGGCGGGTTCAGCGGCCTGTGGACCGCCCTGCTGGCCAAGGAGGCCAACCCGGGGCGTTCCGTGGTGCTCATCGAGGGCAACCGGATCGGCTGGGCGGCGAGCGGGCGCAACGGAGGGTTCTGCGAGGCCAGCCTGACCCACGGCATGGACAACGGCCGGGAGCGGTTCCCGGCCGAGTTCGGCACGCTGCAACGGCTCGGCGCGGAGAACCTCGACGCGATCGAGGCCGCGATCGGCCGGTACGGCATCGACTGCGACTTCGAGCGGGCCGGGTCGATCACCGTGGCCACCGAGGACTACCAGGTCGGCTGGCTGCGCGAGGCCGACGGGGTCGAGGGGGCGATGTTCCTGGACGCCGAGGCGGTGCGCGCCGAGGTGAACTCGCCCACCTACCTGGCCGGCCTGTGGGACAAGGAGGGCTCGGCCGGCGTTCAGCCGGCCAGGCTCGCCTGGGGCCTGGCCGACGCGTGCGAGCGGATCGGTGTCCGGATCGCGGAGCGGACCCCGGCCACCGGCCTGGCCAGCGACGAGGACGGCGTGACCGTGCGGACCCGCCGCGGCGTGCTGCGGGCCAGGCGGGTGGCGCTCGGCACCAACGCGTTCCGCCCGCTGGTCCGGCGGCTGCGCCCGTACGTCGTGCCGGTCTACGACTACGTGCTGGTGACCGAGCCGCTCAGCCGGGCGCAGCTCGCCGCCGTCGGCTGGCAGAACCGGCAGGGCGTCGGCGACGCGGGCAACCAGTTCCACTACTACCGGCTGACGTCCGACAACCGGATCCTGTGGGGCGGCTACGACGCCATCTACCATTTCGGCGGCGAGGTCCGCCGGGCCTACGACCAGCGCCCGGCTACCTTCGCCAAGCTCGCCGGGCATTTCTTCACCACGTTCCCGCAGCTGGAGGGCATCGGATTCAGCCATCGCTGGGGTGGCGCGATCGACACCTGCAGCCGGTTCTGCGCGTTCTTCGGCACCGCGCACCGCGGCCGCGTCGCCTACGCGCTCGGCTACACCGGGCTGGGGGTCGCCGCGACGAGGTTCGGCGCCCGGGTGATGCTCGATCTCCTGAGCGGTCAGCCAACCGAGCTGACCCAGCTCGAGATGGTCCGGAGCAAGCCGGTCCCCTTCCCGCCCGAGCCGCTCGCCTACCTGGGCGTGCAGGCCACCCGCTGGTCACTGGCCCGGGCGGACCGCCGGTCCGGCCGCAGGAACCTGTGGCTGCGGGCGCTGGACGCGGCGGGCATGGGCTACGACTCCTGAGGCGCGCTGTTACGGGCCGGATGGCATGTCGAACACTCCGAGCGGGCTGGGCGCGCTGACCGTGACCCGCAGCCCGGGGTCGCCGTCCGGCAGCGCCACGGTCGTTATCGAGGCCGGGCGGTAACTGATCTTCACCTGGGCCAGGAAGTCGCGCACCGCCTTCACGTACGCGGCGCGGCCCAGGTGGGCGGCCTTGACGGTATCGGCAAGGTCGACGAAGCGGAGCGGGAGGCTGGCGCTGGCCCCGGGTCCTTCGGTCCCGAACTGCACGATGGCGATCGGCTGGTGGCCGGCCAGATCCGCGAGCGCGAGCACGAGCCGCGAGTCGACCTGGCCAGCGGAAAGCTGGTTCTCGGCGAGCACCGGGACGGATATCAGCGAGTCGCCCAGCAGCGCGGATCCTGCGGTTTTTCTCGCCTGCAGGTCGTTGTTGAGCTCCCTCCGATATCCGGCGGCTCCGCCTGGGGCGATCACCCGGACGGTGACGAGGGACCGCCCGGAGCCGAAGGAGGCGAGGACGGCTGGCGCAAAGGCCGTAGCCAGGCTGCTGCCGAACAGGCTCAGGACGGCCGGTGTCTCGACCACCACGGCGGAACTAATCGGCACCTGCGAGGTCGACCCGAGCACGAGCAGCTGGCCCGAGGGGAACCCGCGTGCCCTGAGCGCCGCGCACATCACCGGGTCACAGGAGACCTTGACGGTCCGGCTGACCTGCTGGGCCACCCAGGAAGCGGCGGCGGCGCGGGCCTTCGCCGCCTGGCGCGCGGCGACGGCGCTGGTCGGGCTGCTCGCCGGTGAGCGGCCAAGGTACGTGACAGCCGCGACCGCCAGCACCCCGATGACCAGGACGACGGCTATGTACCTGGCCGCCCGCCGGGCCCGGGACCGGCCGGCAGCGCCGGGCCTGACCGGGGACGGCGGCTTGGCGGTGGGCCCGATCCACTGGGTGATCTCATCGTCGGCGATCGGCCCGGCGTTGGCGGCACGCGCCGGGCGGACATGCGGCTTTGACGTGGCGGGGGGCCGGGGCGTGACGGAGGGCTCGGGCTTGGGGCTGGCCGCATCACTGCCTGGGGCTTCGTCCTGCTTGGTGGCCGTCCCGGTACGCTCGGCGGTAACCGCCGCCTGCATGCGCTGCCGCAGTTCCTCGGAGAGCACGGAAGAAGGCGACGGGGCCGGCACGGACGAACCGGGCCGGGCCGCGCCCCGGACGCGCTGCGGCAATTGCCTGCCGGGATCCTCGTCTGCCATGCGGGTCATACCCCCTGCGGTACGCACATACGGTCATGCGAGCGCACGGTATAGCGGAGCACAGGATGAGCGGCTATTCAAGCGGGACGATGAAACGTAATAGGAAAGCCGCTTCTGTCCGGCCACCACTCCTCCTGAGCCACGCCGCCACGCGCCGCCAGGGTACTTTCTCCCGCTAAATTTGCGGAATACACCTCATGTCCGGGTACCGGAGGTTACCGTCTGGTTTGCGGTGTCGGTACTCGTACAGCAGCGTTGCGTTAGGTGACACCTTTAACACTGTAAGTCAGCTATGAGGGGGGCTCGGGTTTTTGCACCCCTTATGCCCTGATAATCAGACAGGTGCTACCCCATGGACCACGGGCAAGCGACGCGGCCGGCGGAGGCCTACGTGCCGGCCACAGCGCCCGCGGACGAGACGCCTGCTTCGCATCGCTCAGCACGGACGATGCGGGCGCGTGTCCCCGGCAACTGGCCCCTTTTGGCCATACTCGCGGTCCAGACCATCCTTTCGTTCCGGCTCATCGGAGCCGATACGGCGTTCCAGGACGAGGCCTTGTACCTATGGGCCGGTCACCTGGAATGGGCCCGCGTGCTGCACGGCACCCCGATACCGCAGTTCCCTTCGTACTTCTCCGGGGCTCCGGTCATCTACCCGCCGATCGCCGCGCTGGCCGACAGCGTAGGGGGCCTGGCCGCGGCCCGGGGCCTTTCTCTGGTCTTCATGCTCGCGGCCACCACCCTGCTGTGGGATACGACTGACCGGCTGTTCGGGCGCCGGGCCGCGTTCTTCGCGGCCGCGCTGTTCGCCGTCCTCGGACCGACGTTGCACCTGGGCGCGTTCGCCACGTATGACGCCATGGCGCTGTTCCTGCTGGCGCTGGCTACGTGGCTGGTAGTACGGGCGGGCGAGCGTCAGGACGCGACCGGCTGGATGATCGGGGCCGGCGCCGCGCTGGCGCTGGCCAACGCGACCGCGTATTCATCAGCATTGTTCGATCCGGTCGTGCTGCTGATAGCGGTGGTCACCGCCATCCCGAGGCCGGGCGGCAAGATGGCCGCGGCCCGGGCCGTGACCGTGCTGGCGATCGCGGCTGTGATCCTCACCCCGGGACTGCTGCTCGGCGGGAGCCGCTACTGGCACGGAATCATGGTGACCACGCTGCAGAGAGCTTCCGGCCATGATTCGCCGCTGACTGTCATCTCGCACTTCTGGTCCTGGACGGGCATCATCGTGGTCACCGCGCTCTGCGGCGCGGTCATCGCGTGGGTCAGCCAGCCGGGACGTCCCCGGGCCTGGCTGCTGACGCTGCTAACGGTCGCGGCGCTGCTCGTGCCGGCCGAGCAAGCCAGCCTCTACACCACGGCCTCGCTGAACAAGCACGGGGCCATGGGCGCGTGGTTCGCGGCCATCGCCGCGGGCTACGCGGTCGACAGGCTCATCGCGACCTCGCCAGCCGGGACCATGCGCATCGTCACCAGCGGGGCCTGCGTGGTCGCACTGTGCCTGCCCGTCACCCTCGGGGCCAGCCAGTCACGGATGTTCGCGACCAGCTGGCCGGACTCCTCCGCCTTTGTCGCGATACTCCGCCCGCTGGCGGATAACAGCACTGGCCGCATGCTGGTCGAGGACCCGTCGATCGCGGAGTACTACCTGGCGTCCGGGAGTCAGTGGCAGCGATGGTCGAGTACGCGGAATATCGTCCTGCCGTCCGGAGCCCCGACGGGCGGACCGAGCACGAAAGCCGGTGTCGTCGGGGCGGGTAACGCGGGCACGTTCGCCATGTATATCCGGATCGGCTACTTCTCTCTCATCGCGCTGAACTTCGCCGATACGACCGCTCTTGACGAGAGCATCGTCGCGGACATCCGCCGGAACCGTCACTACCACGCGATCCAGGTCGTGCCCTACGGCGTCGGCCCGGTTGGTCCGGCGCCGGGCAAGTACGTGATCTGGCAATACGAGCCGCAGAAATGATCGACCAGCCGACCGTCAGCACGGAAACCATGGCCAGGACGATTGGCGCCGCCAGCCGGCAGCGCGGCCTGGTGCCTCCGCATCCCCCGAGCGACGACGAGAAGTACCTGTATATCGAGCGGAATCTTTTCTACCTGACGACCGTGATCTTCATCGGCTCGTGCTGCCTGATCTACAGTCAGATCAGGCTCGAGACCCATGACCTCGTGCTTGCGCCGCTCCTCCTCTTCACCACCGTCTACGTCGTCTACCAGGCCATCAGCCTGCCGGTGAATTTCGCCGGCCGCGGATTCGACCTGGCCGCCCACCAGGCCCGCATCCGAGCCTGGCGTCCGACGTCCTACCCGGCGGTGGACATCTACCTGCCCGTCTGTGGCGAGCCGATCGAATTGCTCCGTAACACCTGGACCGCCGTGGTCGCGATGATCGAGGAGTACCAGGGCCAGGCCCGGGCGTACGTCCTGGACGACGGGCCGTCGGAGGAGGCCCGCGTGACGGCCGAGTCGTTCGGCTTCTGCTATATCCACCGGCCCGACTGGCCGGCGGGCAAGAAGGCCGGCAACCTGCGCTATGCCTTCTCCCAGACCAGCGCGGAGTACCTCGTCATCCTGGACGCGGACTTCGCGCCACGGCGCGACCTCCTGGCCGAGACCCTGCCCTACATGGACGATCCCCGGATCGCGATCGTCCAGACGCCCCAGTACTTCAGGAGCAGCCCGGAGCAGACGTGGATCGAGCGGGCCGCTGGGCCGATCCAGGAGGTGTTCTACCGGGCGGTCCAAGTATCCCGGCAGCGGCTGGACGCCGCCGTCTGCTGCGGGACCTCCGCGGTCTACCGCCGGGCCGCGCTCGAGCCGCAGGGCGGCCCGACGCTCATTCCCTACGCCGAGGACGTGCACACCGGACTCGACGTGCGCCGGGCCGGCTGGTCCATGGTTTACCTGCCGATCCTGCTCTCGACCGGGATCTGTCCGGACAACCTCGACGCGTTCGTGCGCCAGCAGTACCGCTGGTGCTCCGGGAACGTGGGCATCGTGTTCTCGTGGCGGCTGTGGAAGACACGGATGTCGGTCCCGGCCCGGCTGGCCTACATCTCGGGGTTCTTCTATTACGCCTACACCGCCCTGGTGACGTTCTTCGGGCCGGTCATCCCGATCGTCATGCTGGCCTTCCTGCCCGGCCACATCCGGCTGCGAAACTTCGTCGTCCTGCTCCCGGCGATGTTCACCGGCCTCGTGCTCTATCCCTTGTGGCACCGGTCCAGGTTCGGGCTGGGAATCTGGCCGCTGGGCATCGCCCGGGGCTGGGCGCATGTGTTCGCCATCTGGGACGGCGCCCGGGGCAAGTCGATGAGCTGGCACCCGACCCGGACACCAGGGAGCTCGCTGCGGCGGTTCCGGATCGGGATCACCTGGTGGAGCGGCAGCGTGGCCGCGCTGTGGCTGGCGCTAGCCATCTGGCGCTCGGCGACTCTGGGTTCGCCGCAATTCGCCGTCTTGCTGTTCTTCGGCTTGCTCAACCTGGCCATCGTGGGCCGCGTGATCTTCCCAGGAGGCAGGGCCGCATGAAATCCCGCATCCCGTTGATCGTGGCCCTCCTGCTGGCCACGTTTGCCCTCGGCTTCGCGGGCAGCCGCCTGATCGGCTCGGTTCCCCACCCGCCTCCGCCTGCGCACGCCACGCTACCTCCGTCACTGGCCTCTTACCTGGGCACCTTCGAGCCCGGGGCGCCGTCCGACTACGGCCTCGTGGCCAGCTTCGCACGGACGGCAAATCGAAAGCCGAACCTCGTCGGCTATTACAGCGGCTGGACCCAGCCCTTTGACGTGGCGTCCGCAAGAATGCTTCAGGCGCATGGCGCCGTCCCGTTCGTCCAGATCGATCCGACCGCAGCCTCGATCACTGCGATCGCGAGCGGTACCTACGATGACTACCTGCGCTCCTACGCCGACAGCGTGCGCAACTTCCGTCACGCCGTAGTTATCGGCTTCGGGCACGAGATGAACGCTTCCTGGTACCCGTGGGGTTACAAGCGCGTGCCGGCGGCCACGTTCGTCGGCGCATGGCGGCACATCGTGACGCTGTTCCGCGAGGAGGGCGCGCAGAACGTCACCTGGCTATGGACGCTCCAGGCGGTCGAGCCCGGTACCGGGCCGATCGCCTCCTGGTGGCCGGGTGCGCAGTACGTCAGCTGGGTCGGCATCGACGGCTTCTACTACCGCCCGTCCGATACCTTCGCCAGCGTCTTCGGCAAGACCATCACGCAAGTGCGGACCTTCACTAACAAGCCGGTGCTGCTGTCCGAGATCGCGGTCGGGCCTGCCGCTGGCCAGTTCCCCAAGATCCAGGACCTATTCCACGGGATGGCCAGGTACAAGACGCTCGGGCTGGTGTGGTTCGACAAGGCCCAGCACGGCAGCATCTTCCACCAGGACTGGAGGCTCGCCGACAGCCCGTTTGCTCAGATTTCCTTCCGGCTCGGCGTACGCCAGGAGCTGGCGCCATACCACCCGATTGGATAGGCACTGAACGAGTATGGCTATCGCGATATATCGAGCCGAACGGATAGCGGGAAATATCCGTGAACAGCAGGCTGGCCCGAGATATGGGCTGTACCTTTTGGGAGTTATTGATCTGGCCATGGGGTGGGTGCAATCGCGGTAAGTGATTCGGCTATTACATTGCGCGGGCGTGGGGTGTGGCCACGGTGCCCGTAGTTGATGTTGCGCCACCAGACGACGCACCCGAACCCGGTATCACGCGCATGCCTGCCCGAACGGACCCGGTGGCCCGCTGGATCGGGCGGTCCGGCCCTGGCCGCCTGATCGCGGCACGATGGCCGCTGATCGCGGTCCTCGCCGTACAGGCCATCCTGTCGCTGCGGCTGACCTGGTCCAATACGGCATTCCAGGATGAGGGCCTGTACCTGCGGGCCGGGCACCTGGAGTGGGCCAGGTGGCTGCACCAGGCACCGATACCGGACTTTCCCTCCTACTTCTCGGGAGCGCCAGTCATCTATCCCCCGCTAGGGGCGGTGGCGGACAGCCTCGGCGGTCTGGCGGCCGCGCGGGTGCTGTCGCTCGGCTTCATGCTCGCGGTCACCAGCCTGCTCTGGGCCACGGCGGGCCGGCTGTACGGACGGCGGACGGCGCTACTGGCGGCCGCGCTGTTCGGCACCCTGGCCGGCACCCAGTTTCTGGGCGCGTTCGCGACCTTTGATGCGATGGCGCTGTTCCTGCTGGCCCTGGCGGCCTGGCTGGGAGTCCGGGCGGCTGATTACCCGTTCCGGACGCGGACGGCCTTGCTGATCGCGGCGGGCATCATTCTGGCGGCGGCTAACGCCACCAAGTACGCAACCGCCCTGTTCACCCCGGTGGTGCTCGTCGTCGTATCCCTAGCGGTATGGCGACGACGCGAGGGCGGCGCCTGGCTGGCCGCCCTGGTCACGGTGCTCTGCCCCTGGATCGCACTGGTTGGGATTGCCATTCGGGCCGGTGGCCGGGACTACTGGCGAGGTATCACGGCCAGCACCTTGGCTCGGCCGCAGGCAGATATCGCAGTGACAACCGTCCTGCGCAGCGCGTACATCTGGACCAGCCTGATCCTTCTCCTAGCCGTGCTCGGCACTGTACTGGCCGCCCGGGCCGGGGGGCGCGGGAAGCTCCTGCCCGCTGTCCTGACCGTGGCCGCGGTACTCGCCCCGGCCGGGCAGGCCCGGCTGCACACCACGGTCGGCCTGCAGAAGCATGTGGTCTTCGGCGCCTGGTTCGCCGCGATCGCGGCAGGGTACGCGATGGCGCGGCTGAGTCGGGTCGATCCGGGTTATGGCTGGGCCGCCGTCATGGCGCTGCCGATTGCCGCGTCCACGCTGTTCGGCTCCTTGGGCCAGGCGGCCGGGTTGTACGGGGTGTGGCCGAATGCGGCCGACGCGGTCCGCGTCCTCGACTCGGCGGTCCGCTCCCATCCAGGCAACTACCTGGCGGAGGACTATGACGTGGAGGCTTATTACCTCCGGGCCGAAGTTCCCTGGCCGCGATGGTCCAACACGTACTACTTCCGCTATCAGGACCTGCTTCCTGGTGCGCCCTCCTATGCGGCCGCGGTCAGCCGACATTACTTCTCGCTAGTGATCCTGAACTTCGGGGACACGGCGGCGACTGACACGCAGATCATCGCGGACATGCGCCGGGCCGGCGGCTACCGCGTAGTGGCCCGGGCCGGCCAGTTCACCGTCTGGGCGTCGGAAGGTGATCATGGCCCTCACTGAGCCCGCTGTCGCCGAGCAACGGCCGGACATCTACCTGCCGGATCCGCCTGATGACCAGGAAAAATATAAGTACTTCGGAAAGCCGCGCCGGTGGGTGTTCGCGTGGCTGCTCATTGCCTCGGTAGGGGTGCTGTATGGCTACATTCATGTGGCTCAGCACGCCTGGCTGATCGCCCCGCTCATGTGGCTGCTGCTGATGGTCATGGTGCCGCCGGTCGTGGTCAATTTCTGGCTACGCGTGAGGCTGCCCCGGCTGACTAAGGCGGAGCACCAGGCCACCGTGGCCAGCTACCGGGAATGCCAGCACGACGAGACGGTGGATGTGTTCCTGCCCAGCTGCGGTGAGCCGCTGGCCGTGCTGGACAACACGCTCCGGTATGTGAGTGCGATTAAATGGACCAGGCCGATGACGGTGTACGTACTCGACGACTCGGCTCGGGACGACGTCCGTGACCTGGCGGACAAGTACGGCTTCCGGTACATCCTGCGGCCGGATCCCGGCCACATGAAGAAGGCCGGAAACCTCACCCATGCCCTCAGCGTCAGCTCGGGGGAATTCATCACGGTCATCGACGCCGATTTCGCGGTGCGGCCGGAGTTCCTCTACGAGACTATGCCGTACTTCGCCGACCCGAAGGTCGGCATCGTCCAGACCGCGCAGTACTACGACGTCAGCAATCGTTCATTCTCGTACATCCAGCGCTACGCGGGAACGCTGCAGGAGATCTTCTTCCGCTTCATCCAGCCGGCCCGGGACCGGTATGCGGCGGCCATCTGCGCGGGCACGAACCTCGTCTACCGCCGGGCAGCTGTCAAGGCTGCGGGCGGCTTCGCCTGGGTGCCGATCGGCGAGGACGTCCACTCTGGGGTCAAGCTGGCATGGGCCGGCTATGAGACCCGCTACCTTCCCCTGTGCCTGGCCAAGGGCGTGGCGCCTCGCGACTTCCCGTCGCTAGCCAACCAACAGGTCCGCTGGTGCCGTTCCTCGATGCTGCTGATGATCGAAAAGCACTTCCAGGAGGCTTCGTTCACCTGGCAGCAGCGAGCTGCTTTCTGGGCTGCCTTCCTGTACTACATGTCATCGGCGGCGCTGTTGCTGACCGGGCCGTTCCCGACGCTCACCATGATCTGGTTCTTCCCCGGCCTCATCTACCCGCACAACTACCTGCCGCTCCTGCCAGCGCTGGCGGCGAGCCTGTTCGCGTTCCCGGTGCTCAGCCGCGGCTGGCGGCCGACGATCTACCGGGTATGCATCATCAACTCGTGCTGCCACATCTACGCGATGTGGTACGCGATCAGGGGCCGGGTCGCCGAGTGGGTTCCAACAGGTGCCTCGCCCAATAAGGGACATGTTCCAGTGACCGTGAACCGGATCCTGTGCATCTGGATCGTGGTCATTCAGATGCTTTTGTGGTCGGGCTTGGCGCTTCGAGTACACGAAAACGGATGGCACCCATACTGGGCCACGGAGGTCCTCGCCGGCGTGCAGTTCTACATGCTGGTGCCCTTGCTGACTCCTAGCAAAGGCATCTGGAATCACCCCGATGAGAAGGCTGTGGAGGTCGCCGCATGAACCGCCCATCCCACCGACAGGAGGAAGACGTTACCCTGATGCCGCTGCCCGCCGACCGGAAAAACGGCACCAGAAGGCACGGCAGCCGAATCAGGCCACGGAAGAGCAGAAAGATCGTCACGACCGGCACGGTGATTATCGCTGTAGCCGCGATTGCGATCGGCATCTCACTCTTCAACCGCTCTACCGAGCCGACCGGGCCGCTACCAGTGCATCTGCCGCCATCCGCCGCGTCCTACCTAGGCATTTTCACAAAAGGTGTCCCTGACTCATACGAGCCGGTAACCGCGTTCAAAACCGCTACAAAAACTGATCCCGATATAGTCATGTATTACAGTGGCTGGTTCGTCCCGTTCCCGACGGGCTTCGCTAATACAGTGGCCAGTCACGGGGCAGTGCCCCTCGTGCAAATAAACCCGGATGGAATAAACGTCGCCAAGATCGCGTCCGGAAAATACGACGGTTACCTGAGCTCTTACGCGGCAGCCGTCCATGCCTATCCGCATCCGGTAATCCTAAGCTTCGGGCACGAAATGAACGGAAATTGGTCCGATTGGGGTTATCGGCACACGTCTCCGGCGGCCTTCGTGGCTGCCTGGCGGCATATCGTTAAGCTTTTCCGTGCGCTAGGTGCCAACAACGTGACCTGGCTGTGGACGGTTAATATAATTAACGACTCGCGGAGTGGTAAGGTCGACGACCGCCTGCGCCAGTGGTGGCCCGGCAACTCGTACGTTACCTGGGTTGGCATTGACGGTTACTACCTAAAACCGAACTGGCAATTCGCTCCATTGTTCGGTCCTACCATCACTCAGGTGCGCTCTCTTACCAGCGACCCGATTCTCATCGCCGAGACAGGCGCCGTGTCGACCGCGGGTCAGCCCTCAAAGATCGCTGACCTGTTCGCGGGCATTCGCGCCTACGGTTTGCTCGGGTTTGTATGGTATGACTCTACCAACACCATTAACCAGCACTTTGGCATCGACAGCCCAGCGGCCATCGCCGCGTTCCAGGAAGGCGCTAACACATACCGTCGGCCTGGTTCATGACAGCTTGCTGCACATGAACATTCCCAGAGCGACACCTGAGAGTAGTAGGAGGCACTGAGGTTTGGTAGACCTTCAACGTGGGGGAAGGCACCGTACAGCAGCGCGGGAAAAGCCTCGTACGCCAATCTGGCACCACGGAGCAAGGCTGACGGCAATGATCGCCGCCACATGCGTGGCAATGGCCATCGCCACGGCGTTTGTGTTTCGCAACGTGCCGCATACTTCAAAGGCTAAGCATTCTACATCACATCACTATGGTCTCTCGACTGCGCCCGGCTCATATATCGGACTTTACCCACATGGAGTCCTCGATTCATATGCGCCGGTGAACGCGTTCACGGCCGCAACAGGCGTCCAACCAAACGTGATCGTTTACTACAGCGGATGGCTGGAGCCATTCCAGGTCGGCTTCGCCACAGCCGCATCCGACCATGGCGCAGTGCCGCTTGTCCAGATGAATCCGACGGGCACCAACCTCGCTGCAATTGCTAATGGGCGGTACGACGCCTACCTGAGTATTTATGCCCGCGCCGTCCATGCCTACCATCATCCGGTCATCCTGAGCTTCGGCCACGAGATGAACGGCTACTGGTACTCTTGGGGTTACACGCATACATCCCCGATAGTTTTCGTGGCAGCGTGGCGACATATTGTTAACCTGTTTCGGTCTCTACGTGTTCAGAACGTAACCTGGTTGTGGACAATCAACACAATTCATAAGCTCACCAGGGTCCCGTCCCCAGACCCCTGGTGGCCAGGCAACTCCTATGTGACTTGGGTAGGGATTGACGGTTACTTCACCGAATCGTCGTCCGTCTTTGCTTCAGTGTTCGGGGCGACTATCGCTTATGTCCGCAGCCTGACACACGATCCGATACTCATAGCTGAGACATCCGTGAGTCCAGTCGCTGACCAGCCGGCGAAGATTGCCGATTTGTTCGCAGGGATCCACTTGTATAGCCTGCTTGGCTTCGTGTGGTTTAACTCCGTCGACAAAGTGGACTGGCGTCTCAGCGATCCTGCATCCATCGCGGCGTTCCGCCGGGGGGCTGAGGCATACCACAGGTCCGCATCATGAACGATCGCCTGCGCCTGACACGCCACACTCCTGCGACTCGGACTGCTCGCTGGGACAGTCCAGCGCACGCTGCTGACTGCAAGGCTCCGCGACGTTATGGGCCTGTACCTGGCCCGGTTCGCCCCGATGGACACCGCCACCGGGAAGTGATAAGCCGCCTGTCCGCCCCAGCTCCGACGACCGACTTCCGCGACTTCCTGGACGAGCTCGACCGGCAGATCGGGCCTGGCCTGGCCTGGCCTGGCCATCCACATTCTGCGACAACCCGGCCGCGCATATGGCCCCTGTAATGCACCGGTGGCTGCTGGTCCCCCAAGGGTTCAGCTGCACTTCACGCCGACGTCCTTATCCTGGATCAGCCAAGTTGAACTGTTGTTCGCCGAATCGCAGCGCCGCTGCCCGTACCGCGGCGTGTTCTGCTCCCTCGATGAGCTCACCACCGCGCTGGAGGACTGGTTCAAGGTCTGGAATGCCAATGCCCGCCCTTCAAGTGAACCAAGACCGCCGACCAGATCATCGTCCGCCCCTGCCGCTACTGCTCGCGCATCTCCGGACCGGGACACTAGTTACAACAACCTATTCAGCCTGGGCATTGATATAACCTGGTAAATTTCTTTCTCTCGGGTCCCTGTAGGTCCTCAGTTCGTGGCGGAATGCCGCCAACCCGGCCGGGTTGTCCTCGAGTCGCCAATTCTGATGATAGATCCCGTCGTTCTGGGCCCGGTCGAACCAGACAAAGCCGAGCAGGTGGTTGACCCGGACGCCTGCGAACAGGTCGGGGATCTTCGCAGCCTGCCCGGCGACCTGGCCGACCGCGGTTTCTGACAGGAGAATAGGCTTTTTGGTGAAGATTCGTATTTCGGCGATGGTGGGCAGGAATGCGTTTGCGAAGGTGTAGTCGGGTCGGAAGTAGTAGCCATCGACGCCAACCCAGGTGACGTAGCTATCCCCAGGCCACCAGTCCTGGATAGGCCCTGTGCCGGGCTGGGTGATGTTTACCGTCCAGAGCCAGGTCACGTTGTCCACGTCCTGTTGGCGGAAGACCGTAACGATGTGTCGCCAAGCGGCCACGAACACACTCGCGGGGGTGTGCCCGTAGCCCCAAGGATTCCAGTCGCCGTTCATCTCGGCCGCGAAGCCGATAATCACCGATTGTCCGTAGGCTTTGACCTGACGGGCGTACGACCGCACGAATGCGTCGTCTTGACCTGCCGCTATCGTGGCCAGGCTGGTATGACCAGGATCGATCTGCACGAACGGAATGGCGTTGTGCGCATGCACCTGCGCCGCGAATCGTTCCTTAAACGATTCGTTCCAGCTGCTGTAGTACAGGACGATGTTCGGTTTCCGTCCGACTGCGGCGGCGAAGTCGTCGACAGGCTGGTAAGAGGCGGTCTCTCCCGCCTCGGCCACCCCAAGGTAGCCGCCGACCGAAGGCTTGACCGGCTTCGGCACGTAGGCACCGAGCACAAGAAGGCCGGTCACGGCCAGCGCGATCAATACGACTCCCGTCGCTATAATGATCTTCGCTGCCCGTTTCACGCCGTTTCGGCCTGGACCTTAGGCTTGACCTGCCTGGTCCGCCAACGGTTGTCGTGCAGCCGGGCCAGTGCGTAATAGCGGGTCGGCATGAGCAGCAGGAGATTTAGCACGACGGCGGCCGCGGTGCCGACCATCAGCGACAGCGTTTTCTGCCGCTTCGACATTCCCGGGCGTCCGCTCAGGTAGAGCGCGGACAGGGCAAACCTGACGACTGCGTAGGCGCCGACGAAGGCCAAGGCCGCCTCCGGGTGGGTCAGCCGCATACGGAAGCTGATTGCCCACGAAGCCACAGCCCAGAGCAGTACCAATGGGGTAATGACCAGTTCGATAAGCCCGATAGTCGGCGACAAGAGCTGCTTCCAGCTCAGCCGGGCGTAAGCGAAGGGTAGCATCCACCACCACGACCGGGCCCACCGCAGACGCTGCCGGAACGTCCCGCGCAAGGTAGCAGGCATGTCAGTTTCGACGCCAGCCTCGTATACTCCGACAACCTGGCCGCGCAATAGTGCCCGCATGGCAAGCCACCGGTCGTCCCCGGTCCCGCACTCGATCGCATACTCGTCGAGGTTGTCATACAGGATCTCGGACCGGTAGAGGGCGAGAGCTCCGGACGTGGTCTCCAGCGCGCCGAGCATCGATCGGGACGCGCGCATCATCACGCACGAGCCGCCGATGTCAATGTCAGCCGCTCGGGCGATCATGCTCTCGCTGTAGTTGCGGACATAGATCCATCCTGTCGCGGCCTGGACCTTCCGGTTGCTCATCGCCCGCAGCAGGTGCTCGAGCGCGTCCGGATACGGCGTTGAATCGCTGTCGACCGTCATCACGAATTGAAACTCATCGCGGTGGAATCGCCGGAGCGCGGCAACCTGGGCGCCCCGTTTGCCGACGTTGGGCTGCCTGACCCACTCGACGCCGGGGGCATCGAATGGCACAACCGGTTCAGCGGAGCCGTCATCCACCACAATGATCTTGTCTAGCTTCACCGTCTGCGCTAGGAGGCTCCGCACGCAGGCGTGCAGCTTGTCCTGCGGCTCGTTGTAGGCAGGGATGATCGCTATCGTTCGGCCGCGGGCGATCGGGAAGTTGCGAAACTTTCGTCCCTTCACGAACGCGAGCAAGCACATGGAAATCAGCGTCGCGCCGAAAATCCAGTAGCTGATTAGCACGGCGTTGACGGCCAAGTGGTAGACCAGGTAGGCGGTCGAGCCCAGCACGAGGACGGAAATGGCGATGGTAATACGGTGAATTACCTCCGAGCCTTTATGGTTGCTAGCCGGTATAGCATGAGCCCCCCGAGAACGATTGCGAAGCCGCCGGCGATGACCCACGTCATCGCATGCATTCCGGCCGCTAGCAGCGCTCCCGTCGCGATTGTCCCGGATGCCAGGCCCACTTTTCCGTACATATGGATCTCCCCAATTAGTTGATATCGGACTATCCGTTTCGATAAGAGGAACGCTTGGGCCCAGCAGGATCTCCAGGCCGACATCATGTGATGAAGGGGTGGGCGGGATGGAGTCCATCACAAACGCTCCCCTGCTGTCGTCACACCACGGGTATCGAGCAGCAGCTGAGCGCGGCGATCAATGTCATCGAGGTCGTATGCGCTATGGGCCTGAAGCAGGATCACCAGGTCCGCCGCTGCAACGGCATCGGCCAAGGGGTGGCCGACGTCCACCCGCCGACCATCCACGGACCACTCGCTCACGTAAGGATCGCAGTACGCCACCTGGGCGCCAGCCCGCCAAAGCTGGCGCGCCACCGAGACAGCGGGTGACTCACGCAGATCCGCGCAGTCCTTCTTGTAGGTCACCCCGACCATGAGCACCCGCGAGCCGTTGACCGGCTTCTTGTTCTGGTTTAGCAGCTCGGTAGCCCTCAACACGACGTATCCCGGCATTCGGCCGTTAATTTCCTGGGCGAGTTCGACAAACCGGAACGGATAACCGAGCCTGCGGACCTTATAGCTGAGGTAGTTGGGGTCAATCGGGATACAGTGACCGCCGACGCCGGGGCCGGGATAGAACGGTTGGAAGCCGAACGGCTTGGTGGACGCACACCGGATCGCATCCCACAGGTCCACGCCAAGTTCGTGGCAGAAGATCGCCATTTCGTTGACCAGCGCGATATTTACGTGCCGGTAGGTGTTCTCCAGCAGCTTGGCCATCTCCGCCTCGCGGGCAGAGGCTGCCCGGATCACTTGATCGCAGAGCTTGCCGTAGAACGCCGCGATAGCCTCCGTGCACGATGGCGTGATGCCACCGATGATCTTAGGCGTGTTGCGGATGCCAAACGCCGCATTGCCGGGGTCGATCCGCTCCGGGGAGAAGCCCAGCGAGAAGTCCCGGCCCGCAGTCAGGCCTGATCCCTTCTCCAGCATGGGGCGCACGACCTCGTCGGTCGTGCCCGGATAGGTGGTGGACTCCAAGACCACCAGAGCACCTGGCCGGAGTTGCCGCGACGCCAACTCCACCGCCGATCTCACTGCGGTGAGATCGGGGCCGTTGTCCGCCGTCAGGGGGGTCGGCACGCAGATGATGACCGTGGCCGGCGATCCTACGGTAGCCTCGTCCGTCGTAGCCCGAAACTTACCCTCGAGCATGGCTTGCACGTCGGCACTAGGGACGTCGCCTATGTGCGACCGCCCAGCGTTCAGGCCGCCGACGACGGTCTCGTCTCGGTCATAGCCGACGACGGCTAGGCCGCAGCGGGTGGCTTCGGCAGCCAGCGGAAGGCCAACGTAACCAAGACCGATGACTAGGACGTCCGGGTCATCTGGGGGGGCGGGCAGCAGATGCGTACGGCTGTCGTTAACAATCATGCTCCCCCCCAGGGGGTTCAGGTAGACATGCGATCACCATCATGCCGACTGCCTGACCAGCACACGCTATCGCGCAACAACCCACATCTGGAGGAAAACACGCAATAAGAGCCCTCTCGCTGGGTAGGCGTAAGCTTTCAGATGCCAATTCGTGACTCTGCTCGATCGGCGTCCTTCCAGCGATGCTGACAAGCGTGGTAACCACGATCCCTGATCGGCGGCATGTGCCCGACGCTCGAGCCGATCAGGCTCGGGAGCGATCTGGCGAGCCGTGCCATTACCCTGGAGTCAGAACAGCATGAGGTCTTCTCTGGCCATGGCTGTGGCCGTCATGGTCGCGGCGACCGCAGCGGTGTTCGCCGTCATCCGAGTCGTGGCTTCACCAGCCAGTTCAGGATCCGCGTCGCTGCCCGTGAACCCCGCCTCCTATCTGGGGGTCTACGAGCATGGGGCGCTTAGTACCTATCAGCCGGTCGCGGAGTTCTCCAAGGCGGCTGGCCAGCAGCCAAATCTGGTCGGGTACTACAGCGGCTGGGGGGAACCCTTCGAGACGTCGTTCGCAGAGACAGTCGCACGGCACAGCGCGATAACGATCGTGCAGTGGGACCCGACTCTGGTCTCGATCTCGAAGATCGCGGCCGGCGGCTACGACAGCTACCTGCGGTCGTTCGCGGACAGCGTCCGCGAGTTCGGCCACCCGGTAGTCATCGGCTTCGGCCATGAGATGAACGCCTACTGGTACTCATGGGGCTACCGGCATACCCCGCCCTCCACATTCGTGGCAGCGTGGCGGCACATCGTAACCATATTCCGCGCTCGGCACGCTGAGAACGTCACCTGGCTGTGGACGCTTCAGGCGGATGAGCGGGGTACCGGTCCGATCGCTTCCTGGTGGCCCGGCGAGAAGTACGTCACCTGGGTCGGAATCGACGGCTATTACTATTATCCGTCGGAGACCTTCTTCAGTATCTTCGGCAAGACCATCGCCGAGGTGCGGGCTCTTACCGGCCTGCCGGTGCTGCTGTCCGAGGTCGCTGTCGGCCCCAAGGCCGGCCAGGCGCGAAAGATTCCCGACCTGTTCGCCGGGATGCGACAGTATGGCACGCTCGGGTTGGTATGGTTCGACATTGCCCAGCACAACGGTGTTTATCACCAGGACTGGCGCATCGAAGACAACCAAGCGGCCGAAACAGCGTTCCGGCGCGGTGCCTCCACGCTGAACCTGGTGCGTCCATGACGACCGGAGGCGGTTGATCTTCGGCAGAGCGTCATCTGGCCTGAGGAAATCTGCTCCGATTGCATAAGTCACGAACAAGACACGAGGGCGCGCATTAGCCTGGTGACTTTGTGAGCCGGGCCTGGCGGACATTCATCAAAGGCATCAGCGCGTAACGAGCTGGGGGGAGACTGGCCGTGACTCTTGATACGTCGCCGCGATCGAGCACACCCTCCGCGCGATCGGGTCCCTGGCGGCCGCGTCCGCTTCCGCGGCTAAGCCGCACCGGGCATGCCCCGGCCTGGGCGGAGGAGCAGCCGACGGTCCTGCCCGCGGACCTGCCGGGCGGCAATGCCCGCAGAAGGCGCCTGCTCGGCCTGTGGCCGCTGCTGGTGGTGCTGGCGGTTCAGGCGGGGTTGTCGCTGCGGCTGCTGACGGCCGATACCGCGTCCCAGAGCGAGGCACTGTACCTTCGCGCCGGGCATCTGGTATGGGCGAACTGGCTGCACGGCACGCCGATCCCGCCGTTCCCGAAGTACTTCTCCGGCGCGCCGGTCATCTACCCTCCGATCGGCGCGATCGCGGACAGCATAGGCGGACTGACCGGAGCCCGGGTCCTGTCGCTGGCGTTCATGCTCGGCGCGACCATCGTGCTGTGGAGTACCACCGGCCGGCTATTCGGCCGGCGGGCCTCGTGCTTCGCCTGCGCGCTCTTCGCCCTGCTGGGTACCACTTTGCACCTCGGGGCATTCGCCACTTACGACGCAATGTCGGTGTTCCTGGTCGCGCTGGCGACGTGGTGCGTGATCCGGCCGGGAGCGCGGGGACCGGCGACCGGGTGGATGCTGGCCGGGGCGGGCGCGCTCGCCCTGGCCAACGTCGCGGCATACACCACCCTGCCGTTCGACCCACTCATCGCCGCGCTCGCGTTGCTTACCTCGCCGTGGACCAGCCGGGGCTTGCTCGCGGCCCGCCGGGCCGGGACCGTCCTGGCCGGGACGGCTGCGCTGCTGGGCCTGGGGGTGGCGACTGACCGGGGCGATTACTTCGGCGGGTTCGAACGGACGATGGTGACCCGGGTAGCCGGCTCGGCCTCGGCGCAGTCGGTGCTCGGCCACTCCTGGTACTGGGCCGGCCTGCTGCTGCTGCTGGCCATTTCCGGGGTCGTCATCAGCCTGGCTACCCGGCAGGCAGCCGCACAGAGCGTGTTGCTCGTGTTCCTGACCGCCGCCTTGATATTCGGCCCGCTGGAGCAGGCGCACCTGCGTACCGTGGCATCGCTCAACCATCATGTCGGCCTGGGTGCGTGGTTCGCCGCCATCGCCGCCGGATACGCCGTCGACCGGCTCATCGCGGCCGCGCCCGCTGGCCAGAGCCGCACGATGACCTGCGGGGCCTGCGTGATCGCGCTGGTCTTCCCGGCCTACCTCGGCATCGTCCAGTCCCGGGCTTTCTCGTCCGACTGGCCGAACTCGTCCGACTTCCTCGCGGTCTTCGGCCCGCTCGCCGAGCGCAGCAACGGCCCGCTCCTGGTGGAAGATCCCGCGGTCGCCGAGTACTACCTGCCCGCTGGCGCCCGGTGGCAGAGGTGGTCCAGCACCCGCAACATCACCCTGCCCAACGGAACATATACCGGCGGCCCGGCCTCCGGCGCTAGCGTCACCGGGGCAGGCAACGCTCCCGTCTACGCCAACTACATCGCCCACGGTTACTTCTCGCTGGTCGCCCTGAACTTCACAGACACGACCGGACTGGACCGGCAGATCGCCGCGGACCTGCGCCGCAATCCGCACTACCACGTCGTCCAGGTCGTCCCCTACGGGATGGAGCTTCCTCCGGTTGGCCAGGGCAACTACGTCATCTGGCAATACCAGGCCAGCACCGAACAGTCCGGATACACGCCTAACCGGTGAGCTAGTCGCCGTGCGGGCGGGCGTGAAACCCGGTCCGTTCGGTCCGATGGAGGCCAGCAGGCCGGGGCGGAAACCTTTAGCTCCCGGATGGCTGGAGCGGGCTCGGCGCGGCGAACTCCACGCGCAGCACCGCCTGGCCGTCAGGCAGTACCACGGACACCGTCCTGACCGGCCGGAAGCTGGTACCGAGCCCGCTCAGCACCGAACGCACCGACCGCGCGTAACCGGCCTGCGCCTGGCCGCCCGCCAGGCTCGCCGGGTTCGCCGGGTTCGCCGGGGTCGTAGGGTTCAGGTCGGCGTAGCGGAGCGGGACCCCCGCGCTCACGCCCGGGCCGACGTTGCCGAAACCCGCGACGCTGACCGGCAGGTGCCGGGACAGGGCGGTGAGGGCGGACAGCAGGCGCAGGTCGACCAGCCCCCCGGTGAGCTGGGACCGGGCGGACGTCTGGACGGTGATCCGCCGGTCGGCCAGCAGCCTGGCGCCGGCCACCTTGGCGGCGGCCGTGTCACCGGCCAGCGCGGTCTGGTATGCGACGGCCCCATGTGAGGCAACGACCCGGACGGTGATGCCCGCGGACCCGGAGCCGAAAGACGCCAGGACGGCCGGGGCCCAGGCCCGGTCGAGGCTGGTACCGAACAGCGCCCGGACGGCGCCCGTCTCGATGACAACAGCGGAGCTGCGCGGATCGCGCGAAACCGGCCCGAGCACGAGCAGGTCGCGTGCGGAGAGCCCGTGCGCCTCGAGCGCCGTGCACATCACCTGATCGCAGGACACCGGCACACCCCGCCTTACCTGCTGGGCGACCCAGGCGGCCGCCTGCCCGCGGACCGCCGCCTCGTGGCGGATAGCCGCCTCCTGGCCGGCCGCGGTGGCGCCGGGCGCCTGCGTTCCGGTGAGATGCCTGACCGCCACGACGGTCAGCGACCCGATGACCAGGGCAGGGATCACGATCAGGGCAGCCAGCCCGGCGCCCAGCCAGCTGGCGGATTCCGGCTCGGCATCGGGCGCGACGCCGGGCGCGGCCTCCGGGGACTTACCGGCGGTCCCGATCCACTCGGTGACCTCGTCCTCGGTGAGGGGGCCGGCGTTGGCGGCGCGTACCCGCTCCTGCGCCGCGTCGGCAGAACCGGCCCGGCCGCCAGGTTCACGGGCCGCCGCCAGCGAACGCTCGGCGGTGACCGCCGCCTCCAGGCGCTGCCGTAGTTCAGCGGACATCACCGGTGCGGCGGGCGAGCCGGACGGGGACGTTGCGGTCCGGGCGTCGCCGCGGAACCGTTGCGGCAGCTCCCTGTCGCTGCCTTTGTCTGCCATGCCGGTCAACCCCCCAGCGGGACGCATGCCGGACGATGCGAACCGCACGGTATAGCGCAGCACACGTTCGACATCTGTTCAAGCAAGCCTGCGAATTGTGATCAGAAATCCGCTGATTCCGGTGGGCCGCAGCGCGGCGGGTCAGCTCATGCCGGTGGTGGAGGCCGAACGGGACCTAGGATCCCGCGGGTGCCACGAGCCGCGGGCCACGCTGGACAGGAAGCTGTCCACGGCGCGGTTGAAGACGTCGGGTTCTTCCAGGTTGGCGGTGTGGCCGGTGCGCGGCAGGACGATCAGGCCCGCGGTGGGGATGGTGCGCTTGAGCATCAGCGCGGGCTCCAGGCAGCCCTCGTCCTCGTCGCCCGCCAAGACCAGGACCGGGACGCTCATCGTGGCCAGAGCGTCGGTGAGCGCGTACAACGAGGGCCTTTCGGCCTGGACGCCGCGCATGGTCAGGGCGCTGCCCAGGGAAGAATGGCCGGCCAGCGCCTCGGCGAACTCGGCCCAGCCGCGCGGGTTCTTGTTCTGGAACTGGACCCTGGCCGGCCCGACCGCGTACCGTTCGGCGACCTTCGCGGCACCCTCCGCCGCGAACGCGGCCGCGGTGAGCACGGACTCGGCGCGGAAGGCTTCGGCGCGCTCGGGCTCGGCGCCGTAGCCCGCGCCGGCCACCACCGCGGACAGCATCCGCTCCGGGTGTCCGAGCGCCAGGTGCAGCGCGGTGAAGCCGCCCATCGACAGGCCGACCACGTGCGCCTGGCCGATCTTAAGGCCGTCGAGCACAGCGATCGCGTCGGCGACCGCCCGCTCCTGGGAGTACGCCTCCGGGTCGGTGGGCACGTCCGACGGCGGGTATCCGCGGGCCGCGTACGTGACGCAACGATAGGCCGCCGAGAAGAACCGCACCTGCGGTTCCCAGCTCCGGTGGTCGCCGGCGAACTCGTGGACGAACAGGAGCGGCTCGCCGTGGCCGGTCTCCTCGGCGTGAAGCTTCACGCCGTCGTCGGTCACGATCGCTGGCATCGCGTCTCCCCCTTCGGTGGGCACGGGTGGCCTCCGGTTCGTTCGGTATACCGTATTTCAGGCGTTTGGAGTCCCCCTGCCTCGGAGCCTGAGCATGCCGCATCCTCACCTCGCCGTCGAGACCAACCCGGCCGGCTACCGCTGGGTGCGCCTGTCCCGGCCGGAGCGGCGCAACGCGCTCGACGTGAGCCTGCTGCGCGCGGTGACCGATGCGCTGGCCGCCGAGCCCGGCGTCCCGGTCCTGCTGGCCAGCGCCGATCCGCGGGTCTTCTGCGCCGGCGCCGATTTGACCATTACCGATGCCGAACGGGCGGCGGTCTCCGACCTCGTCTACGACTGCTGCGAGACCATTATCACCCGACCCGGCCCGGTGGTCGCCGTGCTGACCGGACCAGCGGTCGGTGGCGGCGCGCAGCTGGCGGCAGCGTCCGACCTGCGGATCGCGGGACCGGAGGCGCGGCTGCGCTGGACCGGTCCGCCCGGACTCGACCTCGCGGTGGGCGCCTGGCTGCTGCCCGACCTGGTCGGCCGGGCCCCGGCCATGGACCTGGTGCTGACCGGCCGCTGGCTGGAGGCGGCCGAGGCGCTGACGCTCGGGCTGGTCAACCGGGTCTGCGACGACCCGGAACCCGTTGCGGCCGCGATCGCCGCCGACCTGGCCGGCCGGGATACCGGGGCCGGCGTCAAGGCGGTGATGGCGGCCGGCGGGGTGCTCGATCGCTTGCGGGCCGAACGGGCGGCCAACCGCTCGGCCTGGGCCCGCGTGCTGGCCGCTTCATGAGCGACTACCAGGCCTGGAGCCTGAACGGGTGGCGGACCCACCTGCCCGGGGTGACCGACGTAGCGGATTACGTGGCCCGGCTGGGCGGCGACAGCCTGCCCGCGCTGGCCGCCGCGGCGGCCAGCGCGGTGCCGGACCGGGTCGCGGTCACCGTGGACGGCGAGCCGGTCACCCACGCCGCCCTGGACGACGCCGCCGCCCGGGTGGCGGCGTGGCTGGCCCGGCGGGTGCGGCCCGGGGACCGGGTGCTGCTCGCGGCCGGTTCCAGCCTCGGCTTCGTGCGCTGCTACCTGGGCGCGCTGCGGGCCGGGGCCGTCGTGGTGCTCGCCAATCCCGGCTACACCGCCGCCGAGCTCGGGCACCTGGCCGCCGACTCCGGCGCGGTGCTCGCCTTCGCCGATACCGAGCCCGGTCGCCGGCTGGCCGGGCTGGGACTGGGCCTGCAGATCGCGGACGCCGGGGAGTTGCCCGCGAACGTCCGGCCGGCCACCGAGGTGGCGGCCCGGCCGGACGAGGTGGCGCTGCTCGCGTACACCTCGGGCACTACCGGCAGGCCCAAGGGGGTGCCGCTGACGCACCGCCAGGTTATGGTCTCGATCCGCGCCGCGATGGCGGCCTGGCGGTGGCGGGCCGACGACGTGCTGGTGCACGCGCTGCCGCTGTACCACCAGCACGGCCTGGGTGGGGTGCACGCCGCGCTGATCGCGGGCGGCACCGTGCACATCAGGTCCAGGTTCTCGGCCGACGCCCTGGTGCAGACCGCCGCCGGCACCAGGGCCAGCGTGCTGTTCGCGGTGCCCACCATCTACCAGGCCCTGGCGGATTCGCCGGCCGCGCTGGCCGGCGGACTGCGAGGGCTTCGCCTGGCCGTCTGCGGTTCGGCCCCGCTGAGCCCGTCGCTGGCCGGACGGCTGCCGGCCGTGCTGGGGCGGCTGCCGCTGGTCAGGTACGGCACGACGGAGAGCGGGCTGAACGTCTCCAACCCGGTCGCCGAGCCGCGCGGGGACACGATCGGGGTGCCGCTGCCCGGCATGCTCGTGCGCATCGGCACCGGGGACGGCTCAGCGGGCGGCCTCGCCGATCCCGGCGCCGACGGCGAGATCCAGCTCCGCGGGCCGCACGTCTTCTCCGGCTACTGGGACGACCCGGCCGGCGCCCAGGCTGCCTTCACCCCGGACGGCTGGTTCCGCACCGGCGACGTCGGCACGGTGGACCCGGCCACCGGGCACCTGGTGATCCGCGGCCGGACCAAGGAGATGATCATCTCGGGCGGCCTGAACGTGTACCCGCGCGAGGTCGAGATCGTGCTCGAGCGTCATCCGTCCGTGGCGGAAGCCGCGGTAGCGGGGGTTCCGGACGAACGCTGGGGTGAGCGGGTGACCGCCTGGGTGGTGCTGCAAGACGGGCACGAGTTCGACGATGCCGCGCTCATCGCGCACACAAGGACGCTGCTGGCCGCGTACAAGTGTCCCAAGCGGGTGTTCCAGCTGGCGGCCCTGCCGCGTAACCAGCTCGGAAAGATCGTGCGCAGCGCCCTGGGCTGACGCGCCGACGCCCTAGATGTCGCGGGGGGATTCCCGCGCGATCCCGTACCGGGCCGCGACCGGGTTCCACACCTGCACGAAGGCCTCCTTGGCCGCGTCGGCCCGGCGGCTGGCGTTGAACGCGGCGTTGTAGGCGCTCGACTGGCTGGTCGGCGTGCATCCGCCGGTCAGCTGCTGCCGGGCCCAGGACAGGTAGTCCCGGTCGGCCGTCAGCGAGCTGTCCAGCGCCGTCATCAGCTTGGACTTCACCTGCGCGCCGCCCGGCAGGGCGCCGGTGGACAGGACCGAGGCCCGGCTATACTCCCCGGCGCGCCGGTTCACGACGGCCTGGAGCTGGCTGACCGCGCCGGACAGGTGGGTGCACCCGCCCACCTGGGTAACCGCGTTGTGCAGCGCCGTCCGGGTGGCGACGCTCGATGTCAGCAGCGCGCTCAGGGCGGCCGCCTGCTCGGGCGCCGTGACCGGTGCCGACGATGATGCGGCGGCTGACGGCGATGATGGGGACGGCGATGATGGGGACGGCGAGGAGACGGCCGGCGTGGGGGTGGCTGCGGCCGGGTGGGCGGGAGCCGATCGCCCCGACAGGACGACACCGAACACGACCGCGGCGGCCACGACGACCACGCCACCGGCCGTCAGCACGCGCCCGCGGATACGCCGGCCCGACGGCGCGGGATCAGGACCGCCCGGATCGCCGACGGTGGAGGGTTCGCCGACGGTGACCGCTTGGCCGACGGTGACGGGTTGGCTGGCGGTGGCCGGTTGGCTGGCGGTGGCCGGTTGGCTGGCGGTGGCCGGTTGGCTGGCGGTGGCCGGTTGGCTGGCGGTGGCCGGTGCGAATGAGTTCGCTCCGGCCGACCGGTCCGTCGCGGCAGCTGGCCTGTCTTCGGCGCCTGGCTGCTGCCGGTGTTTGACACGGAGGAGCACCCGGCCGGCCACGGCCGGCCGAGGCCCGCTGACGGGACCGTTGCCGTGCGGCGCGGGTGATCGCGATGGGTCCGCTGGCTCGCCGGGTTGCAGGCGCAGCGCGGCCCGCAGTTCCTCGGCGAACCGGCCGCAGCTCGGGTACCGGTCGGCCGGGTCCTTCGCCAGCGCGGTGGCCAGCACGGAGTCGACCGCCGCGGGTAGCCCGGCACGCCGTGCGCTCGCGGCCGGAGGGTCCGCGTAGATCTGCGCGTACATCAGGGTCTGGCCCTGGTCCGGACCGAACGGCGGCGTGCCGCACAGGAACTCGAACCCGGCGCACGCCAGCGAGTACTGATCGGTCTGGCCGTCGGCGGCGCGGCCCTCGATCTGCTCGGGAGCGAGGTAGTCGAGCATCCCGGCGGCCTGATCCGCCGCGATGACCTGGCCGGGCGGGAAGACCTGGCTCATCCCGAAATCGGAGAGGTACGCGTGGCCGGCCGCGGCCCTGTCCCCCGCACCGTCGTCATCCAGAAGGATGTTGGCCGGCCTGACATCCCGGTGGATCACGCCGTGCGCGTGCGCGGCGTCCAGGGCCGACGCGATCTGGGCGAGGATCCGCCAGGCATGGCCGAGCGGAAGCGGGCCGTGCCGGCTGAGCAGCGACCGCGTGTCCCCGCCGGTCACATAGCGCATGGCAGCGTACAGGATCCCGTCCGCCTCGTCAGCCTTGAAGACAGGAACGATGTGCGGATGGCCCAGTGCGGCGGCGGCCCGGGACTCGCCGATCATCCTGGTCCGGAAGCCGGTGTCGCGGGCCAGTTCCGGTGTCATCACCTTGAGCGCGACCCGGCGGCGCAGCCCGTCCCGGGCGAGGTAGACAACAGCCCTGCTGCCCTGCCCGACGTTCCCGTCCAGCCGGTAGCCGGCGATCGTGCCGGTCTGCCCCGCAGCGGGCAACCCCGGATGGGTGGCGTGGCTCACCTGGGCCCCCAGTGATGATCACGGCGGTGCAGCTCACGAACCTCCGTTCGCAGTGCGGCGCGCCAGGTAACCCGGCGAGCCCGCGGGCGCGGCGACCGCGCCTTATCGCCACGATATTGACATTTCATCAGGCCTGTCCGGCCAACCGGAAAGAGGCGGGCTCACGCCCTTCGAGATATACAAGGCGGTCGCGGCGATCGATGACCTGATCCAGGGCGGAGGAGCGGCCGGCGCGATGGTCATCGCGCGCGAGGCGCTTGACAGGCTCTCCGGGACCTACGATTTCGCCGACGACTCGTCGGGCTCAGTGGCCAGTGCCGCTTACGATCTACTGGCGGTCCATCTGCGTGCCTGCCAGGTAGTCGCCGCCCGAACCCGTTTCGCTCGGCGACTACCTGGCCGGGCTATTGCTGGACGACGGCTGTGAACTTCATCCCGATCTGCACGGGCCTGCCACCGGGCGCTGGGCACCGCGGACGAGTTCAGGCGGTACGTGGCGGCCTTACGCGCGGAACAGAAACGCAAACGCAACCTGATGAAATCCTCGACCAGAACGAACTCTGAGGGCGAAGCGCCTCCGCCGCGTCGGCCCATCACGCCACCATGGGGTCATGCGGTACCGACGAGCTATCGAGAAGATCCGGATCCTGGCCGAGGCGTGCCGGGACTTCAAGCGGTTTCCCTCAGAAGAACCGTTCCTGCTCGAAGCGTACGTATTCGGCGACGTGCTGCGCGGGGTCGATCCGCTCGATTTCGTCGAGGTCGCTCTCGTGCTCAACCTGCCGCCGCAGGAGGTTATCTGGGAGACAACGCCGCCCGGCACGGAATGGCTGGCGGACTATCTGCGGCTGAGCAAGGGCGGGTTCGCCTATTTCTGGCGATCGCACCTCGATCCGGTCTCGAATCATCACATCAGGGGGCCCGTGCGGTTCTGGTCCCTGGCCGGACCCGACGAAGATGTGCTGCTTGCGCTGTCCGAACGTCGTCTTGACGGCCTCCCCCGCGTGACGTCACCGCCCGGAGCCGAAGGTGCGCAGCGGGCAGGAGAACTGCTGGCGGCGCTTGACCACCTGCGCGCTGTGCGTGACTCTTACTGGGATTACGGGTGGCGCCGGGAGAACCGTGGGGGTGGTCGCTATCCGGAGAACAAGCTGTGGGAAGCCGTCCAGGGTTATCTGGATCTTCTCGACGCCAGCGAATCGCCTAATGACCCGCCATTGGCGAGGGGCAAAATAGATCTTCCACCACGCTGATATCTGGTTTACGATCCAGCTCACCGACGGGCCACGGCGCTGCACCGGCCGTCACCGGCGGCGGGAACGCGCGGGCCGCGAGGGAACACGCGGACCCGGCGCGGCGCTGTAGCGAGACGGAAGGGGTTGCGGTGGATCTGCGGCTGGACGGAAAGGTCGCCGTCGTCACGGGCGCCAGCAAGGGCATCGGCCGGTGCGTCGCCGACTTCCTCGCCCGGGAAGGCTGCGACCTGGTCATCACCGCCCGGACCGCCGCCCCGCTCGAGGCCGCCGCGGAGAAGATCGCCGCCGGCACCGGCCGGACGGTACTGCCGCTCGCCGGCGACATGAGCGTGACCGAGGACGTCCAGCGCTGCGTCGATGCCGCCCTCGAGCAGTTCGGCCACATCGACATCCTGGTCACCTGCGCGGGCAGCTCGCCGGGCGGGCTGCTCGAGGACCTGACCGAAGAGCAGTGGATGTCGAGCCTCAACCTGAAGTTCATGGGCTACGTCCGGTCGGTGCGCGCGGTCATCGGTCACATGCGCGAGCGCGGCGAGGGCGCGATCGTGCTCGTCGTGGGCAACGACGGCCTCAAGCCCAGCTACTGGGAGATGACGGCGGGTGTGGCCAACGCCGCGGACATCAACTTCGCCTCCTCGGTCGCCGAACAGTACGGGCGGCACGGGGTGCGCATCAACACCGTCAACCCCGGCCCGGTGAATACCGACCGGTGGGACACTCTGGAGAGGGCCTTCGCCCGCGACAAGGGCGTGAGCCAGGAACGCGCGCACGAACTGGCCGAGCAGTCCATCCCCTTCGGCCGGATCTGCGAGCCGGATGAAGTCGCGGCCCTGGTCACCTTCCTCGCCTCGCCGCGGGCCAGCTTCATTAACGGCGCCCACATCCCGGTTGACGGGGCGCAGCGCAAAGCGATCATGGATCACTAAGGGAGCCCAGTAAGGGAGCACTGCCATGACTGACGCTACTGGTGCCGCCGAGCTGCGGCCGCTGCAAATCGAGATGAACGGGATCAACGTGATCTCCGAGTCCGAACGCAAGGGCCGCCCCCGGGACCTGTTCTGGCCGTGGTTCGCCGCGAACGTCTCGGTGCTCGGGCTCAGCTACGGCGCGTTCGTGCTCGGCTTCGGGATCTCGTTCTGGCAGGCGGTCATCGTCAGCGTGGTCGGGATCGTCCTGTCGTTCCTGGCCTGCGGGTTCATCTCGGTGGCGGGCAAGCGGGGCTCGGCGCCGACGATGGTGCTCAGCCGGGCCGCGTTCGGGGTGAACGGCAACAAGCTCCCCGCCGCGATCTCCTGGTTGCTGACCGTGGGCTGGGAAACGGTGCTCGTCATCCTGGCCACGCTGGCCACCGCCACCGTGTTCAAGCAGCTGGGCTGGGGCGGCGGTGACGGCACCAAGGTCGTCGCGATGATCATCGTGGTGGGACTCACCATCTTCGGCGGCGTGATGGGCTTCGACCTGATCATCCGCTTGCAGACTGTGATCACCATCGTGACCGGGGTGGCCACCGTGGTGTTCATCGCGCTGGTCGCGGACCACATCCACTGGCATACCGTGTCCGGCATCCACAGCGGCTCCGCCCAGGCCGTCATCGGCGCGCTGGTCTTCGTGATGACCGGCTTCGGGCTCGGCTGGGTAAACGTCGCCGCGGACTACTCGCGCTACCTGCCCAGGCGGTCCTCCGGTAGGGGCGTGGTCTGGTGGACCACGTTCGCCTCCTCCATCGCGCCCATTTTCCTGGTGGTGTTCGGCCTGCTGCTGGCCGGCTCGTCCAGCAGCCTGAACTCGGCGATACAAGCCGACCCGATCGGGGCGCTGGCCACGCTGCTGCCGACCTGGTTCCTGGTGCCGTTCGCGATCGTGGCCGTGCTCGGCCTGATCGGCGGCTCGGTGCTCGACATCTACTCGTCGGGGCTCGCGCTGCTCACCCTCGGGGTCCGGGTCCCCCGGTACGTGGCCGCCCTTATCGACGGCACCGTGATGACCCTCGGGACCATCTACGTGGTGTTCTTCGCGCACAGCAACTTCATCGTCCAGTTCCAGGGCTTCCTGATCACTCTGGGCGTGCCGATCGCCGCCTGGTGCGGGATCATGCTGGCGGACATCGCGCTGCGGCGCCGTGACTACGCCGAACCCGAACTGTTCACGCCGCGCGGCCGCTACGGCGACATCAGGTGGCTGCCCGTGCTGACGGTCGTGGTGGCTACCGCGATCGGCTGGGGCCTGGTCACCAACGGCCTGGCCAGCTGGCTGACCTGGCAGGGCTATCTGCTCGGCCCGTTCGGCCTGGGCGGCAAGGACGGCGCCTGGGCCTTCGCGAACCTCGGCGTGCTGATCGCCCTGGCCCTCGGCTTCGTGGTGACGTTCGTGTTCAGCCGGTCCACCGTCCGCGCCGAGGAGGCCGCCCCCGCGCCCGCGCCCGCCGCCGTCTGAAGATCTTCACGTGCGGGTCACAGCCTGATCCTGCCGCTCTCCGCCGGTTCAGGTCGCGGCCGCGCCGTCCGGCCCGGCGTCCCCGCCCCGGGTATTCCCCGGCCTCGGGTATTCCCGGCCCCGGCACCACCTCCCGTCCCGCCCGTCCAGCAGCTACCGCGCCCCTGGCCCGCCCGCGCCGCACGATACTGCATGGATGCCACGTTCATGTCGCTTGAACTGCATGAACGTGGCTTTCATGCTGTTTGATCCGCGGGGGGCGGGCGTCTCGGGGGGCGGCCGGGCGGCCCGGCGGGGGGCGGGCGGCCCGGCGGGGGGCGGCACCGGCGGCGGGCGGCATGGGGTGGCGGGAGCCACGCAGGCAAGGCCCGAACCTCCATCGAAAGAATCGTTGGGCCCCGGTCCAGGGCCGGAATTGCCAGCAAAGCAGAACCATGTCCGGCTCAGGGCTTCTTTCGGCGTGTATGCGACGTTTAACCTGACGGAATGGGGACGCCCTCGCCAGGCTGGGATTTGCTGGTCCGCCAGGCCAGCGTGGCCGCCCGGCGGCGCAGGCGGCGGCGCCGCCAGCGCCGGATGCTCTGGCTGCTGACCGGCGCGACGACGGCGGCGCTAGTGGTCATCGCCTTGTTCATCATGCACATCTCCAAAGTCCCCGCGAAGGTCAGGCCCGCCGCGCTGTCCGCCTCGGCGCGGACAGTCAGCCACCCGAAAGCCTCCGCGACGGCGCACAGGGTCAAGGCGTCCCCGCATAGCCGGCACGTGGTGAGGTACCCGCACGTGATCGACGCCGCGTCGGGCCTGTCCTACCGGATGCTCGGCGCGCCCTGGCGAAGCGGCTGCCCGTCCGGCCTCAACACCTCCGCATTCGAGTGGACCGCGGGCGAGAACACCGTGGCCGGGCACGTCAGCATCGGCGGGTCCGTCATCGACTGGCACGGCCTGGCCTGCTCGGGGCAACTCCAGCAGCAGTTCCCGTACGGCGGCCCCGGCGACCTGGAGCCGACCGCGACAAGCCTGGTCAGCGCGCTCGACCCGGCCTACTACGCCGGGGTGTCGCATACCCGCGCGACCGAGAAGAGCTCGGCGATACGGGTCAGCGGGCACCAGGCCTGGATGATCGAGTTCCTCATGAACTACTCCGACGGCGCCAGCCAGGGCCTGACCTGGACCACCGAACTGGGCGCCGTGGTGGTCGTGGACCGCGGCGCCCACCAGTTCCCCGCCGTGTTCTACGTTTCGGTGCCCGCCAGCCTCGGCACCCTGAAGGTCGCCACGTTCCTCCTCTCACTGCAGGTGAGCTGATCAGGCCCGCGGGTCAGCTGGGCTCGGCGATGCTGATGTCGCCGCCGCCGCTGTCCACCTGGATCGTGTGGCGGGACGCGTCGTTGACCGGCACCGAGCCGTGGTAGTCGCCGCCGTCGGCGTTGCTCTTGATCGCGTAGCCGGCTTCGCCGTGCGGGACCACAATGGTGATATCGCCGCCGCTGCTGTCGACCTTGACGTAGTCCGGAACCGCCGTGAACACCAGGGTGACGTCGCCGCCGCCGGAGCCTAGGGTGACATGCCGCGAGAACAGGCCGCTGCCGTCGACGTCGCCGCCGCCGGTGGTGAGCGCTAGGACGCTGCCGAGGTTGCTGGCGGTCAGGTTGCCGCCGCCGGTCTGCACGTCGACGGCGCCGCCGATCCTCGAGATCCCGGCGTCACCGCCGCCGCTGTCCAGCGTGACATTGTCCTGGATGCCGCTGACCTGCATGTTGCCGCCCCCGGTGGTCAGGTCGACGGCGGTGTGCGACGGGACGTCGAGCGTGGCGTTCAGCCCGCAGTTACCGGTGGGCAGGCGGCAGTGCAGGCTGATGCCGCTGGCGGTCACCGTGAACGTCGGGCGGACGAGGCTGTACTCGACCCTTCCGGTCAGCCGGGCCGTGCCGTCGCTGACCCGGCCCTGGTGCACCGTGATGTCGCCGCCGCCGGTGCTGGCCACCACTCGGCCGTTCTGCACGGGGATGGTGGTGCTGACCGGGAAGCTCGCCCGGCCGAGGTCGGCCACGAGGCTGAAGGCGGACCAGCCGATCAAGACGAGCGCGATCGGCACGCCGATCGCCAGGGTGGCCCAGCGGCCCGGCGTCATGCGCAAGGCGGGCGGACGCGGCGGGCTGGTCACGGGCCCGGTCATCGGCGCGGTCGTCATGGCGTGTCCCCGTTTCATCCGGTGCCCAGGTAGCGCAGCACGGCGAGGACGCGACGGTGGTCGCGGTCGCCGGGCGCCAGCCCGAGCTTGGTGAAGATGTTGTTGATGTGCTTTTCCACCGCGCCGCCGCCGACCACGAGGGCGCCGGCGATGGCGGAGTTCGACCGGCCCTCCGCCATCAGCGCGAGCACCTCGCGCTCGCGCGGGGTGAGCTCGCCGAGCGGGTGGCGGCTGCGGGCGAGCAACTGCGCGACGACTTCGGGATCGAGCGCGCTGCCGCCCGCCGCCACCCGGTGCAGCGCGTCGAGGAACTCGGTGACGTCCGCGACCCGGTCCTTGAGCAGGTAGCCGACCCCCTGCGGGCGGCCGGAGATCAGCTCGGTGGCGTACCGCTCCTCGACCCACTGGGACAGGACGAGCACGCCGGTGTCCGGCCAGCGGTCCCGGACCACCAGGGCCGCGCGCAGACCCTCGTCGGTGAAGGTGGGCGGCATCCTGACGTCGACGACGACCGCGTCCGGGCGGTGCGCGTCGACCGCGCGCAGGAACTTCTCGGCGTCGCCCTCGGCCGCGGCCACCTCGTGCCCGGCCTCGGTGAGCAGCCGGGTCAGCCCCTCGCGCAGCAGCACGGAGTCCTCCGCGATCACTACCCGCATGGCAGTTCCGCCGCGATGATCGTGGGACCGCCGGACGGCGACTCGACCGAGAGCCGCCCGTCCACCCCGGCTACCCGGTCGGCCAGGCCGGACAGGCCGGGACTGTGCACGTCAGCGCCTCCTATGCCGTCGTCGCTGATCATGACGGTCAGCGTGCCCGGGTATCCGTGGCCTTCCACGACCACCTTGGCGTGGCTGGCACGGGAGTGCTTGGCCACGTTGGTGAGCGCCTCGGCCACCATGAAGTAGGCGACCGCCTCGACCGAGGACTTCGGTCGCACCGGCACGTCCACGTGCACCTCGACCGGCACCGGGCACAGCGCGGCCAGGCCGGACAGCGCGGCGTCCAGGCCGCGCTCGGTGAGCACCGGCGGGTGCACTCCGCGGACCAGGTTGCGCAGCTCGACAAGGGCCTCCTTGGCCTGGGCGTGCGCCTGGTCGACCAGGCCGGCCGCCGCGTCGAGGTCGTCGGCGAACCTCGCCTTGGCCCGGCCCAGGTCCATGGCCAGCGCGACCAGCCGCTGCTGCGCGCCGTCGTGCAGGTCACGCTCGATCCGCCGCCGCTCGGTCTCGGCGGCGTCCACCACGCGCTCCCGGCTGATCTCCAGCTCGGTCACCCGGGCGGCCAGGTCGCGGCGCGGGCCGAGCAGCCGGCGGGAGAGCGCCGCGTCCGCGGCGCCCATGGCGCGGGTCAGCTGCGGCGCGGCCAGCAGCAGGACCAGGCCGAGCACGGCCGACGCCGCCATCGTCGGCGTGCCCGTGAGCACCGTGTCGCCGATCTCGGCGCCGCCGCTGGGCAGGGCCGTGTTGTACAGGGGCAGCGTCAGGAAGGTCAGGCCCGCGGCCCAGGCCGAGACGCAGAGCGTGACCGCGACCGCGCTGAACGGCAGCCTCAGCAGCCCGTAGCCCAGCTCGCCCCAGGTGGCCCGCTCGGTCAGCATGCGCCAGCGCGGGACGATGCCCCAGCGGTAGCCGGCCCGGGCCTCGGCGGGCCAGGCCGGGATCCGCACCCCGAGCATCAGGCCGAGCCTGGCTCGCTCGGCGGCGGCGTACAGCGTCGCGGCCCGCAGCGTCAGGCCCAGGATGGGCAGGCCGGCCAGGGCCAGCACCAGCAGGCTGAAGCCGAGGCTGAGACCGGTGACGACGACCACCATGACCGCGAGGCCGAGGAACAGGCCGGCCAGGTGGCTGATCATGGCGAGCCAGGTACGCGGCGCCACCAGATCGCGGAGGAGGAACATGGCTCCGACGCTATGACATGAGCCTCGGGGTTGCCATCAACCGGACCCCCGGGAACCGGGTGGGGTTACCCCCACCCGGTTTCGGCCCGCCCGCACCATGGTTCCGCGCGGTGCCGTCGCCGAGTCTGGTGTGCCATGGATACGAAGCGGCCCGCACGGGCACCCATCGTGGAACGAGTGGCCGGCTGGTCCGCCATTCATCGCAAGACCGCCGTGTTCGGCTGGCTACTGCTGGTCGTGGTGGCGGTGGCCGTCGGGCACCAGCTCGGCACCAGCAGCGTGAACAGCTACGATCCGGGCGAGGCGGGCCGGGCCGAACGGGTCCTCGACCGGCCCGTGGTGCAGCAGCCCGACGCCGAGAGCGTGCTTGTCCAGGGCCGTTCGGTGGGCCAGACCTACGCCAGCGACCCCGAGATGCGGCAGGCGGTCCGTGAGGTCGTCGCGGCGCTGCGGGCGCTGCCTAAGTCCGCCACCGGTATCGAGTCCCCGCTGACCAGTTCCGGCCTGGTCAGCGCCAGCCCAGGCCAGCCCGGTTCGGCGCTGGTCACCTTCAACGTGGCGGGCAAGCCGGGTAACGACGACACGGCGGTCGTGCCCGCGCTGAACGCGGTCGCCGCCGTCCAGGCGCACCATCCCGGGCTGAAGGTCGAGGAGGCGGGCGGCGCCAGCGTGGACCGGGCGATCGGCAGCGTCACCGGCAACGACTTCAGGAAGGCCGAGGTCACCTCGATCCCGGTCTCGCTGGTCCTGCTGCTGGTGGTGTTCGGCGCGCTGATCGCGGCCGGCATCCCGCTGCTGCTGGCCGGGACCGCGGTGATCTCAGCGATCTCGCTGCTCGCCATCCCCGGCCGCTGGCTGCCGGTCGACAGCACCACCTCCTCGATCGTGCTGCTAGTCGGGATGGCGGTCGGCATCGACTACTCGCTGTTCTACCTGCGCCGCACCCGCGAGGAACGCGCCGCGGGCCGCAGCACCGCCGAGGCGCTGCGGATCGCCGCGCACACCTCGGGGCGGGCCATCGTGGTGTCCGGGCTGACCGTGATGATCGCCCTGGCCGGCCTGTTCCTCACCGGCATCGACGTGTTCACCGGCGTGGCCATCGGCACGATCCTCGTCGTCGGCGTGGCGGTGCTCGGCTCCCTGACGTTCCTGCCCGCGATCTTGTCCATGCTCGGCCCGTGGACCGACCGCGGCCGGATCCCGTTCCTCGGCCGGCGGCGCACCGCCGCCCGCGAATCCAGGTTCTTCGGTGCCCTGGCCCGCGCCGTGGTCCGGCGCCCGCTGGCCTGGGGCGGCGTCGCCGCCATCGTGCTGCTGGCGCTGGCCGCCCCCGCGCTCCGGCTGAACCTGGAGGACCCGGGCATCCACTCGCTGCCGCCCGACGTGCCCGTGGTGCACAGCCTGGCCGACATCGCCCAGGCCTTCCCCGGCGGCCCGGTACCGGCCGAAGTGGTCGTGACTTCCTCGGGCGGCGCCGATCTCGGCGGGAAGCAGGTAACCCGGGCCATCGCCGCCCTGCACGGGCAGGTGGCCGGCACGCACGGCGCGATCCGCGAGCCGATCAGCAGCGCGATGTTCGGGCACGACCAGGTGCTGGTCGTGTCGGTGCCGCTGGCGGGCAGCGGGACCGACGCCACGTCCAACAACGCGCTGATGACCCTGCGCGACCACGCCCTGCCCGCCACGCTGGGCCAGGTGCCGGGGATCAGCTACGCGGTAACGGGGCTCACCGCGGGGAACCACGACTTCGACGCGCAGCTGGCTAAAACCGTGCCGTGGGTCTTCGTATTCGTGCTGGGTCTCGCGTTCCTGCTGCTGATGGCCTCGTTCCGTTCGGTCTATATCCCGGCATTGTCCATCGGCCTGAACCTGCTCTCTGTCGGCGCCGCCTACGGCCTCATGGTGCTGATCTTCCAGGACGGCCACCTGGAGGGGCCGCTCGGCTTCACCGCCTACGGCGGGATCACGGCCTGGCTGCCGCTGTTCATGTTCGTGCTGCTGTTCGGCCTGAGCATGGACTACCACGTCTTCATCCTGAGCCGGATCTCCGAACTGCGGCTGGGCGGCGCGTCCGCCCGGCAGGCGATCACCGGCGGCATCGCCAGCAGTGCGGGCGTGGTGACCAGCGCCGCGGCGATCATGGTGGCGGTGTTCTCGATCTTCGCCACGCTGTCGCTGATCGAGTTCAAGATGTTCGGCGTGGCCATGGCGGCGGCGGTGCTGATCGACGCCACCATCGTCCGCGGCGTGCTGCTGCCGGCCGGCCTGGCCCTGCGGGGTGAGGGGCTCTGGTCGAGGCGGCCCTACGGCGCGACCGCCTCGAGCACCGTCAGCGAGCCGCCGCGGCCGACGAACGGGTGGTCGCGGACCAGGGAAACCGCGGACTCGATGTCGTCCGCCCGCAGGACCGAGTAGCCGGCGACCGGGCCGTCGGCGGCACCGGGGTGCACGCCGCCCGCCGAGACGGTCATCGCCGCACCGAGAGGAGCGCCTGGGTCGGCCAGGGCATCACCTACCTTGCCGGCCCAGGCGCCGAAGGCCGCCATCGCCTGCTGGCGGCCTTCCGTCTCCCGCATCCCGCCGCCGTCGTAGGTGACCAGGTAGCTCGTCATCACGTCCTCCTCGGGCATCGCTGCGGATCCTCCCGCCCACGGTCCGAGCCTGCTCCGGCGGGCGGACGCCGTCTATGTCCGGCACGACCGATGTCTTGTCCGCGCGTCCAGCTGCTTCGCCGGCGCTTGTCCAGCCGCTGAGCTGCGGGTACGTTCGTGCCGAACCCTGAACTGGGGGGTGCCAGTGGAACTGCTCACCTCACCCGGGTCTGATGACCTCAGCGCGCTGCTCGAGCGGATCAACGTCCGCAGCGTGGTGTTCTGCCTGTCCGACCTGGGCGCCCCGTGGGGGTTCCGGGTGGACGGCTCGACGACGGCGAAGTTCCACCTGGTCCTCGACGGCCAGGCCACGCTGACCCTCGATGACCCGGGCGCCACCAGGGTCACGCTGGCGGCGGGAGAACTCGTGCTGCTCGCGCACGGATCCGGGCACATGATGCAGGACCGCGGCGACTCCCCCGCCAGGCCGCTAGACCGCATTCTCGCCGAAGAGTCCTCTGACCAGGCAGAACGCCTGGTGTTCGGTGGCAGCGGGCCCCGCACCTCGCTGTTGTGCGGGGGTTTCGCGCTGGCCTCCGGCCTGCCGGAGGACCTGCTGAGCCAGCTACCGCCGCTGCTCGTCCTCGACGCGGCGGGAACCGGAGGCGGCCCCTGGACCCGCTGGCTGGAGCCGGCTTTCCTGCTGCTGCGATCCGAAGGTGCCCGCGACGCTCCCGGCGCGACCGTGATCATGGCGAAGATCGCCGACGTGCTCCTGACCGAGATCGTGCGCAGGTACCTGGCCGGCCTGGGCAACACGACCGCCGCCGTGCCGCCCGCCGCGGCTCGCGACCCGGCGGTGGGCACCGCGCTGACGCTGCTGCGATCCCAGCCGGGCGCGGCGTGGACGGTCGCCGACCTGGCCCGCAAGGTAGACATGTCGCGGACGGCCTTCGCCGCGCGCTTCAGGCAGCTGGCCGGCGAGCCGCCGATGAGCTATCTGGCCCGGGTCCGGCTGGGGCACGCCGCCGGGTACCTGTCCAGCACGGACATGACGGTCCGGCAGATCGCCCGGCTGGTCGGTTACGAGAACGAGGCGTCGCTGTCCAAGGCGTTCCGGCGGGCCTTCGGGCACCCCCCGGGTGGATACCGCCGCGGCTAGGTGCTGACCGGGAAGCCGAGGTTGATGCCGCCGTGGCTCGGGTCGAGCCAGCGGGAGGTGACCGCCTTCCCGCGGGTGTAGAAGTGGACGCCCTCGGTGCCGTGCACGTGCGTGTCACCGAACAGGGAGGCCTTCCAGCCGCCGAACGAGTAGTACGCCATCGGCACCGGGATCGGCACGTTCACGCCGACCATGCCGATCTCGGCCTCGGACACGAACCGGCGCGCCGCTCCCCCGTCGTTGGTGAAGATGGCCACGCCGTTGCCGTACGGGCTGTCGTTGACCAGGCCGACGGCCGCCTCGTAGGTCGGGGCGCGCAGCACGCTCAGCACCGGCCCGAAGATCTCGTCGGTGTAGCAGCTCATCTGAGGCGTGACGTGGTCGAGCACGCTCGGCCCGAGCCAGAAGCCTTCCTGCGCGCCGCCGATGACCGGATGCACCCGGCCGTCCACGGCCAGCGTGGCCCCCTCGCGGACGCCGCTGTCCAGGTAGGACGCGACCTTGTCCCGGTGCGGCCCGGTGACCAGCGGCCCCATCTCGGACCGGTCGTCGGTGCCCGGCCCGACGCGTAGCCCGGCCACCCGCTCGGAGATCCGCGCGACCAGGTCGTCGCCGACCGGGTCGACCGCGACCAGCGCGGAGACCGCCATGCAGCGCTCGCCCGCCGAGCCGAACCCGGCCGACACCGCGGCGTCCGCGGCCAGGTCGAGGTCGGCGTCGGGCAGCACCACCATGTGGTTCTTGGCGCCGCCGAGGGCCTGCACCCGCTTGCCGTTCGCGGTGCCGTTCTCGTAGACGTACCTGGCGATGGGCGTGGAGCCGACGAAGCTGACCGCCTTGATGCCGGGGTGCGCCAGGATGGCGTCCACCGCCACCTTGTCGCCCTGCACCACGTTGAACACGCCGTCCGGCAGCCCGGCTTCGGCCCACAGCGAGGCCAGCAGCAGCGAGGCGGACGGGTCCTTCTCCGACGGCTTGAGCACGAACGTGTTGCCGCACGCGATGGCGAGCGGGAACATCCACATCGGCACCATGGCCGGGAAGTTGAACGGGGTGATGCCCGCGACCACGCCGACCGGCTGCCGGATCGAGTACGAGTCCACGCCGGTGGAGACGTTCTCCGAGAACCCGCCCTTGAGCAGGTGCGGGATGCCGCAGGCGAACTCGACGACCTCCAGGCCGCGGGCTACCTCGCCGGCCGCGTCCGAGGCCACCTTGCCGTGCTCCTCGGTGATCAGCTGGGCCAGGTTCTTGGTGTTGGCCTTGACCAGGTTGCGGAACTCGAACAGCACCGAGGCGCGCTTGGCCAGCGAGATGCGCCGCCAGTGGAGGAGGGCATCTCTGGCCGCGGCCACCGCGGCGTCGACCTCGGCCGGGGCGGCGAAGTCAACCTGCCCGCTGACCTGGCCGGTCGCCGGGTCGTAGATGTCCCCGTGGCGTCCGGCCTCGCCGTCCCAGGGCTTGCCGCCGATCCAGTGGGTGACGTGCTTCTGTGTCACTTCGCGGCCTCCTCGTTCACCGCGGTGAGGGCGTCGGTGAGGATCCCCAGTCCTTCCTTGGCCTCGGCCTCGGTCAGCGTCAGCGGCGGCGCCATCCGCAGCGTGTGGCCGACCAGGCCGCCCTTGCCGATCAGCAGGCCGCGTTCCTTCGTCGCCTCGAGCATCCGGCCGGCCAGCGGCGGGCTGGGCTGCCGGGTGGCCGGATCGACCAGGTCGACGGCGAACATCAGGCCCTTGCCGCGGACCGCGCCGACCACGTCGAGGCTCTGCGCGGCCTCCCGGAGCCCGCTGATGATCAGGTCCCCGGTGACCTTGGCGTTGCGCTGCAGGTCGTGCGAGAGCACGTAGTCCAGGGTGGCGTTGCCCGCCGCGGTCGCGACCGGGTTGCCGCCGAAGGTGGAGATGCCATTGCCGCGGATCCCGTCGAGCAGGTCGCCGCGGGCTACCACGCCGCCGATGGCGAAGCCGTTGCCGAGGCCCTTGGCGAACGTCATCGCGTCCGGGGTGACGCCATGCGCGCCGATGCCCCAGAAGTGCTCGCCGGTCCGGCCCCAGCCGGTCTGCACCTCGTCCGAGATCAGCAGGATGCCGTGCTCGTCGAGGACCTCCTTGTACGCCGCGAACAGCCCGTCCGGCGACATGGTGAAGCCGCCGACGCCCTGGACGGGTTCGGCCAGCAGGCAGCCGACGTCGGCGGGGTGGATCCCGCCGGACAGCAGGGCCCGCAGGTCGTCCACGCAGGCCTTGATGTAGTCGGCGTCGTTGAGGCCGGCGTAGGCGGCCAGCTGGCGGTCCGCGCCGTGCAGGTAATGGGTGCCGAACGGGCTGAGGCCCGACATCTTCCAGGCGGCGTTGCCGGTCACCCCGACGGCGCCGAACGACCGGCCGTGATAGCTCCCGCGCATGGCGAGAACCTCGGTGGCCTTGCGGGCCGTGAGCGCGGCGAGCAGCGCGGTCTCGTTGGCTTCGGTGCCGGAGTTGGTGAAGAACACCTTGGCGTTGTCGATGCCGGACAGCTTCGTGATCTTCTCCGCCAGCTCGACCTGGCCGCGGATCAGGTACAGCGTCGAGGTGTGCACGACGCCGCTGGCGATCTGCCGCTCGACCGCGTCCCGCACCTCGGGCACGTCGTAGCCGAGCATGTTGGTGAGGATGCCGGCGAAGAAGTCGAGGTAGCCGCGACCCTGGGCGTCGGTGACCCGGCAGCCCTGGCCGCTGACGATCTCGATCGGCTCGTCGTAGTAGATACCAACCCAGTTCGGGATGACCGCGCGATGGCGGGCGAGAAGCTCAGACATGGTTCCTAGTCTTCCGGGTCACAGGGACCGATGTGAACCGACATCATGTAAGGTCCTTGCGGTCTGGCCTTACGCTGTGTTCATGCTCCCCACCGTTGCCGACCTGCTGTCCCTCGACGTGATCCGGCGCGGCAGCCCGCAGGTGGTCGCGGGTTCCGGCGGCCTGGTCGCGCGGGTCCGCTGGGTCCACGTATTGGAGCTGGCCGACGCGGCGCACCTGCTGCAGGGCGGGGAGCTGGTGCTGACCACCGGAGTCGCGCTGCCCGCCGAACCCGCGCTGCTGGCTCGGTACGCCGCCGACCTGGCTGCCGCGGGCGGCGCGGGGGTGAGCGCGCTGGCGGTGGAGCTCGGCCGCCGGTACGTCGGCGCGCTGCCCGGCGTGCTGGTGCGGGCGGCGGCGGATAGCGGGCTGACGCTGATCGCCTTCGAGCGCGAGGTCTCATTCGTGGAGATCACCGAGGCGGTACACGCCCGGATCATCGATGCCCAGCTCGACGAGCTCCGCGCCTCCGAGCGCCTGCACGAGGTGTTCACCGAGCTGTCGGTGTCCGGCGCGTCCGCGGATGAGGTCGTCCGCCAGGCCGCGATACTGGCGGGGCGGCCGGTGATCCTGGCCGACCTGTCGCACCGCGTGCTGGCCTTCGAGCCGGGCAGCGCCGATCCGGCGCGGCTGCTGGCCGGGTTCGCCCGGCGCAGCCGGGCGCTGGCGTCGCCGGCCGGGCGGACATCCTACGACGAGGCATCGGGATGGCTGTTCACGCCGGTCGGCGCGCAGGGTGAGGACTGGGGCCGGGTCATCCTGGTCTGCGACGGGCCGCCGGGCGGCACGGACACCGTGCTGATCGAGCGGGCGGCGACCACGCTGGCCCTCGGCCGCCTGCTCACCCGGCACGCGGAGAGCCTGGACCGGCAGGCCCACCGGACGCTGATCACCGGCATCATCAGCCAGGCGCACGCCGATCCGGCCGAGGCCGCGGTGCGGTCCAGGGCGCTCGGAGTACCGGTGGACGGGCGGCAGCTCGTCGCCATTGTGCTCAGGCTGCGTGATCCCTCCGGGGTTTCCGGGACGCTCGGCGTCTCCGCCCACGCCAGAGTGCTCGACGTCGCCGACGCGGCGGCGGCCGCCTGCCGGGCCGAGCGGATCCCGTCCCTGGTCGGGACGCTGGACGACGCGCGCGCCGGGGCCATGCTCTCGCTCAGCCCGCACGCCGATTCCGATCGGGTCCTGCACGGCCTCACGGCCCGCATCACCGAGCGGGCCGGAGGGCCGGGCTCACGGGCGGACGAGCTGGTGATCGGCGTCGGCGCCGTGGCCGGGTCGATCCGCGACGTGCGGCGCTCGTTCCTCGAGGCCAGCCAGGTGGCCGACGTGGCCGCCGAGCGCCCGGACGGCTGGCCCGCGGCGGCCCCCCCGGACCGCGACCCGGCGGCCGGCGGCTCCGGCCGGCCGCTGTTTTACCGGCTGGCCGACCTGCGCCTGCGCGGCCTGGTGCACCTGCTCCGCGACGACCCGCGGATGCAGACGTTCGTGGAGCGCGAACTGGGCCCCTTGCTGTCGGCCGAGCCGGACACGCCGCTGCTCGACGTGCTCACCGCGTACCTCGCGGCCGGCGGCAACAAGGCGGCAGCGGCCAAGCGCGCGCACCTGGCCCGGCCGACGTTCTACGAGCGGCTCCGGCGGATCGAGCGCATCCTCGGCACCGACCTGGATTCGGCCGAGTCACGCACCTCGCTGCACGTCGCGCTGCTGGCCCTGGAGGCGGCCCGGGGCCCCGGCGGCTGAGGCGGGTGTGCTCCGTGTTACCTGAGCGCATAATGGGACGCACCGTCGCCTGAAACGGCCCGGGCCATACTGCATGAATGTCCCAGCCATGTCGCTGGAACTGCATGAACGCGTCATTCATGCAGTATGCGGGCCCGCAGTCCCGGTGTCAGGAGCCACGGCAGCGTGCCGGAGACCCTGCGGCACCATGGACGCGGTCAGGCGTCGAGGACCTGGCCGGCCCGCTGGACGACGGGGTCCTCGCAGCTCCACGGGAAGTTGATCCAGCGGTCGGTCCGCCGCCAGACGTAGTCGCATTTGATCACGGACTGGGGCTTCTCGTAGATCACGGCCGAACGCACGTGCTCGACCTGGTCCTTGATGAAGGTATGGACGAGTTCGATGGTCCGGCCGGTATCGGCCACGTCGTCGGCGATGAGCACCTTCTTCGCCGAGAAGTCCACCGCGCTGGGTACCGGCGGGAGCATGACCGGCATGTCGAGCGTGGTGCCGACCCCGTCGTAGAACTCGACGTTCATCACGTACAGGTTCTTGACCGCGAGCGCGTAGCCCAGGGAGCCGGCCAGGAACAGGCCGCCGCGGGCGATCGAGAGGATCAGGTCGGGCTCGAACCCGTCGGCGGCGATGACCGTCGCCAGCTCGCGGGACGCCTCACCGAACCGCTGCCAGCTGAGATTCTCGCGCTCGTCGCTCATGGCCGCCTCATCGTCGTCAGTGCCCGTAGCTCATGGTGCCATGCGCGACGATCACGGCCGAAGGCCGGGACGCGCACCCTCGTGGTGTCGCGGCCAGCCCTGCGGCCGGGCTAGCCGGCCTCGCGCGCGGGGCCCTGGACGGGCCCGCGCGGGCCGGCCTCGCGCGCGGCGCGCTCGAGCCGGCTCCGGTAGGCCTCCCACCACGACTGGTCGCCCGGCGCCATGTTGTCGTTGCCCTCACGCAGGCCGGCCGCGCCGTCGATGAGCTCGCGGACGATATCGGCCTGCCCGGCGTGCCGGTCGGTCTCGGCGATCATGTGGACCAGGATCTTGTGCAGCGTTACCTCGCTGCGGCTCGCCGGCCACCACGGGACATGACCGATGTCGTCCAGCGCGAGCGCGCCGATGGTGGCGTCGGAATGCGCCCACGCCCGCCGGTACAGGCCGGTGATCTGCTCACGGGACTCCTCGGCGGTGGCCCACATGTCCGCGTTGGGCTCGGCGTCGTCCTCCAGCCACGGCAGCCGCTCGCCGGACGGGCGGCCGAAGGTATCGCCGAAATACCCGAGCTCCACGCTGGCCACGTGCTTGACCAGTCCCAGCAGGTTGGTGCCGGTGGGCACCATCGGGCGGCGGATGTCGTACTCCGTGAGCCCGTCGAGCTTCCACAGCAGGGCCTCCCTCGCGTCCTGCAGGTAACGGTGAAGGTCTGTCTTCGGATCTGATCCGGTCATGCCGCCAGTCTGCCATCGCCGGCCCGGCACATGAAGTTTCAACCGATGCCGGGGCGCGCTGGGGTCAGCCGGGCGGGGCTAGCCGGGCGGGCTAGCCGGGCGGGGCCAGCCGGGGCGGGAAGCCTCCGGTCGCCACCGGACCCCAGCGGGTCGGCGTGACACGCAGCAACGACTTGCCCTGGCGCACCATGGCCTGCCGGTATTCGTCCCAGTCCGGGTGCTCGCCGGAGACCGACCGGAAGTACTCCGTCAGCGGCTCCACCGCCTCGGGCACGTCGAGCACCTCGGCGGTCCCGTCGACCTGCACCCACGCCCCGCCAAAGTCGTCGGACAGCACCAGCACGCTGACCTGCTCGTTACGCCGGGCATTGCGGGTCTTGGCGCGTTCCGGGTACGTCGCGATCACGATCCGGCCCTCGGCATCGACGCCGCAGGTGACCGGCGACGCCTGCGGCCGCCCGTCGGCCCGGGCGGTGATCACGATGGCGTGGTGCCGGGGCCGGATGAAGTCGAGCAGTTCATCTCGCGTGACTGCGGTGTTGACCGCGATCTGAGGGCTCACGGCACCACGGTAGCAACGGTGATCACCTTGACCGGCAGTACCAGCGCATATGACGATGGGCCGTATGTCCGAGCTGCCAACGTGGGCACGCGACGCTCTCGCCGGGGTCTACGATCCCTGCTGCCGGGAGAAGGGCATTTCCGTCCTGGACATGGGCCTGGTGCGCTCGGTCCAGGTGGAAGGGGGGGTAGCCAAGGTCGAGCTGCTGCTGACGTCGGGCTGGTGCCCGTTCGCGGCCGGTGTGCTCACCGAGGTGAAGGAGCAGATCCTCGGACAGCCGGGGATCAGCGACGCCGACGTGTCGATCGTCTGGGATGAGGCCTGGACGACGGATCGCCTCTCCCCACGGGCGCGGGACATCCTGCGCTTCCTGCCCCCGCCCTCGGCCGTGGCCGACCGCGACGAGTACATCCGCGCCCACCTGCCCGCCAAGGAGTAGCGATGATCAACGATGCCTTCGTCTTCGACTGCGTGGCGCATCCCTTCAACTTCGACCCGAAGAACGCGTACGGCAATGCCGGCCTGATGTTCAACAACCACCTGTACGCGTTCCACAACGCCCTCACCCCCGACGACCAGCCCAAGCTTCCGTCCGACGAGTTCTTGCGGGAGTGGAGTCCCTCGGACATCCGCAAGATGGTGTTCGAGGAGTCGGACACCGACATGCTGGTGGCGATGCCGCTGCCGCTGACTGACCTGTTCCGGGACGGCCTGTCTCCCTGGGAAGCGTGCGCCGACCTGGCCAGTCGCGACCCCGACCGGACCGTCTTCTGGGGTTCGGTCAACCCGCTCGAGGGACGCCGGGCGCTGGACCTGATGGAGCGCCAGGTCGGGGAGTTCAACGCACGGGCGTTCAAGTTCTACAACGTCCGCTACGACTTCGGGTCGCCGTACCCGTGGCGGATGGACGACCCGAACGTCGCGTTCCCGATCTTCGAGAAGGCGCAAGAGCTCGGGGTGAACCTGATCGGCGTGCACAAGGGCGTACCGCTCGGCCCGCAGCCGATCGAGCACACCCAGACCTGGGACATGGACGGGGCGGCGGCTAACTTCCCCGACATCAACTTCGTCATCTACCACGTCGGGCTGCCGTTCCTCGACGAGACCTGCTGGCAGCTGATCAGGTACCCGAACCTGTACGCGTCGATCGCGGCGACCGTCAACTTCGTGGTCCGGGCGCCCCGCATGTTCGCGGAAATCCTCGGCAAGCTGCTGTTCTGGTGCGGCGAAGACAAGATCATCTACGGCTCCGAGGCGCCGCTGTGGCATCCGCAATGGGCGCTGCGCGCGTTCATGGACTTCCAGATCCCCGAGGATCTGTGCGCCGGCTACGGCTACCCGCAGCTCACCGACCAGGCCAAGCGTAAGATCCTCGGCGAGAACCTGCTCCGCCTGCACGGAATGGACCTCGCCGAGGCGAAGGCCAGGGTGGGCCGCTCGGGCTGACGGCTAGCGGAGGCCCGCGGGCAGCAGTTCGGGCGGGAAGTCCTGGTAGGCGACGGGGACGAGCCAGCGGCGGATCGCGGCCGTGCCGACCGAGGTGTAGGCCGGGACCGTGGTGGCCGGCCAGGGCCCGCCGTGGTGCTGCGCGGCCACCACCGCGACGCCGGTCGGCCAGCCGTTGCAGACGACCCGGCCCGCGACGTGCTCGAGCACCGCGACCACCTGGCGGGCGCGGTCCAGGTCTTCCGGGGATCCGGTGTCGACGTGCACCGTGCCGACGAGGTTGCCGGCCAGCGCGGCCAGGACCGGCAGCAGGTCCTCGACTGACGGATAGGTGATGACCAGCCCGGCCGGGCCGAACCGCTCGCGGGACAGCGCCGCGATGTCGTCCGCGAACTCCTTCAGCGTCAGCTGGAACACCCGCGGCGTGGCGCCCCACGGTCCCGGGCCCGGCTGCCCGGCGGCCAGTTCGGTGACGCCGGGGTGCTCCTCCGCCTCCTCCACCGCCTCGGTGAAGCCGGCGAAGATCCGGCCGGTCAGCATCGCCCCGCCGGACGAGGCGCTGACCGCCTCGCCGATCGCGGACAGCAGGCCCACGTCCTCGGGGACGAACAGCAGGCCGGGGTTCGTGCAGAACTGGCCGGTGCCGAGTGTCAGCGAGCCGGTGTACCCGGTAGCGATGGCGGCCGGGCGGGAGAACGCCGCGCCGGGCAGCACCACCGACGGGTTGACCGAGCCGAGCTCGCCGTAGAACGGAATGGGCACCGGGCGCTCGGCCGCGATCTTGGCCAGGGCTAGCCCGCCGCCGGTGGACCCGGTGAACCCGGCCGCGGCGATGGCCGGGTGCCGGAGCAGCCTCAGCCCGGCCTGCACGCCATGGATCAGGCCGAACGTCCCCGCCGGTGCCCCGGCGGAGGCCAGCGCCGCGGCCGCGATCTCGGCCGTCAGGTCCGACGTGACCGGGTGCCCCTCGTGCGCCTTCACCACGACCGGGCAACCCGCGGCCAGCGCCGAGGCGGTGTCGCCGCCGGCCACGGAGAACGCGAACGGGAAGTTCGACGCCGCGAACACGGCCACCGGGCCGACCGGCCGGTCGATCCGGCGCAGGTCCGGCACCACGCCCTGAGCTTGGGTGACGGCCACGTCGGCGTACCCGCCGTCCCGCAGCACCCCCGCGAACAGGCGCAGCTGGCCGGTGGTGCGCGCCACCTCGCCGGTGAGCCGTTCGCCGCCGAGCGCGGTCTCGGTGTCGGCGATCGCCGCGAGCTCACCGACGCGGGCGTCGAGCGCGTCGGCCACCGCCTCCAGCGCCTCGGCGCGGCGCGGGAACGCGCCCCACGCCGGGGCCGCGGCCACCGCCGCCGCGACGGCCGCGTCGACCTCGGCGTCGGTTGTCTCGGCCACCGGCTCGCCGACCGGCTCACCGGTGCGCGGGTCAAAGCCCTGAATCATGGTGTCCTCCAGGGTGACAGGCTACCGGGCGTCGGGCTCGGGATTGCGGCCGCGCCTGGCCAGGAAGCCGAAGTCGCAGCCCTCGTTGGCCTGGGTGATGTGCTCGGTGTACAGGGCGCCGTAACCCCGCTCGAACTTCGGCTGGGGGGGCCGCCACTGTTCGCGCCGCTGGGACCAGGCCCGTTCGGGAATATTAAGGGACAGTTCGCGGGCCGCCACGTCCAGTGTGATGAGATCGCCCGTCTGGACCAGGGCCAGCGGGCCGCCGGTGAACGCCTCGGGCGCCACGTGCAGCACGCAGGCGCCGTAGCTGGTGCCGCTCATCCGGGCGTCGGAGATCCGCACCATGTCGCGGACACCCTGCTCCAGCAGGTAGCCGGGGATGGGCAGCATGCCGTACTCGGGCATGCCGGGGCCGCCCTTGGGACCCGCGTTGCGCAGCACCAGGACCGAGTCTCCGGTGATGTTCAGCGCCGGGTCGTTGATGCGTTCTTGCAGCTCGGAGTAGGAGTCGAAGACGACGGCGGGGCCGGTGTGCTTGATCAGCCGCGGTTCAGCCGCGATGTGCTTGATGACGGCGCCGTCCGGGGCCAGGTTGCCGCGCAGCACCGCCACCCCGCCCTCGGCGGCCAGCGCGGTACCGGGCCCGCGGATGACGTCGGGGTTGTGGACGGGTACCCCGGCGATATTTTCCCCGAACGGGCGGCCTGTTACGGTTATCCGGTCCGGGTGCAGCGCGCCCGGGACCTTGGCCAGCTGGCCGAGCAGGGCGGGCAGCCCTCCGGCGACGTAGAAGTCCTCCATCAGGTACTTCCCGCTCGGCCGGATGTTGGCCAGCCACGGCACGCGGCGCGAGATCGCGTCGAAGTCGTCCAGGGTCAGGTTCACGCCGGCCCGGCCGGCCATCGCGATCAGGTGGATGAACGCGTTGGTGGAGCCGCCCAGCGCGAGCACGGTGGCCACCGCGTCCTCGAACGCCTCCCGGGTGAGGATCTTGTCCGGGGTGAGGTCCTCCCAGGCCATGGCCACGATGCGGCGGCCGCTGGCCGCGGCCATCCGGTAGTGCGCCGAGTCGACCGCGGGGATGGAGGCCATCCCGGGCAGCGTCATGCCGAGCGCCTCGGCGGCCGAGGTCATGGTGGAGGCCGTCCCCATCGTCATGCAGTGTCCCGGGGAGCGGGCGATGCCGCACTCGAGTTCGGCCAGCTCGCACTCGCCGATCAGCCCGGCGCGCGCGTCGTCCCAGAACCTCCACAGGTCGGTGCCGCTGCCGAGCGGCTGGCCCCGGTAGTTGCCGCGCAGCATCGGCCCCGCGGTCACGTAGATGGCCGGGATGTTCGCGCTGGCCACGCCCATCAGCAGCGCGGGCGTGGTCTTGTCGCAGCCGCCCATGAGCACCGCGCCGTCGGCCGGGTAGGAGCGCAGCAGTTCCTCGGCCTCCATCGCCAGCAGGTTGCGGTACATCATCGGGGTCGGCTTCTGGAACGTCTCGCTGAGCGTGGCCACCGGCATCTCCACCGGGAAACCGCCCGCCTCGAGCACGCCCCGCTTGACCTGTTCGGCCCGCTGGCGCAGGTGCATGTGGCAGGGGTTCAGCTCGGACCAGGTGTTCAGGATGGCGATGAGCGGCTTGCCCAGGTGCTCCTCGCCGTCCACGCCGAGCTGGCGCATCCTCGACCGGTGGCTGAACGACCGCAGGCCCGACGTGCGCTCGCCGCCGAACCAGCGGTAGCTGCGCAGTTCCTCGGGCTTCTTCGTCATACCAGGCCCCAGCCGGTCAGGATGGCGCTGATCTCTTGTTTTACCGGGTCCGGCAGGAGGCGGCTCGGCGGGATCATGCTTTCTGGTTCTCCTGTGGTCGAGAGTCACTCTCTACCGACTCTATTCGGTAGCCGCGGGCGAGGTCAGTTGGGCCGCAGCGGTCCAGCACACGCCCGAATACCAGCGGAAATGTCGGTGAGGGGTGGTGTGATGAGGGGTATGGAGACGTTCACGCTGGTCCCGCGGGGACCGTACTCGCTGGCGGCCAGCATCAGGTTCCTGGAGGGGTTCACTCCCGCGTCGTATTCCAATGCGTCGAACGGGGTGCTGGAGCTGGCGTTCCCGGCCGAGGGCAGCTGGCGCACCGTCGGCGTCCGGGTGAGCCAGGCCGGGGAGAAGGTGGACGCCGAGATCCTCAGCCCGGCCAGGCCGGGAGCCGATCTGGTCGTGGAGGTCCGGCCGCAGGTCGAGCGGATTCTGTCGCTCGACGTGGACGGTTCGGGGTTTCCCGGGGTGGGCGAGCTCGACCCGGTGGTCGGCGAGATCCAGCGGCGGTACCCGGGCCTGCGCCCGGTAGGGTTCTGGTCCCCGTACGAGGCGGCGGCCTGGACCATCATCGGCCACCGCATCCGCATCAGCCAGGCGGCGGCGCTCAAGGCGCGGATCGCCGAACGGCTCGGCGAGCCCGTCAGCTTCGGCGGCCGGGTGGTGCACGCCTTCCCGTCCCCGCAGCAGCTGGCCAAGCTCGACGCGTTCCCTGGCCTGGCCGGGCGCAAGCCGGAGTGGCTGCGGTCGGTGGCGCAAGCGGCCCTGGACGGCCAGCTCGACGCCGCCAGACTGCGCGCCCTGCCGGTCGAGGATGCCCTGACGGACCTGAAGAAGCTGCCCGGGATCGGGGACTTCTCCGCCGGGCTGACCCTGCTGCGCGGAGCGGGTGCCCCGGACGCCGTGCCCAATGCCGAACCGCGGCTGGCCCGCGCGGTCGCGCTCGCCTACGGGCTGCCCGGGCCGGCCACACCCGAGCAGATCAGGGCGATCAGCGAGAACTGGCGGCCCTACCGGACCTGGGTCACGCTGTTGCTGCGGACCCAGCTGGAGGACGAAACCGGTGAGATCGCCGGCAGGCACGGTCACGCCCGGACGGGTTAAGCTGAGGTCAGCATGAGGTTGCGTCTAGGGTTCCGCCGGCCGTCCGCTCAGCGAACGACAGCTGCAAACGACAATCAGGACGGCCGGGACTGGACCGAGCGACGCCGCGACCCGGACCAGCGCGCGGGCATGGAGCAGCGCGGGATGCCGGGGAACACCTGACGGGATAGAAGCCCTGAGGGCTCCTGTTCAGCCTGCCTGAGGAGCCCCGTTGGACCCGTCGACCCTCTCGCTCACCGTCACCTTCGCCGTCATCGCGGCCGCCGTCACGCACGCGGCCTGGAACGCGATCGCGCACGGCATCAAGGACCAGACGCTCGCCTTCGCGCTGATCGGCGTGGGCGGTACCGCGGTCGGGATCCCGCTCATCATCGTGGCCGCCATGCCCCGCGCGGACTGCTGGCCGTACCTGCTCGGCTCGGTCGCGATCCACGTCTTCTACAACCTGCTGCTCATGCGGTGCTACCGGCTGGGCGAGTTCGGCCAGGTCTACCCGCTGGCCCGGGGTACGTCCCCGCTGGTCGTCACCATCCTGGCCGCGATCTTCATCCGCGAGCACCTCGCCCTGCCGCAGATCGCCGGGGTGCTCGTCGTCTCGGCCGGGCTGGCCACGCTGGTGCTCGCGGGCCGGCGGCCCAGGCGCGCGGCCTTCCTGGCCGCCGTGGGCACCGGCCTGACTATCGCCGCCTACACCACGGTCGACGGCGTGGGCGTGCGGCTGTCGGCCAGCCCGGTCGGCTACATCGGCTGGCTGATGGTGCTGGAGAGCCTGTGCGTGCCGATGTTCGCCCTGGCCCGGCGGCGCGACGTGCTGCTGAAGCAGCCAAAGCGGACCCTGCAGGCCGGCCTGGCCGCCGGAGCACTGAGCGTGCTCGCCTACGGACTGGTGCTGTGGGCGCAGACACGGGGCGCGCTGGCGCCGATCGCCGCGCTCCGCGAGACCAGCGTGATCTTCGGCGCGATCATCGCCACGCTGATCTTCCGCGAGCCGTTCGGCCGCACCCGCATCGCCGCCACCGTGCTGGTAGCGGCGGGCATCGTGCTGCTCAACATCAGCTAGCACGGGCGGGAAACCCGGTGAGCCCGGGCCGGAATAGGACGGTGCCCGGCGGCGCAGGGTTCCGCCGGGCACCGGGCCGATGGGGTCTTAAGTCGGCCTCTTCCTACCCAGAGGTACGGGGTGAATGCGGACATGGATCGAAAAAATGCTATGTGCGTAAGCATTTCGTCACATTCGGGTCTCTCCAGACACACGCGTCACCCGGATTAACCAGGTCGGCGCCGGTCCGCGCGTCGTATGATCCGGGCAGGAGGCCGACGCGATGGCTTACGAGGTATCGACGACGATCGAGATCGCCGCCACACCCGAGAACGTGTGGGCGGTGCTGGCCGACCTGGCCAGCTATTCGGAGTGGCATCCCGCGTACGTGGGGGTGACCGGGCAACTGGCCGCCGGAAGCACGCTCACGATCACGACCACCCACCCGACGAGCAGCCGGACCATGACCGCCAAGGTCAAGGTGCTGACCGCCGACCCCGGTACCGAACTGCGGTGGAAATCGAACCTGGCCGGGGTGACGATTAGCAAACGCACATTCCGCCTGAGCCCGGCCGCCGACGGCACCTTGCTGGTACAGACCGGGACCTACCGGGGACTTGGCGGCGGCCACGGCCGCGCTATAACCAAGGTGATCGGCCGCATCCAGGACACCTTCGTGGCGATAAACGAGGCCATCAAGCAGCAAGCCGAGGCCCGGCAAAGGGCATCGGATTAGTCACAAGGGACGCAGCGCCGGAGGACGGTCATGATCGAGCCCTACCAGGCCATCGGCCTGGTGCCCACCATGCGGGGCATCCGCCATCGCGACGAGATCAGCGTCAACATCGAGCACATCTCGCACCTGATCAAGGCGGCGTCGTGGCTGTCCAGCCTGGACCTGCCGGTGCGGCTGATCGCCATCCCCGAGGGCGCGCTGCAAGGCTTCAATGACGAGGTGCTCGACCTGGACCACGAGACGTTCGCGCGGGAGTGCGCGATCGACGTCCCCGGCCCGGAGACGGACGCGCTGGGCGCGCTGGCGAGGCAGTGGAACGCGTTCGTGATGGGCCAGGCCAAGGCGCGGCATCCCGAGTTCCCGGGCCGGTTCTTCAACGTCGGCTTCGTGCTGGATCCGTCCGGAGAACTCGTGCTGCGGCACCACAAGGTGGTGCCGCTGCTCCCGGTCGAGCACTCGGTGACCCCGCACAACGTGTGGGACAAGTGGATCGAGCTGTACGGCCGCAACCTGGACGCGTTCTACCCGGTGGCCGACACCGAGATCGGCCGGCTCGGGTTCCTGATGGCGAACGAGGGCTCGTACCCGGAGAACGCCCGCGGCCTGGCCATGAACGGCGCCGAGGTGGTGTACCGGGGGCCCTACCCGCACCCGCACGTCGGGAACGGCCTGTTCGAGGTGCAGAACCGTGCCCGGGCGCTGGACAACAACTTCTACCTGATCGCCTGCAACGTCGGCACCTACTACCTGCACACGGACTCCGACGTGCCGATCGACACGTTCGGCGGCGGCTCGGCGGTGATCGACTACCGGGGGCAGATCGTCGGGCGGCACGACTACAGCGCGGGCTCGTCCTGGGTGGCCGGGACCATCGACATCGAGGCGCTGCGAAAGTTCCGGGCCAGCGCGCAGTGGGACAACTGGATCAAGGACCTGACCACCGAGCAGTACCAGATCATCTACGAAGACCCGATCTATCCCAGGAACCTCTATCTGGACCGCGCCCCGTACACCCACGCGGAGTACCGCCGTGAGGTCATCGACCGGCAGATCGAGCTGATGCACGAGCGCGACGTCTGGCGCCGCCCGGATAAAGGCTGAGCCAAGGGCCGAGCCGGGCGCGGGCACCGCGTGATCGCGTCACGCCGGGCGGCGGGCCGCCGTTACGTGAGTTAGCCGATGAAGCTCATGACGTGCTTGATGCGGGTGTAGTCCTCGAAGCCGTACATGGACAGGTCCTTGCCGTAGCCGGAGTGCTTGAAGCCGCCGTGCGGCATCTCGGCCACGATCGGGATGTGGGTATTGATCCACACCGCGCCGAAGTCCAGGCGCTTGGCCATCCGCATGGCGCGGCCGTGGTCCTTCGTCCAGACGCTCGAGGCCAGCCCGTACTGGACGCCGTTGGCCCAGCGGACCGCCTCGTCCTCGTCGGTGAACCGCTGCACGGTGATGACCGGGCCGAAGATCTCGTCCTGGATCATCTCGTCGTCCTGCTGCAGTTCGGAGACCACGGTGGGCTCGAACAGGTAGCCGCGGTCGCCGACCCGGTGGCCGCCGGTCACGACCTGGGCGTGGCCCGGCACCCGCTCGAGGAAGCCCTCGACCCGGGCGAGCTGGTTCGGGTTATTCAGCGGGCCGAAGTAGGCATCCTCGACGTCCAGGCCGCCGGTCTTGGTATTCCGGGCCTGCTCCCCCAGTGCCGCGGTCAGGTCGGCGGCGACGCGCGGCCCGGCCAGTACCCGGGTCGCCGCGGTGCAGTCCTGCCCGGCGTTGAAGTACCCGGCCCCGGCGATCCCCTCCGCGGTGGCCTCGATGTCGGCGTCGTCGAATACCACGACGGGCGCCTTGCCGCCCAGCTCGAGGTGCACCCGCTTGAGGTCGTCGGCGGCCGTGCGGGCGACCTCCATGCCGGCCCGCACCGAACCGGTGATGGACACCATGCTCGGCGTGGGGTGCGCGATGAGCTCGCGGCCGGTGTCCCGGTCACCGCAGACCACGTTGAACACGCCTGGCGGCAGGAACTCGGCCGCGATCTCGGCCAGCAGCAGAGTAGAGACAGGCGTGGTGTCGGAGGGCTTGAGCACGATCGCGTTGCCCGCCGCGATGGCCGGCGCGAACTTCCAGACCGCCATCATCATCGGATAGTTCCAGGGGGTGACCTGGGCGCACACGCCGATCGGCTCGCGCCGGATCATCGACGTGTGGTCCTTCATGTACTCACCCGCGCTGCGGCCCTCGAGCACCCGGGAGGCGCCGGCGAAGAACCTGATCTGGTCCACCGCGGGCGGGACCTCCTCCGAGGCCGTCAGCGCGACCGGCTTGCCGGTGTTGCGGGTCTCCGCCGCGACGATGTCGCCGGCCCGCTTCTCGATCGCGTCGGCGATCCGGAACATGGCCAGGCTGCGCTCGGACGGGGTGGTGTCCCGCCACCCTTCGAACGCGTTCGCTGCGGCCTGCATGGCTGCGTCCACGTCCTGGCGGCCGGACACCGGGGCCTGCGCGTAGACCTCCCCGGTACTGGGGTCGATCAGGTCACTGGTACGTCCGTCGCTGGCGTCGACGTACTTGCCGTTCACGAAGTTCTGCAGCGCGCGGTCTGCCATCTTCAACCCTCCATCCGCATGATCCTCTGCGACGAGCTTCGCAGAGCTGGACTATCTTCACAAGTGATTCAGTTGCTATCTTTACTCATACCTACGAAATCAGTTGACTGGTAGGCCGACACAAGCCCAAGGACCGCACGGGCCCGAGGCCGGGAGAGGAGACGGCGGTATGGCGCGAAGCCCGAGGACGCTCCCGTCCCAGAATCCAGCTGGTCTCGTACCCGACGACGTCTCCAAGCAAATCATCGAGCAGCTGCAGCAGGACGGCCGGCGTTCCTACGCCGCGATCGGCAAGGCCGTGGGGCTGTCCGAGGCGGCCGTCCGGCAACGCGTGCAGCGCCTCCAGGACGCCGGCGTGATGCAGATCGTCGCCGTCACCGATCCGCTGACCCTGGGCTTCCGGCGGCAGGCCATGATCGCCATCAAGACCGACGGCGACCTGGAGAAAGTGGCCGGGCAGCTCGCCGACATGGAGGAGATCGACTACGTCGTCATCACCGCCGGATCGTTCGACGTGCTCGCGGAGGTCGTCTGCGAAGACGACGATCACTTGCTCGAGATCCTGGGCCGGGTCCGCGCCGTGCCGTTCGTAACCAGCACAGAGACATTCGTCTACCTCAAGCTCCGCAAGCAAACCTACTCATGGGGAACAAGATGACATCCTCCGACGCCATCAGCGACGCACAGGACGCCGCCAAGCGCAATCTCTGGCTGCACTTCACCCGCATGTCCGCCTACGCGGACAGTGACGTCCCCGTGATCATGCGCGGTTCCGGGGCGTACGTCTACGACCAGCACGGCAAGCGTTACCTGGACGGCCTGTCCGGCCTGTTCGTGAGCCAGGTCGGGCACGGCCGTACCGAACTCGCCGAGGCCGGGTCCCGGCAGGCGGCCGAGCTCGCCTACTTCCCGCTGTGGTCCTATGCGCACCCGAAGGCCATCGAGCTGGCGGCCCGGCTGGCCGAGCTGGCCCCGGGAAACCTGAACCGGGTCTTCTTCACCACCAGCGGCTCGGAGGCCGTCGAGTCGGCGTGGAAGCTGGCCAAGCAGTACTTCAAGCTGACCGGCGAGCCCGGCCGGTACAAGGTGCTCAGCCGGACCATCGCCTACCACGGCACGTCAATGGGCGCGCTGGCCATCACCGGCCTGGCCGACATCAAGCACGCGTTCGAGCCGCTGCCGCCCGGCGGCATCAGGGTGCCGAACACCAACTTCTACCGGGCCCCTGACTTCGTGGCCGGTGACGAGGTGGAGTTCGGCGGCTGGGCCGCGGACGAGATCGAGCGGGCGATCCTGCGCGAGGGCCCGGAGTCGGTCGCCGCGGTCTTCCTCGAGCCGGTGCAGAACTCCGGCGGCTGCTTCCCGCCGCCGCCCGGGTACTTCCAGCGAGTACGGGAGATCTGCGACCGGTACGGCGTGCTGCTGGTCTCCGACGAGGTGATCTGCGCGTTCGGCAGGCTCGGCTACTACTTCGGCTCGCAGCGGTACGAGTACCAGCCGGACATCATCACCTTCGCCAAGGGCGTGACGTCGGGCTACTCGCCGCTGGGCGGCATGATGGTCAGTGACACGCTGATGGAGCCGTTCACCGCGGGGACGGCCACGTTCCTGCACGGCGTCACGTTCGCCGGGCACCCGGTGTCGTCCGCGGTGGCCCTGGCCAACCTGGACATCTTCGAGAAGGAAGACCTGCTCGGGAACGTCCGGGCGAATGAGGCCGCGTTCCGCTCCACCCTGGAGAAGCTGTACGACCTGCCAATCGTCGGGGACGTCCGCGGCGCCGGGTACTTCTACGGCATCGAGATGGTCAAGGACAAGGCCTCGCGCGAGACGTTCAGCGACGAGGAGTCCGAGCGGCTGCTGCGCGGGTTCCTGTCCCAGGCGCTGTTCGATGCCGGGCTTGTCTGCCGCGCCGACGACCGCGGTGACCCGGTGATCCAGCTGGCCCCGCCGCTCATCTGCGGCCAGGAGCACTTCGACGAGATCGAGCAGATCTTGCGCGCCGTGCTGAGCGAGGCCTGGACGCGCATCTGAGGCTGCTGGGCTGAGATAATTCATCGGATGGCGGAGCCGGTCATCCCGGCCCGCCATCCGGTGTTCACTCTCCGGCGTTAGCTTTCCAGCGTGCCGGAGAACTCAGACCGCCCACCGCGCCTGCATTCGCCGATGTCACGCCGCCAGGTACTGGCTGGCGCCGGCGGCACCGGCCTGCTGGCAGCGGCCACGGTGAGCCCGGCGAAGGCAGCGACGCGGGCGCGCCGGTCGCGCGCCGCGAGCGACGGCACCCCCGAGCAGGTCCACCTCACCTGGAGCGAGAACCCGGCCACCGGGGTCGTCGTCTCCTGGGCCTCCGCCGGCCAGGCCAGGCGGCCCCGGGTGCGGATCGGGCAGCGGGTGATCCCGGCCGAGCCCCGCCCCTACACCGACGGAATCAGCGGCGAGACGGTCTGGACCTACCATGCCCGCGTCGGCGGCCTGCGGCCCGGCGCCACGTACGCCTACGCGGTGACCGCGGACAACGACGGCAACGCCACCGACCCGTTCAGCGCCACGTTCCGCACCGCGCCGGCGGGCCGGGCCGCGTTCCGCTTCACCAGTTTCGGCGACCTGGCCACGCCCAACACCGCATGGGTGCTCTCCTACGGCCAGAGCACGTACGCAGTCGAGACGGTGGAATCCTTCCAGCCGCTGTTCCACCTGCTCAACGGCGACCTGTGCTACGCGAACCTGAACCCCACGGCCCAGCCCGAGGTATGGCGCGACTTCGGCAACAACAACCAGACCTCCGCCTCGAACCGGCCCTGGATGCCGTGCCCGGGCAATCACGAGGTGGAGTTCTACAACGGCCCGCAGGGCTTCACCTCCTACCTGTCCCGCTACACCCTGCCGGATAACCGGGTGCCCGGCTTCGGCGGCCGCTGGTACTCCTTCCGGATCGGCTCGGTGCTGTTCGTCTCGCTCGACGCCGACGATGTGGTCTTCCAGGACGCGGCCGCCTTCGTGACCGGCCCGGCGGCGCTGACCCCGGCGGCAGGCACCGGCCACCCGGCGATCAAGCCGGGCACGTCGTTCTACATCAGGGGCTACTCCGGCGGGACGCAGACCGCCTGGCTGGAGCGGACGCTAGCGGCCGGCCGCCGGGACGAGACGGTGGACTGGATCATCGTCCAGATGCACCAGTGCGCCGCTTCCTCCTCGTCCACCGGCAACGGCTCCGACCTGGGCATCCGGAAGGAGTGGCTGCCGCTGTTCGACCGGTACCAGGTGGACCTGGTGCTCTGCGGCCACGACCACGACTACGAGCGGTCCTTCCCGGTGCGTGGCGCCGACACCGGTGTCGGCCGCGAGGTAGGCACCGGGGCGGTGGTCGACACCCTGCGCCCGCGCCCGGTGACGACCACCGACAACGGGGTGTTCGACACCAGGCACGGCACCGTGCACCTCATCCTCGGCTGCGGCGGCACCGATGCCCCGCTGGACGAGTACGGCACCGACACCGCCGACGCTCAGCGGCAGGCCAAGGTGTTCACCACGGCGGACCGGCCCGTCGCCACGTCCACACCGGGCGTCTTTACCCGGATGGCGGCGGACGCGGTGGAAGACGCCGTCTGGTCGGCCAAGCGCGACACGGCCACCGGCTACGGGATCGCTGTTTTCGACGTCGACCCGGGCCACGGCTCGGACGGCCAGTCCAGTATCAGGGTCACCCACTACCACGCGGTCGGCGCGGACCCGGTCAACCCGGGCACCGGCGCCAAGGGGGCGCCGACCCCCGACTACACCGAGTTCGAGACCTTCACCCTGGTCCGTCCGCGCTAGCACGCGCCGCGTTTCACCGCAGAGCCACGAGATACGGTCGGATCATGGACGTTCTCGTAATCGGGGCCGGGGCCGTCGGCCTCACCACGGCGATCAGCCTGGCCGAAGCCGGGCTCAGCGTGACGATCAGGACGGCCGCGCCGCCCGCACAGACCACGTCGGTAGCGGCCGGGGCGGTCTGGGGCGCGGTGAAGGTAGGCCCGCCGGACCGGGTCCTCGAGTGGGGCCGGGTGGGGCTCGAGGTCCTGGCCAAGCTCGCCGACGAACCTGGCACCGGAGTGCGGCTGGCGGCCGGCCGGGAGGTCTCCCGCGCCCCGCTCGAGCCGTACTACTGGACCGGGCTCCTGACCGACCTGCGCGACTGCGAGGAGTCCGAACTGCCGGATGGCTTCACCAGCGGCTGGCACTACACCGCGCCGCTGGCGACCATGCCCGTTTACCTGGACTACTTGCGCGGCAGGTTCGAGCGGGCGGGCGGGACGCTCGAGGTCTCCCCGGTCCCCTCGCTGGCCGGGCTGGCCGGCGCCGCTCCGGTCATCGTCAACTGCTCTGGCGCCGCAGCGCACGACCTGGTGCCCGATCCGGCGGTGGTACCGGTGCGCGGGCAGGTCGTCATCGCCGCCAACCCGGGCATCGAGGAGTTCCTCATCAACCGGGACCCCGAGCCGCCGTGGATCGTGTACATGTTCCCGCACGGGGACACCATCTTGCTCGGCGGCACGAACGACGAGGGAAACTGGGACACGGATCCGAAACCGGAGGTGGCCGAGCGGATCATGGCCGGGTGCGCCGCCCTCGAGCCTCGCCTGCGCGGTGCCGAGATCCTCGGCCACCGAGTCGGCCTGCGGCCGTGGCGGCCCGAGGTGCGGCTGGAATCCGAGCCGTTCTGCGACGGCGTACTCTGGCACAACTATGGCCACGGCGGCGCCGGCATCTCGATGGCCTGGGGCTGCGCCGCCGAGATCACCAGGGCCGTGCTGGGCTAGTCGCGCTGGTGCTAGCCGTGCTGGGCTTAGCCGTCCAGCTTGGCGGCCAGCCGGGCGGGGGCGATGACGCGGTAGCCGGGATACGCTGCTGCCCATGAAGTTCGCGATCGCGATCCCGCAGTTCTACGCCGACGGCGAGTTCGACCCCACGTCCTTCCGCGAGTACCTGGCGCGGGCCGAGGAGCTCGGCTTCGAGAGCGCCTGGACCCAGGAATCGACGCTGGGCTTCGGCCCGCAGCTCAGCCCGGTCGAAGCGATGACCTACGCGGCGGCGTGCACCGAGCGGATGCGGCTGGGGTGCGTGGTGTTCGTATCGACCCTGCACAGCCCGGTGCACCTGGCCAAGAGCCTGAGTTCGCTGGACCAGCTCAGCCGCGGGCGGATCGAGGTCGGCGTGGGGACCGGCGGCCGGCGTCGCCCGTTCGCCGCCTTCGGCGTGGACCCGGCCAGGTACGTGTCGCGGTTCACCGAGGGCATCAACCTGATGAAGGCGCTGTGGACCGAGCCCCGGGTCACCTTCCACGGCGAGTTCTGGCAGCTCGAGAACGCGCCTATGGAGCCCAAGCCGTTCCAGAAGCCTTACCCGCGGCTGTGGTTCGGCGGGGCCAGCGAGCCCGCGCTGCGGCGCGCGCTGCGGATGGGCGACGGTTTCTTCGGGGCGGGCTCCTCCACCACCGCCGAGTTCGCCGAGCAGGTGCAGATCGTCCGGGGCGCGCTCGCCGAGGCGGGCCAGGCCGCCGACAGCTTCCCGATCGCCAAGCGCGTCTACATCGGCATCGATGACGACACCGAACGGGCGCGGGACCGGATGAACGCCGCCCTGGAAGGCATCTACGGGCAGCGGGTGCCGTCCATCGAAGCCGCCACGGTCACCGGCACGGCCGCCGACTGCGCCGGCGAGGTGAACAAGGTGGCCGAGGCCGGAGCCGAGCTGATCTTGTTCACGGCCCTGTTCGACCAGCGCGAGCAGATGGAGCGGCTGGCCGCCGCGGTGCTGCCAAAACTAGGCTGAGCGGTCAGTCGACGCCGGGACCGGTGCGGGCCGGGATCATCGCCCTGAGGATGTCCAGGACCTGCGGATTCGCCACGGTGCGCCAGTCCGGGGCGAGCAGACCAAACCCTTCACCGTCGCCCCAGCGGGACCGGTGCCGGCCGACGACCGGCACGGTGCCCCTGGGCTGCGTGCCGTTCAGCGCCCACCAGCACCAGTCCACGTCGTTCTCAGTGAGCCAGGCTTCGAAGTTGTTCCACCACACCCCGGAGAATCCGGCGAGCGACCTGGTACCGATGCCGAACTCGCCGATCCACAGCGGGGCGATCCGCTCGCTGAGCAGGTAGCCGCCGGCCCGGTGCATCTGCTCCAGATACGCCGCCCTGGGCTGTTCCCGGGGGTGGAACCAGGAATAGTCGTGCAGGCTGTAGACGACCTTGCCCGGGCGCTCGAGCCGGACCGGGTGCCGGGCCACGCCGGCCAGGTCGGCAGCGTAGCCGGGGCCCTCGCAGATGATCAGCACGTCCGGGCTGACCTCGTGAATGAGGTTCCCGGCCATGGTGTACATGGCGGCCAGATCGGTCCTGCGCCCGCTCCCCCACGCCGGAGTCAGGATCCGGCGGCCCACCCTGGACCGCCGCGGCTCGTTCATGATGTCCATCCCGGCAACCAGCGGGTTAGACCTGTACCGGGCGGCCAGCTGCTGCCAGGCCGCGAAGAACCTCCCGGCCGGCCAGCGGTCGTTGAACCACAAGCCCTGCTCGTCGTCGTCCGCGCAGCACCAGCCGGGATCCAGGGTGTGGCAGTTGGGGATGACGACCAGGCCAGCGCCCGTGAGCGCCTCGACGCAGGCGTCGTAGACCTGCATCGGCGTCGAACCGGACAGATCGGGGTTGGCGGCCAGGTACTCGTCCGGGACCGGGGTGGCCTGCTCGGTCATCCACAGGCTGAACGGGAGCCGCACGCTGTTGAACCCGAGCCGGGCGATCGCCCGGGCGAGCCGGACGCGGTCGGTACGGTCCAGGCCGGACACCACGCCGTCGTCCTCGTGCGCGCCGTACCAGTTCACCCCGGCCAGCCGGACCCGCCGCCCGCGCGCGTCGACGATGTAGCGGCCGCTGGCGGACAGCGGCGGCTGCACCGGAGCGGCGGTCATCCCGGCGGGCGGCGGGCCAGGGCGGCGATGTGCGGGGGCAGGGGTATCCCGGGCGGGAGCACCGGGTCGGGCTCCGGGTCCTGCCAGGCGGCGGTCAGCGGCAGCACGCCGGCCCAGACCGGCAGGGCCGCGTCGGGCGAGTCGCCGTCGTCGGGCGGGCCGCGGCGGATCTTCACCGACGTCTCGGCCAGGCCCAGGGCGAGCAGCGAGGTCTTGGCCAGTTCCTTCTTGTTCGGGCGGCGGGCGTAGTCCCACTGGCCGGGCACGATGTGCTCGGCCAGGGCGCGCAGTCCGGCCAGCTTCTCCTCCCGGTCCGTCACCAGCCGGGGCGTGCCGTAGATCATCGCGCTGCGGTAGTTGACCCCGTGCTCGAACACCGACCTGGCCAGCACCAGCGCGTCCACGTGGGTCACGGTCACGCACACGGTAGCCTGCGGCGCCGAGACCAGGCTGCGGCTGGCCACCGAGCCGTGCAGGTACAGCGTGCCGCCGTCCAGCCCGTACACGGTCGGCACGACCATCGGGTAGCCGTCCACCACGACGCCGAGGTGACAGATCACCCCCGCGGCCAGGATGGCCGCCAGGTCCGCCCGGTCGGTGCTGCCCTGCTCGCGCAGGCGGCGGTGCCGGGTGCGTTCGGTGACGGGCAGCGGGGACTCGTCGGGCATGACAGGAGTCTACGAGGGCCCTTTACTAAGGTGAGGGTCATGAAGATCGGATTCGGTGCCCCGGTCGCGGGCGCCTGGGCCACCCCCGGCTACCTCGCCGCCTTCTCCGAACAGGCCGAGGAGGCCGGGTACGCGTCGCTGTGGACGTTCCAGCGCCTGCTGGTGCCCGAGGGCTCCGGCATGGACCCGGTGTACCGGAGCGTGCTCGACCCGATGGTCGCCCTGGGTTTCGCGGCGGCCCGGACGTCACGGATCAGGCTCGGCGTGGCCATCCTCAACCTGCCCTTCGTCTCCCCCGCCTACCTGGCCAAGCAGGCCACCACCGTGGACGTGCTGTCCGGCGGGCGGCTCGACCTCGGGCTCGGCATCGGCTGGATGGCGGAGGAGTTCGCGGTGACGAGCGGCTCCACGGCCAGGCGCGGGGCCCGGACCGAGGAGTACCTGGCCGTGCTGCGGACGCTATGGGCGGACGAGGTCAGCTCCTACCACGGAGAGTTCTACACGGTCCCGGCGGGACGGCAGGATCCCCGGCCGGTGCAGCGGCCCGGGCCGCCGGTGCTGCTCGGCGGGATGTCCCGGCCGGCCATGGAGCGGGCCGGGCGGATCGCGGAGGGCTGGATCACCTCCAGCCGCGCCGACCTGACCAAGATCAGCGAGGCGGTCCGCCTGATCGGGGAGGCGGCCGCCGCCGCGGGCCGGAATCCGGACGCGGTGCGCATCATCTGCCGGGGCGTGGTGCTGGCCGGGTCCGAGGCGAAGGGTCCCGACGGCCGCCGGCGCCTGCTGTCCGGCAGCTACGAGCAGATCCGCGGGGATGCCGCGTGGCTGGCCGGGGAGGGTGTCACCGAGCTGTTCTACGACCTGAACTGGGACCCGCAGGTGGGCAACCCGGCGGTCGCGCCCGCAGAGGCGGCCGAACGGGCCGGGGAAATCCTGGCCGGGCTAGCCCCGCGCTGAACCGGGCTGGTCGCTGACCCCGCGATACTGCGGTTTGCGTACGCAGTTGCCGCTATGTAGTACACCTGCTATCGTTCGTTGCAGGGTCAATATACGGTTGGTGGGTGCTATATGTCGGTGCTCAACTGGTCGGGCGTCCTCTCGCCGAGCGCGGCATGGCATGTGCCCGAAGAACCGGCGGAGAATCTCGTGCTCGACGTGCGCGACCTGCGGATGCGGTACGGCCGGACCGACGTCCTGTCCGGTGTGTCGTTCGGCGCCCGCCGGGGCGAGGTACTGGCCTTGCTCGGGCCGAACGGGGCGGGCAAGACCACGACGATCGAAATACTCGAGGGCTTCAGGATGCGGTCGTCCGGGCAGGTCAGCGTGCTCGGCACCGACCCTGCGCGCGGCGGGGAAGCGTGGCGGGCCCGGATCGGGGTGGTCTTGCAGTCCTGGCGCGACCATGGCAAATGGCAGGTCCGGGAGCTGCTCGCGCACCTCGGTTCCTACTACGCGCCGTACGCGGCGCCTGGCGTGCCGCGGCCGTGGGACGTGGACGAGCTCATCGCCACGGTCGGGCTCACCGAGCAGGCCGGCCAGCGGGTTCGCCGCCTGTCCGGCGGGCAGCGGCGCCGCCTGGACGTGGCGATCGGCATCGTGGGCCGGCCCGAGCTGCTGTTCCTCGACGAGCCGACGGCCGGGTTCGACCCCGAGGCCCGGCGCGAATTCCACGACCTGGTGCACCGGCTGGCCGACCGCGACGAGGCCACCATCCTGCTTACCACGCACGACCTCGACGAGGCCGAGAAGCTGGCTGACCGGATATTGATCCTGGCGGCCGGCCGGATCATTGCGGACGGTTCGGCGGACGAGCTGACCCGGCTGATGTCCACCCAGGCCGAGGTGCGGTGGAGCCGCGACGGGCAGCGGTTCGTGCACTCGGCGGACGAGCCGACCCGGTTTGTCCGGGAGCTGTTCCGGCAGTACGGCGAGTCCGTCGAGGACCTGGAGGTGCGGCGGGCCAGCCTGGAGGACACCTACATGGCGCTGGTCCGGCAGGCCGAATCAGGGGCCAGCCTGGACGGCGGCGACGCGATCAGGAAGTTCACGGTGGTGGCGGGATGAACGCGAGCTGGGTGGCCGCACGGGCGGGCGGGCGGCGCGGCTGGATCGAGCTGAAGCACACCTTCACCACGCCGAGCGACCTGGTGACGTTGCTGATCTTCACCGGGATCCTGCTGGGCGTCATGCTGTGGACCCGCGCCACCACCGTGCCCGGCACGCACTTCTCGCTCGGCACCGCCATGCTGGCCAGCATGCTCGGCATGACCGTCGGCTTCAACGGGCTGGCCACGCTGGGAAGCATTCTGACGGTCGAGCGCGAGGACGGCACGCTGCTGCGGGCCAAGGCCACCCCGAACGGGATGACCGGGTACCTGATCGGCAAGGTCGTGACCGTGTCGGGGACGATCCTGATCAGCGTGGCCGCCACGCTGATCACGGGCGCCCTCCTGTTCAGCGGCCTGGCGGTGGGCAGCGCGAGCACCTGGCTGACCCTGATCCCCGTGGTGCTGCTCGGGCTGCTGGCTACCCTGCCGATCGGCGCGGTGCTCGGGTCCTTGTTCCCCAGCGCCCGCAGTGCGGGCCTGCTGACGCTCGCGATGGGCGGGCTGGCCGCGATCTCCGGGATCTTCTATCCGATCACCCACCTGCCGCACTGGCTGCAATGGGTCGGGCAGATGTTCCCGCTGTACTGGCTGGGGCTCGGCACGCGTTCGGCCCTGCTGCCCGCGAGCCTGGCCTCGGTGGAGGTCGGTCATTCCTGGCGGCACCTGGCCACCTTCGGCGTGCTGAGCGCATGGGCCGTCGCCGGGCTCCTGGCGGCGCCGGTTCTGCTGCGCTGGGTGGCGCGCCGCGAGTCCGGGTCGAGCGTGGCCGCGCGCCGCGAGAAGGTCCTGCGGCAGGTAGCAGGGTGAGGCGGCACCATGAGTGAGGTCATCTACAACCGCATCGCGATGCTGCGGGCGGAGCGCGGAATCTCCCGGCGGCAGCTGGCCGAGGCCCTCAACGTGCACTACCAGACCGTGGGCTACCTGGAGCGCGGCGAGTACAGCCCGAGCCTGTACCTGGCGCTGCGGCTGGCGGCGTACTTCGAGGTGCCGGTCGAGGTGGTCTTCTCGACTGAGCCGTTCCCGCGGATCGGGAGCGGCCCGAAGACCCCGGAGATCCCGGAGACGGGGATGTCAGCGTCCTGAAGGCTCGGCGGGCTGCGGGATGAGGCCCTCGCGGTGCGCGATGGCGGCGGCCTCGGTGCGGCTGGCGGCACCGAGCTTGCCCAGGATGTTGGACACGTGCACGCTGGCCGTCTTCGGCGCGATGAACAGCACCGAAGCGATCTCCCTGTTGCTGCGGCCCGCGGCGATGAGCCGGAGGACCTCGCGTTCCCGGCTGGTCAGCGAGGCCAGCACCGCACCGTCGCCGTGCGCCTCCGCGGTTCCGATCCTGGCCCGGCGGGCCAGGTCGTCCAGGGACCGGCGCAGCGGCCGGGCGGCGAGCTTGTCCGCTGTCTGCACCGCCTGGTGCCACTGCTCCGCCGCCTCGTCCCGGCGGCCCGCCTCGGCCAGCGCCTCGGCCAGCCGCCACCGGGTGCGGGCGATCTCGTAGACGTAGCCGGGACCGAACGCGTCGAGGACCGCCTGCCACGCCTGCGGGTCGTTGTCGCCGTCGGCCCGGCGGTACTCCGCCTCGGCCCGGGCCAGCCACCCGCGGCCCTCGGGGCCGAGGGTGAACTTGGGCCGCTTGGGGAAGGCCGCCCCCTCCCGGGCGGTCTGCAGCAGTTCGGCCGCCGCGGCCAGCTCGGCGGCCGCGGTCTCCTCGTCGCCAGCGGCGCGTGCCTGTGTCGCCCGGTCGGCCCGGGCGCTCAGCGCGATCACAGCCGGCCTGATGGCCGAGGGATGGAATCCCCAAGGTGGCTCGTAGACGAGGTCAAGCGCGGCCCGTGCCTCGGCCAGGGCCTGCTCGGCGTCGCCTTGCCAGAGAGCGTGCTCGGCGAACAACGCGCGCGCGATGAACCCGTCGAACCCGTGGGCCGTCAGGAACGGCTCGATCCAGGCGCGCCGCTCCGCCACCACCGGGTTGCCGCGTGCGACGTCGATGAACAGGGCCATCGAGGACAGGGAGGCCTCGGGGATGCTGGTGACCCGGACCGGGAAGCCGTCCGCGATCTCCTGGGCGTGATCCCACTTGCCGTCGGCGAAATGGCACTGGAAGTGCAGGTGCTGCACGTCGGTGCCGTAGGGCGCGAGGCCGAGCCCGGTCTGATTGGCCCGCTTGGTGCCCTCGAACGCCACGGTCCCGCCGGCCGTCAGGTCGCCGCGCTCCAGGTGCGCCCGGGCCAGGTGGTACGCCGCGCGCAGCTCCACGCCGAGCACCTTGGCCTCGCGGGCCTGCTTGTGCGCTTCGGTCAGCAGCTTGATGGCCTCGTCGTTGCGGCCTTCGCGGTTGCTGAGGTACCCCAAGGTGACCAGCGCGTCGGCCTGCACCCAGGGGGCGTCGGCCGCGCGGGCCGCGGCGAGCGCGTGCTCGGCCTGCTCCCGGGCCAGGTCGAAGTCGTCGTCGACCAGCAAGGTGTTGGCGTAGGTGGCCACCGCCCGGGCGTACTGCCAGGTCGGCGGCTGCGCGGGCGTGTCGTCCACGGTGGCCCGGGCGATATCGACGGCCTCGGCCATGGCCTTCACGTCGTCGATCGTCCACAGGTAGAAGGCCAGGCGCTCGCCGATCCGGCTGGCCAGGCTGACGGGCGCGGTGGCCTCTCCCCGGTCGGCCTGGGTGGCGAGCACGTGCCGCAGCCGCCGGAGCAGGTGCACGGCCCGGTCGACGTCGCCGCTGTCCGCCGCGTTGGTCGCTGACAGCAGGCCGAGCTTGCCGCGGTGCATGCCGGCTGTCTTCTCCGGCTCGGCGACCCGCTCCCACAGGGCCAGCGCCTGGTCGTAGTGACGGTGCGCCTCGGCCGGCGCGCCGAGCCGCTCCGCCTCCTCGCCGGCCCTGATCGACGCGGCGAACGCGCCGGGGATGTCGTGGCTGGCCAGGCAGTGCTGGGCCAGCTCGGCCGCGGTCCCGGGCATGGCCAGCCGGTGCTCATCGGACAGCAGCGCGCTCATCGTGGCGTGCAGCCTGGTTCGCTCCCCTGGCAGCAGGTCACCGTAGACCGCCTCGCGCAGGAGGGCATGCCGGAACACGTAGCCCTCGGTGCCGTCGGGCACGAGCAGCTGGTGAGTGACGGCCTCCCGCACGGCGGCCTCGTAGTCGCCCGACATCAGGCCCGACGCGGCCTGGACCAGCTCATCGTCGGCCTTTCGGCCGGCCACCGCTGCCGCGCGGAGCACCTGCTGGGTGACGTCGGAGAGCTGCTCCACCCGGCTCAGCAGCAGCGCCGCCAGCCCGGCCGGCAGGCTCTGTTCCTGGCGGTCCCCGCTGAGCGAGGCGGCGAGTAGTTCCTCGGCGTAGTAAGCGTTGCCTTCGGCCCTGGCCACGATGCCGTTCAGCTCGGTGGCGCCGATCCGGCCTTGCGCGGCCGCCGTCAGGTGCTCGGCCAGGGCCGAGGGATCCAGCGGGGCGAGGTCGACCGCGATGACGCCGGGCAGCCGGAGCAGCTCGGCCACCACGGGCCGGAGCGGGTGCCGCCGGTGCAGGTCGTCGGTCCGGTAGGTGCCGATCAGCGCGACCCGTTCGCGGTGCAGCATCCGGGACAGGAACGTGACCAGATCCCGGGTCGAGGCGTCGGCCCAGTGCAGATCCTCGAGCACCAGCAGCACCGGGGCGGCGGCCGCGAGCTCGGTGAGCAGGCCGAGCACGCCGCCGAACATCTGCTGCCGGGCCAGGCCGGAACGGTCCGAGTCGATGGCGGAGCCTCCGCCACCCTCGGGCAGCAGCATGCTCAGGGCCGGACGCGAGCTCAGCGCGTCACGGACCGCCCCGGCCTGAGCGGCGCTCCGCAGCGCGTCCGCCAGCGGCAGGTAGGGCACGCTGTCACCGAGCTCCGCGCACTGGCCGGAGAGCACGGTGAACCCGCGGCCAGCGGCCAGCCGCGTGGCCTCCGCGACGAGCCGGGACTTGCCGACGCCCGCGTCGCCGCTGACCAGTGCGACGACGGAGCGGCCCGCCTCGGCGTCATCGAGCAGCCTGAGCAGGCGGCCGAGTTCGTCGTCCCGCCCGACGATGCGGCCCGCTGACACGCGTAGCACCATTGCATGAGTATCGCACCGGGTAGCGACAATTCCGATTCTTTAAGCTCGCGGGCTCCCGGCGGTACGCTGCGCCCATGAGCCTGCGCCTGATCCGGGGGGATTCCCTGTCCGCCGCCACCGCGCAGACCGGCGGGATGATCCGCTCGGCCGCTATATCCGGCGACCTGACCGGCGCCTCGGCGCTATGGATGGGCCGGACCGTTGTGCTGCCTGGGACCTCGTCCGGCGACCATCATCACGGTGACTCGGAAACGGGCATCTACGTGGTATCGGGCCACCCGGTGTTCGTCTTCCGCGACCCGGACAGCGGATCGCTGGTCCGGCTGGAGGCGGCGCCAGGCGACTACGTGTGGGTACCACCGCACGTGCCGCACCGGGAGGAGAACCCCTCCCCCGACACCGAAGCCGTCGTGGTGATCGCGAGGTCGACGCAGGAAGCGATCGTGGTCAACGTACCGTCGCTGTGACCAGGGCTGCCCGCTAGTCCGGGCGGACCAGTCCGGGCCGGTCAGTCCGGGCCGGGCCGGTCGATGCGGCGTCCGCGCTTGATGGCGGCCCGCTGGCGCTTGGCTTCCAGGCGGCGCTCGTTCGCGCCCCGGCCGGGCCGGGTCGGGACGCGCGGGCGCTGCGGCGGCGCGACCGCGTCCCTGAGCAGGCCGGCGAGCCGCGCCCTGGCGCCCTGGCGGTTGGCGAGCTGGCTGCGCTGCTCGGAGGCGGCCACGGTGAGCACGCCGCCGGCCAGCCGACCGGCCAGCCGTTCGGTAATCCTGTCCCGCGCCCATTCGGGCAGCGCGACCGACCGCTCGACGTCGAAGGAGAGCTCGACCCGGCTGTCCGCGGTGTTGACCGACTGGCCGCCGGGGCCGGATGACCGGGAGAAACGCTCGCGCAGCTCGCTGCCCGGTATCACCAGCCAGCCGTTCACCCGCAGGTCGTCAGGCATGTGAAGGAGGTTAGGTCAGGCTCGCCACGAGCTCGCCGACAGGCTTGCGGCGGCCGGTGTAGAACGGGATCTCGACCCGGGTGTGCAGCCGTGCCTCCGCACCCCGCAGGTGGCGCATCAGGTCCACGATCCGGTGCAGCTCGTCGGCTTCGAACGCGAGGATCCACTCGTAGTCGTTGAGCGAGAAGCAGGCGACCGTGTTGGCCCGTACGTCGGGGTACTCGCGGGCCATCTTCCCGTGCTCGGCGAGCAGGCGACGGCGCTCCGCCGGATCCAGCAGGTACCACTGGTAGGAGCGGACAAACGGGTACACGCTCACGTAAGCGCGCGGCTCCTCTTCGGCCAGGAAGGCCGGGATATGGCTCTTGTTGAACTCGGCCGGCCGGTGCAGCGCCATCACCGACCAGACCGGCTCACTGCAGCGGCCGAGGCGGGTGCGGCGGAAGCGCGCGTACTGGTCCTGCAGGTCATCCGAGGTCGGCGCTACCCACCAGAACATGAAGTCCGCGTCCGCGCGCAGGCCCTGGATGTCGTAACAGCCGCGGGTGACGATGCCCTTGCCTGCCGCCTGGTCGAGCAGCTCGGCTACCTCGGCGGCGATCGCGGCGGGGCCGCCGGCCTCGAGCGCGCCCCGGTCGGTGACCCGGAACACCGACCACATGGTGTAGCGGACCAGCTCGTTGAGATTGCGGGCCTTCGGCTTCGGGGCCGTCTGAAGTTCGTCAGCCATATCACTATTGTCGGCCACGGCGGTCACCGGACCGCACCGGCGTGGCCGGCCGGCGGCTGGCCCGCAAGGAACGCCAGCACCTGACCCGCTGCCGCGCGCGCGGTCGCCACGCAGGCCGGTACGCCCACCCCGTCATAGGCCGCGCCGCAGACCGCGAGCCCCGGCTGGTCTGCCACCGTCGCGCGGATCGCGGCGACCCGGTTCAGGTGCCCCACCGTGTACTGGGGCAGCGCACCGCCCCAGCGGGTCACCCTGGTGGCCACCGGCCCGCCCCGCACCCCGGTCGCGGTCGCCAGTTCGGCCGCGGCCAGCGCGGCCAGCTCGTCGTCGGCGTGCTGCAGCAGCGCTTCCTCCCCGATCCGGCCGACCGAGCAGCGGACGATCTCCAGATCCCCGTCCGCGGACGCTCCGGCCAGATGCGGCCACTTGACGGTGGAGAAGGTGACGGCCTTGACGGCCCTCCCGTCCACGGCGGGCACCAGATAGCCGCTCCAGCCGAGGCCGGCCAGGCCCGGGGCGGGAAACGCGGACCGCGGATAGGCGAGCGTGACGATCGCCATGCTCGCGTAGCGGATCTGGCCGAACGCCGTAACCGCGGCCGACGCGCCGGGAACGCCCGCAAGCAGACGGCCCGCGGGCCGCGCCGGGACCGCGAGGATCACCGCATCGGCGTCGACCTGGCCGGGTGCCGCCGCCGAGCCCACGGTGAGCCGCCAGCCGCGCCCGGCAGGCGCCAGCTCTCGGGCCATCGCGCCGGTGCGCACCTCCGCGCCCGATACCTTGGCCAGGTAGTCGGGGAGCATGCCGAGGCCGCCGGTGAGCGTGGTGAACACTGGTCCGCCCGCGCGGGTGCCCGCGGAACCTGGCGCCGGGGGCGGCAGCAGGGAACGGGCCGCCTCGGCGAGCGAGGCGTGCCGCCGGGACGCGGCCGCCAGCGCGGGCAGCGTCGCGTCGAAGGAGAGATCCGCCGAACGTCCCGCGTAGACCCCTCCCAGCAGCGGGTCTACCAGCCGGTCCACCACCTCTGCGCCCAGGCGCGCTCCGACGTACCCGGCGACGGACACGTCACCGTCACGGGTGGTAGGCGGCAACTCGAGGTCCTGCCCGGCCCGGGCCACGCCCTCGTCGGACAGCACCCCGGACCGGGAGAGTTCGGCCATGTCGGACGGCACGCCCATGAACTGCCGGCGGGGCAGCGGCCGGAGCGCGCCCAGCGTCCAGATCGCGGACGACGTGGGCCCCGGGTTGGCTCGCTGATCGGCCAGCCCGGCCTCGGCGATCAGCGCGGTCCCCTCCGGACGGGTGACCAGCAGCGCCTCGGCTCCCTCGTCGACGGCGGCGCCGGCGATCTCGGATACGGACAGCTTGCCGCCAAGCCGCGGCGAGCCCTCCAGCACGGTCACCCGCACCGCCTCGTCCCGCAGGAAGAACGCCGCCGCGAGCCCGGAGATCCCGCCGCCCACGATCACCACGTGCGGCCGCCCGTTCGTAGGCTCCATGCCTCCAGCCTGGCAGACGCTGATTGGTGGTACGTACCGGAGGCCCACCCGCTGATGCGTACCGGCGGCCGTCGGTGGCGTGAACCCCGAGGCGGTTCGACGGCTCGAGGATCGTTTGGCGCCATGAAGCGGCGCACCGGTCACAGGGAGCCCTTCCGCCCCTACAGCACCGGAGCCCGGGCAAGAAAATCGGCTCCCCGGCCAGCCGCTTACTACATGGATGCCTCGTTCATGTCGCTGGGACTGCATGAGCGCGGCAACCATGCAGTATGAATGAGCGGGACGTGGCGGCAGGCCGGGGTACCAGCGGTCACGCGCGTGCGCCGACAGCACATCGGCACCAGAAGTAACGTCAGGATCTGCGTCTGATCCGGCCCCGATCGACTCACGCCAGGGCCTGTGCCTGGCCTCGGCCCCGATCGACTCACGCCGGACCCTGCGCCTGGCCGGCAACAGATCGGCCTAAGCCCTGATGCCCGATGTCCGTGATCCGGGCGCGGCCGGGTCGCTGCGCGATCGTGACCAGCGCGGCGGAACCGCGCTGCTCCCGGCGGCCGTCACAACGGCATGCGGAACACAGCGGGGAATACCAGGCACGGCGTCGTGGCCGGCCTCATGATCGGCAGCGTCCTGCTCGGCGGGGGCATGTTCCTCGCGGGATGCTCCGCCAGCTCGAACAGCGGCGCCAGCTCGAACAGCGGCGCCAGCTCGAACAGCGGCGCCAGCTCGTCCGAGGCGGCCCGGCAAGCGGATGGGCAGGCAGGTGGGCAGGCGGCCGGGCAGCAGGCGGGGCCGGCGGCCGCCGCCGCGCCGCCCAAGGCCGCGGCGTCCGGCTCCGCCCTCGGCAACACGGGCGGTCAGGGCGGCACCGGCACCACGGCCCGGCTGGCGCCGGCCAGCAGCATCATCTACACGGCGCAGCTGACCGTGCGGGCGGGCGACGTCAGCTCCGCCGCCGCGCAGGCGGCCCAGATCGCCGACGGCGTGGGCGGCTACGTGTCGAGCGAGACCGCCAAGGTCAACCCCGATCACCCGTCCGAGGCCACCGCCAGCGTGCAGCTGAAGATCCCGGTCACGGCCTACCCCGCCACGCTCGGCCAGCTCGGTCACCGCCTCGGCACCCAGCTGTCCCTGCAGCAGCAGGCCCAGGACGTCACCCAGCAGGTGGCCGACGTGGACAGCCAGGTCGCCTCGGACCAGGCGGCCATCGCCCAGCTCCGCGCGCTGCTGTCGCACGCGGGATCGGTCGGCGAACTGCTGAGCGTCCAGAACCAGATCAACGCCGAAGAAGCGAACCTGGAGTCGATGCAGGCGCAGCAGCGCGCGCTCGGCCGCCAGACCAGCTACGCGACGGTGACGCTGACGATCCTCGGGCCGAAGGCCAAGCCGGTGCTGCACCGGCAGAAGCCCCCGCCCACGCTGGCCGGCGGCTTCACCGCCGGCTGGCACGCGCTGCGCATCGCCGTGTCCTGGACGCTGGCGTTCCTCGGCGCGATCGCGCCGTTCGCCGTCGTCCTGGCCGTCGCCGGGTACCTGGTCTACCGCGGGCGGCGCTGGCTGGCCCGTCGCAGGCCGGCCACCGGACCTGCCTCGCCGGAGAGCTAGCGGGCGCCGGGATTCAGGACAGGCCGCGAGCCGACTCGGCGTGCACCAGGTCGGCCAGCCTGGCCAGTACGTCCGGGTCGGTTTCCGGCAGCACGCCGTGACCAAGGTTGAACACGTGGCCTTCGGCGGTGCGGCCGCGGGTGAGTACGTCCCTGGCCCGCTCCTCGATGACCTCCCACGGCGCGAGCAGGATCGCGGGATCGAGATTGCCCTGCAGGGCCTTGCCCGGCTCCACCCGCCGGACCGCCTCGTCGAGCGGGATGCGCCAGTCGATCCCGACCACGTCGGCTCCGGCCTCCCCCATCAGCCCGAGCAGTTCCCCGGTCCCCACGCCGAAGTGGATGCGCGGCACGCCGGCGGACCCGAGCGCGGCAAAGATCCGGCTGGTGTGCGGCAGGATCGCGTGCCGGTAGTCGTCCGGGCTGACCGCGCCCACCCACGAGTCGAAGAGCTGGATCGCCGAGGCCCCCGCGTCCACCTGGATCCGCAAGAACGAGATCGTGATGTCGGCGAGCCGCCCGAGCAGCGCGTGCCACAGCGCCGGGTCACCGTACATCAGCGCCTTGGTCTTGTCGTGGTTCTTGGACGGCCCGCCCTCCACCAGGTAGGACGCGAGGGTGAAAGGGCCTCCGGCGAACCCGATCAGCGGCCGCTCGTCCAGTTCGGTCACGAGCGTCCGGACCGCCTCGGTCACGTAGGGTACGTCGCCGGGGTCCAGGGCGCGCAGTCGCTCCAGGTCCCCGGGCGTGCGCACCGGGGTCTCGACCACCGGCCCGATCCCGGCCTCGATGTCCACGTCGATTCCGACCGCGCGCAGCGGGACCACGATGTCGCTGAACAAGATGGCCGCGTCCACGTCGTACCGGCGCACTGGCTGCAGGGTGATCTCGGTGATCAGCTCGGGGCGAGTGCACGAGTCCAGCATCGAGATGCCCTCCCGCACCCGCCGGTACTCGGGCAGCGACCGGCCCGCCTGCCGCATGAACCAGACCGGCGTATAGGGCACTGGCTCTCGCCGGCAGGCCAGCATGAAGGGGGACTTCGCCAGGGTCACGGTCACATCAGGGGATCCTTCCACATCACCACACGGTAGTCGCCGGGAGACACGCCGTCCGAGATCCCACGAATCAGCGCGAGAGCGTGCCACTATCGGCATCAACCCTGTCAACTCTCGCAGGCCCCGTGACGCATCGCACCGAGGAGGTCGCCAGGATGACGCAGCTGAGCAGGCCCGGTCTGAGTATGCACTGCACAGGATGCAATGAGGAGCGGCTGTTCGAGCAGTTTCACGCGGAGCCTGCGAGCTGTCCCGACGTCCTGGACGGCGACTGCCAGGAGTGGGCCTGTGCGGTGTGCGGCGACGCGCTGATCATCGGCCTGCCCGCGCCCGCCTACGTCCGCGGCGACAGCATCAGGGCCGCCTGATCCGGCGCATCCCGGATCCCAGCGAACCCAGATCCCGGCGAACCCCGGCCGCCCGCGCTGTCTGTACTGGACGCGTCCGGGACGGCATTCAACCCCGGCCATCCGCGTGAAACATGGTGTTTCGGCATGAACCTATACGGCGCTAACCCATACGGCGCTGCGTGAGATGCGATGAGCGACACGTACGCTCGGGTCATGAGGGCTAGTGACGGGCCGGCAGACCGGCGGACGACGCGATCACGAGCGCCGCGACGGCCGGGGGGGATGCGCGATGCCGTGGGGGGCAATCCCGCGGTGACGGGAGTCGCCGGAGGAGGCGCGCCCGCGGCGGCGCAGGCCGCGGTGGCGGAGTCCCCCGCCGAGGCCACCTTCGCGGCGGCGGTGGCGGCCTTCACGGCGGGCCGGGAGGCGCAGCGCCGCCGGGACCTGCTGTTCGAGGACGTCCCGGCGCCGAAGCGGCTGGCGCCCTTCGCCATCGCCACGGCGGCGACCGTCAGGCGGGACGAGGCGGATGTGGCGTGGGGACGGCTGGTGCTGCTGTACGACCCGGACGGCCAGCAGGGCTGGAACGGCCTGTTCCGGCTGGTCGCCTACGTTCGTGCCGACGTGGAACCCGAGATGGCGGCCGACCCGCTGCTCGGCGAGGTCGGCTGGAGCTGGCTGTCCGAGGCCCTGGACGCACGCGTGCCCGGGTACGCCGTCCCCAGCGGCACGGTGACCAGGGTCATCACCGAGGGATTCGGGGCCAAGCAGGACGAGGTCCCGCTAACCGGGTTCGAGCTGCGCGCCTCCTGGTCTCCGACCGGACCGGAACGCCAGCCAGGCTTGGCCGATCACGGCGATCTCGACGCCCTCGACCTGTCAGCGCACATCGCGGCCTGGTGCGACTGCCTGTCAGCGGCGGCCGGGCTCGAACCGCCGGGAACACGGGCACTGCGGCAACCGGGGCACGGGTGACCGCAGGCAGTGAGCGGCCGCGTGGCGGCTTGTCCGACACGGGCGCTCCGGCAGGCACCGAGCGGCCGCGCGGCGGGGTGTCCGACGCGCGCGATCCGGCCAGCACCGAGGCCGACGGGATCGTCCCGCTGCTCGAGCCTCGCGACGGCCTGCCGCCGGTCGTCGCCACGAATGCCGCGCTGGCCGAGGTCACCGGCAGGCTAGCCAAGGGCACGGGGCCCGTCGCGGTCGACGCCGAGCGCGCCTCGGGGTATCGCTACGGGCAGCGCGCCTACCTGGTCCAGCTTCGCCGGGCCGGAGCCGGCACGGTGCTCATCGACCCGATCGCCTGCCCCGACCTGTCCGGCGTGGACGCCGCGCTGGAAGACGCCGAGGCAGTGCTGCACGCGGCGTCCCAGGACCTGCCCTGCCTGGCCGAGATCGGCTTCCGGCCACGGCGGCTCTTCGACACCGAACTAGCCGGGCGGCTGCTCGGCTATCCGCGGGTAGCGCTCGGCACGCTCGTCGAGGAGGTGCTCGGCTTCCACCTGGAAAAGGGCCATTCAGCGGCCGACTGGTCGGTCCGTCCGCTGCGCGAGGAACTGCTCCGCTACGCGGCCCTCGACGTGGAGGTGCTGACCGATCTGCGCGACGCCCTCGCCGGCGAGCTCGAAGGCCAGGGCAAGGCCGAGTGGGCCCGGCAGGAATTCGAGGCGGTGCTCGCCGCCCGTCCGGCCGCGGCCCGGGCGGATCCGTGGCGGCGCACGTCGGGCATCCACCGCGTACAGTCCCGCCGCGGCCTCGCCGTGGTGCGTGAGCTCTGGACGGCCAGGGACCGGATCGCGCAGCGGGCCGACCTGTCCCCGCGCCGGGTCCTGCCGGACACGGCGATCATCGAGGCGGCCAGGTCGTACCCGGCCAACCACGCCCAGCTGGTCAAGATCAGCGGGTTCGCCGGCCGTCAGGCCCGGCGGCACGAGAAGGACTGGCTGGCCGCGGTGGCGCGGGCCCGGGCCAGCACCGACGACGAACTGCCCGAGACGACCGGCGGCGGGCTGCCGAACGGCCCGCCGCCCGCCCACCGCTGGGCCGAGCGGGACCCCGCGGCCGCCGCGCGGCTGGCGGCGGCGCGCGCCGCGATCACGGCCCTGGCCGGGGAAAACCGGCTGCCGGTCGAGAACCTGCTGTCCCCCGACGCGCTGCGCAGGCTCAGCTGGGATCCGCCCAAGCCGTGCGACGGGCAGGCCGTGGCGGGTGCGCTCGCCGGATACGGGGCACGATCCTGGCAGGTCGAACTCACCGCGGAGCCCATCGCCCGGGCGTTTTGTGATCTCCCGGCTCAGGTCGACGAAGCGGCTATCCTGGACGACGTCGCCCAATCGGAGGGATGACCGCAGGTGCTGATGATCGCGGCGGCGCTTGCCAGCAGTCCGCCGCCGCTACCGGGCTTCCTCAACGCCCTCTCAGGAACCCTGCAGCATTACGGCCTCTGGGCAATCGGCCTGCTGATCACGCTGGAGGACTTCGGTGTCCCGGTGCCCGGCGAGACGATCCTGATCGCCGGGGCGATCTTCGCGGGCGCGGGCAGGATCAGCATCGCCGCCCTCGCCGTCGTGGCCTTCGCCGCCGCGGTGACCGGCGACAACATCGGCTTCGCCATCGGGCACTTCGGCGGTCGCCCGCTGGCCCTGCGGTTCGGTAAGTATGTGTTCCTGACCGAGGAACGGCTGGACAAGGCCGAGAGATTCTTCGACCGCCGCGGCAGTATCGTCATAACGTTCGCGCGCTTCGTCGAGGGTCTGCGCCAGGCGAACGGGATTATCGCCGGCATCACCGGCATGCACTGGCTGCGCTTCCTCGTCTTCAACGCCATCGGCGCGGTGCTGTGGGTGGGGACCTGGGTCACCATCGGCTACTTCGCCGGAAACAACATCACCACCGTCTACCACTACATCACCCTGTACTCGTACTACGTGCTGGCCGGCCTGGTGGTCCTGATCGTGGGGTACATCGTCTGGCGGCGCCGGCGGCGCCGCGCGGCCGCGTCCGCGGCCGGCCAGACGGATGAGGCACCCGGGGGAAGCAGTGCGAGCGAGGCGGCAGAGCCCTCGCCAGACCAGCACGGACCCGCCCACGCCGTACCGGACGAGCAGGAAACCGCGGAGATCGCACCGACCACGCATCGGGCCGGACCGTCGTCCGTACCGGACCGGCACGCACCTGAGCCGCCCTCTCGCCGTCAGGGCTCGTAGCGCTCCAGGCTGGCCAGCTCCGCCCGGCTGTTTCCCCCGATCCCGCCCAGAGAAGCGTGCGCCACCCAGAAGCCGCCCTTGGGCAGCGACGGGTCCGCGGGAACGGCGGCGGGCGCGCCGAGCACCGAGCAGGCTTCGGCGAGCACATCGGGGAGGTTCTCCCGGTGCAGGCACAGAACGGCCGGACGGCGCTCGGCCAGGAGGCGGGAGAGCAGGCGCCGGAGCGAGTCAGCCAGGTCCGTTCGGGATGAAAAATCCGTCCACCGGCCGTACGGGGCCAGGCAGGGCTCGGTCTCGACCGTCCCGGAGAACCCGGCCGCGTACGGGCGCACGGTATCGGTGCAGCGCAGCGCCGGCGAACTGATCACCCGCGCGGCGGGTGCGAAGCAGGCCATCAGGCTGGCCAGTACCCGCGCGTCGGCCACCCCGGCCGCGTCGAGCGGCCGCAGGCAGTCATCGCCGGACCAGTCCGCCTTGCGCCCGGCCGAGGCGTGCCTGACCAGGATCAGCGGCACCGTCTCGAGCGGCCGGAAGGCGGAGATCACCGGGTCGTCGTGGGTGCCTGCCAGCTGCTCGCGGGCCCGTCCCAGCGGCAGCCAGGACACCGCGTCGATCTCATGACCGGGTACGGCCTGGTGCCCTTCGCTGAACGAGGACCAGTAGCTGACCTGTTTGGGTCGCCCCCAGCTGATGTACTCCACGGTGGGCAGCCGCGGGCCGAGCACCGGCCGCACGCACGTCTCCTCCCATACCTCGCGCACCGCGGTCAGCAGGATGTGCTCGCCGGCATCGCTCTTGCCCTTGGGCAGCGACCAGTCGTCGTACGTGGGCCGGTGGACCAGCAGGACCTCGGCGTCCTCCGCGGGATCCGCCGGAGGACGCCAGATCGCCGCGCCTGCCGCCAGGGTGGTGGCATCAGTCATCGGCTGAGCGGACCCGCCGCTCCCTGACCAGGGTCTCCTGCACATCGCGCAGCGGCTTCCCGGCTTCGTCCCGGCTGTGCCTGGTCCAGTGCCCGTCTCCGTTCAGCCACCAGCTAGCAGTCCCGTCGTCCATGCCGATGTCGAGGAATCGGCGCAGTCCCCGCTGGTGGCCAGGGTCCACGACCTGGACGGCCAGCTCCACCCGGCGGTCCAGGTTCCTGTGCATCATATCCGCGCTGGCCAGCCACACCTCACTGTCCTCGTCGTCGGTGCCGAACGCGTAGACCCGCGAGTGCTCAAGGAACCGGCCGAGCACGCTGCGGACCCTGATGTTCTCGGAAAGACCCGGGATGCCCGGGCGCAGCGCGCAGATGCCGCGCACCCACAGGTCAACCGCTACGCCGGCCTGTGACGCCCGGTAGAGCGCGTCGACCACCGCCTCGTCGACCAGCGCGTTGGTCTTGAACGCGATCCTGGCGGGCTGGCCGGCCCGGTGCCGCTCCGCCTGCCGGTTGATCCGGCTGACGATGCCGGCCCGCAGTGCTTCCGGCGCGACCAGCAGCCGCTGGAACGTCTTCGTCCTGCTGTAGCCGGTCAGGTGGTTGAACAGCGCGGTGACGTCCTCTCCGACCGCCGGATCGGCGGTGAGCAGCCCGTAGTCCTCGTAGATCCGGGCCGTGGTCGGATGGTAGTTGCCGGTGCCGAGGTGGCAGTACCGGCGCAGCGTCCCGTCCGGCTCCTCGCGCACGATCAGCGCCATCTTGGCGTGGGTCTTCAGGCCGACGAAGCCGTAGACGACGTGGCAGCCCGCCTCCTCCAGCTTGCGTGCCCAGGCGATGTTAGCGCGCTCATCGAACCTGGCCTTGATCTCCACCACGACGACGACCTGCTTGCCCGCCTCGGCCGCGTCGATCAGCGCGTCGACGATCGGCGACTGGCCGCTGGTCCGGTACAGCGTCTGCTTGATCGCCAGCACATGCGGGTCGTCGGCGGCCTCGTCGATCAGCCGCTCCACCGACGCGGCGAACGAGTCGTACGGGTGGTGGACGAGGATGTCGCGTTCGGAGATGGCCGTGAAGATGCTGTTGTCCTTGGAGACCGCCCGGGTAGACGGGACGAACGCGGGGTACTTCAGCTCGCCGATGTTCAGGTCGGCCAGGGTGAACAGCCCGCTCAGGTCGAGCGGGCCGGGCACCCGGTACACCGCGCGATGGTCGATGTCCAGCTCGGTGACCAGCCGGTCCAGCACGTCGGCCGACATCGTGTCCTCGACCTCGAGCCGGACCGCGGGCTCGAACCTGCGCCGCACCAGTTCCCGCTCCATGGCCTGCAGCAGGTTCTCGGTGAGCTCCTCGTCGACCTCCAGGTCCCTGATCCGGGTGACCCTGAACGCGTGCTGCTCGATGATCTCGACGTCGCCGAACAGGTCGGTCAGATGCGCCGCGATGACGTCTTCGATCGGCACGAACCGGTTCTGCGATACGGCCAGGAACCTGGGCAGCAGCGGCGGCACCTTGACCCTGGCGAACACCGTCGCGTCAGTGCGCGGATCCGCGATCATGACGGCGAGGTTGAGGGACAGGCCGGAGATGAACGGGAACGGATGCGCCGGGTCGACCACCAGCGGAGTGAGCACCGGGTAGATCCGCTTCCTGAACAGGTCACCGAGGTTGTCCCGTTCGGCCGCCGACAGTTCCTTCCAGCGCAGGATCTCGATCCCGTGCTCGGCCAGCTCCGGGCCGATGCGCTCGCTGAAGGCACGGGCGTGCCGGACGGTCAGCTCGCCCGCGAGCTCCAGGGTGTTCTCCAGCACCTGCCCGGGCAGCTGCAGCCCGGTGCCCTCGACCGGGAAGCCGGCCACCATCCGGCGCACCAGCCCGGCCACCCGGACCATGAAGAACTCGTCCAGGTTGGTCGCGAAGATCGCGAGGAACCGCACGCGCTCCAGCAGCGGGACCGATTCGTCCTCGGCGAGCTCGAGCACGCGCTCGTTGAACCTGAGCCAGCTTTCCTCCCGGTCCAGGTACCGTTCCGGCGGTAGCGCGGCTCCGGCGCCCGCCCGCGCCCCGTCGTGCTCCTCATGGCCTTCTGCGGCGGGAAGGCTCATCTGGCTGACACCCATGCCCCACATTGTCCCCGCCGGGTGCCCGGCAGGAAACGTTGAGGGTCTTACGGCCTCTTCCTCCCGAACGGCGCGGGTGACTGTTCGTCACCGGCGGGTCTCAGGGTGTCGTGGTATATCCCGGGATGCCCGGCCGCGCCTGGATGGCCTGCACGCTCAGGGTCGCGTGTCCGCGCTGCGAGCACACCGGGATGTGCGTCGCCACGAACGAGGGCCGGTCCTGTTGCGGCAGCGTGATCCGGAGTTCCTCGGCGGTCACCTCCGCGCAGCCGGCCGGCTTGTCGGCGGCCACCCGCAGCACCGCGTGCGCCGTCGCCCCGGGCTCGAGCATCACCGGCTTCGGGCGGACCGAGGTGTCGCGGATCGCGGTGCCGCCGATCCGGCCGCCGATCGATCCGCCGGCCACCGGGCTGTCCCGGTAGGCGGACACCTCCGGATAGCCGAACAGGCTGCAGGTACGGTTCGAGACGTTGGTGAACTCCAGCGTGTAGTAGGTCTCATGGCCCGGGTAGGCCCCGGGCGGATCGGCACTGGCCGGTCTGGCCGCGGTGGCCGCGCTGGCGGCGCCGAGCCCGAGCCACGCCTCGAGCCCGGAGGTGGGACACGCCCGGCTGGATACCTCGTAAGTGAGCGAGGCATCGCTGCTAGCTGGGGCGCGCGTCAGCGTGATGGCGAGCACTGCCGTGCCGACAAAGGCCGCTATCGAGGCCATACGCCATCCGATTTGGCCGTATCTTGTCATTGCGGTCCCCATCTGGCGTCGATGGGAGCCTTTCCCCGCATGAGCACACGCTAATCCTGCAGGCGTGCTATTGAGGCGAATCGGGAAGATTCTCGCGGCCCTTTTGTCGCAGTTATTGCGCACGCATTGGCGGCGCACCGCCGAGCTCGGCGGCGAAGGCCGCCAGGTCGAGCAGGTGGAACAGGGTATCGCACCACCGCTCCGCCGCGGGCCGGTCGTCGAAGTGCCCGAGGCATTCGTTCGCCGCGTCCAGGATCGCCCGCAGCACCGCGCCGTCCTTGCTCCGGTCGTCCTGCGCCGTCCGGTCGCCCTGCGCGCTACGCGGGTCACCCTCCAGGATCGCCGCCGCCTTCCGCGCCATGGCCAGCCCGAGCGTCCCCGCCAGCAGCGCGCGCTGCATCATCAGGACGCCATTGTGGTCTGTCATTCCGCTTCCTCCATCGTCCACCGTGGCTGTCCCGCCTTCACTGCCATGATGCGGACAGGCAGTGACATTTCGGCGCGCCGGGCTAGACGCCGCGCGATCGACTCAGCCACACGGGTGACACCAGCACCAAAACCACCAACCGTATTGCGGCGCATGGCCGAGAAATGGCGGAATAAAGATTGCGGATAGCTACCGCCCTCATCAGGGGTGCGGCGATCCGCAATAAACGGCCGACCATTTCGGGGGCGGAATTCCGGGGATGGTGGGGTTATTCGGCGGGGGGGCGGCAGGCGGACCAGATGGCTTCGGCGTTGTGCAGCTTGACCCGCTCGCCGCGGCCAAGCTCCCTGGCCAGGTCGGCTTCGGCCGTCTCGATGCGCAGCCACTCGGCGTAGGAGACCGGCACGATGCCGCGCCCGGCGAGCACGCCAGCCAGCGGCCACTCCCCGGCCGGAGAGGACGGGCCGGCCGGAGCGGACGGGCCGGCCGGAGCGGACGGGGCGGCCAGGTCCGCGGCCTGGACCAGCGGGTCGGCGGCCGGCGGGGGCCGGTCGGGATAGCGCAGCAGGCCGGCGCGCGGCAGCGGGACGTCGCCCTCGCCGGGGCCGCCGGCCAGGTCCTCGAGCAGGCAGCGGACGGTTTCGGCCGCGTCGGACTTGTTGGTGCCGATCACGCCGGTCGGGCCGCGCTTGAGCCAGCCCGCCACGTACTCGCCCGGCAGCGGCGCGCCGTCCACGCCCAGGACACGCCCCTGGGCGTTGGGCACCACCGAGGCCCGCGTGTCGAACGGCACGCCGGGCAGCGGGACGCTCTGGTATCCCACCGAACGCAGGACCATCTGCGCGTCCAGCGTCTCGAACTCGCCGATGCCGCCGAATTTCCCGTCGGCGTCGATCGCCGTGCGCTCGAGCGTGATTCCCTCGACCCGTTCGGTACCGAGGATCTCGGTCGGCCGCAGCCAGAAACGGACGGTCAGCCGGCGGCTGTGCCCGGAGGCGGACCCTTCGGCCGGCCCGGCCGAAGGGTCCGCGGCGCCCTGGGCCCACTTGGTGATCGCCACCAGGTTGCCGCGCACCCGCCGGTCGGACTCGACCAGCCCGGCCCCCTCGCCGGCCAGGTCGAACGCGTTCAAATCGGCCTCGTCGCCGTGCACCACCACCTCGACGCCGGGCAGTTCACCCAGTTCGCGCAGCTCCTTGGTGGTGAACTTGGCGTGCGCGGGCCCGCGCCGGCCGATCATGTGGACCTCGCGCACCTTGCTCGCGTGCAGCGCCTCGAGGACGGGCTGCGGGACGTCGGTCGCGTGCAGTTCGTGCGGATCGCGGGCGAGGATCCTGGCCACGTCGACGGCCACGTTGCCCACGCCGATCACGGCGACCGACTCGGCGTCCAGCGTGAACGCGCCGGCGTCGATGTCCGGGTGGCCGCAGTACCAGTTCACGAAGTCGGTGGCGGCGTAGCTGCCGGGCAGGTCCTCGCCGGGTATGCCGAGCCGCCGGTCCCGCATCGCGCCGGTCGCGTAGATGACCGCGTCGTACGCCGACACCAGGTCGTCACGGGTCACGTCCTCGCCGAGGTGCACCCCGCCGACGAACCGGACGTCGGGGCTCTCCAGTACCTTGCGGAGGTACTGCGCGATCGACTTGATCGACTTGTGGTCGGGTGCGACGCCGTATCGGACCAGGCCGTACGGGGTGGGGAGACGGTCGATCACGTCCACGCGCACCGGGACAGGCACCGGCAGCGCCGCCGCCTGCTTGACCAGCGCCTCGGCGGCGTAAAGCCCGGCAGGGCCCGAACCGACCACGGCAACGTTCAGCATAAATGCATACGCTACTCGACAGGCTGGCCTTCCGTAGCGGCCGTCGCCGTCTCGCTGACGTCGCCGGGTGACCGGAGCGCTACCGCCTCGGTGATCTGCCGGGCCAGGTGCTGCGGGGTCAGGCCGGCCTCTTCCAGCACCTGATCGCGGGTGCCGTGGCCCAGGAATTCCTGCGGCAGGCCGAACGCCTTGACCGGCATGTCCACGTCGTGGTCGCGCAGCAGCCGGGCCACCGCGTCGCCGAACCCCCCGGTCCGCCCGTTGTCCTCGACGGTGACCACCATCTTGTGCTGCCGTGCCGCGCTGATGAGAGCCTCGTCGACCGGCTTGGTCCAGCGCGGGTCCACCACGGTGACGCCGATCCCGTGCCCGGCCAGCCGGCCGGCGACCTCCAGGCCGGTCATCGCCATCACGCCGGCGCCGACGAGCAGGACGTCCGCGCCCAGGCCCTCGGCCGGCGAGCTCAGCACGTCCATGCCGCCCAGCTTGGCGATCGCCTCGACCTCGCCGCCGACCTTGCCCTTGGGGAAGCGGACCACGGTCGGCCCGCCGGACACCTCGACCGCCTCGTTGAGCAGCTCGGCCACCCGCTTGCCGTCCCGCGGGGCGGCGATCTTCATGCCCGGGACGAGCTGCATGATCGACCCGTCCCACATGCCGTGATGGCTGGCGCCGTCCGGCCCGGTCACCCCGGCCCGGTCCAGCACCAGCGTCACCGGCAGCTTGTGCAGGGCCACGTCCATCAGCACCTGGTCGAAGGCCCGGTTCAGGAACGTGGAGTAGATGGCCACCACCGGGTGCAGGCCGGCCAGGGCCAGGCCCGCGGCGCTGGTGACGGCGTGCTGCTCCGCGATGCCCACGTCGTAGACCCGGTCCGGGTAGGCCGCGGCGAACTGGGACAGGCCGGTCGGGTACAGCATCGCCGCGGTGATCGCGACCACGTCCGGGCGCCGCGCGCCGATGCTCACCATCTCGTCGCCGAACACCCGGCTCCACGTGCCGGGCTGAGCGCCGGCCGCGGGCACCTGGTGCAGGCGGTCGTCCGTGTTCTGCTCCGCTTCGGCGTAGCCGAGGCCCTTCTTGGTGATCACGTGCACCAGCACCGGGCCGCCAAAGTCCCTGGCGCGGCGCAGCGCGGCCTCGACCAGCCGCTCGTCGTGCCCGTCGATCGGGCCGACGTACTTCAGGCCCAGGTCCTCGAACATCACCTGCGGCTGCAGGAAGTCCTTCAGGCCCTTCTTCGCGCCGTGCAGCGCGCCGTACAGCGGCCCGCCCACCACCGGCGTCCGGGGCAGCGTCGTCTTGATGTAGTCGAGCACGTGCTCGTACCGCTGGCTGACCCGGATCGCGGACAGGTGATCGGCCAGGCCGCCGATCGTCGGCTGGTAGGACCAGCCGTTGTCGTTGACGATCATGACCAGCCGGGAGTCCTTGGCCGCGGCGATGTTGTTCAGCGCCTCCCAGGCCATCCCGCCGGTCAGCGCGCCGTCGCCGATGACCGCGACCACGGTCCGGTCCTGCTCGCCGCGCAGCGTGTACGCCTTGGCCAGGCCGTCGGCATAGGACAGGCTCGTGGAGGCGTGCGAATTCTCCACCAGGTCGTGCTCGGACTCGGCCTGACACGGATAGCCGGTCAGCCCGCCGCGCTGCCGCAGCGTGCCGAATTGCGCCACCCGCCCGGTCAGCAGCTTGTGCACGTAGGCCTGGTGCCCGGTGTCGAAGACGACCTTGTCCTTGGGCGAGTCGAAGACCCGGTGGATCGCGAGCGTGAGCTCGACCACGCCGAGGTTCGGCCCGAGGTGCCCGCTGGTCCTGACCGTCGTCTCGATCAGCAGGTCACGGATCTCCCCGGCCAGGCGGGTGAGCTGCTCCTGGCTCAGTCCCTTCAGGTCCTCGGGGCCTTTGATGCACTCCAGCAAGGTCACGGCGTGCTCCTCATGTGCTGTACGGGCCTGATGGGGGGAACGCTAACCGAACTGAGTGTACGAGTTCGGGCCCCGGATAGCTCGTCGTCATGATCCGGTCTCCGACACGCGTGTCGTATTCCGGGCCTCCGGCGCAGGCGACGGGGCGACCGAGGGAAGCTGGAGCGGGCGGCCTGCGAGCAGGCCCGCGGCGAGTTCGGCGGCGCACAGCACGAGCAGCAGGACCATCGGGAGGTTCCAGCTGCCGGTGGCGCTGTGCAGCAGCCCGACCTCCAGCGGGCCGGCGCTGGCGACCAGGTAGCCGACCGACTGGGCGAAGGCGGACAGCGACGCGGCCACGCCCGCGTCCGGGGCCCGCGCCAGCATGAAGAAGATGGCCAGGCCGAGGCACGAACCCTGGCTGACGCCGAGGACCAGGACCCAGAACGGGGCCGAGCCGAGGGGCGCCCACAGCGACCCGGCCAGCCCGGCCGCGGTCCCGATCAGGCTGGGCACGACCAGGCCGCGCTGGCCCGGCCTGCGGTGAGCCAGCACCGGCACGATGAGCGAGGTGGCGAGGTTGCCGACACCCATCAGCGCGAGCAGGTTGCCGGCCGTGACCGCCGAGGCGCCGCGATCCTGGAAGATGGTGGGCAGCCAGGACAGCGCGGCGTAGTACAGCAGGCTCTGCAACCCCATGAACGCCGTGACCTGCCAGGTGAGCGCATATCGGTACACCTTGACGCCGGCCCGCGCCGCGGCTACAGTACCGGCCGCGGGCGCCAGGCCGACGGTGCGGTACCTGAGCTGGGGCAGCCACAGCAGCACGGCCAGCGCGGCGGGCAGCGCCCACACACCGAGGGCCAGCTGCATCGAACCCGAGCTGCGGTACAGCGGCACGCTGAGCAGCGAGGAAAAGATCGCGCCCACGGACAGCGTGGTCAGGTAGATGCCGATGAGCAGCCCGGCCCGTTCCGGCCAGCGCCGCTTGGCCATGCTGGACAGGAGTACGTTGAGGACGGCGATCGCGCTCGCGGCCAGCACGGTGCCGGGGAACAGCATGACCCCGGGCGCCAGGCCGCGCACCAGCAGGCCCGCGGTGAGCAGGACCAGCGCCACCAGCAGGATCATCTCCTCGCCGTAGCGCCGGTTCAGCCAGGCGGTGAACGCGGAGACCACGCCGAAGCAGATCACCGGGGTCGCCGCGAGCACGGATAGCGTGGCCGACGACAGGTGCAGCTGGGTCTGCATGTCGGGGAACAGCGGTGGCAGGCTGGTGATCGCGGTACGCAGGTTCAGCCCGGCGGCCGCGACCGCGACGACGAGCAGCGTGATCTCGTACGGCCGCCGCGGGCCCCCAGCCTGGAATTTGGTCATCAGCAACTAAAGGTATACGAATCGCTTCGGGCCGAACGGGCGTGGTGACCCGCCACGGCGCCGGCTAGAGCCCGGGCAAGAGAAGAAGCTTGCCGGTGGTGCGCCGGCCGGCCAGGTCCTCCTGCGCCCTGGCCGCCTCGCTCAGCGGGTAGGTGCCGCCGATCCGCACGTCGAGCTCGCCCTTGGTGATCCAGTCGAACACCTCGCCCGCGCGCCACCGCAGCTCGGTTCGGTCGGCCACGTAGTGCCCCAGGGTGGGCCGGGTGAGGAACAGCGATCCGCCGCTGTTCAGGCGCTGCGGGTCGACCGGCGGGACCTGACCACTGGCGGCTCCGTACAGCACCATCATGCCGCGCGGGCGCAGCGCCGCCAGGCCGTCGTCGAAGGTGTCCCTGCCCACGCCGTCGTACACGACGTGCGCCCCGGCACCGTCACTGGCCTCGTCGACGATGTCGCGGAAACGGTCGTAGCCGACGACGTGATCGGCGCCGGCCTGCAGCGCGAGCTCGACCTTCTCCCCGCCCGAGGTGGTACCGACAACAAGGCCACCCCGCCGCTTGACCAGCTGGGTCAGCAGCAGCCCGACCCCGCCTGCCGCCGCGTGCACCACGGTGATGTCGCCTTCGCGCACCGGGTAGGTGCTGGTGCACAGGTAGTGGGCGGTCATTCCCTGCAGGATGGCGGCCGCCGCGACCTGCAGGTTCATCCCGTCGGGTACCGGCACGACGCGGTTCGCGGGCAACGCGACCTGTTCGGCGTAGCTGCTCCCCTGGCCGGCCCAGGCCACATGATCGCCCGCGGACAGGTCCTTGACGTCGGACCCGACGGCGACGACCGTGCCCGCGCCTTCCGCGCCGGGCACGAAGGGCGGATCGGTCCGGTAGTTGCCCACGCCCTCGCGCTGGTAGATGTCCATGTAGTTCACGCCGGCCGCGGCGACCTCCACGACCACCTCGCCCGGCCCCGGCCGCGGCGCCTCCCGCTCGGCAACGGCCAGCACCTCGGGCCCACCCGTACGCTCGCCGACTACCACGCGCATGATCGCACCCTCCTTCGCGTCTGTTCCCGGATCAGCCTTTCACAGGCCCGGACAGGCCCGGCCAGCACGGGTCGGCTTGAACGCGTTCAAGTTCCGGTTGAACGACCGGCCGCGCCGTTGCCGCCCCCGGACACTCACAGTGACCGTAGGGTGCCTGCTACCGAACTGCTCTGGCTGCCGGTGCTGCGGTCGATGACCCGTCGGCTGCTCGCGGTGCTCGACGAGGTCCTCGGCTAGCGCCGGTCAGCGCCAGCCAGCCGATCAGGCCGAGCGGGTAGATGAAGTAGCCGAACCGGACCTGCGGCCCGAGCAGGAACATCAGCGTCAGGCCGATGGCCAGCCGCCGGGCGGCCGCGGGCACGTCGCGGGGCGGCCGGACCACGAGGGAGATCGCGATGCCGAGGCCGGCCGCGAGCAGCAGGCCGACCGAGGCCACGTGCCCGGCCGGGCCAAGCGCGGTGAGCAGGTGCCCGGGCAGCAGGCTCTCGGCCGGGGTCTTGTCGTGGGTCAAGCCGAGCGGGAACAGCACGCTGTTCTGGACCAGGGCATCCGCCCCGCGCAGCGTGGTGAGCGCGGCTGGCGCGAGGGCCGCGACGAGGACCACGGCGGTGCCGGCGACCGCCGCCAGGAACCGGACCGCGGCCCGCGCGCCGTCGCGGGCCGCGACCATGGCGGCCAGGACCGGGACGGCGAGCCAGGCGGTGGACTTCAGGTCGCAAGCGACGCCCAGCGCGACGCCCGCGCCGGTGATCCCGGTAACCCACGAGGTCCGCGCGGCCAGGGCCAGCGCCAGCAAGATCAGCGCCAGCACCGGCGGGTCGGTGGTGATCACGGCCAGGTTGAGCCCCACCACCGGCGAGGCCACGGCGACCGCGGTGGCGAGCAGCGCGTCGTAGCGACGGGGCCTCATCGCGACCCAGAACGCCGCGGCCAGCGGGATTACCGTGCCGATCGCGATCCACACCCCGGAGTTGCCCGCCAGGCCGCCGACGCCGACCGCGCTCGGCAGGCCGAACAGGGTCATGACCGGCAGGTACGGGTTGTAGGAGAGCCAGGAGGTGACCTGGTCGGCGGCCAGGTAGGGCGATCCGTGGTGCAACAGCAGGGCCGCCGACCTGTCGATGACCATCATCCCGTCTTCGAGCGGGTAGGCGACCGACAGCCAGAGCAGCGGCGCCAGCACGGCCAGGGCCACCGAGACCAGGGCGGCGGCCATCCGGCCCCGGCGGCTACGCCAGCACCACAGCATGGCCAGGGCCACGGCGTAGCCGCAGGCGGCCCAGATGGCCCAGACCCGGTCCCGGCCGCCGGTCACGAAGGCAGCAGCGACCGCGTACGCTCCGAACGCCCCGTAGACGGCCATCAGGTGATGCCGGCCGAGCCAGCTCCGCGGGGGCGCGGGGGCATCCACAGAACGACGCTATGAGCCGGCGCGAGGCCGAGTCAAGCCGATACGGACCCGCCGGAGGCGCCCGAACCGCCGCCGGGCGGCGGGCGTAGGCTGCCGGGTGGATTTCCCCGACATGCGGCAATGGAGACGACCCGATATGGAAGCTAGCCCGGGCCCGTGGATCAGCGCGCTGCGTCACTCCCACGACCGGTTGCGCGCCAGCGTCCAATCCCTCGGCCCGGACCAGCTGGCGCAGCGGTCCTACCCGAGCGAGTGGACGATCGCCCAGGTGCTGTCGCACCTGGGGTCGCAGGCCGAGATCTTCGGCCTGATGCTCGAGGCCGGGCTGGCCGGGCAGGAGCCGCCGGGCCCCGAGGAGTTCCCGCCGGTCTGGGATAGGTGGAACGCCAAGGACCCCCAGACCCAGGCGACGGACGCGCTGCGCGCCGACCAGGCCACGCTGGAGCGACTGGAGTCCATGAACGCCGATGAGCGGGCGCGGCTGCACCTGAACCTGTTCGGGATGGACATCGACACGACCGGCTTCGCGCGGCTGCGCCTCGGCGAGCACGCGGTCCATACCTGGGACGTGCTGGTCGCGCTCGACCCGGCGGCCACGCTGGCTCCGGACGCGGTCGCCCTGCTCATCGACGTAGTGGAGCAGGTCGCGGGCAGGAGCGCCAAGCCAGACGGCCAGCAGCGCACGGTGCGCGTGTCGACCAGCGACCCGGAACGCCAGTTCATCCTGGCGACCGGCGACGAGGTCACGCTCACGCCCGCGGACGGCAGCGCACGACCCGAACCGGGCCCGGCCGAGCTGCGGCTGCCCGCCGAGGCGCTGATCCGCCTGGTGTACGGGCGACTGGACGAGGCACACACCCCGCCGACCGAGACCGCCGGAGTCGAGCTCGACGACCTAAGGCAGATCTTCCGCGGGTTCTAGCCCGGGCCGTCGCCGCCGGCCGGAACCCGCGCGCCGCGGAGCGTGATCGCGGTCAGCCCGGCGGCGAACACCACGGCGGCGCACAGCGCGCCGCCGACGTCGTGCGGCGGGCGGGCCGGCCAGATCCAGGGCGTGCTCAGCGCGGGCGGATGCCAGTCGGTGTACAGGCCGTAGACCCCGGCCACCAGGTAGGCCAGCGGGCCGGTCCAGGCGAGCGGCCCGCCGAGCACCGTGGCACACAGCAGGCCGATGCCGGTCAGCCCGGCCACGTTCCGCACGATGTCCGCAAAGCCGCCGGCCAGCGGCATGCCGGTCCCGGCCGCGGCCAGCGCGCCGGACGCCAGCCCAGTGAGGGTGACCGCGGTGCCCAGGCGCAGGTAAGGCAGCCACCGGCCGGTCGCGCGTTCCGGTTCGCCGAACGGGCTGCCAGCCGTGACGGCGATGATGGCGGCGCTGGCGGCCTCGAAGATCAGCGGCAGCTGCAGTGCGCCGTAGTCGTCCCAGTGCCCGTACAGCAGGCCCCGCAGCCCGGCAGCGCACACCGCCAGCAGCACCAGGGCGACCGGAAGGCGGCGGCTCACCGCGTGCAGCCGCACCAGGCGCACTGCGTCGGCTGTCACGGAAGCTGAGCCAGCGAGACGCGGCCGGCCCGCAGCGCGGCCAGGTGCCCCGCCAGCCAGGCGTGGCGGGCGGCGGGCGTCAGCGCCGCGAAGCGCCGGGCCGCCTGAGCGGCCGGGCTACCGGGTTGCGGCAGCAGGCTCCCGAACACCGGTGCCAGGTCCCGGGCCTCGACGGAGGGCGGGAACCGTACCGAGCCCGCGATGACCGCCAGTTCGGCCTGGCTCGGGGCTGAGGCGGCCGCGCGGTTGCTGCCGCCCAGGATGACGTCGCTCGCCAGCTGGAGCCCGAGACCCTCGTCGAGTTGCGCGGCGAACTCGGCACCGGTCGTGCCGAGCCGGCCCGGCACCTCATCGGGGAGGACGAACGCGGCCGCGCCGGGTCCGCCCCCGCTGACGGTGATGCCGTTGCCTGGATCCTGCCGGTAGACCACGGCGACCTGGCTGATCCGGGCCGGCGCGCCCGGCAGGCCGGCGAACTCGGTGAGCTCGGGCCCGACGGCGGCGGTCACGGCGGGCAGGAAGGTTGCGAACGCGGGGTGCACGCACACCGGGATCGGGGTACGGCCGCAGACGGGCGTGTAGCGGACCGGCTGGTCGCTGGCCGCGTCGTGCAGCGCCGGTATGGCGATCATGCCGTGCGGGTCGAGCCGCCCGGTGCCCGCCAGCGCCACCGCGGTCCCGGCCGCCGCCAGGCCGGCCGCGGTCACCGCGGCGGCGAGCCAGCGCATCCGTGCGACGGGAATACCCAGCGCGCCGAGGATGGCGACCGTGAGGCCCGCGGTGAACATCACCTGCGCGATGGACAGGTCGGGCAGGTACGGGTAGAAGCTGGCCACCCCGGGAGCGGCGCCGATGTCGAATGCCCCCGCCGTCAGCGGTGAGATCTGCCAGTACGAGTGGTCCCCCGAGGCCGCCTGCGTGCCGTAGGCCAATCCGAAGAACACCACCACCGTGACCAGCGGGGTGACGAACCGGCCGGGAAACCACGCCCCGGCGGCGAACCCGATCGCGGTCAGCGCCGGGACACCCGCCACGCTGACCACGGCCGGCCACCACAGCGGGCCGCCCCACGATGCGTGCCGTGCGGTGATGAGGTATACCACGGCGACGCAAGCCAGGCAACCGATCTCGGCCCAGGCGGTGGTGGCGGCCCAGGTGGCCAGCTGACGGGACCAGCGCGGCCGGGCGGTGCCCGCGACCAGGTCGGTGATGCTCCGGCGGCCCTCCCGCGATCCCATCCACGCGGCCGCGCCGGTGGCGGGGATCATCAGGTCGAACAGCAGCCGGTTCTGCAGGGTCATAGCGCGCAGGTTCCACATCGGCGGCAGCGCCATGATCTCCCGGTAGCCGTTGTACCAGAACAGCGCGAAGGCGACCGGGAGCAGCCAGAGCATGGCGTTGTGCCGCAACTCGAGCCGCAGCAGCCGGCCCGAGCCGAGGACCGCCGACCAGGGTGCGGCCGGGGCACTGGCGGCAGTCATGCCCGGGCCGCCGCGAGCACGGCGGTGTAGCCACGTTCCAGCGGCGCGTCGCCGGTGCCCTGCTCGGTGCCCTGGGCGGTCAGCTCGCCCGGCGTGCCGTCGAAGACGACCTTGCCCTGGTCCATGAGGGCGACCTGCGAACAGGCGGCGCCGACGTCCTCGACGAGGTGAGTGGACACGACCACGGTGGCCCGCTGGCCGAGCTCGCGGAGCAAGGCGCGGAAGCGGACCCGCTGCTCCGGGTCGAGCCCGGCCGTCGGCTCGTCGAGCAGCAGCAGGTCCGGCTCGTTGACGATGGCCTGCGCGATGCCCACCCGGCGGAGCATCCCGCCGGACAGGGTGCGCAGCTTCGCCTTGGCCGTTCCGCCCAGGTCGACCCGCTCGATCGCGGTCGCCACCGCACCCGGCACCCGCCCGGCCGGCATCTCCTTCAGCAGCGCGAAGTACTCCACGAACTCCGCCACGGTGAAGCCCGGGTAGTAGCCGAGGTTCTGCGGCAGGTACCCGAGCCTGCGGCGCACCTCGCGCCGGGGTCGGTAGGCGCCCGGGTCCCGGTCCAGCAGCCGCAGCCGGCCGGTCGTCGGCGGGATCACGGTGGCCATCATCCGCAGCAGCGTGGTCTTGCCCGCTCCGTTCGGGCCGAGCAGGCCGAATACCCCGGGGCCGGCCTGCAGGCTCACCCCGGCCACGGCCTGGTTCCGGCCGAACCGCCTGGTCACATCGGTGATCTCGACGTTCATCACAGGGTTCCTCTCGGGATCCGCGTCGCGTACAGGGCGACCGCGACGCAGCCCGCGCCGATCGCCAGGTAGGGCAGGAACAGCACGCTGTCGGTGACCGCGGCGGCGAAGTGACCGCTGGCCGCCCGGCCGGACAGCACGATGATCAGCCAGGCCGCGACCCCGGCCGCCGCGCCCGCGTTCGCCGACCGGGCCACGGTCGCCACGGCCAGCGCGAAGGCGCAGACCGCGGTCATCGGGATCAGCCAGCCGAAGGTGACCGCGGCCGCGGTGCCGTCACCCGGCCCGGACGCCGAGACGGCCGAGGCGGCCAGCCCGAGCACGGCGTTCACCGCGAACACCGCGAGCGCCCGGACCAGGAGCACCATCCGGTCGCTGACCGCCATGCTGCAGGACAGCTCCCAGGCCGGGTCGATGCCGGGTCCGTAGCAGAAGGCGATGGCCGCCGCCGCCACGGCCGGCGCGAGCAGCGCCACCATCGGCTGGCCGCTGTCCGCCGTCGCGGCGGCCCCCGCGGCGAGCACCGCGACGCTGGTCAGCAGCCAGGGCAGCAGCAGGGAGGGCGTGGTCAGCAGCGCCCGGGCCAGGCCAGGCGAGCGGAGCAGCCGGCCCGCGGTTCGCT